>Ga0256405_10002646_pt1 | contig 39937 bp, 37 predicted proteins | sample RumenRJG_02DNA_FD_189096 | JGI IMG/M metagenome (GOLD analysis project Ga0256405, IMG submission 189096) | Bovine rumen microbial communities from Lethbridge, Alberta, Canada - RJG_02 | ecosystem: Host-associated > Mammals > Digestive system > Stomach > Rumen | place: Canada: Alberta... | reverse complement strand
TGAATACACCCGAGGTTGTTAAACTCCCTAATAGGAGCTAACACCTCTAGATGAAGATAGGTCTTAAGTAGCAATATTTAAGGTCTGATCTTCGAAGCCTCTCCCTTTAGGGAGAGGTTATTCACAGCTTTGTATATAGATGAAAGAAGACTTTCTTTAATCTTGTTGATGGATTTGGTAGTAACGAGTTACTACATCAAGCATAAACTCAACTACATTATCTAAATCAGTCTCATCAAGCTCTGCTTCAACATCAACTTTTGATACCTCAGAGATAGTAGCTAAATCAGCAAGTATGTCTCTGTCATTAGTTTTCTCTAGTGAGCCATCTTCTTTATTTACAGTTAAACCTAAGCTTAGACCATAAGATAAGTCAGCTAGAGTTTGTAATCTTAGCTTTTTATCAAAGCTATCATCAGGCATGGCAAATAAGTCTTGATCTGCTTTTTCAATTTTCTCTTTAACATCCATACCTAAATTGGTAAGGCAAGCGACAACAGAACCAGGTAGTGGCTGAGCATCATTTAAAAGGTTAGAAAACACATTCATAAACACACGGCTACCAGGCTCAACACCTTTGGCCATAGCACCAATCATCAGTGAGTACCAAGTAAATTGATTCTCAGAGATACCTGCTTTTGTTAAGTCATCAAGGATCTTCTTATATAAGCCATTTTTAACAGTCATGGAAATTCCTTTTTTTCTTTTTCTATGTAAAAAATTTCTTAAATTATATTATAATGTGACCAGTTTCACCTAACCACAAGAGAAAAACTTCTTTTGTGTTGTCGCTTTTTGAAAAAATGGAATTTAAAGATGCATCCAATGCTTAACATCGCAGCTCGTGCTGCACGCGCCGCAGGTAACTTAATTGCACGTAACCTAGGTCAAGATGGTTTTGACGTTCAAGAGAAGAACAAAGACGATCTAGTAACTGACATTGATAAACAGTGCGAAAAAGTTATCACTGACACTTTACTAAAGTCTTATCGTGATCACTGCATTATCGGTGAGGAAGGCGGTGTTATCGGCAATCCTGACTCAGAGTATCAGTGGGTAATCGATCCTATCGACGGTACCACTAACTTTGTTAAGGGCATTGCTCACTGCGCTGTATCAATTGCATTACGTCACAATGGTAAGACCGAAGTTGGCGTAGTATTTGATCCAATGTTAAACGAGATGTTCACTGCAGCTCGTGGTGATGGTGCATTCTTAAATGGCCACAGAATCCGTGTTGCTAACGCAGATTCATTAGACGGCTCTATCATTGGTACTGCTTTCCCAACAAGATATCGCGATAGAATGCCTGCTTACCTAGATTTATTCTCACGTTTAATTTCAAATTGTGCTGACGTACGTCGTATGGGCAGTGCAAGTCTTGATCTATGCTATGTAGCATGTGGCCGTTTTGATGGTTACTTAGAGCAAGGCCTAAAGCAGTGGGACTTTGCAGCAGGTGACTTAATCGTTCGTGAGGCTGGCGGTATCGTAACTGATTTCTTAGGCGAGACTAATTACGTTAAATCAGGTAACGTTGTAGCAGGTAACCCTAAGGTTCTACGTTCACTACTTAAGATCTGTGACGTTCAAAACCTACCAGCTATCCTTCGCTAATTTATAGCTACAATTACACAAAAGGCGCTGAAGTAAAACTTAGCGCCTTTTTCCTCTCTAATCTCTTAAAATTTAAAACATTCTTTAAATCTAATTTGAGCGTTTAAATAGTGGCATTACGGTTGCATCTTTGTCTTTAAAGATGTCCTTAATTTGCACTAATAACACCTCAGCTGTAGATAAGCTATCAACTAAAGCATTGTGAGCATCGTAAGCTGGTAGACCGCGTCTTTCACGGATAGCAAACAAGCGTACATCCTCATGATTAGATGTTCTGTTAAGGGCTCTTTCAATTCCCATGGTATCTAGTGGGATAAATGGTAGGGGAGCACTTTGATGAAGTCCTAAGGTCTTTTTAATAAAGTTAGTTTCAATGTACTGGCAGTGCATTAAAACTAAACCGCCGCTTATAGTATCTAAAAGCTCAATCATGGCTGCAACGGGCTCTTTACCTTGCTCTAACTGCTCTGGGGTGATCATATTGACCACGGCACTGTCTTTTTTAATAAAAGCAGAGTTATTTACAAAGTAATGAAAGTTTGTACTAAAGTCGATATTAAGTTTTTTAAGCCCAACGCCACCAATAGATAAAACTACATCTTTACTTGGATCAATACCTGTAGTTTCAAAATCAATAGAGGTGAGCTTACAGTCTTTAACTAAACTATTGCCACTTGGTAATTCTCTTAAATAGAAATTTTTAAGATATTCTGGGCAATCTTTAGATTTTGCAAACTTAACACAACGACGCTTAATGTGCTCAATCGGATCTAAAAGCTTTAACATTTAGAGCACGCCCTTGCCTGAGGCAAATCTAAAGGATGCAGCCTTTTGGTGTTTCGCAATAATTCTAAAGGCATCACGTAAGTGGTTACGCTCAAACTGACTTAATTCATCAGGGTTTAGATTATTAGTTAGTTTTTCACCATGCTTTAAAGCATGCATTTGATGCTTAAATCTTACAAAGTTTAAGAAGGTATAAGCCTCTTTTAACTCTTGATAATCAACTTCCTTAATTAGGTCAATTTCAACTGCAGCTTTTAAGCGCTCATAAGTATCGGTAGCTTCTGATTTTGCAGCAATACCATATAAACGAGCAATTTCAATAATGAGGTTAATTGCTTGTTTTTTGATATTCAAGTATGGCTTGTTATCACCATCTTTGGTGAGCACAAAGGTTCTAAAGGTACCAAGTGGTGGAGCTACCGCTGTTGAGATGCTAATTAAGGTTGCTAAGAAACGAGAGTTTGCATTAGCTGTCTCAATTAAGTGAGCACGTAATTGTTTTACAAGCGCAGTATTGCCGTATAGACAGCGCATATCTAAAAAGACATTACTTGCTAAAATTGCATCTTGGGTAGTATTGGAAATCCACTGTGAGTAGTAGTCTTTCCATTGTTCAAGAGATGCTAACCAGCGTGGATTTGAGGCCATAAAGTTACCATCACATAGAGGATAACCACACTTATCTAAATTCTCGGTTACAAACTTAGCAAGTTTTTCAAAGTAGCTCTTTTCCTCATCATTAAGCTCACGCTTGGTGATAATGCAGTTGTCTTGATCAGATAAGAACTGTACCTCAGAGCGTGCCTGAGAGCCTGCTGCTACAAAGGCAAAGTCAACAGGTGCAATACCTAGCTCTTTTTCTGCAAGAGTTAAAATTGCTCGACAGAAGGTATCAGCAATATGGCTCATCACCTTTTGAATGGTGTGAGGTTTAACATTAGTTTGAACTAGAGTTTCAAAGATCTCTTCTTTTTGCTTAGATAAAAGCTGTAACTTCTCAACAGATTTAGCACGAGTAATTCTTTGGCAAAGATAAACTGCTTGTAACTGAGAGTTTTGTAATAAAGAGGTGGTAGATACAGTACCAAAAATCTTACCATCTTTAACTACAGGTAAGTTTTTAATGTTGTACATCACCATGATCTCTAGTGCATCAAAAATGGTTTGATTAGCATCAATAGTGGTGACATTGGTAGTCATGATCTTTGAAATAGGATCATTGATGTCCATAGCTTTAGCTACAGCTTTTAAGGTAATGTCTGATTTAGTAACAATACCTAGGAGGGTATCACCTTCCATTACCATAGCTAAATCACTATTAGCCTCGCCTAGCTTAATTGCAGTTTGGCAAATGGTGGTGTCTTTGGTAACTAGGGCTAAATCATGGAAACAAACTGACTCAATCTTTTTATTAGTAGAGCCTTTAGCATCAGCACTTACTTCATCAGCGTAGTTATGAGATGAGGATAGACGCACCCACTCTTTAGAGTTGAAGTATTCACCCACAGCTTTATTCTTACTGATGATAAAGTTTAAAACTTGCTTTGGAATCAAATAAAGTAGGGTATTTTCAAGAAAAACTACTTTGTAATCTGAAGTACCTTGCTTTTCAAGTTGAGTAAAGCCAAAGGTATCACCTGCGGCGTATTTAGCGCGTAGTGAGTTATCTGGTTTATTGCGCTCTTCTACAACACCAGTTCTAATCATATAAAGACCAGCACCTGCTAGTGCCTCGTTATCTAATTCTTCACCTGTAGAGTGATAGCTAATAGAAATTTGAGTAGCAGTAGCGTCTTTTTCAAGATCATTTAATTGGGAGAAAGGGTAGGTCTTAGAGATAAACTCATAAATATTAGGTAATAAAGATTTGTTTTCCATTGCAATCCCAAAATATAGTTGTAGTTTTAGTCAATATTGTATAAGTCTTAGTGTAATACAAAAATGTGATTAAGTAAGCGTTTACATGAAGATAATAAAGCCAATTTTTTATTCTGTGAGGTAGGTTTAAAAATTTACTTTTAGAAAATTATAGATGGTTAAGAACAAAAATCCACCTAAGGATGCCCTAAGGTGGATTTTAAAATTAAGCTATGTTTTAGGCTTAATCAATGAAAGGATCGGTCTCTCTTTGAGTATCGATGGTACGAGTTGCAGCAGTTGCAGTCTTTTGATCAAAACCGCCAGCACGCTCAGCCTTATTGAAGTTCTCTGGTAACTTCTCATCAGCACCATTTGGTACGTTTGAGTAATCAACAGCTTCAACAGTAGGCTCTGAAATACCCTCAATACCTGATAAAGAAACATCACGTAGACCACCAGCTTGTGCTGAATGCTCGATGGTTAAATCAGCTTCAGTTCTACCTTGTGGAGCAGAGCTAAAGTCTACATTGTAGTCTTCACCTTGCCCCATCTCTTGCTCAGTAAATACTAGATCTTTGTGAGTGTATGGAGGAACATCTACGATCTTCTTTACTGGCTCTTGAGGCTTAGCAGGAGTGCCAATGCGTCTTGGCTTAGCAACTGGCTTTGACTCATTGTTCTTCTCAACAGGTGCTTCATTTCTTGGACGACGCTGACGTGTCTCGCGTGGCTCTTTTACCTCACGAGGCTCTTTATTAGCGTTATCCTCGTTACGAGGCTTTCTAGGCTTAGGGCTCTTCTGTGGACGGGTATTTTCTTTATCCTCAGTGTTACGTGGAGCCTTTTGCTCGCGCTCAGGACGCTCGCTACGCTCTGCTTTAGCATTGCGTTGATTGTTCTTGCGATTGTTCTGACGTGGCTTAGTACCATCAGCATTACGCTTGTTGTTATTAGGACCTCTTCTTTGGCCATTACGTTGATTCTTCTTAGGCTCTTCTTTCTTCTCTTCAGTACCAAAAATTGAACCAAAGAATGCTTTAATAGAACCTAGAATTGAACCTTCTTCCTTCTTAGCTACAGTCTTCTTTGGCTTAGTATCTTTCTTAGGAGCAGCCTTTGGAGTAGACATAGTAGAAGATAGAATGTCAGCGTTAATAGCTGGAGTATCAGTCTTCTCGGTGATCTGACTTGAGTTTTTAATTACATTCTCAAGTAGAGGATTTTCAAAGAAGTTTTCTGCCTTCTCGCGGTTTTCCTTATCTAAATCACGTAGTACTTCAAGAGAGTTGATGTTGCTCTCTTTAGCTACAGGAGTTTGGATACAACGGTTAACCTGGTATTCCTGAGGCATGTAAGTCTTTTCAGGAACAATGGTAATACGAGTCTTAGTACGCTCTTCAATTGCAGCTAAAGCAGCTCTCTTCTCATTTAGAATAAAGGTTGCAACTTCAACTGAGGCAATTGCAAATACGTCGCCTGCGTTCTCCTTGTGAGCCTCTTCTTCAACTAGACGAAGAATTGATAGGGCAAGTGAAGAACTATCACGGCAAGTACCTTGACCATTACACATTGGACATACGTGAGAGCTACTCTCCTCAAGTGAAGGGCGTAGTCTTTGACGTGACATCTCTAAAAGACCAAAGCGTGATAAACGGCTAAACTGAATACGTGCTCTATCTTGACGTACAGCTTCGCGCATTCTGTTTTCAATTTCACGTTGATTCTTAAGTGGAGTCATATCGATAAAGTCGATAACAACTAGACCACCTACGTCACGTAGACGTAATTGACGTGCAATTTCTTCAGCTGCTTCAATGTTAGTTTGAAGAGCAGTTTCCTCAATATCGCCACCTTTAGTAGCTTTAGCTGAGTTAACGTCAATTGAAGTTAAAGCCTCGGTAGGATCGATAACGATGGCACCACCTGATGGAAGACGTACTTCACGCTTGTAAGCAGAGTCAATCTGGCTTTCAATTTGGAACTTGCTAAATAAAGGAATATCGCCTTGATACATGTGAACTTTTGATACAAACTCAGGACGAACAAGATTTACATAATGTAAAATCTGCTCATAAGCATCTTTGCTATCAACTAAGATTTCACCGATATCAGGACGTAAGTAATCACGAATTGCACGTAGGGCAATATTTGATTCTTGGTGAATTAAGAATGGAGCTGGGCGTGATTGAGCAGCGGTCTTAATCATATCCCAAAGTTTAGTTAGAATGGTTAAATCCCACTCAAGCTCTTCAGCACTCTTACCTACACCTGCGGTACGAACGATTACGCCCATACCATTAGGTACTTCAAGTCCCTTTAAAGCAGCCTTAAGCTCAGTTCTATCCTCGCCTTCGATGCGACGTGAAATACCGCCAGCACGAGGGTTATTTGGCATTAAAACTAAGTAGCTACCTGCTAAAGAAATGAAAGTAGTAAGTGCAGCACCTTTTAAGCCACGCTCTTCTTTCTCAATTTGAACGATAACCTCTTGGCCTTCTTTCAAAGCTGAGCGAACTTGAGCATGATCATTAAAGTTAGTGCCAGCAGGGTAATACTCTCTTGCAATTTCTTTAAGAGGTAAAAAGCCGTGACGCTCTACACCATAATCAACGAATGCAGCTTCTAAGCTAGGTTCGATACGAGTAATGGTACCTTTGTAGATGTTGGCTTTTTTGTTGGCATGCTGTGGGGATTCAATGTCGAGATCATACAGCTTCTGACCATCGACTAGGGCAACGCGAACCTCTTCAAGTTGGGTCGCATTTATAAGCATTCTCTTCACGAGAAATCATCCTTTTTTACATATCTGCAGGCAATAAAAAACGAGAGCTTTAAAAAGTAAAAGCTCAAAGCTATCTAAGCCTTGTACAGATTAAGTTTTTAATACATCTTAAAAATAACGCGCCTATACTTTCAACAAAGTGGGGTTTTCTTAAGACAGCCGAAATCTAGTCCTCTTTATCCTTAACATACACAATGCCATAAGCATTGCTTAAGCAAAGACGCAAGGCATCCCTTGCAGAGTTTTAGATTTACAAAATTTCTAGTAGAAACCAAGTACTAAACGGTCACCGTACTAGATAGGCCATATTATGCCATAAAACGCTTAGCAATACCGCTAAAAGCTATGATTTGTCTTACATTAATTGCTAAATTTGTAAAATAAGATTAATACTTTTGACGCAGTTAACAATGTTAACGAAGAGTCTTTTCATAATACTTGTGAAAAAATCTGCTTTTTTCATAGGAAAATATCCAATTTAGGCTAAAATAGGCACAAGTTTTTTTAGGTGTTAGCATGGCAGAAAAGCAAGTAGTTACTCATAAAGTAAGTTATCGTATCGCAGATGAGAACGATGAAGGTCAAAGACTTGATAATTATCTAGCACGTATTCTAAAAGGTGTGCCTCGTAGCATGCTCTATAGAATTTTACGTCGTGGTGAGGTTAGAGTTAATAAAGGTCGCGTTACTCCATCATATAAGTTAAAAGCAGGCGATAACATCCGTATCCCTCCTGTAACTGTAACTGAAGGTCCTGTAACTATTCCAAGTTCTAATCTGCATCTTGTACAAGATTTAAAAGACAGAATTTTATTTGAAAATGACGATCTTTTAGTTGTTAATAAGCCAGCAGGTCTTGCTGCCCACGGTGGTAGTGGTATTGAGTTTGGTTTAATTGAATCTTTGCGTGCCCTAAAGCCAGAACAGCGCTTTTTAGAGCTTGCTCACCGCTTAGATAAAGAAACTTCAGGTTGCTTGATTGTAGCTAAGCGCAGATCAGCTCTTCGTAACCTTCATGAGCAGTTTAGACAAAGAATTGTTAAAAAGCGTTATTTAACCTTAGTTCCAGGTAAATGGGATAGACGTGTTCACTTAGTTGATGCTCCTTTAGTTAGAAACGAGCTACGCTCAGGTGAACGCATGGTTGAAGTTAGCTTTAAAAACGGTGCTCCATCCTCAACTGGTTTTGATGTAGTTGAATACTTAAATGGCGCTACTTTAGTTGCAGCTATGCCTCACACTGGTCGTACTCATCAAATTAGAGTGCACACCGCCTACGTAAAACACCCAGTAGGTGGAGATGAGAAATACGGTGATAAAGAATTTAATGCTCATCTAAAAGAAATTGGTCTAAAGCGTATGTTCTTACACGCCTTTAGAATTACTTTCTTAAATCCAGCCGATAACCGTATGTTAAAAGTAGAAGCTCCATTGCCACCAGAACTTGAAGCAGCTGTTGAGGCTTTACGCATTAAAAAAAAGGAAAACTCTGATGACTAAAGAGCAAGACTTTTCCTACATTGATGGTAGCCGTGAAGTAGTTTTTGATGATAAGCTTTTAGAATGTCTTAAAAAGACTAAAGCCATTGCCTTTGATTTAGATGGTACTTTAACTAACAGTATTGGCAACATTTTAAAGTGTACTCATTACACTTTAGGAGAGCTTGGTTACCCACAGCCAAGTGATAAAGCTATTATGAGCACCATTGGTAAAGAGTTATCAGAGGCTTTAACCTCATTATTGCCTGAGGATAAAAAATCTGAAGGTCAGTACGTTACAAAGCGCTATCGTGAATTTTTCATGGCTAATGCTGATTTTCAAATTGACCATCTATTTAAAGGGATCTTACCTTTAATGCAAAAGCTCCGTGAAAAAGGTATTAAGATTGGTTATGCCTCAGGTCGTGCTCACGCAGGTATCATGCGTACTTTAAATGGAACTTTTTTAGGTGAGTACTGTGATGGTATCGCTGCTGGCAATGAGTGTCCCTCTAAGCCTGATCCTACTATGATGAATTTACTTGCACAGCGTCTTGATGTGAAATGTGAAGAGATTTTAGGTATAGGTGACTCTGGCCTTGATATTTTGCTTGGCCAAAACGCTCACACCATGACTTTAGGTGTGCAAACAGGCGTGTGGTCAGGGGATGCTCTATTAAAGTTAAAGCCTGATGCTATCTTAAAAGAAGTAGGAGATTTAACTTCTTATCTTGATAAATTGTAAGTAATCATCTGTATATCAGCGGATAAATTTAGCTTATCGAAAACTAAAAAGGCAAGGACTAAAACCTTGCCTTAATTGTATTTAAATCAGCTTTCTTAAAGACTATTTCTTGCAAACAATATCGTTTACCGCACCATGACTTCCAATAAAGAATGGAATTTGATTGATGGTTCTGTCAGCAATAACTAATAAATTAAGTTTGCAATCTTTTTGCTTTCTAACGTTATAAATCTCATCTTTAGTGTAGAAAATACTATCTAAAGCCTCAAAATCAATCACAAAGGAGCGGTTTTGAGTAGTGTAGTAGATCTCTTGTTTAAAGTTTTTAGAAACTAAACTTACAGGAACCTCTGATAATACTAATGGTAATTTTACAAGTTCACTTACTAATTGACTTAAATTTTTATTATCAGCCATTTTAGAGAGCTGATTGTAGGTCATATAGATACCAGCATAGGTAGCATTTTTAGCATTATCATCAAAGGTAATGGAGGCTTTTTTAGTAGTATCGTAGCGTTCTGTAGTGATAATACCTAACATTGGCTCTTTAATTGAGCCTTGCATGCCTTTGCTATTGTGACTGAAAATGGCAGCTGTTGATTGATACTTCTTTTTAGAGGCAATATCACGAGAGATGATTTCTTTCATATTCCCATCGTAATCTTCAACATCTTCTAAAATAACCTCATAAACACCATAGTGCTTAGTCTCAAACATTGAAGTTAAGGCATAAGCATGTACTGTAGATACGGTAAATAAAGATGTAATAGCAGCAACAGATAAAGCTTTTAAGGCTGATTTTATAAGCATATAACCACCGACAAACAAATTAACTAATTCTAGTGTATACTCTAATCGCATTTAAGATTAGAAAATTGTTGCAATTTTGCGAGAGCAACAAAGAAATTTTTCAATTAAGTTTTTGAAAAACTTGTAATTTGACTATCAACAGAAGTTGTGAGGTTCACATGAAAGAGCTTGCTTTTAGCGAGAACGTAAATTTTGATAAGCTTGCCAATACTGATGCAAGCTATGACACCACCATTGATCCTTCATATTTACCTAGATTACAAGAAAGCTGTGTCAAGATTTTAGAGCCAGTTCAAACAGAGTTTAAGTTCTATGTAGATATGCAAGGCTTACGTACTATTGAAGGTAGGGTTAAAGCTAAGCTTTCATTTATCTGTCAGCGCTGTCAAAAAGAGTTTGTTAAAGAAATTGAGAGTAACTTCTTATCAACTTGTGATGAGCAAAAGGCAAAAAGTTTAAAAATTGATGAAAAGTTAGATATCGTAGAGCTCAACGAAGATGGTACCTTTAATCTTTTAGCTTTCTTAGAAGATTGCCTATTACTAGAAATTCCTTACATTACCTCTCATGAGGAGAATGATCCTGAGTGTAAAGAAGGCAATGAGTGGTCTTTTGGCAAGGTTGAAAAAAGCGAGGATGACAATCCTTTTGCTAAGCTTGCCTCTTTAAAAGATCATTTAAAGAAGTAATTTTCTAGAATATTGGTATTAATACCTATTAATAGACCATTAATTATTGATTAATTGGCTTGTCTATTAATTGGTAAACTTTTAGCTAATCTTTTGAATTTCAAAGCTTTGTGCGTCAAATGATAGCTAAAAACAAACAAACTGATATTTTTGCTTGAAATACAAAAACTTTATCAGTATAATACCGCGATTAGCGCCACCTAGTGTGGTTGAATTGTTTTGTTAAGTAAGTTAGCGGGGTATTTTGTTCTCCGCACATTAAGTATAATTAGGAGACAAGGAAATGGCTGTTCAGCAGAACCATAAGTCCCGTTCACGTCGTGACATGCGTCGTTCACACGATGCTTTATCAGCAATGCAGTTATCTGTAGATAAGACTTCTGAGGAAGTTCATATTCGTCATAACATCACCGCAGACGGTTACTACCGTGGTGAGAAGTTAAATCTAACTCCTGCTAAGCCTTTAATGTCAAAAGCAGAGTTCTTAGCTTCAAAGAAATAATTTCTTTAAGTAAGTGAATTTGAGGAAGGGCGTTGCGAGAAATCGCTACGCCCTTTTTAGTGTATGGATAGCAAACAAACAGTAACTGTAGCGCTAGATGCCACAGGTGGAGATCTGGTAAATCCTTTAAGTGTAGCTAAAGCTATTCGTTTTGCTTTAGTTTTAAATCCTGATTTAAGAATTAAAGTTTATGGTAGCCAGAAAATCAATGTCGCTTTAGCTTCAGAGAAAATCGATGCTAAACGTTATGACTTTATTCTAGCTCCAGAAAGTATCCCTCAAGATGAGGAGCCAAGAAAGGTTATTGAAAGCTATAGCCAGTGCGCAATGCGCAAGGTAATTGAAGCTGTTTCTAATCATGAAGCTGATGTTGCTGTATCAAGCGGTGGCACCGGTCCCTTAGTTACCTTATCTCGTCATATCCTAGGTGTTTTAGATAATTTAAGACCAGCTCTATGCGCTAAAATCCCATCAGGTCCTGGCAAATATGCTCTAATGCTTGATTTAGGCGCGAATGCCCAAAGTAAGAGTGCTGATCTATACTCTTTTGCAAAATTAGGTCACTGTGCCTATAAAGTTTTATTTAACTCAAGCTCTCCTCGTGTCAGTGTATTAAATGTAGGTACTGAGCGTAATAAAGGTAGTGCTTTAGTAAAAGAAGCTCGTGATTTAATTGAAAAAGACAGACTTTTAAATTGCTTAGGCTTTGTTGAGGCTAATCAGTTATTTACAGGCGAAACAGATGTTATCGTAACTGATGGCTTTACAGGTAATGTAGCTTTAAAGGCAGCAGAAGGTGTGGCTTCTATATTTTTAAATGCTCAAGGTATGAAGAAATTCTTCTCAAAACTTGCCCGTCCTGATTGGCTAATTCCTTGGCAATATAATGGATCTTTGTTATTAGGTGTGGATGGCTTAGTAGTTAAAAGTCATGCTAGCGCTGGACAAGAAGCTATTGCTGTAGCTCTAGTACAGTCATATAACATGGCAAAATTACACATTGTCGAAAGTATAAAAAACGAGCTAAAAATATCTTAAAAGTGGATTTTTAGCTGACATTTGATAAAATACACACATCTTTGTTTTACCAATTGGAGAATTCATTGTTTACTAGAATTCTTGGAACAGGTAGTTACCTGCCAGAACAAATCCGTTCAAATGCTGATTTAGAGCGCATGGTTGATACTTCAGACGAGTGGATTATGACTCGTACCGGTATCTCAGAGCGCCGTATCGCAGCTCCAGATGAGACCGCATCTTCAATGGGTGCAATTGCAGCTAAAAGAGCATTAGAAGCTGCTAATGTTGATCCAAGTGAGATTGACTTAGTAATTTGTGCTACTACCTCTGCTCAATATGCTTTCCCATCATGTGCTTGTGAGATCTCAGGTTTACTTGGAATTTCTGATTGTCCTGCTTTTGATTTAGCTGCTGCATGCTCAGGCTTTAGCTATGGCTATGCACTAGCTCACTCAATGATTTTATCAGGTCAGGCTAAAAAGGTTTTAATTGTAGCTGCCGACTTAATGTCTCGTGCTTGTGAACCTAATGACAGAACTACTATCATTTTATTTGGTGATGGTGCTTCTGCTTGTGTATTAGGTGAATCTGAGACTGAAGGTACTATCGCAGTTCACATGTCAGCTGATGCTAAGTACGGTCCATTATTAAAGATGGCATATCCTAAGCGTGGCGTGGATACTTCAAATGACTCTTGGTTATACATGAAGGGCAATGACGTATTCAAGCATGCTGTGACCGTTCTAGCTAATCTTGTTACTAAGACTTTAGAAAAGGGCAATATGCAAGCATCCGATCTAGATTTCTTAGTTCCTCATCAGGCAAATCTTCGTATTATTGCCGCAACAGCTAAAAAGTTAAATCTTGATATGTCACAGGTTATCGTAACTCTAGACAAGCAAGGTAATACCTCAGCTCCATCTGTAGGTCTTGCACTAGATGAAGGTATCCGTACAGGTCGCATTAAGCGCGGTGACGTATTACTGCTCGAATCTTTCGGTGGTGGTTTTACTTGGGGCTCTGCTCTAATCCGCTACTAGTCAAAATTTCACACAAAAAGCACAGATCCTGTGCTTTTTTTTAGGAGATCTATAAATGAAAAAATACGCAGCTGTATTTCCAGGTCAGGGCTCTCAGAGCGTTGGTATGTTCGCAGATTTCATGGACAATGAGATCGTAGCTAAAACCTATGCAGAGGCTAACGAGGCATTAGGTTACGATTTAAAGAACATCACTTTAAATGGTCCAGATACTGAGTTAAACAAGACTGAAGTAACTCAGCCAGCTATTTTAACAGCATCAGTTGCAGCTTTTAGAGTTTTAATGTCAAAGGCTGAAAAGCCTGCAGCTTTAGCAGGTCACTCACTAGGTGAGTACTCAGCATTAGTAGCAGCAGGTGCTATTGATTTTAAAGATGCTGTAAAGCTTGTAAGACTACGTGGTCAGGCTATGCAAGAGGCAGTTCCAGCAGGTGTTGGTGCTATGGCAGCTGTTTTAGGTTTAGAAGATCAAGTAATTATTGATACTTGCGCTAAGGTATCAACTGACTCATCAAAGGTATGGGCAGCTAACTTCAACACTCCAGGTCAGGTTGTGATCTCAGGCAACAAAGAAGCTGTAGATAAGGCTTGCGAAGAGTTCAACGCATTAGGTGCAAAGCGTGTTGTTCCTCTAGCAGTTTCTGCTCCATCACACTGCCCACTAATGCAAAGTGCTGCTGACAAGTTAGAAAAAGCATTAAAGGAAATTACTGTAAAGGATGCTCAGATCCCAGTATACGCTAATGCTACAGCTAAGCCTGTTGTAAAAGCTGCTGACATCATTGAAGCATTAGTTGCTCAATTAACTAAGCCTGTTCGTTGGGTTGAAACTGTACAAGCTCTAAAGGCAGACGGTGTTGAGGCTTTAATTGAAGTTGGTCCTAACAAAGTTCTATGTGGCTTAAATCGTCGTATTGATAAGACCTTAGGCGCTGCTAATGTTTGCAACGAAGCAACTTTAGATAAGGCAATTGAAGTTTTAGCATAAGGATTTTTAAATGTTTAATTTAGATTTTACTGGTAAAGTTGTTTTTGTAACTGGCGCTAGCCGTGGTATTGGTAAAGCTATTGCTATGAATTTCGCTGAGCACGGTGCTACTGTTTACGGTACTGCAACTTCAGAGAAGGGCGCACAAGGTATTACTGAGTACTTAAATGGTAAAGGCCAAGGCTTTGTAATGAACTCTTTAGACAAAGAGTCTGTTGAAAAGTGCTTCAACGAAGTATTATCTGTAGCTGGTACTTGCCCTGATGTATTAGTTAACAACGCTGGTATCACCCGTGATGGTCTTTTCATGCGTATGAAAGATGCTGATTGGAATGATGTATTACAGTGCAACTTATTTGCTTGCGTACAACTTGCTAAACTTTGCGTAACCCCAATGATGAAAAAGCGCGCAGGTCGCATCATCAATATCGCTTCAATTGTAGGCCAAGATGGTAACGCAGGTCAGTGTAACTATTCAGCAGCTAAGGCTGGTTTAATTGGTTTTAGCAAATCACTTGCTAAAGAAGTAGGCTCTCGTGGTATTACTGTAAACTGCATTGCTCCTGGCTTTGTAGCAACTGATATGACCGCTGCTTTAAATGAAGAGCAATTAAAGGCATGGACAAACACCATTCCTCTAAAGAGAGCAGCAACTGCTGATGATATTGCAGCATCTGCATTATTCTTAGCATCTGACATGGCAAGCTATATTACAGGTTCAACCATCGATGTAAACGGTGGTTTACACTGCAATTAGTAAGATTTTCTTATAATGGCGTGCTAATTGTGTGATTTATTGCAAATATCATTATATTTGACTACCAAATTAGGTTGAAAACATATATAATTAGCGCAAGTTTATTTTTGTTTTAGCATTGGGCTAAAACGTTAATTTGTATAGGACAGTAGCTGCATTTGTGCAGTCTGATCAAGGAAAAAAATGAGCAACAGCAATATTGAAGAGCGCGTAAAGAAGTTTGTCGTAGAGCAGTTAGGTGTAACCCCAGAGCAGGTTGTACCTGAGGCATCTTTCGTTGATGATTTAGGTGCTGACTCACTAGACACTGTAGAACTAGTTATGGGTTTAGAGACTGAGTTCGGTATTGAGATCCCTGATGAGGATGCTGAGAAGATCAACACCGTTCAGGCTGCTATCAACTACATCACTGAACACCAGAACTAATAGCTTACAAGGCTATTAGATTAAATAGGGATGGAGACCCCATCTTCTGTTCATTAAATAAATAGACTGGAGATGAAATTCATCTCCTTTCTTTTTGCAAAATTTTACGGAGAATCCAACAGTGCAATTACGCAGGGTTGTAGTTACTGGTATGGGCATGTTAAGCCCTGTTGGCGGTAATCTTGATGAATCATGGAAGAACCTATTAGCAGGTAAGAGCGGTATTTCAAAGATTGAACACTTTGATACAACTGATTTCTCAGTTAAGATCGCAGGTCTTGTAAAAGACTTCAATGCTGCTGATTGGGGCATTTCAGTTAAAGATCAACGTAAGATGGATTTATTCATCCAGTACGGTATTGCTGCTGGCATCATGGCTATCAATGATTCAGGTATCGAAATTACTCCTGAAAACGCTGACAGAATCGGTACTATGATCGGTTCTGGTATTGGTGGCTTACCTCTAATTGAAAAGAACGTAAATGGCTTAGCTGCTCGTGGTGCTCACGGTATCAGCCCATTCTTCGTTCCATCAACCATTATCAATATGGTTTCAGGCCAATTATCAATCATGAAAGGTCTACGTGGCCCTAACCTATCAATGGTTACTGCTTGCGCAACCGGTACTCATGCTATTGGCTTGTCAGCTCGTTTAGTTGCATACGGTGATGCTGATGTAATGGTTTGCGGTGGTGCAGAAAAAGCTTCAACCCCTATGGGTATCGGCGGTTTCGCTGCAATGAAGGCTCTTTCACATCGTAACGATGATCCAGAGCATGCTTCACGCCCTTGGGATAAGGATCGTGACGGTTTCGTTCTAGGTGACGGCGCTGGTGTATTAGTTCTAGAAGAGTACGAGCACGCAAAGGCACGTGGTGCTAAGATTTACGCAGAGCTAGTTGGCTTCGGTATGTCAGGCGATGCTTACCACATGACTGCAACTCCAGAAACTGGTGAAGGTGCAGCTCGTGCAATGGTTGCAGCTCTAAAGGATGCTAATGTAAAGCCAGAGCAAGTTAACTACATCAACGCACACGGTACTTCTACTGGTGTTGGTGACTTATCAGAGTTACGCGCTGCAAAGACTATTTTCGGCGATGCTCCTAAGAATACTTGCATGAGTTCAACTAAGTCAATGACTGGTCACTTACTAGGTGCAGCTGGTGCTATCGAAGCTGTTATCACTGTAATGTCAATCAAAGATCAAATCTGCCCTCCAACAATTAACCTTCAGAACCCTGAAGATGAGGTTGGCGATTTCAACTTAGTTCCAGGCGTTCCACAGAAACACGACATTGAGTACGCTATGTCAAATAACTTCGGTTTCGGTGGTACTAACGGCTCAATTCTATTCAAGCGTGTTGACTAAGATTTAATCTTACAAACACTAAAAATCCCGCAAAGAAAAACTTTAGCGGGATTTAGTTTGTCTAAAATGTGTGGCTTACAGCTTTTTAATCACGCCTTCTATTTGATCTTTTCTTACAATTCCAAAATATCTACTGTCAAAGCTATCTTGCTTTTGACTTGCTACAATAAACTCATCGTCTTTTAGTACCGTATCAAGATTATGCTTTGGTAATAAGCGATTTTGTGCATCTTTTGAACCTGGTTTAGTAGTGTCAATGAGTCTATCATTAACCTCAATACCTCTATCATTAATAACCACGTGATCTCCTGTTGTAGCTACTATGCGCTTACCAATAGGTGCATTACCATATTCACATTTTCCAGTATCTAAATAAGCCCTTTCTGAGGCTAGCTTTGCAACTTCGCCTTGTATACAGAATAAGATGATATCGCCAAGCTCTGGTTCCTTGTCGATGATTTGATACCAGCCTTTAGGGAGTGAGGAGGTGGTGTTGTAGCGATAGGGAAGTATGTACATGAATAAACTAATAGATACAGTTATAATCGTAATTGAAAATAACAATAGTGTTAAAAGGTTAGTATAACTTGATTTCATGTTCTTTACCGTAAGTAAAACATAATTCTCATAATACAGCTTATTTAAGACTTACAATAGATGAAAACTCAAATGAGGCCATATAATCATGATAGTGTTAACCACTACTTAATTTTTAAAGGATTTTGATAAGTATCTAGATATGCTTAAAGATACCGAGCTCCTCCTAACAAAAAATGGAAAGGTAGTAGCTAAACTCACATCAGCAACTACTAGTATAGTTGATGAATTAGCTGGTATTTTAAGTGCAGCTCCACAAGATATAGATATGAAGAAAGTAAGAAAGGAACGATTAGAAAAGAAATACGGTGACATCTAGGAATTTTTAGATGTCACAGTAAAGCTAATTTACGGTTGAAAGTGAATCGATCGCATCTTGAGTTTCTTGTTTTACCTTAATAGCTTTTTCACCTAAGGCTTTGATTAACTCAATGTAGATTAAGTCGATGATGAAGAACACGCTTAAACGAGAGTCAGCATAGCCATGAGCTAGATCATAGTCGTGTACAGCGTGTAACACAGTAATATCAGTAAATGAATACAAAGGAGAGGTGGTTTCTGCAGTAATTGCACAAATCATCGCACCACGCTTTGAGCAAATAGCAGCACTTCTTACAAGCTCACCAGTCTTACCAGAATTTGATATATAGATAACTAAGTCATTTGAGGTGATCATAGCAGAATGTGTCATGATCTCATGAGAATCTGTATAGCAGCGCGCATCAATACCAATACGAGCAATCTTACGGGCCGCATCTCTTGCTAGAAAACCTGAACTTCCAATACCAAAGAAGAATACATGACGTGCTGATACCATCTCTTTTACCATCTTGGTAACTGAACCAAAACCAATTTCCACAGCGGTTTGAGAAAGTAAGGTTTGGTTTAACTGCAAAAGCTTTTGAGCAGTAGCTTCGCAGCTTTCTTTTAAGTTAATAGCGGTGCGTTTAGTATGGCTATCACTATCTTGAGCACCTAGATCCTGAGCAAGTGAGATCTTAAAATCTTTTAAAGTTTCAAAACCAAATTTTCTAGCAAATCTTGTAACCGTTGCGTGGCTGATATCACAGTCGCGGGAAATTTCTGAAATAGATGAAGAACAAGCTTTAAGTCCATTAGACAGGAAATAGTGAATTAGCTTGTTATCTGACTTTGAGGCCTTGATTTGTGGATTGCTCAGTTTCTTTAGGATGCTCACAGTAAATTCCTTAGTCTATGTATCATTTAGAGTTTTGTATTTGGTATCGAATGCTAATGAAAATAATTTTACACTCTTGCAAACAAAAATGTAAATTATTTTGAAAATTGCACCTAAATTTGTCGAATTTTGTTAAAAAATTTGACTGTAATCAAAAGGTTATCAAAACTTTCATTTTTCAAATTTTATACAAAGGTTAATTCTGAGTAGTTAAGATCTTTGATCTAGATCAAGGTATAATGAGCTGTCTTTTAAGGAGAACAAAGTGAATCCTATCTTTATCGTTTTACCTATCTTAACTATTTTGACTTATTCATTAGGCTTAACTCTAAAGCTTGATGATTTTAGAATGTTAATTAAAAGACCACTACCGATGTTTATAGGTCTTTTAGGTCAGCTTGTAGTATTACCCGCGATTGCTTTTGCTATTGCCTATACCTTTAATTTAGAAGCTGTATTTTTCGTAGGTTTAGTGTTAATTGCTTGCTGCCCAGGCGGCTCATCATCAAATATCTTTTCGTATATTGCCAAAGGTGATGTAGCATTATCAGTTTCCATGACTGCAGTAAGCTCAATTGTGACCTTATTTACCTTACCTTTAATCATGGCTTATTGTGTGGACTATGTAAGTGTTTCACAAAAAGCCGAGATCTTTGGAACGGTAAAACTACCAATTGGTAACCTTTTAATTCAAAACGTGGTGTTGATGTTAATTCCAATTATCTTAGGTGTACTTACTCAATACTTCTTTAAAAATGCTGCTGTAAAGATTTCAAAGGTTTTATCAAAGGCTGCCTTTCCAGCTTTAATTTTGCTGGCAACTATCTTCTTTATTAAACACTATCACAACATTGCAAATCACTTAGATAAACTAGGTCTTTGCGTATTAGCTTTAGTTTTAATTGCTGTTGCTGTATCTACCTTAATGTCGATGCTCTTTAAGCAAAACACCACGATTAAGCGCACTATCGTCATTGAAGTTGCTATGCAAAACGCAGCTCAAGCCATTGCCATTGCTTCAAGTCCATTTGTGTTTAACTCAGAGATCATGACCATTCCAGCAATTCTATATGCCTTAGTCATGAATGTCGTTCTTCTAGCCTATGTAGGCTCACTTCTTAAGTTCTCCAAGCAAGAGCAATTAGCTTAATTTCTCTTGACAACTATGGCCCATATTAGTGCATTTAATGTTCTAATATGGACTGTTCTATAAAATTCTGCTACATTTTAGATCAATAACAAAGAGCTCATAAATGAGCAAACAACAGGCAATAATTTTATAGGACAATTAAAATGACTACTCGCGTAGGTATTTTCGGTTACGGTAACTTAGGCCGTGGTATTGAGTGTGCTGTAAATGCAGCAGCTGACATGGAGCTAGTTGCTGTTTTCACTCGTCGTGATCCAAAAGCTTTAAAGATTGCAACAGCTGGTGTTACTGTAGCTTCAGTTAATGACGTAGCAAGCTACAAAGATAAGATTGATGTAATGATCTTATGTGGCGGTTCTGCTACTGATCTTCCAAAGCAAACTCCTGAGTTAGCTAAGTTATTCAACGTTATCGACAGCTTCGATACCCACGCTAAGATCCCTGAGCACTTCAAGAATGTTGATGAAAATGCAAAGGCAAATTCACACATTGCTTTAATCTCAGCAGGTTGGGATCCAGGTATGTTCTCTCTAAACCGTCTATATGCTAACTGCGTATTACCAAACGGCAAAGATTACACCTTCTGGGGCAAGGGCGTAAGTCAGGGCCACTCAGATGCAATTCGTCGTATCAAGGGCGTAAAGGATGCTCGTCAGTACACCTGCCCAGTACAGGCTGCTTTAGATGCTGTTCGTTCTGGCTCAAACCCAGAGTTAACCACTCGTCAAAAACATACTCGTCTTTGCTATGTAGTATTAGAAGATGGTGCAGATGCAGCATACGTTGAGAACGAAATTAAGACTATGCCTAACTACTTTGCTGATTACGACACCACTGTAAACTTCATCTCTCAAGAAGAGTTAAACAAGAACCACGCTGGTATTCCTCATGGTGGCTTTGTAATTAGATCTGGTGCAACCGGTGTTAATAACGAGCACAAGCACATCATCGAGTACAGCTTAAAGCTTGATTCAAACCCAGAGTTTACTGCAAGTGTTATCGTAGCTTACACTAGAGCAATTGCACGTCTTCACAAAGAAGGCGTAAATGGTTGCAAGACAGTATTTGATATTGCTCCTGCTTACTTATCACCACTATCAGGCGAAGAGTTACGCAAGAACATGCTTTAGTACTTAGATTAAAGTAAGTTTAAAAATCAAAAAGCCAGTGTTTTGCACTGGCTTTTGAGTATGAGCTGTTTAGTTAATCTTTATATAAACGTAAGTGATCTTCTCGTACTCTAAAACTAACTCTTTATCGCTTAGCTTTAAAATTCGATACATCTCATCAAACAAAGCACTTTGTCCACGAGCTTTGGTCTTGCCTATCACTCTTAACTGATTATCTTCAATCAGCCACTTATCTAAGCTAAAAATAGGTGAGTTTTGTGTGCTTGCACTTCCATCTTGATTTAAGGTAATGACAGGTAGTGCCATCCCATTTTTGTTAACCTCTTCCCAAGTACCTACAAGTTTAGTTTTATCAATTTGTGTAAAGTTTGTAGAGCAGGAGGATATGAGCATAGCAACACCTAAAATTGATAATACTTTAAATAAGAACTTCATATATGACCTTAGGAGAGTTTCAAATTTGTGCAAGACTTGCTTATTTTAGAGCAAGTGGTTTTGCTTGAAGTGGATAATTACTTTGACAGTGGCGGAGAGAGAGGGATTTGAACCCTCGGGACGTCTATTGACGGCCGTCGCATTTCGAGTGCGATGCATTCGACCACTCTGCCATCTCTCCTCAACATGCATTATAATCATTATTAAAGTACAACGCAAAATAATAAGGAGCAAAATATGGTCGAGCATGATCTACAAAAACAATGCTTTAGCACCATTGTCGATGGCTTTAAGGCATTTCTTAGCTACAGTGTCGAAGGCAGTGAGATTGACGTGAATACCACTCAAGTACCTAATGCTATTTCTGGTCGTGGTATCGCCTCAACTTTAATGAAAGAGGTAGTTACCTTTGCTAAAGAGAAAAACTTGACCTTCAAAAAGCCACAATCTTGCTCTTATGCTCAATCATGGCTTGAAAGACACTAATCTTGGCGTTTTAGAGTCTTGATATAAGCTTTTTCTTCTTTTGTAGGAATTAAAGATTCTCTAATCTTAGTAAGGCCTTTATTGTAGGTCTTACTATCAAGCTTTATTGTGTGAAGATAAGGCGTGAATTTGTCTTTGCACTTACAATATAAAGTCGCCATTAACCAGGCAACTCCCATATGCACGTAGTAGTGAGTAGTATCAATTTCCTCTATAAAATTTACAAGAGAATCGACATAATCATCAGAGCAAAAGTAATCTAATGACATTACCAAAGCAAAGCGCACATAAAAAGGATGAGCTTTGTCTGTAAACAGTGGATTTATAAATTCGTAGTACTCTTGTGGGTGCTTTTTACAATCTTTTAATGAGGCACAAAAGCAGTCACAGATAGCCCAGCCATTTAAGTAGGTCAGAAAGTCTTTAATTAGCTCTAGTCTTTCTTTAATATCCACTTTAAGTTTTGCAATCACCACGCCTCTTATAAGTAGCTCTTCGTAAGACGGATCTTGAGGTAACTTATACAATAGTTCATCTTTACTGTAGGTTTTAAGATACTTTTGCGCAAGTGACCTTACAATAGGATTGCGCACGCCTAAAAGAGGAACTCCTTTACTTAACTTTTTAGTAAAGGCTTTGTATTTAAGATCGATGTTCTCTTCAAGATCTTGCAAGACAACTTTGCGGATATCATCAGACATGGCAATTTCCTAAAAGATTTCTGGTAAATCATCAAAGCTAGAGGTGTACAGCGGTGACTTATGTTTAGGAGCGTTAAACTTTTCTTCTTTAGTAAGTTTGTTTTGCGCTCCTAAATACACAGTGTTCTTATCACCTTTATTGATAGCATCTAAAGCGCTCATCAGTTTATCGCTGTTATCTAAAGTCTCTTTATCAGGTGTCTGTGAGAATAAGTCAGCCTGATAAGCTCTACTTTCTACAAAGTCATATAACAGCACACCTGCCTTCATATACTCATAACCTTCTTTATAAATGCTTTGTAAAAGTAGTTTAGTTGCTTCTAGGTAAACTCTTGTATCAGCACTTGGGTAGTCTAATAAAATTGTGGCGTCATTTGCGTATTTGGCTTTATCACCAAAGTAGGAGGTTCTAATAAAGATAGTGAATTTCCTAGCGTAGCGATTAAGTGATCTTAATTTAGCGCAAGCATCAGCACAGTAATTGCACAAAGCCTCATATAGGTCATCAAAGGAGGTTACTCTATCTTTAAAGGTACGCGACCACATGATCTGATCTTGATTTTGCGGATTGGTACTTGAATCAATACAGTCGATGTTATTTAACTCATTGACAGTACGGGCAACTACAATTGAATATTTTTTTTGCAGTACACCAGTATCAGCTTTAGATAATTCATAGGCTGTAGCATAGCCATCTTCTAATAAGTGCTCTTCCATACGCGCACCAATACCCCAAATTTCTGCAATTGGGTTATCAATTAAAATGCGCTGGCGATTACCTTCATTTAAAACACTAAATACACCTTTATTTTGTGGGCGTTGTTTAGCATAGTGATTAGCAAGCTTTGCCAAAGTCTTAGTTCTTGCAATGCCCACACCAATGGGAATACCAATCTTACGAGCAATCGCGTTTTTGAGCATAAAAGCTTTTTGAATGGCTTCCTCTTCAGTGATATTTTCAAAACTTAAGAAGGCCTCATCTACAGAGTAGACTTCTAAATCTTTACAGTAAGACTCAAGGGTAGTCATCACCCTTGTCGAGATATCTATATATAAAGAGAAGTTAGAAGAGAAGGTTGTGATATGGTACTTTTTAATCTCTTTTTGAATTTTAAATACTGGCACTCCCATTGGAATACCTAGTTTTTTAGTTTCATATGAGCGTGAGACCACCACACCATCATTATTAGATAAGACAGCGACAGGACGGTTTGCTAAATCAGGTCTAAACAGTTTTTCGCAAGATACGAAAAAATTGTTGCAATCGCAAAGTAAATAGACCTTATCAAAGACTTTTGGCTCATTCATAAGTCTATTGTACACGACTTACAAAGACAAATAGGTGTGAGTTTTCGCAATTTGCGCATAAAACCGTGCGAAACGGTTTGTAAAAATTCAACACTTGCGCACATAATTTCTAGAAATATCAAACAAAAGTGTTATCTATGCCATAAATTTTCGCAAATTGTACGCAAATTGTTGTAAAATTGTTTAATCTTTTATTAAAGACTGTAATCGTTTACGTAATTTTCGGAGATAGCTCAAATGAGCGTTACCCTAAAAGATCTTGCTAAGGCATCTGGTGTTTCAATCGGTACCGTGTCTCGTGCATTAAATGATAAAAATGAAGTTAGTGCAAAAACTTCTGAGCGTATCAGACAATTAGCTCAAGAATTAGGCTATATCCCTAATCGTGCTGGCCGTGCACTATCCGCTCAAAAGAGTATTAACTACGTAGGTATCTCTATTCCTAGCATCAATTCACCTTTCTTTGATGATATTAAAAAAGGTATCGATCAGGCCGTACGTGAGTTTAAAGACTTAGGTATCGATATCGTTTTAAAAGAGCAAGAAGGTTGGGATGTTGATACTCAAATTCGCAACATTGAAGAATTAGAGCAATCAGGTTGCAAAGCTTTTGTAATTTGTGCAGTTGATTCTCAAAAGATGCGCGATAAGATTGAAGAGTTATCTGACAAAGGCCTTCCTGTAGTATTACTTAATAACGATTTACCAGGTTCAAAAAGACTTTGCTTTGTAGGTCCTGATTACTTACGTTCAGGTGAGATTGCTGCAACTATGGTTGATAAGTGCCGTCAAGGTATAGCACTTAAGATCTTATTAGTTGTAGGTTATAAAGCTCACTTAGGTCATAAGACTCGTATTGATGGTTTTGTAGATGAGTTAAAGTCACGTCGTCATGATTTTGAAATTGTGGATGTGATTGAAGGTAATGATCAAGATATCGTAACTCAGCAAGTAACCATGAAAGCCTTTTTAGATCACCCTGAGATCAATGTTGTATATATGGCATCAGGTAACGGTGTTAGTGGTCTAGGTGCAGCTGTAATTGCTGATGCTAAACACAAGCGCTTTGTAGTAGCTTGTGATGAGATCTACACCACCAAAGAGTTAGTTAAAAACGACATTATCGATTTTGTAATTTGCCAGTCTCCAACTGTGCAAGGTTATCAGGCAATTAAAAAGCTTCATGACTATCTAAATAAGATAGGCTCTGCTCCTGAAGATTTCATTGTCGATACTGTAATTAAAGTTAAAACTCACTTTGAGTAATTAACTTTATTACCAAAATTAAAAATTCAAATTTCAAATGGCGCTTAGGCGCCATTTGTGATCTTCTAGCTCGCATCTTTGTAAAATACAGCTCTCATTTATAGTGCAAGGTTGCTTATATAAGCCTTTTTTACATAAATACTGCACCAAAAATAATCAAAGTCTAAGTAAACTAAAGATTTAAACTATCATAACCATATGTTTTTAAAAGACTTTGGTCTTTGGAGTATGTATGGAACAATTAGCCTCTATCTTAGATACCATTGATGGCTATATTTGGGGAGCTCCCTTATTAGTAGCCTTAATCTTAGTTGGCATCATGCTAACTTGTAAGTTAAAGTTAATTCAGGTATCAAATCTGGCCCTTTCTTTAAAGCTAGTATTCTCATCTAAAGCAAATCTTGATGATGGCACTAAAACTGGTGAAATCTCAGGCTTTGCAGCTTTATGTACCGCTCTTGCTAGTACCATCGGTACTGGTAACATTGTAGGTGTAGCCACAGCTGTACATATGGGCGGTCCTGGTGCCTTATTTTGGATGTTTGTAGCAGCTTTCTTTGGTATGGCAACAAAGTACTCTGAGTGTTTGCTTGCTGTTAAATACCGTGAGGTAGATGCTAAAGGTAAGTACCGTGGTGGTCCTATGTACTACATTAAAAACGGTCTTAACTGTAAGTGGCTAGCTACCTTATTTGCGCTCTTTACCGTAGGCGCTGGTTGCTTTGGTATTGGTACATACTGCCAAATTAACTCCATGGTAGATGCTAACCGTATCATGTTTGGTATGAGCCCACTTGCTAGTTGCGCGATTATCTGTGCTTTAGTAGGTCTAGTTACCCTTGGTGGTTTAAACTCCATTTCTAAAGTTTCTACTAAGCTTATTCCAATTATGGCAACCTTCTACATTGTAGGCTGTGTGTTCGTAATTGCTGTCAATATTCAAAACTTACCATCAGCAATTGTACAAATTGTTGAAAGTGCCTTTAACTTTGATGCAGGCGTCGGTGCTGCAACTGGTATGGGTATTTTAATGGCAATGCGTTATGGTGTAGCTCGTGGTATGTTCTCTAATGAGGCCGGCTTAGGCTCAGCTCCTATTGCAGCAGCTTCAGCTAAAACTAATTACGCAGCAGAGCAAGGCTTAGTTAATATGACTGGTACATTCTTTGATACTATCGTCATCTGTATGTTAACAGGTCTTACCATTGTATTAACTAATACCTGGGGCGGTGATTTAGATGGTGCTGCGATTACCTCTGAGGCCTTTAGAGTAACTCTAGGCGACTCTTGGGGTATTTACATGGTCAATATCGGTCTATTACTCTTTGCCTTTACTACTGTAATTGGTTGGAACTATTATGCTGAGTCATGCGTAGTTTACCTTGTAGGTACTAAATACATTTACGCCTATAGAGTAATTTACATTTTAATTGTAGCTTCAGCAGCTTTTATGACCTTAGATGTTGTTTGGGTTCTTGCAGATATCTTAAACGGTTTAATGGCACTGCCTAACTTAGTGGCTCTATTCTTATTACGTAAGGATATTGTCTCAGAGACAGCTAAATACTTTAAATACTTAAAAGAAGGTGGGCTTGCTAAGCTTAAGGCTAAAGCTGATGCTTAACTAGTTGAAGGTTAACTTAAAGTCTTAAGATCCCACAGCCAAAACTGTGGGATTTCTTTTTCATTTTGGGTATTTAATCGGCTTTTTTATCTGCAGTTGCAAATTGAAAAGCACAATTAGATCTTGTACTTTTTGAGGTGGTCGTAAAGACCTAATCTTGCTTGCTCATCAAATAAGTTTACGATCAGGCCGTGACCTATATCTAAACTCTTGATACGGGCAATTTCATCTTTAGTTAAGCTAAAGTCTAGAACATTAAAATTCTCTGCCATACGCTCTTTGTGAGTAGACTTTGGAATTACTACCATACCTAAATCAAGTAAGTATCTAATAGCAACTTGAGCTACGCTCTTTTGATGAGCTTTAGCAATATCTTCTAAAAGAGGATTTGTAAAGATCCCGTTTTTACCTTGAGCAAGGGGTCCCCAAGCCATGGTCTTTGTATCGTACTTGTTAAATAGAGTACGATTGTCTTGATGATTACAAAATACGTTTGCTTCAATTTGGTTGATAGTAGGCTTAACAGTTGCATTATCTGCAAAGTCTAAGAATCTATCATTGTAGAAATTGCTAATGCCGATAGCTCTGACTTTACCTGCTTTGTAAGCATCTTCCATAGCACGGTAAGCGCCATAATAATCACCATATGGCTGATGGATTAACAACAGATCAATGTAGTCAGTTGAAAGCTTTTGCAAAGATAAATCAATAGATTTAGCTGCCTTTTCATAACCAAAATTAGAGATCCAGACTTTAGTTGTAATAAAGAACTCTTCACGCTTAATGCCTGACTCTTTTACAGCATCACCTACGCCTTGCTCATTTTGATAAGCTTGAGCGGTATCAATTAAGCGGTAACCACAATCAATTGCATCTTTAACACAACGCTTAGCAATGTCTACTGGTACTTGGAAAAGACCATAGCCAAGGGTAGGCATTTTAACGCCATTGTTTAAAGTAATTAAAGGTATTTGAGAAGTCATAAAACATCCTTTTGTAAGAGATTATCTAGCTTTAAAGAATAGTTTAAGAAGAGCTTTAAGTAAATTGAAAAGATCTTAAAAGGTATTAACCAAAAGTTAATACACAGAGGTAATATTGTGATAAAAATAAAGGTCTTTAGGTTTCCCTAAAGACCTTCAACTACAGAGGTAAATAAGTGAAATTATCTCTTCTTAGCCTGGCCGTAGTAAGCATTAGCGCCGTGCTTTCTTAGATAGTGCTTATCTAATAGCTCTTGCTGCATTGGCTTTAACTGTGGGCATAAGGTTAGGGCATGGTATGCCATGTAAGCAACCTCTTCTAATACTACTGCGTTGTATACAGCGTTATCAGGTGATGTGCCCCATGCAAAAGGACCATGTGAGTAAACTAAGCATGATGGTACATCTTCAAGTTTGATACCACGCTTTTTAAAGGTCTCAACGATGACATTACCAGTCTCTAGCTCATACTCACCATTGATCTCCTCAGGAGTCATTTGACGAGTGCAAGGAATAGCGCCGTAGTAGTAATCAGCACCAGTGGTACCTAAAGCTGGAATATCAATACCTGCTTGAGCAAATGAGGTTGCATTACGTGAGTGGGTGTGAACAATACCGTTGATCTTGTCACTTGCACGATATAAAGCTAGGTGGGTTGGGGTATCAGTTGATGGATTTAAATCGCCTTCAACTTTTTCACCAGTTTTAAGATCGATAACTACCATATCCTCAGCTTTCATAGTCTCGTAATCAACACCACTTGGTTTAATTACAACTAAGCCTTTCTCACGGTCGATACCTGAAACGTTACCCCAGGTAAAAGTTACTAAACCGTGCTTTGGTAGATCTAAATTAGCCTTTAAAACTTTTTGCTTTAACTCTTCTAGCATGAAATGCCCCCCAAATATGTGTTCAATTGTTTTTGATGTATTCAATTATAGGTGAATTTTTGTAAAGAAATTTGATCTGCGCAAAATATTTTAATAAATTTATTTAACTGTTTGAATTATAAATAAATTAAGTATGTCGTAAACGGTTTAATAAAATTGCAATTTATTTAAATTTAAAACCGTTTTCTAGAAGTTTTTGAGGCACAATTCTTTGGTTTACTGTCATTAAAGCTCCTCGTCTATCAAGTGCTACCAAGGATTTAAGCCATGGAATAGGGAAGTTTTTTAAAGGAAGTTTTTCATAGGCAAGAGATAACACTTCATTTAAAGTATTAAAGTTGCAATCTACCATATTAACCGCACCTTGAATCTTTGAATTTTCAAGACAGTAAATGAGAGCGTTTACAGCAGTATCGACTTTAATGTAGGGAAGATAATTGTTGCCATCTAAAAAGTAAGGTCTTGGAAGGTATTTAAGTACATTACAAATACCACCATTTTTACCTATGACCGTACTAAAACGACAGAGCACAACTCTAGTGGAATCAGATTTTATTGATAAGACTTTAGCTTCAACTTGAGAGCAGATCTTAGCAAGAGGGGTGTTTTGAATAAAAGTCTTATCAAGGGGGGTATCTTCAGTAATATCCAATCCATCATCATAGATATTAGTAGCGCTAGCTTGGATAAATACTTTGGGAAGATTTTCTTGATATTTGGTTTTAAGAAGTTCTATTAAATCTAGTCTTGAGTGCAAAATGTCGTTCAAGCGCTTTTGAGTAAGTCTTTGCGTAGATATCGACTCGCCGCCTAAATTGACAATCGCATCAACTTTTGGAAAGTCCTTGGTGTCTTTAAAGATAAAAGCAAAGTTTTGAGTTAATTGTGGGTAAGTTTTATTAAGAGTATCTAAGTTTTGATGAGAGTAGATAAATACGGTGTGACCTAAGGCTTTGAGCTTATAGGCTAAAGCACTGCCAATAAATCCGCTACCACCTGTTATTAAAACACTCATTAAATATTGTCCTTTGAAATTTGACCTTTTGAGATATCGTCAACTTAAAGTCTAATTGCAATTGCGATTTATTTAAAGCATAGAGGATAGAGAGCCTAAAAACAACAAAGGCGACTTAATACTTGCGCATAAGTCGCCTTTTAAAACTTAATTAAATGTTAATTAAGCCTTGTCTTGTTGACCTGCTTGAATTGCAGTTACAGCGATGGTGTAGATGATATCGTCAACTAAAGCACCACGTGATAGATCGTTAACAGGCTTCTTCATACCCTGTAACATAGGGCCAATTGAAACTAGACCTGCTGATCTTTGAACTGCCTTGTAAACAGTGTTACCAGTTGATAGGCTTGGGAAGATAAATACAGTAGCCTTACCTGCAACAGGTGAACCTGGAGCCTTTTGAGCTGCAACGTTTGGCATTACTGCAGCATCATACTGTAGAGGACCGTCAACTGCGATATCAGGGCGCTTTTGACGTACTAATTCAGTTGCAGCTCTCATTAAATCAACATCAGCACCTTTACCTGAGTTCATGGTTGAGTAGGTAACCATAGCAACGCGTGGATCAATACCAAATGCCTTAGCAGTATCAGCTGACTGAATTGCAATCTCTGATAATTGCTCTGCATCAGGATCGATATTTAATGCGCAGTCACCATAGATGTAAACCTGCTCTGGCATTAGCATGAAGAAGATTGCTGAAACAAGTTTAGCACCAGGTGCGGTCTTGATGATCTGTAGAGGAGGACGGATGGTGTTAGCAGTGGTGTGAACTGCACCTGATACTAAGCCATCTAACTCGCCACGCTCAATCATCATGGTAGCTAAAGCTACGTTATCTTGTAACATGGTTAGAGCCTGCTCAGGAGTCATGCCCTTAGCTTTACGTAACTCAACTAGTCTATCCACATAGTTAGCACGAACTGCCTCAGGATCAACAAACTCAACACCTTCCCCTAGGGTAACGCCTTGCTCTTTAGCAACTGCTAAGATCTTATCTTTGTTACCAAATAGAACAGGTACTGCGATGTTTTGCTCAGCAACCTTAGCTGCAGCACATACGGTACGTGGCTCATCACCTTCTGGTAGTGCAATCTTCTTGTGAGCAGCACGAGCAAGCTCGGTTAACTTGTAACGGAATGCTGCAGGGCTCATTAAAGGAGTTGCGCTGTTATCAAATGATGAAATGATCTGTAAAGCATCAGCTGAGAAATCTTTTGAAGCATTTTCTTTAATGTAGTTTACCTGCTCATCGCAACCTGCAAATAACTGAGGCTTAATATCAGCTAAAGCCTGAGCTACTGCCCATTGTGACTTAGCGGTAGTAATTACAGTAGCACCTTCAACAGTACCTTCAACACCATCAGTTAAAACTACAGTCTTGCAGTTAGTTGATGCAGGAACTTCATTAGTTACTAATAACATAGGCGCTTTGGTGTCTTTGTTTGATAAAACAACCTTAAATGAGCGAACGTTCTCGTCACCTGATACCTTACCATCGATGATTTCAGCGATGTCTTTAGCACGTGGTGCATAGTATTCTTTGTCAAAGTTTACAGTTGCAATAAAGTCTGTGATTGCTTTGTCTTCAACTGAGCATGAATCTTCAGAGCATGAGCACTTACCACAACCTGATAGTACTAACTTCTTATCGCCGTTAGCATCCTTTGGAGCTTTATCATTGATTAAGATAGTACCTAAAACTTTGTTTTTACCTACGTTGCCAAAGTAATTTAAGGTAGCAGCGATAGCAGATTTTGCACAGCCACAAGCACCTTGTACTAAGGTTACAATTGAAGCGTCAAATGCGTGGCAAATGTCAGCATTGATTTCATCTTTATCAAAAGGAGTATCGGTAACACCTTCGATTACGATTACATCGAAGTTGCCTGATGCTTTTAATGCATTGTAGTTGCCTACAATCTTTTCTAGAACTTCTGACTTATTGCCTTGTGCAATAGCCTTTGCTGCACAGCACTTGCTAACGGTATTAGCACAGCACTTAGCTAAAGAGCAGTTTGCTAAAGGGGTAAATAAAGCAGCCTTTACACCGCTCTTATTTAAAGCCTCAACTAAACCTAAAGATGCAGTAAAAATGCCTGAGGTTTTACCTACTGGCACTAGCATTACATTACGTGTCACTTATAACTCCACTTTTGTACTTGGATGTTTGCAAAAACGCAAACGTAAATTGAATTTGTGAAATTATAGCACTTTTGAAACTTGCTTAGTGGTAATGCACAGCTTACTGTCAGGAGTGTGATCTTAATTAGAAGTTAGCGCAAAATTTACAAAACACGGAAGTTTTTACGAGAAATTTAAATAAATTTTGCAAAAAATCGTGTCTTAATGCTCAAATTTGTATAAGATGTGGCGGTACTTTTAGGGAAGATAAAAACATGAATATTTTTAGCAAGTTAAAACAGGGAATTGTTTATATGCAAAAGTGGCCAAATGAGCCCCTACTCAATCCTGTTTTTGCTGAAAATCGTGTTAAAAAATGCCTAAATGCCGCCAATTACATCATTCCTCCTTTTATTGTCCTAACATTAGCTTGGGCAATTTACTTAGGCGGAGGCTTTAAATATATTCCTTGGTATATCGCTATAAGACAAAATCTTGAGGTAACTATTATCTCTTTATTAGTCTTACTTTTAATGCCTGTGCAAGGGTATTATTGGTTTTACCGCCGTTCTATTACTCCTTTAAATGACAAACAAAAGAAGTTCTATACACAGCTTTGTAAAAAATTAGACATGCAGTCGTCAAATATCCCAAATATGTCTGATTTAGAGTTTGTAATTAACAAAGCTCTTCCAAAATTAGGTAATGAGTTCTTAAAAGATCTCTAAACATCGTCATCTTACCTTCAATTCAATGGCTTATATAAGCTTTTTTTTGTTAGGAATGATTGCTAATTTTTGCAAAAAGTCTAGATAAAACAATATGTTTTATAAATATTCCGCAATCGTTTACGAAAATAATAAAATCTTCAGTTTAAAAATCTAGTTAATATATTAAACAAATAATTTTAACATACTGAAATTTAACAATAAAAAGTAAGAAAATTAAGATCTTGTTAAGAATTTGTGTTAATTCGTAAATGTTTGCAAATAGTGATATAAATCTAACTTTTGTATAATTCAGAGTAAAAAAAGTTAATTTTGTCACATTTTGATCAAGTTTAAACTACCTACCCTTGCAACATCTCCTACAATCAATTACAGAAAATGATCGAAAACAAATATTTTTCAACACAAGATCATTTCTATTAAACACAAACATTAACAGGAGTTGTTATGAAACTAGTAAAGGCTGTATTAGCTGCATCATTAGGCGCAGTAATTGCTGCATCTTCAATGTCTGTTCAGGCAAAACAGTTAACCATCGGTTTCTCTCAGATCGGTGCAGAGTCAGAGTGGCGTACCGCTAACACCAATGATGTTAAGGCAGCAGCTAAGGCTCATGGTATTAACCTAAAATTCTCTGATGCTCAGCAGAAGCAGGAAAACCAAATCAAGGCAATTCGTACCTTCATTGCTCAGAAGGTTGATTTAATTGGTTTCGTGCCTATCGTTGCAACTGGTTGGGACAACATCCTACGTGAAGCAAAGCGTGCAAAGATCCCTGTATTAGTAATGGATCGTGACTTAACCGTATCAGATCCTTCATTATATGTAGCTAAGATTGGTACAGACAGCTACACCGAAGGTCGTAAGGTATTTGATTGGTTAGATAAGTACGTTCACGACAAGAACATCAAACCACGTAATGGTGGCGACAAGATCAACATCGTAATCCTAGAAGGTACTGTAGGTGCTTCAGCTACAACCGGTCGTGGTAACGGCTTTAGCGATGCTCTAAAAGAGTCACCAAACAAGGATTTATATAACGTTCTAGCATCTCAGACTGGTGATTTCACTCGTCAGAAGGGCCAGGAAGTTATGGAGTCATTCTTAAAGTCAAATCGTAACGACATCGACGTTCTATTTGCTATGAACGACGATATGGCTTTAGGTGCAATTCAGGCTATTGAGGCAGCTGGTTTAGTTCCAGCAAAAGACATTACCATCGTTTCAGTTGACGGTGTTAAGGGTATCTTCCAGGCTATGATCGAAGGCAAGGCAAACGCAACTGTTGAGTGTAACCCACTACAAGGCGACCTATTCTTCACCACAGCTGAGAAGATCTTAAAAGGTGAGTCAGTACCTAAGAGCGTATTCGTAGAAGAGGGTGTATATCCAGCAGAGACTGCTAAGGAAGTATTCCCATCACGTAAGTACTAATCTTAAGTATTTAGCATAAAAACTTTGAAGGGTGCTTTATGCACCCTTCTTTAATAGAACATCACACAAGCATAAAACTAACAATATACACCTGCATTAGGAGGGCTTTATGGCCTTACAAAACGACGAATATATACTGCAGATGAAACATATTGACATGTTCTTCCCAGGTGTTAAAGCACTAAAAGATGTTGAGTTTAACCTAAAAAAAGGTGAAATCATTTCCTTAATGGGCGAGAACGGCGCTGGTAAATCAACACTAGTTAAAGTACTAACTGGTGTTTATCACAAGACCAACGGTCAAATTATATTCGACGGAAAAGAAATCACACCAACTACGCCTCTTGCATCTCAACAGATGGGTATCTCAACTGTATATCAAGAAGTTAACCTTTGCGCTAACTTATCTGTTGCTGAGAACATTTACATTGGTCGTGAGCCTCGTGGTAGCTTTGGTCGTATTGACTGGGCAACCATGCAGAAGAATGCATCAGATCTATTATTCAGAGAGTTAGGTATAGATATTGATGTAACTAAAGAATTAAATTTCTACCCTGTTGCTATGCAGCAGATGATCGCTATTGCGCGTGCTATTGATACTAAATGTAAGGTTCTAATTCTAGACGAGCCTACATCATCATTATCAGATAAAGAAACTGAGCGCTTATTTAAGATCATGCGTGCTTTAAAAGAGCAGGGCATTTCAATTATCTTTATTTCTCACTTCTTAGAGCAGATTTATACCATTTGCGATCGTATTACAGTATTACGTGATGGTACTTATATTGGTGAGTACGAAATTGAGAACTTACCTAAGATTGAACTTATCTCTAAGATGATGGGTAAAGAGATTAAAGAAGGCGAGATTGAGTCAAATGTTGATAAATCAAAGCCACGTACTAATATCTTTATTGAAACTGAGCATGTAACAGTACCTGGTAAAGTAAAAGCTCTCTCCATGGATATTAAAGAAGGTGAGGTTGTAGGCTTTGCAGGCCTTTTAGGTTCAGGTCGTTCAGAGATTGCTGAAACCTTATTTGGTACTTTATTAAAGACTAACGGTAACATCTATATTGATGGTACCTCAGTATCTGTTAAGTCTCCAATGGACATGATGAAAAAGCGTATTGCTTTCTGCCCTGAGGATCGTAAGGTTCAAGGTATCATCGGCGACTTATCAGTACGTGAGAATATTATCTTAGCGCTTCAAGCTAAAAACGGTATGTTCCGCCACATGTCACGTAGCCGTCAAAATAAATTAGCTGACTACTATATTAAGTTACTACGTATTAAGGTATCTGATAGAGAGCAGTTAATTAAGAACCTCTCTGGTGGTAATCAGCAAAAGGTGATTATTGCCCGTTGGCTAGCTACCGAGCCTAATCTTTTAATTTTAGATGAGCCTACCCGTGGTATCGATGTTGGTACTAAAACAGAAATCGAGTCCTTAGCTGTAAGCCTTGCTAAAGAGAAAGGTATGTCTGTTGTGTTTATCTCAGGTGAGATGGGCGAGATGGTCCGTACTTGTTCTCGTGTCATGGTAATTCGTGACCATGAAAAGGTAACTGAGTTATGTGATGATGAGATTTCAACAGCTCACATCATGCAGGCAATTGCAGGAGACTACCATGGAAAATCTTGTTAAAAAATTTACCAAAAGCTCTTTAGCATTGCCTCTATTGGCTTTAGCTATTTTGCTTTTATTCAACGCAATCTTCGTAGATGACTTCTTTAAAATTGAAGTTATGGAAAACGGCAACCTTTACGGTCGCCCTATTGATATTTTATACCGTGCTTCATCTTTAATCATCCTAGCTTTAGGTATGACCTTTGTGATTGCAACAGGTGGTATTGATATTTCAGTAGGTGCTGTAGTTGCTATTTCATCAGCTACATGTTGCTGTCTATTAGGCGGTGATATCTCAGGTATCCCACAGCATCCTTTCTTTATTGCTATTATCTGCTCATTATTAGTAGGCGTGTTAGCAGGTTGCTGGAACGGTACCTTAGTTGCTAAATTTAAAATCCAGGCCATGGTTGCAACCTTGATTTTAATGACAGCAGGTCGTGGTATCGCTCAGCTTATGACCGACGGTCAGATCATCACTGTTTACTACAAGCCATTTGCTTACATCGGCGGTAATATCCCTGGCGTGATGTTACCTACAGCGATGTTAATTGCACTTGCTATGGTATGTTTGGTGATCTTCTTAGATAAGCGTACTTCAATTGGTCTTATGATCCAATCTGTTGGTATTAACGCCAATGCAGCAAGATACGCAGGTATTAAAGTTACAGCTGTTTTATTTGCAGTGTACATTTTCTCTGGTTTCTGTGCAGGTACCGCTGGCTTAATCGAAGGCTCTTTAATTAGAGCCGCCGATGCTAATAACGCAGGTTTGAACATGGAAATGGATGCCATCTTGGCAGTTACCTTGGGTGGTACCTTGATGGTTGGTGGTAGATACTACATCGGCGGTACTATCATCGGTGCGATTACCATTCAGACCTTAACTACTACCATGTATGCATTAGGCGTTTCATCAGATAGATTACCTGCTGTAAAAGCGATTGTTATTCTTCTAATCATTGTATTCCAGTCTGAGAAGTTCAAGCAGATGTATAACAATTACAAGTTAAAACGTTTAGAGAATGCAAAGTCTAAGGAGGCTACAAATGCGTAGATTCTTATCTAACTTAGTTGCATCTCAGAATTTCCCATTCTATGTAACAGGTGTGCTATTTGTGATCCTCTTTGGCATTGGTTCAATTGCCTTTGAAGGTTTCTTCTCACCACAGGTATTTTTAAACCTATTTATTGATAATGCTCCTTTAATCATTATCACTGTAGGTATCACCTTTACCATTATCTCTGGCTTTGGTGGTATTGACCTATCTGTAGGTGCCGTTGTAGCACTAACTTGTATGTCCTTAGCAGTTTTGATGCGTGATACTACATTAAGTCCATACCTATGTATGTTCTTAGTGTTATTCATTGGTATTGCTGTAGGCTTAATCAATGGTTTCTTAATCACATACTTTAGATTACAGCCATTCATCGTAACCTTAGGTACGATGTTCCTATGCCGTGGTTTAACTGCAATTCTATCTCGTGATTCAGTGCCTATTGATAATGCTCAATACTCTGATTTAGCTTTCTTCTCATTAGAAATTGGTGATTGTTTCTTATCTTTAGGTGCAATTATAGCTCTATGTATGGTTGTAATTGCTACTATCGTGTTACGTTACACCTCATTTGGTCGTGGTGTATACGCAATTGGTGGTAATGAGCAATCAGCAAGACTTATGGGCTTGAAGGTTGATTCTATTAGACTTCGTGTCTATGTGATTTCAGGTTTCTGCGCCGCACTAGCTGGTATCTGCTACTCATGGATCATGCTATCTGGCTATACCTTACATGGTTTAGGTATGGAAATGGATGCAATTGCTTCATCTGTTATCGGTGGTACTCAGTTAATGGGTGGTGTAGGCTTCATGCCTGGTACTCTGTTAGGTGTAATGATTCAAGGTACTATCTTGACCATTATTTCCTTCCAAGGCACTTTATCTGCTTGGTGGACTAAGATTGTTGTAGGTCTATTACTCTGCTTATTCATCATCATGCAGGCTGTGGTAAATTCACACAAGAGCAAGTTAATGAACTTGAATGCTGAAGGCTCTATCCCTCCACAAAAGAAATAGAGATCACAGTTTCTAAAATACAAATTTGGGCTCTGTCACATACAGGGCCCTTTTCATTTTTAATTTCTCAAAAATTACCTAAAATTAAGATATCAAAACAAATAAAAACAAATTATAAAAAAGACCTTCATTACAAACAAAGGATAAACAACAATAATAAGTTTGAAGCGAGGTATATATGATGATCAAGACTAATAATGTGCTTATTGCGCTTACAACAATTGTGGCTATAGCTACTGTACTTATCAGTTTCTTTCACAATGGAATGTTGTTCTAATATGATTTCTCAAAAGTAAGAAGGTGCTCTCGAAAGACTGCACCTTTTTCTTTGTCCTTTCCCAAGCACACTCTCTAACCACTACAACCTTTAAAATTGGACGGTAAATAAACACTACTTGCAACTAGCTTATTTTAGAAATTGACTAATAGCCTTCTATTCTATTTGTGAGCTTGTTAATCTCTATTGTCAAAAGTACCTTTCATCAGCACTTAAAACTCTCATTCCTCGTATCTAGCGAACGCGTATCTTTGGTATGGGGGGACGACACGCCTTTATTTCATCTTTATTTGATCAAGTCACCTCCGCCTATCGCAACCTCAGAACTCTATAAAAATCTCTCCTGCTCACGAAATTTCTAATTTAAGTTTGCAATAAAAGTAAGCCTTAATAGATCTCCTAAGATACTTTTACCTCTCATAATTATGGGATGTAAAAATATGAAAAAAATTAATCTTCTGGCAGCTGCTGTCGTTGCAGCTTCTTTAATGGCTCCTGCTGCAAATGCAGCAAACGCTAATTTCGGTGGTTTTATTCGTACCGGAGTTCAGTCTAAGAACATTCAAAATGATGACGGTGAAAAGGCTAAATTAGGTCGTTTAGGTTATGAACCTGGTACCTATGGCGAGATTGTTTTAGGTGCAGACATTGCTAATGTAGATGACACTGTTTGGTCTGTAAATTCACGTGTAGCTTACAAGGCTCATCGAAACAGAGATTGGTTCACAGCAACAGAAAGTGATGGCGGTAGTGCTTTTGCTTTCAGAGAGTTTTACATCAATGTTAAAGGTATGTTTGACTTTGATAAGAATGCTGATATTTGGACTGGTAAACGTTACTATCATAGAGATGATATCTATATTTGCGACTGGCGTTACTATGATATTTCTGGTGTAGGTGCTGGTGTTGACAATTTATCTTTAGGTGATGGTAAGTTATCTTTAGCTTGGTTCCGTCGTGATGAGTCAAGAGATTATAAATGGGATGCATATCTTCCAGATGAATATTATGTAGTTACCAAGGGTAATGGCGATCCTGTAGGTCTAAATAAAGAAGGTACAGTTAACTTCTTAGATGCTATTTACTCATTCCCTGTTTGGGATGGTGGTAACATGCAGTTACGTCATACCTCTATGATCCCTCACCGCGATTCTGATGGTTACATGAAGTATGCTCACGCAGAACATGATTATAAAGGCGCTCAGAGATACGCTATTGATTTATCTCAGGGCTTCTCATTAGGCTGGAACAAGACTGTTGTAATTTATGATCATGGTTCAAATGCAAACTGGGGCGCTTTCGGTACTGGTTCATGGATCGATCAATCAGGTGCATCTAACAACGCATATCGTTGGTCTTTCTTCAACTTTGGTGTTGTAAACTTCACTCAGCACTTTGGTTTAGCTCATAACATCTATGCAACTTTCTCAGATGGTTATGACAATAACGTAGGTTCTACAAATGTAACTACTAAGAAGTCAGATAAGTCATTCCAGTTAGTATTAAGACCATTCTATCAGCTAACCAAGATGACAAAGGTTGAGTTAGAAGGCTCTTTCTACACAACATCTACAAAGAACTATGTATACAACGATGCTAAGGATGCTTGGAAGGGAACCGAGAAATCTGTAGAACAAGGTCAGAAGTTATCATTAGCTTACGTAATTCAGCCTGATGCTTCAACACTATTTTCAAAGCCTGAGATCCAGTTCTTTGTTACCTATTTACATGGTAATGATAACGGCTTAGACTTCTCAGAGTACGGATCAGCTGCATACGATGTTTCTATGAACAATGTAAAAGTTGGCAGAACCTCTAAGACCACTAATACCACAATCTTTGGCGTTCATGGCGAAGCTTGGTGGTAATAGATTAAGTTCTATAGCTTAATGGTTTAGAATTGAAGAGCGGTAGGGAAACTTACCGCTCTTTTGCATTTGTTAGAGTGTACAGTTAGTCAAACTGCTTTAGAAGTTTGTACTCTTCATCTACCATGTATGAGTTTAGATTCTCTTTTTC
>Ga0256405_10002645_pt1 | contig 39945 bp, 41 predicted proteins | sample RumenRJG_02DNA_FD_189096 | JGI IMG/M metagenome (GOLD analysis project Ga0256405, IMG submission 189096) | Bovine rumen microbial communities from Lethbridge, Alberta, Canada - RJG_02 | ecosystem: Host-associated > Mammals > Digestive system > Stomach > Rumen | place: Canada: Alberta... | reverse complement strand
TTCCCGATACCTCTCTGAAAGCGTTTGTAAGACTAAACGCACTTCATCTCTCTTCAATTTTCCCAAAAGTGCATTTACCTTTGCAATTCACCTAAATATCACGGGAACCTAATGGAGAGTTGCAAGTTACAAGTTGCAAGTTACAAGTTGCAAGTTGCAAGATTCAAGATCGCGCTTATTCCGATGAGACCTGCAGGTCCTATAAGTCATATTTGTTCACGCCGGTCACTGAAGTTCACGGAAAAAGCCCGCAGCCAGAAGTGTCAGCGGAGAAATCTTTTCTCGAAAAAAATGCGAATTTTTTCAAAAAAACATTTGCATTTGGAAAAAATTGGAATATAATGGTAAATATTGGAACACGAAGGATTCAAAAAATGCTTGCGTTTTGCGGAACCGATCAATGTTTGATGGATGCGAACGGACGGGTCAAACTCAGTCCCCGTCTGCTGGCCGACTTTGCCCGGGACGGCAATGATGTGGTCCTGCATTGTCTTCCGGAAGGAGCGGTCGCGGTCTATCCGGAAAAAGTATATGAGGCCATGCGTCGTCCGGAAGCGAATGCAGCGGAACGCGCCGCGCAGAGCATGGTGTTCCGCCGGGAACAGCGCCGCTTCGGAGCCTGGAGCGTGCCGCAGCGGATCTCCGCGCAGGGCCGGGTCACGATCCCGCCGGAATTCCGGGATTTTGCCGGATTGAGTGCTGCCGGAAGCGTGGTGGTGGTCGGCGTGGAGATCGGCGTGGAAATTTGGGACCGTGCACGCTGGCAGGAAGAACAGAAGAAACTCATGGAACATGCCCGGGAAAAAGGCGAGCGGGAATTGAATGACGATCTGACCGGACAGTTCAACCATCAGGAAACGAGGCAGTCATGACGGAACAGGAAAACATTCAGCGGAACTCGCGGCTCCGTCTGCTTTTTACGCTGCTGCTGGCTTCGGCGGCGGTCCTGCTGATCGGCGCCAGCCGGATCGGCGACAGTATTGCGACCCGTCAGGCGGAACAGGAACAGGCCCGCTCCCAATGGCAGTTTGCGGCCCGGTCCCTGCTTCATCACTATCCCCAAAAACTTCCGGACTCCCGGGAAATGAAGCAGCTGGCGGTCCGCCATCCGGAATATTTCCTTCAGGCTGTCCATCTCGGTCTGCATCCGGAATCCGGACCGGACGGCGTACAAAGATGACCATTTCCGCATTCCGGATCCGGACCGCAATCATTCTGCTGCTTCTGGCCGCGTGGGCGGTCTGCGCCGGATTCAAACTCTATACGCATACCGTGCGCGACCGGGAAAAACTGCTGAAGAGATCCCGGCTCATTGCCTGGAGGGAAGCCGATCTGCCGGCTCCGCGGGGGAAAATATTGGATCGGGACGGCAAAGTTCTGGCCCAGGATGTTTTCGTCTGTGACCTGATCCTGGACGCTCTCCCGGAAAACCGGCACGCCAGACGGCGTCTGCTGAAATGTCTGCAGACACATTTTCCCGCATTTCGACCGGAATCAAAGGATCAGGGCTATCCGGCCGTGCTGAAAAAAAATCTTTCGGCCGAGGAGATCCGGAGCTGCAGCCGGATGTTCCGGGACTTTCCGGAGATCCGGACCGAAGGACGGTTTGAACGGGAACTGGATCCGGAACCGGAGATCCGGGAACGTATCGGTCAGACCGCGCGGAACGACCGGAAGGAACGCGTGGGCATCTCCGGCCTGGAACAGCAGCACGACCTGACACTTTCAGGGAAACCCGGCCGGATCAAGGTCATGCTGGACCGGAACGGACGCTGGGTTTACGAAACACTCCGGGTCACGCGCCAGCCGGAAGGCGGGCAGGACCTGAAACTGGAACAGAGCCGCAATGAACTTATTCGGATCCCTGCGGGAGGAGAATATGAATCCAATGAACCCCATAAGCCCTAAAGTTCCTTTGCCTCAGGAGCATTACCGGCGGCGGAATCTCATTCCATTCGGGACCGCACTGCTGCTGGTCACAGCCGGACTGCTGGGCTGTCTGGCCATCTACAGTGCCAGGGCATACGGGGATGCGCCGATGGTATTTGTCATCCGGCAGCTGTTCTGGCTGATCCCGGGCATCCTGATTTTTCTCCTGGCATCCGCCATTCCATTCCGGTTCTACCGGAAAGCGGCGGCAGCGCTGCTGGGGCTCAGCGTTGCGGCTCTGGCGGCGATCCTGTTTCAGGGAACGCCGGTAAACGGGATGCGGGGCTGGTTCGACCTCGGCTGGATCAAACTTCAGCCGTCGGAATTCGCCAAACCGTTTCTGCTGCTCTATCTGTGTGTCCAATGCGGCATCGGGAAAAATACCGGAGCCGGACAGTGGTTTCGGCTGATCCTGCCGGGACTCCTGCTGACCGCGCTGGTGATGGCGGAACCGGATTACGGCGGCGGTCTGATCTTTTTCCTGATCTTCCTGCTGGTTGCGATCCTGAACGGAGCCAGGTTCTCCTATCTGCTCGCGGCAGGAACGGCCATGCTGACCGCGACCATCGGATTTCTGTTGAAAAACCACTATGCCATGGTCCGTATCATGGATTTCCTGAATCCGGAAAATGAAAAGGCCTGGCATATCCATCAGTTCCAATATGCCATGGCACATGGCGGCTGGACGGGCGCCGAACGGGGAAGTGCGCTCTGGTCAGGAACATTTCTGCCGCTGCCGCATACGGACTCGCTGTTCGCCTCGATCGTGGAATCGACCGGATTTCTCGGCGGCGTACTGCTGATCGGCGGATTCCTGGCCGTGGGAATCGCTTTTTGTCTGCTTTCCTGGAAAGTGCGCACGGAAAATCCGGACCGGCGGTTCTTCATTTTTTCCGCCGGCACCATCTGTCTGATTCAGGCCCTGATCCATATCAGCGTCAACTGCGTGCTGATCCCGCCGACCGGGATCACGCTGCCGATCCTGAGTTACGGAGGCAGTTCACTGCTGGCGGTCATGCTGACTTTCGGGATCGCCTTCAGCGCGGCCCGTCCGGACGAACTGGAGCCGATAGGATCCGTTCCGCAAACAACTGGCGGTCAACTCCATACTGATCCGGCAAAACTTCCGCCGAGGTAAAAAATCCCTGGCCGGAAATCAGCCGCAGGAAATATCCGCCTTGCGTTTCACCGATTTCGAAAAACAACTGCGCATGATCCTGACGCAGGTGTGCCGGAGCTTCAAGAATAGCCTGTTCGATAATTGCGCAGCCGTGATCGGGAGCGAACAATGCCTCCGCAGGTTCATGATCGCGGACATTCGGAGGCAGCGCGGCCCGTTCTTCTTCCGCGACATACGGCAAATTGGCGACCACCGCATCGAATATCAGGCCGGGAGGAAACGGTTCGAACAGACTGCCGGGAAAAAAACGGACGTTCGGCAGATCAAGTTTTTTCCGGTTCCGTTCGGCCCAGCAGAAGGCCTCAGGAGAGATCTCGCTGGCGTAAACGGTCAGGTCGGGCCGTTCGAACGCCAGGGACAAGGCGATCGCGCCGGACCCGGTACCGAGTTCGCATACCACGGCGCCGCGGGGAAGTTTTTTCAACACGTGATCCAGCATGAATTCCGTTTCCGGGCGCGGGATCAGCACTCCGGGACCGACTTCCAGATCGATTTCACGGAACGGGGTCCAGCCGAAGATGTATTGAAACGGTTCATTTTTCAGCCGGCGTCTTTCAAAATCTTCCGCCTTTTCCAGCTGGGAAGCAGTCAGGATTTCGGAGTCGTGCAGCAGCAGTTCCATTCCGCGGACGTTCAGGACTTCGGCGGCAATGAAATCGGCTTCCAGTTCAGGCGATTCAAAAGCATTCGCCCGGAAACCGGCAGCCATTTTCCGGCGTAATTCGGCAACAGTCATATGAAAATCAGGCGCTGAAAAAAGCGCATCCCGGACCCGGAATGCGCTTGTTCAACAACCAGCAGCAAAAATCAGTCGCCGTAAACGGTCGTGGTATAAACGCCGTAAGTGCCGAGGATGTTGTTCACGCTGTAGGTGACCCAGGAAACCTTGGTGATGCCGCCGTTTTTGCAGGCATTGTTGATCGAAGCATCGCCGTTGGCGATCAGGCCCAGCACGCTGTAGCAGCTGGCGGTCCCTTTGCGTGACCACTGCAGTTCACTGTTTCCGACCGCGACCGGCAGATCGACTTTCGTGTAAAGAGTACCGAAGGGATACGAGGTGGCGCAAGCAGTCGTCATCAGCATCGATGCGGCAACCGCAGCCGTGTAAACGAGAACTTTGGTCAATTTCTTCATTTTCTTGATCTCCTTGTTGTAAATGGATTCCTTTTCACAGGTAAATATAGCAGATTCTTTGACGAAAACAAGGGATTTGCATTTTTTTTTTGAAAATTGTGGCATTTTTTTTGGTTTCCGCTTTCAGAAACGGAAAAAGAATGCTATATTTCCATGATAAAAAAACATTAATGGATTTTCAGAGGTGACAGAATGGCTTTATGGGGCGGCAGGTTTGCCAAAAGCGCAGCGGAAAGCGTCCGCAGTTTTACGGAATCGATTTCATACGACCGCAGATTATACCGGCACGATATCCAGGGCAGTCAGGCCCATGCGCGGATGCTGGCGAAAGCCGGCATCATCCCGCAGTCCTCTGCCGAGGCGATCTGTGCGGAACTGGAAAAGATCCGGGACCGGATCGAAAAAGGCGACTTCACATTTTCCAGCGAACTGGAAGACATCCACATGCACATTGAATCCGCGCTGATCGAAAAACTCGGCGACGAGGGAGCCCGGGTGCATACCGCACGCAGCCGGAACGATCAGGTCAATCTGGACATCCGGCTCTATCTGCGCGATGAGATCCCGGTGATCGCCGGAGAGATCCGTTCGCTGCAGAGTGCTCTGGTCGAACAGGCAAATGCCAACAAACGGACCATCCTGCCGGGCTTCACGCATCTGCAGCATGCACAGCCGGTCCTGCTGGCGCATCATCTGCTGGCATACGTGGAAATGTTCGAACGCGATATCGGGCGTCTGGCCGATGCCCGCAAACGGCTGAATGTGCTGCCGCTGGGTTCAGGCGCCATCGCGGGCACCACGCTGCCGATCGACCGGGAATTTGTCCGGAAGGAACTGGATTTCCCCGCCATGAGCCGCAACAGCATGGATGCAGTGGCTTCGCGTGATTTCACCTGCGAAGTGCTGGCCGCGCTGGCGATCTTCGCCATGAATATTTCCCGTCTTTCCGAAGACCTCATCCTTTGGATGTCGCAGGAATTTTCTTTCATGGTCTTCTCCGACGCCTTCTGCACCGGGTCCAGTCTGATGCCCCAGAAGAAAAATCCGGACATCGCCGAAATCTCCCGCGGAAAAACCGGACGGATCTACGGCTCGCTCATGTCCATCCTGACCATCTGCAAAGGACTGCCGCTGACCTACAACCGCGACCTGCAGGAAGACAAGGAAGGTTTGTTCGATGCGATCGACACGGTCCACGGGATCCTGTCGGTTTATCCGGAAATGATCCGGACCATGACCGTCTATCCGGACCGGATGCGCCTGGCGGCGTCCGATCCGGGCCTGATGGCCACCGATCTGGCGGAAGAACTGGTGCGCAAAGGCGTTCCGTTCCGGCATGCCCATCATAAAGTCGGATCGCTGGTGCGTTTCGCGGCGGAACACGGGAAAAAGCTGAATGAAGTCACGCTGGAGGAAATGAAATCGGTCTTCCCGGAAGCGGATGAGGAAATGCTGAAAATCTTTTCACCGGAACGGGCCGTGGAAAAACGCGACGTCTTCGGTGCCACCGGATACAGCCAGGTGGAAAGCCAGTTGAATTTCTGGCAGGAACATTTGAAAGAAAAAACAGAGGCCGAAAAATGAAACAGATCCTTCTTCTGACTGTCCTGACGCTGTTTCTGACAGCCGGAGCAGCGCCGACCAGTCTTCCCAAAAATGTTCCGTATTCGGACGAAAACACCGGAGTGGTGTTCCCGCCGGTCCTGGGAGCATTCCGGAAAACCGAGATCAGGATCAATTCCAATCCGGTGGTCGGCACCCGGATCCAATATTCAGGAGACCGGATGGGCTGCACGGCGGATATTTTCATTTATTCCCTGGGAGAACGGCCGGAACAGATCACCCAGTGGGAATTTCAGCGGCACTATAAAGAACTGCGGAACTGCATTCTGGATCTGAAAGCGGTTTCTTCAAAAATCGAGGAAGTCGAATCCGCAGGCGAATGGAAGATCTCCGGAGAAAAAAGCGATATCATCCGGCGTGAACTGTTCCTTATCCGCACGGACGGAGAAGAAACCTATCGTTCGGAACTGATAGTGATCCTGTGCGGCGACCGGATCGTCAAACTGAGGATCTCCGTTCCGTCCTCTCAGAAAGAGGCGATACGCGAATCGGATGAATTTATCAACCAATTCTCAAAACTTTTTGATATACAAGTCTTCTTCCGCAGTTCCAATCCGCCGCCGGTGATAAAACTCCGGCAGGAGAAAAAAACTGCCAAGCCGAAGTCTTGACCAGGAGGAGATTCCGCCATGTCGGAAAAAAACAGAAAACAGGACCGTCCCGGCTGGGATGAATATTTTATGAAGATCGCGCAGGTGGTCGCCCTGCGGAGCAACTGTTCCCGGCGTCAGGTCGCCGCGGTCATCGTCAAGGATCACCGGATCATTTCCACCGGCTACAACGGAACGCCGCGCGGGATCAAAAACTGCAATGAAGGCGGCTGCCCCCGCTGCTCCTCGGATGCTCCGAGCGGGACCGCTCTGGAAGAATGCCTCTGCTGCCACGGCGAAGAAAACGCGATCGTCCAGGCAGCCTATCACGGCATATCCGTCAAGGATTCCACGCTGTATACCACCTTCAGTCCGTGTCTGCTCTGCGCGAAAATGATCATCAATGCCGGGATCAAAGAAGTGGTTTACGGCGAACGTTATTCCATAGACGCGACTTCCCGCCGGATCCTGAACGAAGCCGGCGTAAAACTGCGGCCGATCGAACTGAAAAATCAGGACTGATACCCTTGAAGGAGAAATGATATTATGGGTTTTGCATGCGGTTTTGTGGGACTTCCGAACGTAGGGAAATCCACGTTGTTCAATGCACTGTGCAAAGGCGGCGCACAGGCCGCCAACTTTCCGTTCTGCACGATCGATCCCAATACGGGCATCGTTCCGGTACCGGACAAACGGCTGGACGAACTCGCCAGGATGGAACATTCGGCCAAGATCGTGCCGACCACGCTCAAATTCATCGACATTGCCGGACTGGTCGAAGGCGCGAGCAAGGGAGAAGGACTCGGGAACCAGTTCCTCGGCCATATCCGCGGAGTGGATGCCATCGCCCATGTGGTGCGGCTCTTCAACGATCCGGACATTGTGCATGTCAGCTCGAAAGTGGATCCGGCACACGACCTGGAACTGATCCTGACCGAACTGATGCTTGCCGATATGGACCTGCTGCAGAACCGTCTGGACCGCGCAGCCAAACAGCTGCGCACCGCCGATGCCGAATTCAAAGCGGAATACGAGATCGCCGAATCCTTCAAGAAGGATCTGGAAAACGGCAATATCCCGCGTCCGGACCGTTCCGAACCGAAAGTGAAGAAAGTCATTGCCGACCTGCAGCTGCTTACCCTGATGCCGGCCTTCGTCTGCGCCAATACGGACGAGGACACGTTCAAGACCTTTGGGAAGGATGAGATTTCGAAAAAACTGCTGGAGACCGCGGCGAAACACGGCTTCGAAGTGGTTCCGGTCTGCGCCAAGCTCGAAGAGGAACTCGGACAACTCGACCCGGAAGAGGCGAAGATCTTCCTGGACGATCTCGGGGTCAAGGAAAGCGGACTGGAACGGGTCATCAAGACCGGCTACCGGCTGCTGGATTATATCACGTTCTTCACCGCGGGCCCGACCGAAAGCCGGGCATGGACGATCACGCGCGGGATGACTGCGCCGGAGGCCGCTGGCAAGATCCACACTGACATGCAGCGCGGCTTCATCCGGATGGAAGTCGTATCGTATGAAGACCTGCTCCAATACGGTTCATGGAACGAGGCGAAACTGGCCGGGAAACTGCGGATCGAAGGCAAGGATTACGTGATGCAGGACGGCGATTCGGTATTTGTCCGTTTCTCGGTGTAAGGCATCATGGCGGCTTCTGTTGTAAATCTGCTGAAACGGACCGCATCACTGGCGGGGGCCACGATGGCGAGCCGGGTGCTGGGCTTCGTGCGGGAGATCCTGATGGCCCAGGTGCTGGGCGGCGGCGCAGTAGCGTCGGCCTGGAGCATCGCGTTCACGATCCCCAATCTGTTTCGGAGGGTTTTCGGCGAAGGTCTGCTCAGTCCGGTGCTCATTCCCCTGATAACCCAGAGCATCGAAAAAAACGGCAGGGATACGGCCCGGAACCAATTTTCCACCATTTTCATGTGGATGACGCTGATCTTATGCGTCTGCAGCACGGTCGTTTCGGGGATCTCGCTGACCGTTCTCCAATTCGTGACACAGGAACATCTGGTGCTGGCCTGCCAACTGATCCCGCTGCTGATCCCCTACTGTATCTTCATCTGCCTGATCGGGATGGCGACCTCCGCGCTGAACAGTCTGCGGATATTTTTTCTGCCCGCGGTCGTCAGTCTGCTGCTGAACATCTGCATGATCGCAGCGCTGGTGTGGTTGTGTCCGCCGCTCACGGGTCATCCGTTCCGGATGCTTTCCGCCCTGGCGTATGCGGTCCTGATTTCCGGCGTGCTGGAACTGATCCTGTTTTTCCTGCTGCTCAAGGTCCATCGTTTCCAAACTGCGTTCAACTGGCGGAATTTCATCCGGACCGCAGTGCTGAAAGAGGTCTGGCGCCTGATGTTGCCAGGATTGCTGGGGGCGGTATCCTATCAGTTGAGCGTTCTGGCGGACAAATCCATCGCCGCCAGCATCAGTCCGTATGCGGTTTCCGCGTTGAGTTACAGCGACCGGCTGATCTATCTGCCCATCGGGGTCTTCGCCGTGGCGTTCGGAACCGTCTCGCTCCCGGAAATGTCCAGCATGGCCCAGCGGAAGGATTACCGTTCGCTGATCGAAATGCAGTTCGCCTCCATGCGCTATCTGCTGTTCCTGACGATCCCGTTGATGTCTTTCATGGCCATTTTCCACCGGGATCTCATCCGGCTGTTCTATTTCCGCGGAGCATTCGATTATGCCTCGGTGAATGAGACGGCGCAGGCACTGCTGTGCTATACGACAGGCATCCCGGCTTTTGCCGCGCTGAAGATCACGCTGACCGGATTTTATTCCCGCAAGGAAATGAAAACCCCGATGCTGGTCGGAGTAGCCTGCAATGTGCTGAATCTGATCCTGAACCTGATCCTGATGTATCCGCTGAAACAAGGCGGACTGGCGCTTTCCACGGCGATCTGCGCGTATATCAACAACGCCGTGCTGCTGTTCATACTTCAGAAACAGATCGGCGGGATTCCGCTGAGAAAAACCGCATGGCATTTCCTGCTGCTCTTCACGATCTCCCTGCCCGGTTTGTTCCCCGCACGGGATCTCTATCTTTATCTGCGGGATCTGACCAGTGCGACCCGCGGATTCGAACTGATCCCGGCCATGGCCGGCGCCGCGCTGTTTTATATGGTGCTCTATCTGCTGATCGCCGTGCTGCTGGGGCTGGATGAAGTCAAGACCCTGATCCGACAAATCCTCAAGATAAAAGGAGCCTGAAAATGGAATTTTATGAAGTGCTGAAAACCCGTCGGAGCATTCGTGCGTATAAACCCGATGCAGTGCCGGAAAATGCTTTGCGGAATATTGCCGAGGCCGTGGATCAGGCCCCGACCGCGTGCAACCGTCAGCCGTTCAAACTGCTGCTGGTGCGCGATCCGGAAATGAGAAAAACCATTTGCGCGAACTGCAAATTCGGATTTCTGGCCGAAGCTCCGGTCATCGCAGTCATGATGACCAACGAAAGCGAATCCTGGACCCGGTTCGAAGGTGATCCGGCGGCGGATATCGACGCCTCGATCGCCATGGAGCATCTGGTGTTGGCGGCCGCGGCGGAAGGACTGGGAAGCTGCTGGATCTGTGCGTTCAGCCGGCCTCAGATGAATGAAGCGCTCAAGATCAAAGCACCGTGGTCCGCCTTTGCCTTGTCCCCGATCGGCTTTGCCAACGGGGAGCCGCGTCCGTTCACCAGGAAACCGCTCTCCGAAATCGTGGAAATCGTGGGGTGAGCCATGCTGACCGCCGATCTGCCTGATGCAAAATTTGCCTCCGATACCCCCTCCATTGATGCGTATACGCTGAAAACGGGACATTTCACGCTGCGGACATTGCCGGTGGAGATCGGGGAACTTTCGGAAAGCATGTCGCTCAGTTCGAAACGCCGGCTGCACAATTCGGAAGACGGCAGCGAACTGATGTTTGAAACCGTCAACACCATCCCGTTCGGCGCCGAACCGCAGATCGAACGGAAAATCAAAATTTCCGCCGGAATGATCTGCACCACGATGGATATGGTCATGCGCGCCTCATGCCAGCTGACCGTGCTCTCGGCGGGCGGTTTTGTCCTGTCCGGAGACATCCGGAAAACCGGACTGATCCTGCCGCCGGAAAAAGGCTGCATACCGAGGCTGGAGCCGATGCGCGATTTTGCGGAAATACCGGAAGAAGGCGGGATCATTTTCGAAGGACCTTTCCCTCCGCTGGGCTTGCGGATCGAATCCGGGGAGGAACGGTTCGACTGGATGGCCGGCGACGATTTCTGGCGCTGGACCAATGCCGACCGGATCGGAGGCGGGAAATCGCGTTTCATCATCACGCGGGAACACAATGCAGTCCGGATGCAATGGAAACTCTTTGAAAAACTTCCGGCAAAAAAAGAAGAGGAAGAACCCATTCCCGGCCGGAACTGGCGTCTGACCTGGGCGGCGGCATGGAAACCGTTATCTCTCCGCACCCGGAAAAAGAAAGCGGCGGCGGTGTTCGACCTGGCCGATTTCGATTTTCCGGACAGTGCCCGGGCGGTTTCCTCCATGAAGAAAAATGCCGCGGAGGAACGCGGCTGCTGCTGTGCCTCCGCCACGCTGAACATCCTGAAAAAATGGCTGCGCTCCCAGCTGGGGGAACTGCCGGAAGGCTCCGTGCTGGAGATCCGGAATGTGCAGCCGGTTTTCTGCGTGAACGCGGGCCATGTGGACCGGGCGAAATACAAGTCGCTGCCGCATTGGGATATGATGTCTCTGATCGAATTCCGCCGCTGGGCCAACCGGACGCTCGGGGCAAAAAATGCTTCCCTGCGGATGACCGCGCCGGCCAAATCACCGTGGCGCGCGTTTATGATCCTGGACTGATCGCAGACGCGCCTGAAACTCCGGTGAATCTTCGCCGTAGGCCATTTTCACGCATTCCAGCATAAAATGATCCCGGCGGCGGTTGGAAATGCCGGCGGTCAGCTGTTTCAGGAATTCCGTCCGCAGATCGACGGACGGCTTTTCCCCGGACAGGATCGTGCGGAGCAGATAAGGATCGCGCAGGATCCCGCGTCCGACCGCAATTCCGTCGCAAAGACACTCTCTGCGGTAAAATTCCGCATCCTCCGTGGAATGGATGTCGCCATTGGCGAAGAAAACGGTTTGCGGGAGAAGTGACCTGACCGTCTGCAGACGTTTTATAGCCTCGTTTTGCGGGATCTCCACATAATTTTCCGCCGCGGTGCGGAAGTGATGGATCACCCAGTGGACACCGCCTTCCCGGACGGCGGCAAGGAGTTCCGGAAGTTCTTCCGGGGAATCGGATCCCGAACGCAGTTTCACGCTGAGACAAAGTTCCGGAGCGGCGGCGCGGATGGTCTGCAGGATCGTTTTCATCCGTCCGGGCGACCGGAGCAGAGCAGCGCCGGATCCGCTGGCAGTCACGGTCGGACTGGGACAGGCGAAATTCACATTGACCGAGAAAACGCCCAGCTCGAACAAGGTCCGGCAGGCAGCGGCCATCGAACCGGGCTCATGCCCCAGGATCTGGACTGTGAACGGAAGCCCCGACTCAAGGAAAAGCCGGAACCGTTTCCGCAAAGCCGCTTTTTTCGGGGAAGCCCCCTGCGTGATCCCGATAAAAGGCGGCATCCAGGAGTCGATCAGATGCAGTGCCGCGGCGGCGCGGAAAAAATTATCCCGGTTCATGATCCCTTCCAGCGGCGAAAGGATCGCCCTCGAAGGCAAAGTGAACCGGGAAGTCAGCGCCAGCGGCTGTTGGAAAAAATTCATCTTCCGCCCCGCCGGCACTTGATCAGTCCGCTTTCAGCACGCCGCCCGTGTCGGCACTGGTGGCGAGTTTGGAATATTTCCGGAGCCAGGAGGATTTGATCTCCTTCTTCAGTGGTTTCCAATTTTTCCGGCGCTTGGCGATCTCCGCCTTGGAGACTTTCAGATTGATCGTCCGGGCGGGGATGTCGATCTCGATGATGTCGCCGTTCTTGATCAGGCCGATAAGACCGCCGGCGGCGGCTTCGGGGCTGACATGTCCGATGCAGGCGCCATGGGTGCCGCCGCTGAAACGGCCATCAGTGATCAGCGCGACTTTTTCGCCGAGGCCGCGGCCCATGATGTAACTGGTGGGTGCGAGCATTTCCTGCATGCCGGGTCCGCCTTTGGGGCCTTCGTAACGAACCACGACCACATCGCCGGCCTTGACTTTTCCGGCGAGGATGCCCTTCCCTGCCTCTTCTTCGCTTTCAAACACGATCGCGGGTCCGCAGTGCTTGTACATTTTCGGGGAAACGCCGGCGGTCTTGACCACGCAGCCGTTTTCCGCCAGATTTCCGAAAAGGACCGAAAGTCCGCCCTGTTTGGAATAGGGATTGTCCAGTTTGCGGATCACTTCGCCATCCGGCTCGGCTGCGGCTTTGGTGATCTGGCCGAGCGTCTTGCCGGAAACGGTTTTCTTGGTCAGGTAAAGTTTGCCTTTGATCTTGGAGATCTCCTTGAGGATGGTGGAAATGCCGCCGGCCTGGTTGACGTCCTCCATGTGATAATTGCAGGAGGGAGACACTTTGCAGATATGCGGAGTGGAGCGGCTGATCTCGTCGATCTTGTGGAGGTCGAGTTTGATCCCGGCTTCGGTAGCGACTGCGAGGGAATGCAGGATGGTGTTGGAACTGCCGCCCATGGCCATATCGAGCACGAGCGCATTGTGGAATGCCTTTTCATCTGCGATATCCTTGGGCAGCGGGCCGCCGGCCTTGGCCATCTCCACGATGCGGCGGGCGGCGAGTTTCCAGAGTTTGACCCGTTCCGGGCTGGTGGCGGCGAGCGTGCCGTTGCCCGGCAGGGCCAGACCGATCGCCTCGCAGAGACAGTTCATGCTGTTGGCGGTGAACATGCCGGAACAGGACCCGCAGGTGGGACAGGCCCGTTTTTCCAGGTCTTCCAATCCCTTGTCGCTGAGTTTTCCGATCTTATGCTGGGCGACGGCTTCGAAAGTGGTGATGAGGTCGCATGCTTTTCCCTTGCGGTCGACTCCGGCCTCCATGGGACCGCCGGAAGCGAAGATGGTGGGGATGTTGAGCCGCATGGCGCCCATCAGCATGCCGGGAGTGATCTTGTCGCAGTTCGGGATGCAGATCAAGGCGTCGAACGGATGGGCGGTAGCCATGGTTTCGAGGGAATCGGCGATGATCTCCCGGCTGGGCAGGGAAAATTTCATGCCGTAATGTCCCATGGCAATGCCGTCGCATACGGCGATGGTATTGAATTCGAACGGAATGCCTCCGGCTTTGCGGATCTCGTCACAGATGATCTGGCCGACTTTCTGGAGATGTGCATGGCCGGGAACGATGGAAACGTAGGAGTTGCAGACGCCGATAAACGGTTTGGAAAAATCCTGGGTCTTGAGTCCGGTGGCTCGGAACAACGAACGGTGCGGAGTGCGTTCCACACCTTTTTTCATGATGTCGCTTCTCATTTTTTCTCCTTTAAACCCTATTTTTTTGCAAGGAAAAATTGTTTTCTTGCACTTTCGGGTGTATTGTATATAATATAGCATGGTTTTTTGTTTTTTACATGGAGAAAGAAAAAATGTTTGATAATCTTACGGGGAAATTACAGGATGCGCTGAAAAAACTGCGCGGACAGGCAGTGCTTTCCGAATCCAATATTGCGGAAGCAATGGTTGAGATCCGGGATGCGCTGGTGGATGCGGATGTCAATCTGGAGATCGCCGACGAGTTCATCGCCGATGTCCGGCAGTCCTGCCTGGGGGCGAATGTGCTCCGGAGCGTGACCCCCGGCCAGCAGGTGGTCAAGATCGTCTATGACAAGATGGTCGAGTTCATGGGCGAAGCGGAAGCGCCGCTGGCGTCCGATGGAAAGCCGACCGTAGTGATGATGGTCGGCCTGCACGGAAGCGGCAAAACCACTACCACGGCGAAACTGGCGATCCAGCTCAAAAGCAAAAACCGGAAAGTCCTGATGACCGCCTGCGACGTGTATCGTCCGGCAGCTATCGACCAGCTGGAGATCCTCGGCCGGGACAACGGGATCGCGGTCCATGCGGAACGCGGCAACCCGGATGTCTGCTCCATCGCGGCCAATGCGATCGCCGAGGCACGCGCCAACCAGTTCGACTATGTGCTGCTGGATACGGCAGGACGGCTCCAGATCGATGAGCCGATGGTGCAGGAACTGGTGCGTCTGAAACAGATCTCCGGCGCCCATGAGATCCTGCTGGTGGCGGACGCCGCGCTGGGCCAGCAGGCGGTTTCCGTGGCGAAACATTTCAACGACGCATTGGTCCTGACCGGTATCGTGCTGACCAAACTGGACGGCGACGCCCGCGGCGGCGCGGCTTTTTCCATCCGTAAAGTCACCGGCTGCCCGATCAAATTCATCGGCGTCGGCGAAAAGATGGAGAATCTGGATGTGTTCCATCCGGACCGGATGGCGGGACGGATCCTCGGCATGGGCGACATTGTATCGCTGGTGGAACAGGCAGCGGAAAAATTCGACCGGGAAGAAACCGAAAAACTGCAGCAGAAATTGCGTCGGAACGAATTCGACCTGAATGATTTTCTCGGACAGCTCAAGCAGATGTCCAAGCTGGGCGGGATCGAAGGGATCCTGAAATTCCTGCCGGGAGGCAGCAAACTGGCGGAACTGCCGGAACTGGATGCAAAACATTTCAAGCGGATGGAAGCGATCATCAGTTCCATGACCAAAAAAGAACGCGAAAACGTGGAAACGATCGATATGTCGCGGCGGAAACGCATCGCCAAAGGCAGCGGCTGCCAGCTGGAAGAAGTCAGCCGTCTGATCAAACAGTTTTCCATGATGAAGAATATGATGAAACGCTCGGGCGCCCTGAGCCGGATGGTATCCGGCGGAGGGATGCCCTCGCTGGACCTGGGGACTCCGGGCTTCCGGATGCCGACCCTCCGCGGCAGCAATTACACCCCGCCGAAGAAAAAACGGAAAAAACATAAATGAGTTCCCATCCGAAAATCTGGATCGTGGCGGGCGAATCGTCCGGCGATTTGTATGGAGCTGAACTGACGCGCGAACTGAAACGGCTGGCGCCGGAAACAGAGGTCGCCGGCATGGGCGGCGTCAACATGCGTCAGGCAGGCGTCCGGCTGCTGGTGGATTCCACCGAACTGGGGGTGGTCGGGATCATCGAAGTGCTGGGCATGATCTTCAAATTCGTCCGGATCATGCTTTTCCTGTTGAATAAGGTAAAAGAGGAACGCCCGGATGCGGTGGTGCTCATCGACTATCCCGGTTTCAATATCCGGCTGGCGAAACGGCTGAAAAAACTCGGCATTCCGGTGATCTGGTATATAAGTCCGCAGGTATGGGTCTGGCGGAAATCCAATATCCCCAAACTGGCGCGATACTGCACCAAAATGATGGTCATCTTTCCTTTCGAGGTGGATGTATACAAGGGAAGCGGTCTGGACGTGGAATTTGTCGGCCATCCGCTGGTGCAGATCGTTCAGGGACGCCGCGATCCTGCATTGAAGCGGGATCCGGACCGCATTCTGCTGCTGCCGGGAAGCCGGCGGAACGAGACCAAACGGCTGCTTTATCCGATGCTTGAGGCGGCAGCTCTGCTGAAACAGCGTCATCCGTCGCTGCAATTTGTCATTTCCGCGCCGCGGGAAAAAGTGGCGGAAGACATTCTGCGCGATCTTCGTGAATTCCAGCAAAAAAAACATTGTCCGGAACTGGCGGATATTCCAGTGAGCGCCGGCCGGACACCGGAATTCATGCAGACCTGCATTGCCGGGATCGCGGCCTCAGGGACGGTAACGGTGGAATCCGCAATCGCCGGACTGCCGCTGGTGGTGGCTTATCGGCTGAATCCAGTTACGTATCTTCTGGCCGGGATCCTCATCGGGAAACTTTTCCGGAACGCCTTCGCCATGCCGAATATCATTCTTGACCGGAAAATCTTCGAAGAATTCCTGCAATATCAAGGATCGCCGGCGGCTCTGGCGGATGCCCTGGAAAGGATCCTGCCCGGCGGATCCCGCCGTCAGGAAGTGGAATCCGGAATGGAGGAAATGACCAGAGAACTTTCCTGCGGGATCACCGGAGCGGGCATCAACGCGGCTCGCTGCATCCTGAATGTAATTGAAAAAAAACGATCTCCCGGAGGATGACCCAAATGCTGTTTCGAATCCTGCTGACTTCCTGCGCCCTGCTGCTGACCACGGTTTCCTGCCGGAACAGGACCGGAACGGAAATTCCGGTGTCCGGTCAAAAAAAGGTTCCGGTCCGGACGGAAACAAAACATGATCCGTTCGCGGCGGAGATCGCTTCAGCTTATCCGCAGTGTCCGCTGCCGAAAAATCCAGCCCTGCCCGCTGCGGCTCGCCGTGCGCAGCAGAAGCAGATCGAAGAAGACACCCCGCGGATCCGGGGGACGATCAAAAGCATCCGGAAAACCAACGCACTGGATGAACGGTTCCAGCGGGCCTGGATCCGGCGTCAGAAAAAGCTGGAAACCATTCCCCGGATCATTTCTCCGGAAACCGGGCAGGAGATCGAACGGTTCCAGAACAGTTACTGCTGGAAAAAAACTGAAAACTCCTGTTTTTCCCTGCCGAAAGATTATCACTTTACCGGGGAAACAGGGATCGAACACAATATCGTTGCCCTGCATGCACTGCATCAGCTGCTGCGTTCCTGCAATGTCCAGCTGATCGTGATGCTGATCCCGGATGCGGAACAAATCGCCGCCAGGGTCCTGGTCCCGGAAGTTGCACACATCGGCGATCTGACGGCGCTCCAATGTGCCGCGACCCTGATGGAATACGGCATCGAAGCGGTCTATGCCGATGATGCGGTAATGGCAAAAACGCATTTGCCCGGCAGACTGTTCTGCTATCCGGACTCCAGACCGGAAACAGGTTTGTGGAAGATCCTGGCCGACCTGGCTGCGGAACGGCTGGAACGGTTCGGGAAAAAAGCTTTCCGGGAAAAGGTCCCTTCCCATTTTTCGGAACGCCGCGGGAAAACCGTTTTCGGAGATCATTACCGCTGGCCGGAAGAGGTGAAATGCGGAGAACATAAGAACGGGGAAACGGTCGAATCGTATGAAGTATTCCGCAACGGCATCCCGTTCCAACCGGATCCGGCCTCCGAAATACTCGTGGTCGGCGGCGATGAGCTCAACCTGCCCGGCCCCGGCCATTCTTTCAGCGGCCAGCTTTCCTGGCGTCTGAGATATCCGGTGGATGAATTGGTGCTGCCCGGTGAAGTATGGTTCCAGAACCTGCCTTCCGAACTGAGCCGGGATCCCGTCCGCTACCTGCGCGGGAAAAAGGTCTGTCTGCTGATGGTCTCGCCCCGCATGCTGACCGGATATGTTCTGCCTGACATTCAGAAGGAAAAAGCGCTGTATGCCCGACTGCGCGGGAAACAGCCGGTCCACAGATTTGAAGTAAAAACAGCAAAACCCGATTTTGAACTTCCCGAGCCGATCCCCGGGGAACTGCTCTATCGTCAGAAGAAGCAATGGAACCGGCAATGGAAACAGTTCAGTCTGGCCGCACCGCCGACTGCATCCCTGCGGATCGAGGACAGTACAAAGGAACAGCCCTGGATGAGTTTCGAACTGCCGAAAAAATTCCAGACGGAAAAACCGTCTATCCTGGTCCTGGAGGCTGCAATCTATCCGCTGCAGGCGGTCACCGTGCTGGTGAACGGGCGGAAAATCCCGCTGCGGATCAACACAGACGGTCCGCATTTCCGATGCAATGCGGCCGAACTGCCTCCGAACACAAAGAAAATTGAGATCAAAATATCCGGCAGGCAGGACAACCGGATAATGTTCCGGAACGTCCTTTTGTATCAGTGAGGCAGACGGAATGACCGACCTGAATTTTTTCCGTAACCATGCCGATACACGGCTCCACTTCATCGGATGCGAAGGTGCCGGAACCAAACCGCTGCGCAGGATCTTCGACGAACTCGGGTTCAAAACGACCGGTTCGGATCTGACCCTGAACGGACATTCCGCGGAAAACCTGCCGGACGTTCCGGATGGAAAGCACCTGCTGGTCATTTACAGTTCCGCAGTCGATCCGGACAATCCGGAACTTGTCCGGGCCCGGGAACTCGGAGCGCAGTGCATCCTGCGCGGCGAAGCACTCGGTCTGGCAGCGGAACTATTCCCCTGCGTCATCGCAGTCTCCGGTTCGCATGGAAAAACCAGCGTAACGGCAATGATCGTGCATATCCTGCGGGAAAGCGGCCTGGCGCCGGGATTCCTGATCGGCGGAAAACTCCAGGGCAGCGAACTCTGCGGCTCGGCCGGCGCAGGAAAGATCTTTGTCTGCGAAGCCGATGAAAGCGACGGCACGCATACCGCGATCCATTCTTCGCTCGCGGTCGTGACCAATATGGAAGACGACCATGTCTGGAACTTTTCCTCGCCGGAATGTCTGACGAGGAATTTCCGGCAATTCGCATTTCAAGGGAAAAAACTGCTTGCCCCTGCCCTGCCGGTCTTTGCGGATCATCCGGCGCACAAAGTCATTCAGGATCCGGATGAACTGGAAGACGATCCCCGTTTCCGCCCCTTTGCACATTACGCGAAAATCGATTTGGAAATCGCGGTGGAAGCAGTAACGGAACTGGGGCTGCTTTCCCGCTCGCAGGCATTGGCTGCGGCCGCCTCGTTCCCCGGGGTCGGAAGACGCATGGAACCGCATGGATGCAATGCGGATTTTATTCTGTATGAAGATTACGCCCATCATCCGACGGAACTGGCGGAATCGCTGCGCTCCTTCCGCGAACTTTTCCCGGGCCGGAAACTGAAAGTGGTTTTCCAGCCTCACCGCTATGCGCGGCTGGAACGGTATTTCGATGAATTCGTGCAGGTCCTGCGTCAAGCGGACCGGGTATTCATCACGCCGGTTTTTGCTGCATGGACCTCCACCGGGAAGGTCGATTCTGGGAAACTCGTGCAGGCGGTCGGAGGACAGGCGGTCCTGCTTTCCGGCAGCTGGCCCGAAATGGCGGATCAGGTCCGCGGGGATGCCCATCCCGGTGATTTGATCGCGGTCATCGGGGCCGGAGATGTCCGGGAGATCATTGTTCCGCTGCAAGAATTGCTGTTCGGTTCCGCAGCCCTGATCCTGCCTGCGGGCGGGGCTTCGGTCCGCTTTGGCGGCACCAATAAACTGTTTGAAAGGATCGGCGGCGTGCCGGTATTCATCCGCACCATTCAGTCATTGACCGGAGGGAAAAAATATCCGGTCATCCTGCCCGTTCCGGAGGGACAAAAAGCAAAATTCGAACAATATCTGAAAGAATATCTGCCGGAGGAAAAAATCATTCTGGTCTCCGGAGGAAAAACGCGGACAGAATCGGTGGCGAACGCGCTGAAAGCCCTTCCCCCTGAAACCGGCGTGGTGGCGGTCCATGACGCGGCCAGGCCGCTGATCACCCACGAGTGTCTGCAGAAATGCCTCGAAACGGCTTTGATCTGCGGCGGAGCGGTTTCCGCACGGAGGCAGACCGACACCATGAAGGAAGCGGATCCCGATGGAACGGTCATCCGGACTATCCCGCGCGAAAAGCTCTGGAGCGTCCAGACCCCGCAGGTGTTCCGGCGTGACATTCTGGAAAAGGCTTATGCCGGAGCAGTCCAGTCGGACCGTCAGTTCACCGATGACGCCGCCGTGGTGGAAGCCTTTACCGATACGAAGATCCGGCTGATCCACAATCCGGACCCGAATCCGAAGCTGACTTTTCCTGAGGATTTGAGATGGATCGAATGTTTTCTGCAGAGCCGGAAAAACAATCCATGATGAAGGAAATGATCATGACCAACTGCAGCCGGTTTGAGATCCGCCCTTTCGGACAGGAAGAATGTACGGCAATGACCCGGATTTCCGAAAATGTCGGCTGGAATCAGCCAGAAACAGAAATCGCGGAAGTCATCCGGCGTTCCGGAAAATTCATGTATGGCGCCTTCCGGCAGGATCGGCTGGCAGGAACCGCGGCAGTTTACCCATATCCTGGTGACGGTTTTGCATTTGTCAATGAAGTGATCGTCCATAGCGATTTCCGCCGCGGGGGAGCCGCGACACAGCTGCTGGAAAAACTGATCCCTCAGGCAGCCGCGGAATATCCGGTGCTGCGGCTGTATGCCACCGACATGGGACGTCCGCTGTATGAAAAATTCGGTTTCCAGCCGTATGCCAAGCTCAGTTTCCTTGAACTGAAACCCTCTCCGGTCAAAACGGATGCCGAAATCACCCCGTTCACACAGTCCGGATTGCCCGAAGCTGCCGCGCTGGACAAGAAAAACTTCGGTGCAGACCGCACGGGCCTGCTTCTTTCACTGATGAAGGGATCACCGGAAAATTCCTGGGTGCTGAAAAGGAACGACCGGGTCGAAGGGTTCATCGTCCGCGGTCCGATGAACTGGGTCCTTCAGGCGGAAAAAAAGGAAGACATGATCGCGCTGATCCTCTGGGCGGATGCCCATTCCGGTTCGGGAAGTTATCCCGCCCTGATTTACCGGGAACATGTCAAACAACTAGGGGTCAGTTATGAAGAGCATTTCACGCTGACCGCCATGCAGCGGGGATCAGCCCTTCCGCCGCCGGCCGTCACGTTCAGCAGCATGCTGCCGGACATCGGATAAATTTGTCTTCCGGTTGAGACAAAAAAAAACGCTTTGTTCCCAATGTCAACTGGTGATCCGTCAGGAACAGATCGCTCTCTAACGAAAACACGCTGTGTCCAATACCAACTGATGATCCGTCAGGAACAGACCGCTCTCTAACGAAAACACGCTGTGTCCAATACCAACTGATGATCCGTCAGGAACAGACCGCATTTTGCAGACAATTGGATTCGAGAAAAATCCAACTCACGATGCCGGTAAATGCGCTCGAATTACCGGCATCGTGGTAATATAACCTCAAAAAATAAAAAAGTCAAGGAAATATTGGCTTGAAATCAGAATTTTCAGGATGATCCGGAGTGGTTTTCGAGCAATGTGGAAAACAGGAAAATTAAAGATCAGATTGGGATCTTTTTTCCTGCAAAAAAATAGATCGGAGAGAAATCCAACGCACGATGCCGGTAATTGCGCTTGAATTACCGGCATCGTGGTAATATAACCTCCAAAAATAAAAAGTCAAGGAAATATTGGCTTGAAATCAGGATTTTCAGGATGATCCGGAGTGGTTTTCGAGCAATGTGGAAAACAGGAAAATTGAAGATCAGGTTGGGATCTTTTTCCCTGCAAAAAAATAGATCGGAGAGAAATCCAACTCACGATGCCGGTAATTGCACTCGAATTACCGGCATTGTGGTAATATTAACCTCAAAAAATAAAAAAGTCAAGGAAATATTGGCTTAAAATCAGGATTTTCAGGATGATCCGAAAAATATATCAACCGATTTCGGGAACAGGACGAACGAAAAAATCGCCGCGTCCGTATTTTCTGCGGATGCGGCGTAATATTTTACCGGATGAAGATCAGTAATTTTCCGGTTCGATCTGGAAAAACGCTTTCGGATGTGCGCAGACCGGACATTTTTCCGGGGCTTTTTCGCCTTCGATGATCGCGCCGCAGTTGCGGCACTGCCAGCGGTTCTTTCCGATACGGACCCAGACTTCGCCGCTTTCGATGTTGGCAATCAGTTTCCGGTAGCGTTCTTCATGGTGCTTTTCGATTTTGGCAACGCCTTCGAACATCTCCGCGATCCGGGTGAAACCTTCCGCACGGGCTTCTTCGGCGAAGTTCTTATACATTTCGGTCCATTCCTCATGTTCGCCTGCGGCCGCCGCGGCCAGGTTCGCCAGCGTATTGCCGATGCCGCCGAGTTCCTTGAACCAGAGTTTGGCATGTTCCTTCTCATTCAGAGCGGTTTCCTGAAAAATCGCCGCGATCTGTTCATACCCTTCTTTTTTCGCAGCCGAGGCAAAGTAATCATACTTGTTCCGTGCCTGGGATTCTCCGGCAAATGCGAATGCAAGGTTTGCCGCCGTTTTACTGCCTTTCAGTTCCATTCTGTGTTTCCCTCCTTGGTTATCGCCCAATGCGTCAGCACCCGCGCGGCACTCACGCTCAGACATTTTTCAAATCACGGTAAAAATCCAGATAAAAAGCGTATGCCCGCTCATACCGTTCGCTGTCACTCTTGGAAAACTGTTTGCAGCGTTCTTCCCGCTGGGCAGCCAGCTGCGGACCTACCTGGACGGCCAGCGGACGAACGAACTCCATCATCTGCTGTGCCAGCGCATTCAAACCGTTTTCCTGCAGTTCCAGCGGCTTTTCCGGCAGAGTCTGGATCAGTTTTTTGATCCCGCTCCCGGCAGAGACCTCCAGCTGGATTCCCAGGACATTGTCCAGAATAAGGAAATTATTCCGGAGCAGCCGGACAATGGGCAGACTTTCGAGCCTTTCCAGTTTCCGTTTTTCCACGATCACCGCATTCCGGATGAATTCGGCCCGTTCTTCGATCATGGAAAGAAGTTTCAAGATCCGCCGGCAGCCCTCCCGCCGCATTTCTACGGACTGGCGCGGGAAATCATCGCGCAGGAAGAAATCAAAAATACAGGAAAGCGCGGCATCGCACCGGGCCAATTCCGGCGGCACGTTCATAAAGGAAACGGAATCGAAACGGCGGGACGCACCGAAAGCACTGGGCGACTTGATCCGCATAAAGAGCTTCTTCTGATTTTCCTTCAGATCAGAATCAAAAATCTTCTTTTTGTTTTTCATTTCGTTTCCTATGGTTGAACAGACGGCAACAAATCCCTCGGTTATGTACGGAGGGTAATTTACTGCATTTTTCCGAAAATACAAAGGACAAGTTTTATTTTTCCAGAATATATTCCACGGCTTCCAGTACCGACGGTCTCACCGGCCATCCTTCCGCCAGGGCCTGTTCCTCGCATTTTTTCCCGTATCCGGTAAGGACCAGGATCGATTCCGCGCAGCCCGCGTTCTTCCCCGCCTGCAGGTCGCTCATCCGGTCGCCGACCATATAGGACTGTGCCGGATCGACCTGCCAATCCGCGGCCGCCCGCAGGAACATGCCGGGTTTCGGTTTGCGGCAGCCGCAGTCGAATGAATATTCCGGCACCACCCCGTCGCGGTGATGCGGACAGTAATAAAAGGCATCGGGCTGATCCGCCCCCTGCCCTTTCAGCAGTTCGCAGATCCGTTTTTCCACCGACAGGACCGCATCCATGCCGAACATGCCTTTGGCCACGCCGGCCTGGTTGGAGATGACAATGGCCAGATATCCGGCATCATGGATCTTCCGGACCGCTTCCGGCAGTCCGGGTGTCAGGATCACATCTTCCGGACGGTGCAGATAATCCACTTCCACATTGACCACACCGTCCCGGTCCAGAAAAATCGCTTTCCGCATAATAGCGAACCCTTTCCTGCAAGTAAAAACACCGGAACCGAAGGACATGCCCGGTTCCGGTGCAAAAATGAATGATCTGTCCGTTTCAGGATCAGACTTCAAAAGTCCAACCGTGCGTATCGGGCCGTTCGCCATACTGAATGCCGGTCATGGCGTCATACAGTTTTTTCAGGGTCGGTCCGCATTCTTCACCGTAGGTATAGGTTTTTTCCGCCGTGACGATTTCGGAAACGGGCGTGATGACCACCGCCGTTCCGCAGGCTGCGACTTCCGCGAAATCGCCCAGTTCATTGCGATGGATCGGACGGCATTCCACCGGGATGCCCAGATCTTTGGCGACCTGCTGCAGCGATTTGTTGGTGATGCTGCCGAGGATCGAGGTGGAATTCGGAGTAGTGTAGACTCCCGCCTTGGTGATCCCGAAGAAGTTGCTGGTCCCGAATTCATCCACATACTGGTGCGTCTTCGGATCCATGAACAGCGGGATCGGGAAACCTTTCTTCTTGGCGATCTTCGCCGGTTTCAGGCTGGCGCCGTAGTTGCCGCCGAGCTTGATCGTTCCGGTCCCCAGCGGTGCCGCACGGTCGTAATCTTCGATCACCATGGCGCGGACCGGCTTCATGCCGCCCTTGTAATACGGTCCCACCGGCATGACCATGATCAGCAAATCGTAATCTTCGGCCGGAGCCACGCCGATCTGCGGGCTGACGCCGATATACAGCGGACGGATGTAAAGCGAACCGCCGGATCCATACGGCGGAACGTATTCGATATTGTCCAGAACCACACGACGGACCAGATCGCAGAAGAAGTCGGTCGTGAAAGCCGGGCCCAGGATCCGTTCCGCGGAAAGGTTCAGCCGTTTGGCATTCTCATCGGGCCGGAACACACGGATCTTGCCGTCTTTGCAGCGGAACGCCTTCAGGCCTTCGAAAGCGGCCTGTCCGTAATGCAGACAGGTTGCCGCGATCGACATGGTGATATTCGGATCGGTGATCAGTTCGCCCTTGCTCCAGGCGCCGTTCCGGTAAGTCGCACGGATGTGCGATTTCACCGGCATATAGCTGAATCCCAGACTGCTCCAGTCGATGTCGGTTCTGATCTTTTTCAGTTCTTCTTCAGATGCCATTTTCACTTACTCCATTTCCTTTTGATGGTTTCAGGACTGCAAATCCTGTTTTTTTTCGCTTTTTTTTTAAAATTTACTTGCTTTTCCGCCAATGTCAATTTAATTACTATTGATTTTTTCAGAAAAAAGTGTATTTTTACCATCATAAAGCCAAAAACACACAGAAAGGGTCGTTTTTTATGAAAAAGAGCATTGTCCTGTCCAGCATTTTAACGCTCACGCTTGCAGTATTGTCCACCGGCTGCGGGCTGTTCGAAACCGATGCGCCGGAACCCAAAGACCGTTATTTCCGTGACAAGCCCCAGCAAAATGCAAAAACCGAAACCAGGACTCCCGGAAACGCCGATCTCGCCGGGGGCAATGCCAGCCTTGACGGCGCCCAGCAGCCAGGTGAATTCTCCTCCGGCAGCGGTCTGGGAAATACCTACGATGGTTTCGGGACTCCGATCCCCGGCGTCACCTTCAACCCCGTCTATTTCGGATTTGACCAGTTCGCGATCGGCGCCGCGGAACAAAACAAAATCAATGAAGTGGTCACCTACTTGAACAGCAATCCGGGAACCGGGGTGGTGATCGAAGGCAACTGCGACAACCGCGGCACGGAAGAATACAACCGCGCACTCGGCGAACGCAGAGCTCTGGCCGCGCAGGAACAGCTCCTCGCCTCAGGCATTGCAGCCAACCGGATCAAAACCATCAGCAACGGGAAATCAAAACTCGCCGCTCAGGGAAATAATGAAGATTCCCACCGGCTCAACCGCAGGGACGAATTCATCGCCGTCAGGCTGATGAAATAACTCAACGCGGATTTTTTACCGAAAAGGAGACCGCCCGGAAAAGGCGGTCTTTTTTTATGGCCATATCCTGGAATTTTCTTGGGGAAATATCCTCGGTTTTCAACAGAAGGCATTTCTTCCTTTCTTCCAAACTCTCTTTCTTCTAAATTCGCTCCATCAGGAAAAAGATACATCCAGCATGGGATCGACAAAGCTATACAGTTTTTTGAGATCACGAAAATAGATATGTTTCAAATCAGCAAAAAATGAATAAACTTTTTTGCCCTGTTCTGTCTGCATGTAATCATCCAAAAGGAATTTTTCGAATTTCATGACAAAACCCGGAGTTAAGTGTTTTTATGTGTTTTCGAACTGAAACGTGGATCCGCCTCATGCTTCGATCAATGAATCAGCAGTGCAGCCCAGCATGATCCGGAGTTTCCGGATCATCGCCAGAGTTAGATTGCGTTTCCGGTTCAGCACTTCATACGCCCGCGAGGCGGTTCCAAAGCATGGGGCGATATCCCTGACTTTCAAACCTTTCTGCTCCATCATGAATTTGATGAATTCGATTGGGTCTGCCGGCGGAATGGGATAATGCTTGTTTTCATATTCGCCGATCACGAGAGAAAGCAGACGGAATTCCTTGTCCGCTTCCGTGGGAAGATGATCCAGTTCATCAGCATATTTTTCCAGAAAATCATCCAGTTTCCGACATGTCGCCTGATATTCTTTTTCAGTATTGATCACCGTAATATTCATTATCATATCCTTCCGTTAAAATTGCTTTTTGCTGTATTCCGCATGAGTTCCTATCCAATTCACAATCACCGTTTCCGCCATATAGACCACGACTACCACCAGGCGATGTTTATTCCCGCCGATATTGAAAATTACCCGATTACCTGATAAAAAATCAACACTGTTGATAGCGTTTTTTATATCCTGAGGCGTCTTCCACCTGGCCAGCCGGATCAGATTCATCCAGTTATCCAAAGGGATTCGGCTATCCGCGTGTTTCAACTGGTAATCGATCAGGATTTTCCGTTTAAGCAGCTGCATGCCTTTCTTCCTTTTTCAAAGTAATATAATCCCATATTGGGACTATGTCAAATTTAAAAAGTTTTTTGCTTTATTGATTCAAACCGACGCTTTTTACGGACGGATACGGCCGGGTTTGCCGAGACGCGGCAGCTGGACCGTTCTGCAGCCCTTTTCCCGCAGATATTCCAGAATGTTGCCTGTTCCGGCCAGATGTCCGGCTCCAACCAGAATGAAAACGGTCTGCTTTTCTTTCAGCATGGAATAAATCTGTTCCGCGATCCTGCGGTTTCGGTTCAGGAACAGTTCCCGGTGAAATTCCGGATGTTTGAACGCCATTTCGTTGGCGAAACGGGCCAACTCGTCCGGCACACCGGATTCCAGTGCCCGGAAGATCCGGTTCAATTCTTCGTCGGCCCTGGAGAAATCCTGAATGCCTTCCATCAGCACACGGCCCGAGGCGACATCGGAAACCGCACTGATCGCCTGCAGCTGCCCGTCGATGGTTTCCAGACTCCGGGCACTTTTATTGCCGAGATGTTTGGCAAAAACATTTTCCATTCCGAAATTGCGGTTGATCTCCGGATGCTGTGCAAAATAAAACTGGGAAAGATGAATACTCAGCAGCCACGGCCGGAACCGTTCCAGAACAGCGGCATTCATGCCGGGGGAATACGCTGCGTAAAAGGTGCAGACCCGCTGGAAGTCCGCCATGCCCAGGACCTGCGAAAGAGTTTTCCCGTTCCGGAACACTCCGTAGATCAGCGTTTTCTGCGCCACTTCCTGCTGATCGGGCTGGTAGATCTCAAAATAAACGGCCGAGGCTGCGTCCAGTGCCCGGTCGTAGGCGCTGTCCAGCGGATACCATTGCGCTTTCCCGGAATGGATGGAACCGGCCAGATATGCCTTTCCCGGCAATCCCGGAGCCGAAGCCTCCCAGACCAGAATCTTCTCGCCCGCCGCAAGGATCACCCCCGCAAACAGGACCGCTGCCAGTAAAATCCGTTTCATTTCAGACCCCTATCCTTTTTCCAGTTAAAAAGTATGCATTTCATACAGCATTTTATAATAGCCGTCCTGCGCCAGCAATTCGGCATGGGAACCGTGTTCCACGATCTTTCCGCCGCGCAGACAATAGATCAGATCGGCATGTTTGACCGTGGAAAGACGATGGGCGATGATGATGGTGGTGCGCCCCTTGCACAGTTTCTCCATGGCCTCCTGGACCAGCGCTTCCGACTGGTTGTCCAGCGCCGAAGTAGCCTCGTCGAAAATCAGGATGGAAGGATTCTTCAGAAACACCCGGGCGATCGCCACCCGCTGCTTCTGTCCTCCGGAAAGCCGGACCCCGTGCTCGCCGACCTGCGTGTCGAATCCATTCGGCAGCGACCGGATGAAATCGTAAATATTCGCCTCGCGCGCTGCCTCGATCAGTTCCGCTTCGGTGGCATCCGGCTTGCCGAACTGGATATTGTCACGGATGGTGGAGTCGAACAGGAACGGAGTCTGGCGGACCACGCCGATATTTTTCCGGAGCGACTGCAGGAGATATTCGCGGATATCGCGTCCGTCGATCCGGATAACGCCCGAACCGACCTCGTAAAAACGCGGGATCAGCGCGGCCAGCGTGGTTTTCCCCGCACCCGATTCGCCGACCAGCGCCACGGTGCTGCCGGGTTTCGCATACAGGGAAATATCCTGCAGGACCGTTTCTTTTCCATTGTAGCTGAACGACACATGTTCCACGCTCAGTTCTCCCCGGAAAGCATCCGCGGGGACGGCACCGGGGCGGTCTTCGATCTCCGGCTTCAGCTGCAGGATCTCATAAAAACGTTCATAGGCGGACAGCGCCATCTGGAAATGTTCGGCGAACTCCACCAGGCGGAACATCGGCATCGTGATATATTTCGAATACATGAAAAAGGTCATCACCTCGACCACGGTCGCCTTGCCGCAGCCGGCCAGCACGATGCCCACGCCGATGAACAGCAGGGAATAGCCCTGGATGAAGAAAGTGATCCCGGAATGGAACATGGCAAGCACGGAAAACACCTCTTCGCGGACATGCCGGTAGCGGGAATTGACCTGCCGGAAACGGCTGATCTCGCGCCGTTCGTTGTTGAATGATTTGACTTCCCGGACCCCCTGGATGGAATTTTCCACCCGGCTGTTGATCTCCGCCACCTTGCGGCGGGCCTGGCGGAACCCTTTCCGCATTTTCCCCTGGAAAAGGTAACCCCACAGCAGGATCAGCGGGAACGGCAGCCAGGTGATCAGAGTCAGCAGCGGATTCAGATACAGCATCACCGCACAGCCGCCGATGAACATCAGCAGCGAGGAAAGCAGGTCTTCCGGACCATGATGCGCCAGTTCCGCGATCATCGTCAGGTCGTTGGTGATCCGGGACATGATATGGCCGGTTTTTTCCCGGTCGAAATAACTGAAGGAAAGTTTCTGCAAATGCCGGAACAGGTCGTTGCGCATGTCGGCCTCCATCCGGATCCCCAGCACATGACCGTAACGCACGTTGATATAGGAAGATACTGCGATCAGGATCATCAGCACCAGCATGGCGCCGATCCCGCCCCAGATCATCGGGGTATTTTTCGCGGGGAGATAAACCTGAAATTCCTTGTAGACCAGCAGCGGGACCAGAATGGTCAGGGCGGAATTGGCCATCGCACAACCGATCGAGATCCAGAACAGCCGGATATGCGGTCCATAATAACAAATGAAATTGCTCAGGACACCGCGAATGTATTGCCAGGTCAGCGGTTTCTTTTCCACATCGTCACTGAAATGGAACGGCGGCATGGTTCATTCTCCTTTCAATACGGATTCAAGATTTTTTCGTCCCTCTTCTTCCAGCACCGGATCCAGGATCAGATCCAGATTTCCTTCCATCAGGCCCGGCAGATCGTAAATCGAGATCCCGTAGCGGTGGTCGGTGACCCGGCTCTGCGGAAAATTGTAGGTGCGGATCCGCTCGCTGCGGTCGCCGGTCCCGATCTGCTGCCGTTTGGAATCGGCATGTTTGCGCGCTTCTTCCCTCTGACGGATCTCCAGCAGTTTCGATTTCAGGATGCGCATCGCGATCTCCCGGTTGCGGATCTGGGAACGCTCCTGCTGGCTGGCCACCGTGATCCCGCTCGGTTTGTGCACGATCCGCACCGCCGAATCGGTCCGGTTCACATTCTGCCCGCCCGGGCCGGAGGAACGGAAGGTGGAGATTTCCAGATCCTCCGGATTCAGCACGATCTCATCCATCTCCTCCGCCTCCGGCAAAACGGAAACCGTGATCGTGGAAGTATGGATCCGTCCGGAAGCCTCGGTCACGGGGACCCGCTGCACCCGGTGCACGCCGCTTTCGAATTTCATGCGCGAAAAGACATCTTCGCCCGAAAGGGAAAACACCGCTTCTTTGATCCCGCCGAGTTCGCTTTCCGACAGGTCGAGCAGCTCGAATTTCCAGCCGCGGGTCTCCGCATATTTGGAATACAGCCGGAACATGGATCCGGCGAACAGCGCCGCTTCCTCGCCGCCCGCAGCCGGACGCACTTCCACAATGGTGTTGCGTGCGTCGTTCGGATCCGGCGGCAGCAGCATGGCGCCGATCTGTTTTTCCGCCGCGGCGATCTTCCCGGTCAGTTCCTCCATGTCTGCGGAGATCAGCTGCCGCAGCGCCTCGTCCTGTTCGGTCTGCAGCAGCTTATGGTTCTCCGCCAGTTCCCGGACGGCACGGTCCCAGTCGTCATACAGATGGAAAAAATCTTCCAGATGCCCCTTTTCACGCGAAAGGCTGCGGCAGCGGAAGCGGTCCGCGTAGATTTTCGGATCGGACAGACTTTCGTTGAGTTCCGCGTGACGTTTTTTCATGTCCGCCAGCACGCCGGCGAGATCCTGGGGAGTCATCGTTTCACCATCCGGGCAATAAAAAAACCCGTTTCGCCGCCGTGGAACGATCCAGCCGGGGTAAACGGGTTTTCTGCAAAGCTGCGGTTATTATTTCGCGGCTTTCTGATAACGGCGGTTGAACTTTTCCACCCGTCCGGCGGTATCAACCAGTTTCTGCTTGCCGGTGAAGAACGGGTGACAATCGGCGCAGATACCGACTTTGAACTCTTTCCGGGTGGACATGATGTTCCACACTTTTCCGCACGCGCAGGTAACGGTGGCCGGGCCGTAATTCGGATGCACATCTTTTTTCATTTGAAAACCTCTTTATTTTGGTTGCAGTATTCTTTCCGATGCGATTCTCCTCCGGAAACTTCTTCCGGCATCCTCGCAATCGAATAATATAGCACCTTTTCCGCCGATTGCAAATCGTTCTTGAAAAAAGTCCGATTTTTTCTCCCATCTCTCAAAATCTGATACTTGTCAAAGTGAACACACAGGCAAAAAAGAAGAGGTATGCATTTATTTTGTCAAATATCATTTCTATGAAAAACCTCAAAAAACCGGAACGGGCTCGGGGATTTCCGCTTGTTTTTTCTTTAAATACGTGCTATATTGATAAGTTACCTGAATTGAACATCGAACGAGGGATAAATCATGCAGGAGATCAGAAATATCGCGATCATCGCACACGTGGACCATGGGAAAACCACGCTGGTGGATCAGATCATCAAACAGGCGAAAATTTTCCGGGACAACCAGGAAATGCAGGAATGTTTCCTGGACAGCAATGATATCGAACGCGAACGCGGCATCACCATTCTGGCCAAAAATATCAGCGTCACTTACAAGGACTGCAAGATCAATATCATCGACACTCCCGGGCACAGCGATTTCGGCGGACAGGTCGAACGAGTTCTGAATATGGCCGACGGCGTGCTGCTCCTGGTCGATTCCGCCGAAGGCCCCCTGCCCCAGACCCGGTTCGTGCTCGACAAGGCGCTGAAACTCAATCTGAAACCGGTCGTCATCATCAACAAGATCGACCGGCCCGACGCCCGGCCCAACGAAGTGCTGGACAAGGTGTTCGACCTGTTTGTCGACCTCAATGCCAGCGAAGACCAGCTGGATTTCCCCGTGCTTTACGCCAGCGGACGCGACGGCTGGGCCACGCAGGACCTGGAAAAAGGTTCGCGTGATTCCATTCTCCCGCTGATGGACGCCATTCTCGAATACATCCCCGCCGCGCCGTATCAGGAAGGTCCGGTCCAGATCCAGGTCTCCACGCTCGACTACAATGATTACGTGGGCCGTATCGGCATCGGCCGGGTCCACCGTGGCACCCTCAGGATCAATGAACCGGTGGTCAACATCAAACGCGACGGCTCCCAGAAACCGGCCCAGATCAAACAGCTTTTCACCTTCGAAGGGATCACCCGGAAGGAAGTCGAAGAAGTCCGCTGCGGCGACCTCTGCGCCATGGTCGGAGTGGAAAATATCGACATCAGCGACACCATTGCCAGTTCGGCCGCGCCGGAACAGATGCCGCCGATCGCCATCGACGAACCCACGCTTTCCATGACCTTCATGGTCAACGATTCCCCGCTGTTCGGACAGGAAGGAAAGTTCATCAGCAGCCGCCACATCAAGGAACGTCTGCTCAAGGAAGCGGAACGCGATGTGGCTCTGCGGGTGGAACAGCTCGGCCCCGATTCATTCAACGTCAGCGGACGCGGCGTGCTCCATATCTCCATCCTGATCGAAAACATGCGCCGGGAAGGTTATGAACTGATGGTTTCCCAGCCGCACGTGATCGTCAAGGAGATCGACGGCAAGAAATGCGAACCGATGGAACTGCTCACGATCGACGCTCCGGACGCGACCGCGGGCAAAGTCATCGAACAGGTCGGCATGCGCCGCGGCGAAATGATCAGCATGGAAAACCATGCCAGCCGCCAGCTGCTCCAGTTCTACATTCCGACCCGCGGCATCATCGGACTGCGCACCAAGGTCATGAACGTGACTTCCGGCGAGGCGATCATGTCCCACGTGTTCGACCACTACGAACCGTTCAAAGGCGACATCCCCCAGCGAACCAACGGCGTCATGGTCTCCATGGCCGGCGGCAAATCCATCATGTATGCGATCGAAGGTCTGCAGGGACGCGGCATCTTCTTCATCGACGCGGGCGAGGACTGCTACGAAGGCATGATCGTCGGCGAACACTGCAAGGAAGGCGACATCGAAGTCAATGTGCAGCGCGCCAAGAAACTTTCCAACATGCGGGCGGCCGGGTCCGACCACTATGTGCATGTGGCGCCCCCGTTCCGGATGAGCCTGGAAGAAGCGCTCGAATACATCGCGGCCGACGAATATGTGGAAGTGACCCCGAAGAACATCCGTTTGCGCAAGCAGTATCTGAGCGAACTGGAACGCAAGAAGATCCGCTACGCCAAAGCCTCCGCGGCGAAAGCCGCCGAACTGGCCGAAAACAGCGGCAAATGATCCGGAGCAGGATTCCGCATGATCGACTTCACCGGCATCTGCAAAAGCTACGGCAAACAGGATATTTTCGATAATGTCTCGTTCCGGATCAATCCGGGCGAACGGGTCGGCATCGTCGGTCCGAACGGCATGGGCAAAACCACCATGTTCCAGATCCTGACCGGTGAAATTTCTCCGGACAAGGGCGAAGTGGCCATTCCGAAGAAAGCGCGTCTCGGCTACCTGCGCCAGCAGCTCGATTACTACGATCCGCAGGCGAAACTCATTGATTTCGTCTGCGCCGCCGAGGGTGAACTCGGACAGATCGTGCAGCGCATCCACGAACTGGAAAAGAAAATCGCCGAAGGCAGCAATACGCCGTCCGAACTGAATACTCTGGGGCATCTGCAGAGCGCCTTCGAAGCGCAGGGCGGTTACGACCTGAAGCACAAGGCCGCGGCCGCGCTCGCCGGACTCGGATTCCGGGAAAGCGACCTCGAACGGATGATGGGCGATTTTTCCGGCGGCTGGCAGATGCGCGGATGCATGGCGAAAACGCTGCTGGCAGAACCCGATATCCTGCTGCTGGACGAACCGTCCAACTATCTGGACACGCCCGCCGTGGAATGGCTCCGCAAACGACTGAAAAGTTTCGCCGGCACGCTGCTGATGATCTCGCACGACCGTTTTCTGCTCAATTCCCTCACCAATATCACGCTGGAAGTCAACAGCGGACGCGTCACGCGCTATCCGGGCAACTACAGTTACTACGCCCGGGAACGGGTAGAACGGCAGCGGCATGCGGAAGCGGCGCAGGAAAATATCGACCGGGAACGCGACCGGCTCGAACGCAACATCAACCGGTTCCGCGCCAAAGCCACCAAAGCCGCGCAGGTGCAGTCATGGATCAAGATGCTGGACAAACTCGAAGATGCCGAACTGCCGCAGGACCTGCATTTCAAAGGCACGATCCGGATCCCCGATCCGCCTCACTCAGGCGCGGAAACGGTCAGGCTGGAGGACGCCGCTTTTTCGTATGACGGCCAGCGGAAGATATTCGAACATGTGAACCTGGCCTTCCAACGGGGCGACAAAGTCGGAATCATCGGCTACAACGGCATGGGCAAGACCACACTGCTCAAGGTGCTGGCCGGCCGCATGGCTCCGACCGAAGGCACCCACACGCTCGGTCATAAAGTCATCATCGGTTATCAGGCACAGGAATTTGCCGAGCTGCTGACTCCGGAAATGAGCGCGTTCGACATTGTCCGGGAAGCCGCCGGCGGGCTGGTGCCCACCCAGCGCATCCGGGAGATCCTCGGCTCTTTCGGCTTTTCCGGGGAAAACGCGGAAAAACGCTGTGCGGTCCTCAGCGGCGGTGAAAAGATCCGTCTATGCTTTGCACGGATCTTCGTCAATCCTCCGAATTTCCTGATCCTGGACGAACCGACCACCCATCTGGACATTGCCGCGCGGGAAGCGCTGCAGCAGGCCATCAACCAGTTCACCGGGACCGTCTGCCTGGTCAGCCATGACATCGAATTCATCCGCGGGACCGTAAAAAACATTGTGGAGATCCGTCCGGACGGGATCCGTCAGTATGCCGGAGGATATGATTATTACATCGAACGGATCACGGCGGAGCAGAACGCAGCCGCCGCGGCCGGAAAAAACAGTGCGCAGGAAAACGGCGCTCCCGCCGGAGATTCCCGCAAGGACCAGCGCAGGGAACGCGCCCGGAAACGGCAGGAACTTTCCAAAGAAAAACGCCGTCTGGAACAGGAAACGGAAAAATGGGAAAAATTCATCACGGAAGCCGAAGCGGAAAAGGCGAAACTGATGGAACAATGGATGGTGCCGCAGCAGGGATTCGATTTCGCGGCCAACCAGAAACGGCTGGCGGAACTGGAGATCGACCTTGCGGACGCCTCCGAAAAATGGGAAAAATCAGCCTCCGAACTCGAAGAACTGATGGTCCAATACAATGCGATCCATGAAAATTGAGGTTATATAAAATGGATTTTACGGTTTCATTGTGGTTCCTCCCTGTGATCGGCTCAGCGCTCGGTCTGGGGTTCTACGATCTCTGCAAAAAACATGCGGTCCGGGAAAATTCCGTCATGCCGGTGCTTTTTTTCGCCACGCTCTGCGGCTCGGCGCTCTTCACGGTCATGACCTTTCTTTTCGGCGACTGGCGCAGCTGCGTATATTGCGAAAATTCCGTCTGGATCCTGATCCTGCTGAAATCCCTGCTGGTGAGCGCCAGCTGGACCTGCGTTTACTATGCGATGCGCGAACTGCCGATCTCGCTGGCCTCCCCGATCCGGGCCAGTGCGCCGCTGTGGACTTTTTTCGGCAGCATCCTGCTTTATTCGGAAATTCCGACCTTGTGGCAGGGGATCGGAATGCTGCTGATCTTTTCCGGATATTACTTCTTTTCGGTCTTCGGCAAACTGGAGGGGTTTTCCCTGCGGAACAGTCTCGGTATGCACCTGATCGTGCTGGGGACCCTGCTCGGCGCCGCATCGGCGCTGTATGACAAATATCTGCTGGGCGTGCTGCATCTGCCGCGGGAGACGGTCCAGTTCTGGTTTTCGGTCGATCTGGTCTGGATCCTGGGTCTGGCTTACGGGATCCGGACCTGGTGTTTCGGCAACAAACATCCGTTCCAATGGCGCTGGTCGATCCCCGTGACAGGGATATTGCTGATCGCAGCGGATTATCTTTATTTTTATGCGCTGAGCCTGCCGGACACTTCCATCTCCATCGTGTCACTGGTCCGGCGGTGCAACTGTCTGGTGACCTTTTTCGTCGGCGTCATCTGGTTCAAGGAAAAGAACATCAAACGGAAAGCGTTTGCGCTGGCTCTGATCTTAGTGGGCGTGATCCTGCTGGCCCTGGCCAAATGAACGGCATGTGATTCATTGCTCCGCATCGGGAAGATCGACATATTTTTCCGAAAAAAAACAATTTCCGATTTGCAATTTTCCAAACCACATGTATATTATAAGTCAAAATTGATTTCACAGAAAACCAAAGGAGAAATATCATGGCACATAAGAAAGGTCAGTCGAGCAGCAGAAACGGTCGTGACAGTCAGCCGAAAATGCTGGGTATCAAAGCCTACGGCGGAGAATTCGTAACCACGGGCACCATCATCGTCCGTCAGCGCGGGACCCGTTTCCGTCCCGGCAGCAATGTCGGCTGCGGCAGAGATTTCACGCTCTTCGCACTGAAAGACGGCACGGTCAAATTCACCAAGGAAAAACGTCTGGTTGAAGTTATTCCTGCCCCGGCGGAAGAATAAGCAGTTAGTCAGTCGAAAATTCAGCCCGGACCGTTATCGTTCCGGGCTTTTTTTTCGGCGGATAAATCGGAGAAGTTGTTCATCATGTTCATCGACAAAGCGCAAATCACAGTCAAGGCCGGAAACGGCGGCAACGGCTGCTGCAGTTTCCGTCGGGAAGCCTTCATTCCGAAAGGCGGACCCGACGGCGGCGACGGCGGCAACGGCGGCAATGTGGTGTTCGAGGCCGCGCCCGGCGAACAGAGCCTGCAGGACTTCATTTTCAATCACCGCTTTGCCGCTCAGAACGGACAGCCGGGCAAAGGCAAGGACATGCACGGGCGCAACGGCAGCGATGTCGTCATCAAGGTCCCGCCGGGCACCCTGATCCGGAATGCGGAAACCGGCGAACTGATCGCCGATATCGACACGCCGTATAAACGGGTGACGATCCTGCATGGCGGCAAAGGCGGCCGCGGCAACCGTAAATTCGCAACCAGCGTCAACCGCGCCCCGCGCGAACATGAACCCGGCGAAAAGACCGAACCGCTGGAAGTCGAACTGGAACTCAAGATGTTGGCGGACGTCGGGCTGGTCGGTTTCCCGAATGCGGGAAAATCCACACTGCTTTCCTGTATTTCCAATGCAAATCCGAAAATCGCGCCCTACCCTTTCACCACGCGCCACCCGGTGATCGGACTGGTCAAGATGCCGGATTACTCCACCTTCCTGGTGGCCGATGTACCGGGCCTGCTGGACGGCGCCAGCGAAAACGTCGGACTCGGACACGAGTTCCTTCGGCATATCGAACGGACCAAGATGCTGATCTATGTGCTTGACATGGCCGGAGTGGACGGACGAAATCCCTCGGATGACCTCAAAATTCTGAAGCGGGAACTGGAACTCTATCAGAAGGGCCTTTCCAAACGGGCGATGTATGTCGTCGCCAACAAAATGGACCTGCCGGAAAGCGCGGACAACCTGAAGGAACTCCGGAAAAAAGTCCGCGGACTGAAAATCATTCCGGTCAGTGCGGCGACCGACGGTTCGTTCGAAGATCTGAAGGAGCAGCTTCAGCTTGGGCTGCTGAAAATACGCGAACAGGAAAAAAGCAAAGAGGAGGCGGAATGATGGCACTGGATCCCGAATATCTGAAATCCCTGGAAAAATGCCGGTTCGAGGAATGTCTGCGGAAACTGGATGCCATTGTCCGCGAAATGGAATCCGGCAATGTTCCGCTGGAAGATATGATCGCCAGGTTCGAAGAAGGCTCCGCCATTGCGTCCATCTGCCACCGGAAACTCAATTCGCTGAAACAGAAGATCGAACAGCTCCAGCCCGGCAAGGAAACGGCAGCACCAAACGGCCAGGATAATCCCCAAACAAATAATTGAATGGGAACCGATATACCGACTGAACAAAAAAATTCTCTGCTTGACGGGCTCTGCCATGGAAGATCTGCTGTTCAAAAAAATCTGCCGTCTGACCGGCAAAGCGATCGTTGAATACGCCATGATCGGGGACGGCGACCGGATCCTGATCGGCGCCAGCGGCGGCAAGGACAGCGTGACGCTGCTGCATGTGCTGCGTCACTTTCTGCAGACCGCGCCGGTGCATTTCGAACTGGAAGCGGTAACTTTCGACCCCGGCTTCCCCGGTTTTTCCGCTGATGAGACCGGGAAACTCTGCCGCAGCCTCGATATAATCCATCATGTGATCCGGTTCGACATGGCCGCATTGCTTGCAGAAAAAAAGCTGGAAGACAATCCGTGCATGCTCTGTTCCCGTCTGCGCCGCGGCAACCTCTACACGCTCGCCCGGAAACGGGAATGCAATAAAATCGCACTCGGCCAGCATCTGGATGACGCGGAAGTCTCCTTCCTGATGAGCCTGTGCCGGGGCGCGGGATTGAGCACCATGGGACCGAACGTTCCGGAAAAAAACGGGAAACTGCGGATCATCCGACCGCTGATCCTGACCCCGGAATCCCTGATCGTCCAGTGGGTCAAAAGTCAAAACCTGCCAATCCGCGGCGAATGCCGTTACAAGGCGCAGCTGGAAAACGGCGACCGGAAATTCTTCGAACAACTCCTGGATCAGCTGTCAGGACGCATCCCCGATCTGCGCAGCAACATCCTCCGTTCGCTTTCGAATATTCAGGAAGGCTATCTGCTCGATCCGCGTTTCCTGAAGGAGGACGGCCATGAAATTTAAGCGGCTCTACAACACCGAAGAACACCGGCAGGAAGTCAAGGAAGCGCTGAACACCGGCAATTTCCGGAAGATCCTTGTGGCCTTTTTCTTTCCGAAGATGGCACGCATTTTCCTGTTCCGGGTCATCATCGTCATTCTGGTTGCGTGGTGTTTCTTCAAGTTCATCTGTCTGCCGCTGGTGATCCAGGGGGAAAGCATGCTGCCGACCTATCCTTCGCGCGGATTCATGTTCTGCTGGGCGCCCGCATACTGGTTCAAATCGCCCGGCATCGGCGACATCGTCATCATGAAATACGGCAAAGGCGCCATGCTGCTCAAACGGGTAGTTGCCCTGCCCGGCGACAAAATCGCCTTTCAGAACGGGAAACTGATCCGGAACGGACAGGTGATCGAGGAGCCTTATGTCAAAGGTCCGTGCGACTGGGACCTGCCGGAACGGACCGTTCAGCGCAATCATTATTATCTGGTCGGAGACAACCGATCCGTTCCCATGGAACAGCATGTTTTCGGAGAAATGCACAAACGATATCTGCAAGGAGCCCCCGCATGGTGATCAAAACCAAACATCTGCTCATGACCACACTTCTGCTGGCCGTGCTGATCCTCGCCGGGATCGGGATCTGGTATTATCTGCGCCCGACGGACGAAAAACTGATCCGGGAGCGCTTCGGCAAACTGACCGAACTGGTTTCCAAGACCGGCAAGGAAGGCGCATTGCCAGCGGCGGGAAAAGCCAAAGCCGCAGCCGCTCTCTTTTCCGAAAAAAGCACCTTCTCCGTGGACGGACTCGACTGGATGGCCGGACCGTTCAACCGGAGCGCACTGAGCGGAAACATCTTCCGGTCGAGGGCGATGTTCAACACGGTCCGGCTGGCGCTGGACGATCTCGAACTGGAAATCGATCCAGAAAAAGGGACGGCAAAAGTATTTCTTACCGCATCCCTCACCGGGACTCTGAAAGACGGGAAAACGGTCCGGGAAGTCCGGGAATTGGAAAGCTCGCTTTCAAAAACCGAAGAAGGCTGGCTTTTCGAAAGCTTCAAAGTCCGCGAGATCATAAAGAAATAATTGAACAAGACTTCAATTTCATTATCCCTGCATCCTGTTTTTTGACCAACACTTTACAGTTGAAATGTTGATGTTGCAGGTACAAAAAAAATCCGGCGTCGAACTACTTTCCCACACTCAGATGTGCAGTATCATCGTCGCGGGTCCTCTTAACAATCGTGTTCGGGATGGGAACGTGTGTTGCAAGACCGCTAT
>Ga0256405_10002644_pt1 | contig 39946 bp, 34 predicted proteins | sample RumenRJG_02DNA_FD_189096 | JGI IMG/M metagenome (GOLD analysis project Ga0256405, IMG submission 189096) | Bovine rumen microbial communities from Lethbridge, Alberta, Canada - RJG_02 | ecosystem: Host-associated > Mammals > Digestive system > Stomach > Rumen | place: Canada: Alberta... | reverse complement strand
CAGTTTGTCCATGGCTTTCTTCACGGAGTTCTCGGTCTCTTTCATGGAGTTATACTCACGCGAAGAGGTGTTGAGGAACGGGATTGCCATGATCTGGATTCGTCCCATCTCACGTGCCGGACGGAGCGAAGCTTGCACAGCGAGGAACTCGTTGTCGGACTGCAGTTCGTCCAAGAGACCGATACCCATCTCATTGGAGAGCAGTTCGCAAGCTATCTGAAGAGCCAGCTCGTCTTTGTCACCGGTTTTGACACCTTTGTATTCCTCGATGAGCATCGGGTAATAGCCCAGACGCGCTTTGAAACGCTCGTCTTTAGCGAACTCGGTGTCCGTCCATGTGTTACGAGCAGGCAGCGGCTTGGACTCCATGCGTCCGAAGATCTTCTCGATGAGCGGTTTCACCTCCTCGGAATGGAAGTTACCAACGAGGATAAGTGCCATATTATTAGGCACATACCACGTATTGAAGAACTCGATGAGCTGACGCATCTTGGGGTTCTTGAGATCCTGCGGATAACCGATGATGTCCCGCTCGTACGGGGTACCTTTGCAAGCCTCAGCAGCAACGAACTTATTCACATGCTGGCCGTTATCGTCGGAGTACATGTTATACTCCTCGAAGACGTTCTCCAGCTCTGCTTGGAACGAACGGAAGACCGGATTCGTCAGACGATCGGCATAGAGGGTAAGCCAACGCTCCATCTGGTAAGCAGGGAAACTGTTATGATAGAACGTGTAGTCATACGAGGTAGCGGCATTGAGCCCTTCGCCACCGATGGACTGAATCAGGTTCGAGAACTCATCGGTAGCTCCATACTGAGCCGCGAGGATACTCTGTTCGTTGATTTTGAGCTGAATAGCATCGCGTTCCTTGGGGTCATCCGTCATCGCAAGGGTATCGTAGAGGGCGATGATATGCTCGTAATAGGGTTTCTCTTTCTCCCAATTGAGCGCGCCCATACGGTCGGTGCCCTTGAAGAGCATGTGCTCCAGATAGTGAGCCAAACCGGTCGCCGTCTCGGGTTCGTCAATCGAACCGGCACGAGTGACGGTAGCTCCAAACACATCGGGCAGGTCTTGGTCTTCCCAGAGCATGACGGTGAGCCCGTTGTTCAAAGTGTACTGCTGCAAGCCTTCAGGCAGTTGTGCAGCCATCGTTGCGATGCCGCAGACAAGCAGCAAAACGCTAAAGAAAATCTTTTTCATATTTACCATTCCAATAAAACTTTTCCACATTGTCCGCTGACCATGACATCGAATCCCTTCTGGAAATCTTTGAACTGGTAGCGGTGGGTGATCACCGGCGAGAGATCGAGTCCGCCAAGGAGCATCTGCTCCATCTGGTACCAAGTCTCCCACATACGACGTCCGGTGATTCCTTTGATGGTCAGAGCGTTGAAGATGACATCCGACCAGTTGACCTTGGTCTCCGACGGCAGGATACCGAGCTGCGCTATGTTCGCACCTTTGTACATATGCTCGATCATGTCGTTGAAGGCAGAGGGTGCGCCGGACATCTCCAGACCCACATCGAAACCACGGATACCGAGTTGGAACATCGCATCTTGGATCGTCTCGCCTTTGGAGCCATCGACGGTAAGGGTAGCACCCATTTTCTTGGCTATCTCCAGACGGAGCGGATTGATGTCAGTAACGACGATGTTCTTAGCTCCGGCATAGCGACAGATACCTGCCGCCATCGTGCCGATGAGTCCTGCTCCTGTGATGAGCACATCCTCACCCAGCAGCGGGAAAGCCAAAGCGGTGTGCGTAGCGTTGCCGAACGGATCCATGATAGCCGCGAAATCATCGGGAATACGCGGATGAACATGTACCACGTTCGATTCCGGCACAGAGACGAACTCTGCGAAACAGCCGTCTCGTCCCATGATACCAAGGGAGATAGTGTTCTCGCATACATGCCCCATACCTCGTCGGCAGTTACGGCAGTGTCCGCACGTAATATGTCCTTCCGCCGTCACACGGTCGCCTATCTTGAAGTTGCGAACACCGGGACCGCAGTCCGCCACGATACCCACGAACTCATGTCCCATGGTGTAAGGCGGTTTGCAGTGTGATTGAGACCATGCGTCCCACTTATACATATGCAGATCCGTTCCGCAGATAGCGGCTTTGGTGACTTTGATCAGGACATCATTGACGCCCATTTCCGGCATCGGGACATCTTCCATCCAGATGCCGGGCTCTGGAAATCTCTTAACAAGAGCTTTCATAATTGACGATTTACAAATTTACGATTTACGATTTATTGACGATTTTATTTAATTGACGATTTTCCGCGAACAATTGTACAATCTTTTTCAATCGTAAATCAATCGTACCTCGTCAATCGTCCAATCGTCAATTATTTCAGTACAGCCAACTCTTTGCCGATTTTGGTGAAGGCGGCGATACATTTATCTAATTGTTCGCGTGTGTGCGCAGCGGACACCTGTACGCGGATACGCGCCTGACCTTTCGGCACAACCGGATAATAGAATCCGGTGACGTAGATGCCTTCTTTCTGGAGGGCAGCTGCGAAGTCCTGCGAGAGACGCGCATCGTAGAGCATGACTGCACAGATAGCCGACTGCGTCGGTTTGATATCGAAGCCTGCGGCACGCATTTTCTCTACGAAATACGCCGTGTTCTCATGCAGACGATCTTGCAGTTCGTTGGATCGCGTGAGAATCTCGAAGGTCTTGATACCCGCCGCAGCAATCATCGGAGGAATGGAGTTCGAGAAGAGATACGGACGGCTACGCTGACGCAGCAGGTCGATGATCTCTTTCTTACCGGTAGTAAAACCGCCGACCGAACCGCCGAAAGCCTTACCAAGCGTGCCGGTGATGATCTCTATCTTACCGCGCATGTTATAGAGCTCGGTCACACCGTGTCCGGTCTTGCCGACTACTCCGGCGGAGTGCGACTCATCGACCATGACGAGGGCGTTGTATTTCTGCGCAAGTTCGTATATCTTATCCAGCGGACAGACATTACCGTCCATAGAGAAGACGCCATCGGTAGCGATGATACGGAAGCGCTGAGCTTGCGCTTTCTTGAGTTGCTCCTCGAGATCCGCCATGTCGCCGTTGGCATAACGGTAACGCACTGCCTTGCAAAGACGCACACCATCGATGATAGACGCATGGTTGAGCGCATCAGAGATGATGGCATCCTCTTCCGTCAGCAGCGGTTCAAAAAGTCCTCCGTTGGCATCAAAACAAGCGGCATAAAGAATCGTGTCTTCCGTTCCAAAGAAATCCGAGATGACGCGTTCAAGCTCCTTGTGGGTGTCCTGCGTGCCGCAGATGAAACGCACCGAAGCCATACCGTAACCGCGCGCATCCATACGGGCTTTCGCCGCCTCGATAAGCTCTTTGTTATCAGCGAGTCCGAGGTAGTTGTTCGCACAGAAGTTGATGACTTCTTGTCCGCCTTCTACAGCAATGCCGGAAGACTGCGGAGTAATGATCACGCGCTCGTTCTTATAAAGTCCTGCTTCGCGAATCTCATTCAGCGTTTTTTGCAGGTGTTGTTGAAAATCTTGATACATAGTTGTTTCGTAATGACGTAATCACGTAATAACGTAATCACTAAGTTTTTTTTAGATTATTCCCTGTTCAAGCATAGCTGTCGCAACCTTCATGAATCCGGCGATGTTAGCGCCCTTGACGTAGTCAATCGAGCCATCGGGCTGCGTGCCGTAACGAACACATTGCTCGTGGATCGACTCCATGATATGATGGAGACGCTCGTCCACTTCTTCGGCTTTCCAAGAGAGGTGCTCGGCGTTCTGGGTCATTTCGAGACCGGAAGTAGCCACACCTCCTGCGTTCACTGCCTTACCCGGAGCAAAAAGTATGCCGTTGTGTTGGAAGAAATGGATTGCACCCGGCTGACAGCCCATGTTCGACACCTCGCAGCAACACCAACAACCGTTGTCTTTCAGTTCCTTCGCATCCTCTTCGCTCAGCTCGTTCTGGAAGGCACACGGCAGGGCGATGTCGCACGGAACCGACCATGCTTTCTTGCCTGCGGTGAAAGCGCACTCTTTCGGGAACTTATCGCTCATGTCTTGCACTTTATTGCGGTTCGAAGCACGCATGACAAGCATGTAATCGATCATCTCTTGGGTGATACCATCTTTGATGGCTACCACACCGTCCGGACCGGAGATAGCTACCACTTTGGCGCCTAACTCAACGGCTTTCTTAGCTGCACCCCAAGCTACGTTTCCGAAGCCCGAGAGAGCAACCCGTTTGCCTTTGATATCTTTGCCTGCCTTATGGAGCAGATGTTGCGTGAAGTACAAAGCGCCGTAACCGGTAGCCTCCGGACGGAGGATCGAACCGCCCCAAGTCATTCCCTTACCGGTGAGGACGCCTGTATGATATTCGCGTGCGAGCTTCTGGTACATGCCGTTGAGGAATCCTATCTCACGTCCACCAACGCCGACGTCTCCAGCAGGAATATCCTGATCCGGACCGATGCAACGCCATAGTTCGAGCATGAAAGCTTGGCAGAAACGCATGATCTCTGCGTCGGATTTGCCGACCGGATCAAAGTCCGAGCCACCTTTCGCACCGCCCATCGGAAGGGTTGTCAGCGCGTTCTTGAAAGTCTGCTCGAAGCCCAAGAACTTCAGCATCGACGGCGTCACAGCTCTGTGGAAACGCAAACCGCCTTTGTACGGACCGATAGCGGAGTTGAACTGCACGCGGTAACCGAGGTTCGTCTGCACTTCGCCTTGGTCATCAATCCACGTCACGCGGAACGTGAAGATACGGTCGGGTTCAACCATACGCTCCACGATCTTAGCTGCCTCAAACTCGGGGTGTTGGTTGTACACCTCTTCAATCGACTCCAGCACTTCCTGCACTGCCTGCAGATACTCTGCTTCACCCGGATGTTTCGCAGCCAACTGCTGCATAATGTTTTGTACTTTCATAATGTGTGTGTTTTTCAGGTTATTATATCATGTTTATTAGAGTTCTAATAAATTCGGGTACAAAGTTACTGCTTTTTTTTCAAATATGCAAATATTTTTGCAATAATTTTTCGAAAATCACTTTCCCGCAGACACTCCCTCACCTCCACCAAGGCGCGAAGACTCGTCAAGCTCGCCCACACGGCGGTGTTTATGTTGCTGCTGACGACCGAACAGCCATGTGATCGAAAACATAACGCGTTGCTGCCGAACGGTCTGTTGATACCAACTCGTGTAACCGGGTTGCTGACCCATATCGGTAGTCGTGAAACGCATCGAACGAGCAAGATCTTGCACATTGAGGTTGAAGATAAGACCCTTTTTCATGTACATCTTCCGAATACCAAAGGACAGATAATACGTACTCTCCTGCCGCTCATAACCGGTTGTCATCGGCGAAGACCAGTTGCCGTCAAAGGTCATGGTCCAATCCTTGGGCAAGTAAGCCGAGAGCGTGCCGCCTATATAGCCGTAGTGATTGCCGAGTTCGTAAACCGGCTTGCCGTCCGGCTTCTTCTCATACGATTTATTGAGGAAATGATACCAACCTGCATTGACGGTTAGCGCTAACCATGCGCCCACCATGTCACGCTTCGCTGTTCGGGAGTTTTCGCCTTCGGCGGTTTGAGAGTTAGCGAACTTCGGCACTATAGGCAACTCGGTCAGAGAGATGTTTCCACCGTGCGTGGTACAAGTACCGAAATTAACCCAACGCATTCTGCCCGTTCCGTCGGCAAGAATATCCGTCTTGCGGTTAAACATATTCTGCGTGTGTGCAAAATTGAAGGTCAGATTGAGGTATTGCGTCCAGCTGAAATGCAGCTCCACATCGTTGTTGAACTCCGGCGAGAGATCCGTGTTGCCCTCCTGATAACTATACGCATCCACATATGTCCGGAAAGGATTCAGCATCCAGTAATTCGGTCGTTTGATGCGCCTTGTGTACGATGCAGACACAGCAATCGGTTGCTGCAACTTACCCAGCGGTTTGGAGGTATAACCGACATAGGCCGTGGGGAACGGATCAAAATACGACTTGTTCGTAATCGAGTCCGCCGATGTCCAGTTGCCGTGCGAGAACGTGTACTCTCCGCGCAGACCAAGTTTGACCGACCAGTGTTCGCCAAACTGCTTGCCGACGGAGATATAAGCCGCAGCCACGTGCTCTTGGTAACGGAAGTCGGAAACGGCTTGCGGGCTGAGGAGACCATTGACCGTGGAGTCCGTCGTCATATGGTTATCGGTCGAAGAAAGGGCATATTTGACACCCGTCTCAATCATGCCGGTTTGCCAGAACTTAGTCTGAAAATCCAACTTCGCCGAGTATATTTGCGCCGTCTGACGAGAACGCAGATCCAAGTCCAACGAACGAATGCCAAAATCGGATTTCTGTATGTTCTTTGCACGCGACAAATAGCGGTTATAATCCACATTAACGGTCAATTCCCGCTCCAACGCCTCATTAAACGTGTGCGTGAAGTTGAGGTTCGCCGTGTGCTGCGGAGCCTGCGTCGAAGTGTTCGTGGAGGTACGACTGAACGTCGTGTCCGAACCTATAACGGTATAACCGATGTTACGATCATCAATGATGTCTTGCTTGATTCGCATATATGGGACTTGCAGAATGAAACCGAACGTATTGGCAGAATCAATATACCAATCGTTGCCCAATTTCATCATATAGTACTGAAACTCAATATTATAGCCCGAATACGAATAGTTCTCCATCGCCTTAGCTCCACCGACAGCAGGGGACGTGCGGCGGGTCTCAAAATCTGCATCATTCTGCGCAAAAACCTGCGTCAGTTGACCGAAAGTATAGGTCTTTTCGCCCCGATAATTGAGATTAAGCGAGAACATATCGTTGTTCAGCCATCGTTTGACGTCGCCGAAATACATGCCGCCATAACCTGCCGAAAGCATTCCGTTCAGACCTTTCATCATATTCTTTTTGGTCTTGATATTGATGATGCCGCCTTGACCCGAAGCATCGTATTTGGCAGAAGGATTAGAGATGATCTCAATCTTCTCGATCGTGTTGCCGTCCGTTCCGTCAAGCATCGCTTTGAGTTGTTGTCCGCTCAGGTACGAAGGCTTGCCGTCAATCCAGATCTCCACACCTTTACCGTTTACGGTAATATTACCGTCTTTGTCGATCCGCACACCCGGCGAACGACGGAGAATATCGTTTCCGTTGGAGCCTGCTGAAAGCGGCGAAGCAGAGACGTTCACCACCAACTTGTCCATCTGCCTTTCAATAAGCGGTTTCTTGGCTTTCACCTCTACTTCCGCAAGACGTTCGGTCTCTTCGCGCAGCACAAAATCCGGTCCGCCAAAAACGGTCTGATAGCCGACATAGGAAGCCTGGATGAGGAAATTTGAAATTTGAGATTTGACATTTGAAATTTCAATCTCGTATTTTCCCTGCTCGTCGGTAATGTCGCCGGTTAGAAGAACGGAATCTTTGTCAAGAACTGAGATCGTGACAAACGGCATCGGATGACCATTGACATCCTTAACAGAGCCTTTGATGGTCTCTGCATAGCAGTTTTCTGAAAGGGCAAAAACCAATAACAGCCACAGCCCTAATTTGATAACATCTTTGATATTCATAGTACTTGCATTTAAAAATTTTGTGCAAAAGTACTGCTTTTTTTGTCACAGTATTACTAACATTACTGATAAAAACGCAAAAAGTCTGTCACTTTTTGCGCAAATAAATATAGAAAGTCGTTCCTTTCGGCGACGTCTCGAATGCTATCCGTCCGCCGGAACCTTCCACGATATGCTTGGAAATAGCGAGTCCCAGACCGTTTCCGTTGGACTTCGTGGTGAAGTTCGGACGGAAGATCTTCTCCTGAATATCCTGCGGAATACCGGGTCCGTTATCAGAGATCCGGATCTCCATCTCCTTCTCCGAATACAAGGCGTTGAGCACAACGATGATGTCGCCGTTTTGAGCAAGCCCTGCTCCGCTTACCGCCTGAATAGCGTTACGAATGATGTTCACAAAGACCTGCGAGATCTGCTCCTTGTCCGCCATTCCCATGACGCCCGAATCCGGTCCGACATAACGAACGGGTATCTGTTCGTCGTTCTCACGCTGCAAGGTAATGACATGCGACAGTTTCTCAGCTACATCCACTTCGCTCGTCACGACTTCCGGCTGTTTGGCAAAAGCCGAGAACGACTGCGCTATATGCGCGAGATTATCGATCTCGGAAATCAACATCTTCGTCGTCTTGTCAAAATAGGCGTCAAACTGATCCGTTCCGTGTTTGAGTTGCAGTTTCTGCACGGACAGCTTCATCGGCGTCAAAGGATTATTGATCTCATGCGCAATCTGCCTTGCCATCGTTCGCCAAGCGCTCTCTCGTTCGGCTTTTGCTAACTGCTCCGCCGATTCTTCCACTTTCTCCACCAGCAGGTTATAACGCTCCACCAATTCGCCTAACTCATCGTGATACGGATACTCGATATGGTTCGTCTTAGCGCCTATTTCGAAATGCCGCATCTTATCAATCATCAGATGAATAGGAGCTGTCATGGATCGTGCCGCCCAGAACGAGAACAGCAACGCCAATATCAGCACGATGATATAAGGTGGCAACAACCGAGCCAACAGCACATCCACCTCTTCCTTTCTCGTCTGTTCGCTCAAGAAATACGGAACCGCTATATACCCTATCGTCACAAACGAACCGTTATGGAAAGGCACATACGACACCAGATACGGATGTCCGCCTATCTGCTCCAAACACAAGACCGAGTGATCTTCCGCAAAAAGTGCCTCAGGCGCCATACGACGTGAGAGCCTTCCCTCGCGGAACAAAGCAGGCGTAGAAGAAGCAATCAACTCACCCGAAAGCGAATAGACGTGCATGTCCTGATTCATATCCAAAGCCAAGTCATGCAGATCGACTTCCAAACCTTGCGCCTGAGACGGCAAAAGCGCCACATCCCAGTAGTAAAGCGACCTCAGATAAGACTGAATATACTCCGACCTCATCTGCAAATCATGCCGCTGATGCTGCTCGTACGTACGATGCACATACCGAACAGACATCACAAATATATATATGAATACCGCGAGCACGCACGCGAGGATAACATACATCATCCGCGTCGAAAGCGGCATGTTGCGTATTCCTTTGTAACGCACTAAACCCCATACACCGACTAAGAAAACCAAGCCCAACAAAGCGATACAGAGATAGAAATAGAAACCTGCCGTATGGATCGTAAACGGCTTGCTCTCCTCTTCCTCCGGCTCAGTAGTATAACGAATCGGCAAGACCGTCAACACGTTATACCTGTTCGTCTTGGTCCAACGCGCTTTAGCGTCCGCATTCGCAAAATGCATATCCCGCCACACGTCATAGGCGTAGATATACACCTCATCCGCCGCAAGCCTATTCGAAGACCAATAGACCATCTGCCGTGCATCAAAAATATAGAAGAACAGATCGTCGTCTTTCTCCGCAATAAACCGGATCGAATCGATAGGCACACCACGATCCAAAGCATCGCATAGCAACGCCGTCCTCTGTTCTGCATGTGTCTGCCGTTTTGCCAAACGTCCCTCTTCCGAGAATCCCGCCTGACACGCCACCAACAGCATACATCCTATCCAAACAATCCACTTCCTCATGGTCTTATTTCAAATTCGGCTACAAAGTTACAACTTTTTTTGCATATATGCAAACATCCGCCTCACTTTTTTAATAAAAAACCACATTAAAACACATTTGAAACACATTGGAAACACATTGGAAACACACTGGAAACACATTGGAAACACATTGGAAACACATTCACTCGGAGCCAGCACGAGCCTTGGTACATACTTTCACGATCTAAACACGATATCGTGCCAAATGATACCCCAAACATTCCCAAAGGATACCCCAAGGATACAAGCCGTTTTTTGTCAAAAATACGCTTTATACTATATATACTACGTATATATACTTTTTGACGCTTTCTTTCCGTTTTTTTGAATAAAATCTTCACACCACTACGAAATATTAATTCTTAATTTTTAATTTTTAATTTTTAATTCCAATTTTATTTGCATATATGCAAAATTTTTTGTACCTTTGCAGCCGATTTAATTTGGATAAATAGGACTCAATGGATAAGATACGAAATTTTTGTATTATTGCACACATCGATCATGGCAAAAGTACGTTAGCGGATCGTATGTTAGAGATCACGCAAACGATCGATGTGCGGCAGATGGAGAACCAGGTGTTGGACGACATGGATCTGGAGAAAGAGCGCGGTATTACTATCAAATCGCACGCTATCCAGATGCAGCACAAAGGGTACACCCTTAACCTGATTGACACTCCGGGGCACGTGGACTTCAGTTATGAGGTCTCGCGTTCGATTGCAGCGTGCGAAGGAGCCGTGCTCGTCGTGGACGCTACGCAAGGCGTACAGGCGCAAACGATCTCGAACCTGTACATGGCGATCGAGCATGATCTGGAGATCATTCCTGTCCTCAACAAATGCGACATGGACAATGCGATGCCCGAACGCGTAGAGGACGAGATCGTCGATCTCTTGGGCTGCAAACGCGAGGAGATCTTACGTTGCTCTGCCAAGACAGGCGAAGGTGTGCCGGAGATCTTGGACGCCATCATAGAGCGTATTCCGGCTCCGAAAGGTGACCCGAATGCGCCGCTCCAGTGTCTTGTCTTTGACTCCGTCTTCAATTCCTTCCGAGGCATCATCGCTTACTTCAAGGTTGTGAACGGTACGTTGCGAAGCGGAGATCAAGTGCGTTTCGTCAATACCGGCAAAGAGTACGATGCCGACGAGATCGGTATTCTCAAGCTCGACATGAGTCCCCGCAAGGAGATTTCTGCCGGCAATGTGGGTTACATCATCTCCGGTATCAAAACCTCCACGGAAGTGAAAGTCGGCGATACGATCACACACGTAGCGCGTCCTTGCGACAAAGCGATTGACGGTTTCGAGGAAGCCAAACCGATGGTCTTCGCGGGCGTGTATCCTATTGAGAGTGAAGACTACGAAGATCTTCGTGCATCCTTGGAGAAACTGCAACTGAACGATGCGTCTCTGACCTTTCAACCCGAGTCTTCGATGGCATTGGGATTTGGTTTCCGCTGCGGATTCTTAGGTCTCTTGCACATGGAGATCATCCAAGAGCGTCTCGACCGAGAATTCGACATGGATGTGATCACCACCGTTCCGAACGTGTCGTACAACGTCTATACCAAAGACGGCGGCATGGTAGAGGTACACAACCCTGCCGGCATGCCGGATCTGACGGAGATAGACCGTATTGAGGAACCGTATATCCGCGCGTCCGTGATCACCACAGCCGATTATATCGGTCCGATCATGACGCTCTGTCTTGGTAAACGAGGTGAACTCGTCAAGCAGGAATACATCTCCGGCAACCGAATGGAACTCCTCTTCGACATGCCGCTTGGTGAGATCGTGATCGATTTCTACGACAAGCTGAAGTCTATCTCCAAAGGTTACGCCTCCTTTGACTGGCATATGAACGGCTTCCGGCCGTCTAACCTCGTGAAGTTGGATATACTATTGAACGGCGAGCAGGTCGATGCACTCTCTACCCTCACCCATCGGGACAATGCCGTCGATTTCGGTCGCCGGATGTGTGAGAAACTCAAAGAGCTCTTACCTCGTCAGCAGTTCGACATCGCTATTCAAGCCGCTATCGGCGCTAAGATCATTGCCCGTGAGACGGTGAAGCAGGTCCGCAAAGATGTGCTTGCTAAGTGTTACGGTGGTGACGTGAGCCGTAAGCGCAAACTGTTGGAAAAACAGAAACGCGGTAAGAAGCGTATGAAACAGATCGGCAACGTAGAAGTGCCGCAGAAAGCCTTCCTTGCCGTCCTCAAACTGGATTAATGAAACAATAATTTTTAATTTATAATTTTTAATTTCAAATCACATTATGCTTGAGCATTTGATTCCTGCGTGGATGTTAATCCCGTTCGTGGTGATGCTGCTTTGCATCGCCGTACTTCCGCTCATTCCGCATGTTGGCGAATGGTGGGAGCACAATCTGCACAAGTTGTATGTATCTCTGATTCTCGGCGTGCCGGTAGCTGTGTGGCTTTGCTGTAACGGCATGACGCACGACATCGAGCATCAGATGATCTACGACTACGTGCCGTTCATTTTGTTGCTGATGGCGCTCTTTGTCACCACCGGTGGTATCTGTATTCGAGGTGACCTGATAGCAACCCCGATGACCAACACGGTGATCATGGCTATCGGATGGTTTTTGGCTTCGTTCATGGGAACAACCGGAGCAGCTATGTTGCTTATCCGTTTGCTGCTGAGTACCATCAAACAGCGTAAGTACAAAGCGCACACCGTGCTGTTCTTCATCGCCATCGTTGCTAACTGCGGTGGTTTGCTTTCGCCGCTTGGTGATCCTCCTTTGTTCCTGCTCTTCCAGAAAGGTACGCCGTTCATGTGGTGGCTGCAGAACATGCTTCCCGAATGGGCGCTGACAGGAGTTCTGCTGCTCGGTATCTACTTTGTGATCGATGTCTATTTCTACAAGAAAGAGCCGGTGGAGAACATCATGGCCGATGTGCGCGAGAGCACCAAGATGCAGGCGACCGGTCTGATCAATATCTTCTGGCTGCTGTGCGTGGTGGCGAGCACGATGTTCATCAACTCGACTTATATCCCTGCGATGGGTGGCGAACATGCGCCGTGGTACCTCAAACTGCTGCGCGAGTGGGTCTTCATCGCCATCATCGCCGGTTCGTGGCTGACGACGAAGAAGGAAGTGCGGGTGAAGAACAACTACAGCTGGACTCCTATCTTGGAGGTAGCATGTGTCTTCTTAGGCATCTTCGCTACGATGACTCCGGCTCTGATGTTCTTGCAGCAACACCCGCTTCCTGTTCAACACGCGTGGGAATTCGTTTACTGCACAGGTGCCCTCTCGGCATTCCTCGACAACGCTCCGACAGCCATGGTCTTCCATGCTACTGCTACGACGCTGCCTATTCCTGAAGGCGTAGAGGCTGTAGCCGGTATCGCTCCGGAGTACATGAAAGCTATTTCGATGGGTGCAGTCTTCTTTGGATCTCTGACCTATATCGGTAACGGACCTAACTTCATGGTGAAATCCATCGCTGAGCAAGAGGGAATCGACATGCCGTCCTTCTTCGGATACATGATCAAGTTCTCGCTCATCGTCCTCCTGCCGGTTTACGTCCTCGTACAAGTACTGCTTATTCATTGATGATTGAACGTAAATCGTAAAATCGTAAATAAAACAATGAGTTTTATTGATTCCATCATCTCGTGGTATTCGGCGCATATGAACTATGCGTCGATTACCGCGCTGATGGCGGTTGAGAGTTCGTTTATCCCCTTCCCGAGCGAAGTGGTGATTCCTCCTGCCGCCTTTGTTGCCGGACAACCGGATAGTGTCTTATGCGCCACGGGTAACTATCCCGTCGATGTGCTGATCATCGTGCTTTTCGGTACGTTGGGAGCAATGATAGGCGCCATCATCAACTATGCCCTCTCCGTTTGGCTTGGCAGACTCATCATCTATAAGTTCGCTGACAGCAAACTCGGACACATGTGTCTTCTCTCCAGCGAGAAGATCCAACGCGCAGAAGAGTACTTCCGCGAGAAAGGCAATGTCTCCACGTTCATCGGTCGATTCATTCCGGGTATCCGCCAACTCATCTCCATTCCTGCGGGACTGAGCCGAATGAACTTCGGCGCATTCCTCTGGTGGACATTCTTGGGCGCGTTCATCTGGAATTGCATCTTGGCTGCTTTAGGCTATATAGCTGCCGGACAGATGAGTCTCATAAAAGAATATAGCCACGAACTGAGCGTGGCTATACTGGTTCTGCTTGGAGCAGTTGTTCTCTTTTATACAGCTAAATATCTTATTTCTTTAGCCAAGCGCAAATAGCTTTGCGTTTATCTATCAGTTCCGCTAATACGCAGCCTCCAATCCAGCCCATCAGGACAAAGAGGAAGAGGCATTTCTTGCGCTCGTTAACGGGTTTGGGATCCAGTGTAAAATGGTTCTCCAATACCACCGGCGCCGTAGCAAACTGCATCCGAAGGTCCATCTTGTCTGTATGGGTCTGATGTGAATAGATTTCGTCCAAGAAGAGATGCACTCTCCAGTCGCCCATAAACACCATTCCTTCGCGTACCGTTCCGAGCGGTTCTGCCCCCGGATGACCATGGAAATAATAATGGGTTGTCAAACTATCCAGTTTCACTAACTGCGAATGGTTGAATCTCACTTGCTCTTTCAGACCTTGCAGATAAACCTCATACGCACGTTGCAAAGCCTCATTATTATTGAGTACCGCCAACATCTCTTGCTCCACCTCGGGCAGGAGATGTAAGTCACGCGCCTTGATTCGGAACTGCAAACAGATACGATCTTGCATCTGGACGTTCACCGTATCCGTCGGAGAAGACTTACTCTTGAAATCAATATAATCCGCTATGCTGTCTCCCAAACAATCGACGATGCGATAGGTATCAAAATAAGATACTTTTTGCTCCGCCATCAGTTGCAGCACACGGGAGTCGGCAGGCAACAAACGACCCGAACGAAGAGGCGCATATGCCTGCTCGAACTGCTGAATAGAGACACCATTGAGGAATGCTACTGCGTTAGCCTTGTAGATCGTGTTCTCCTCACGGGTGTAGTACAGAGCCGCAGCCGCAGCCAACACCACCAACGTAATCACAATCCACCAATACCGATACGTGAGACGAAGCATGTATCCCAACAAACGTCCCAAAGCGGCACATCCACGACCTATCGCGCGACCACATAGCACGCACAGGTCAAAAAAATTCATTTCTTTGCCCATTGTGGGCTCGAATCCTTCCTTTTCCATATAATTTCAAATATCAAATTTCCAATGTCAAATGATCATTAGCTCCTCCTGATCCATCCGAACGCTCTGCGAACAGGTTTCTCGGGCTCTTCCTGTTTGGGTTCGTCCTCTACGGTAATCACCACCTCTTCTGCCGAAGTGGAAGCAGCACGTTCACGCGGTTCTTGCGGGACTTGGATTCCCTCCTCGCGCAGGGTGTCACTCAGATCGATAAGCGTTGTTTTCTCATCTTCCATCGGTTTGGGTTGCTGCGTCGGATAGTTAGCCTCTATCGCTTCGGAGATAGATTTCTTTCCTTCCTCTTCTTCCTCAGAAGGCAGTCCGTCCACCTTATAGCCGGTAGCAATGACCGTTACGCGAACTTCTTCTCCGAGTGTCTCATCAATAGAAGCACCCCATTGCACCTCGATGTTATCGCCCACTTCCTGCACGAAATCGTTGATCTGGTCAATCTCTTCCATAACGATGGCATGTTCGGTGGAACAGTAGAACTGAAGGAGAATACGCTCTGCGCCGTGAACGTCGTTGGTATTGACCAGCGGCGAGTTCAGTGCATCGTTGATGGCGTTGGTAATACGTTTCTCACCGGATGCGCGACCGATATTCATGATCGCTACTCCACCCTTACGCAGCGTATTACGCACGTCCGCAAAGTCGGTGTTAATATATCCCGGAACAGTGATGATCTCCGCGATAGCTCGCGCGGCGTTCGCTACTACGTCATCCGATTTGGAGAACGCATTGAGGAGGTTAAGCTCCGGATAGATCTGTTTGAGTTTCTCATTATTGATGATCAGCAGCGCATCTACATGCTTCGCCAAACGAGCCACACCGGTCATCGCTTTCTCGATCTTCTTCTTGCCTTCAAAAGCAAAAGGAATCGTCACGATACCCACAGTGAGGATACCCATTTCTTGTGCCACTTCGGCTACTACGGCCGAAGCACCTGTTCCGGTTCCACCGCCCATACCGGCAGCAAGGAACAACATCTGCGTGCCATCATTGAGCGCCTCACGGATATGATCACGGCTCTCCTCTGCATACTGACGTGCGGTTTCAGGATCACCACCGGCACCTAAACCCGGTCCTAACTGCAGTTTGCTCGGAACGGAGCTTTTGATAAGCACCTGACGATCCGTGTTGCACACGAGGAAAGAGACGTCCTTCAATCCCTGACGATGCATATAATTGACTGCATTGCAACCACCACCGCCAACTCCGATGACCTTGATAATACTATCTTCTGTCAGTCCCTCAAGGGGTAATGTAATAAGATCTTCCATATTCTTGTAATTTACTATTTTCAATTTTGATCAATAAACATATCGAGTGTCGATTCTTTGACCCTCTCAAAGAAACCCGGTCTCTGAACGAGTTGGTTCCGGTGGGTATCGCGATAATCCTGTCCAAGCAGGATCGTTCCCACCAACGAGGTATATTCCGGCGAGAGGTACTTGTCCTCTGTATCGCGATGCAGCAGTAAGTTATGTGCTCCGTATTGCACGCGTAAAGAAGTCAGGCTTTGGATATAATCCAACAAACCTGCCATCATCGCCCCGCCGCCGGTGATATACAGCGTGGTGATCCGGCTCTCCACTTTCTGGAGCTCCTCCATCAGTGGGGCGAGGATCTCTTGTAACTTCAGTTCGATGGCCTCTGCCAACTCAACAGTAGCAATCACCAAATCGCCGCCCATCTCAGGAGTCGCGGGCACGCGTAAACGCACATTCTTCTCCACACACGCGGGCGAAGCGCAACCATACTTGCGTTTGAGCACCTCAGCAGTCGCGAAACTGATACCCTGCTGTTCCAACATGCGGGTAATATGATAGCCGCCTTTGGGCACTACTTTGTTCAGTAAGTACTGTCCTCCTTTGTATGCAGTCAGGCTGGTAGTCTGTGCGCCGAAATCCAACACCGCACAACCGTTCATCAGCACATGGTTTCCATCGCAGGTAGCGAACGCCGAGAGCAAGGTCTCGGGACGAACGAACACATGCTCGATGCTTCGCCCTGCCTGTGAGAACGATTTCTGTAACTGCGTGTCCATCATCTTACGTCCATAGAAAGCGATATAGTGCGCCTCCACGAGTGCCGCCCTTTGTTCGGGAGAAGGCATTTCGTCCTGCTCTACGCCGTCTAACTTAAAGAACGAAGGCACGAGTCCGAGCACCGCCACTTCGGGGTTGCGGGCTTCGATCTTCTCTTTGCATTCGCGCTCCATCTCGTCTAACAGCTCTTGGCTGACTTCTTTGCGACGCACTTGGTCGCGACGCGAATGAACGGCTACGATCTGCATCGATTGTCCGCCCACGGACACAAACGCCGTCGGCAGTTCAGGAACACCTATTCGGTTTGCTAATAGTTTGAGCACTTCTGCAATCACGTATCCCGCATTGCTCGACTGCGTAATAATCCCCTGCTCTACGCAGAGATTGCCTAATTTCTGGGGACGCTCTTCCACTCCCAACACACGAAACAGATCAGGGGCTATGCGTTGTGCCGCCATCGCCCTAACACTGTCGCTTCCTAAATCGATTGCTACCAAAGGAAGAGAATCTGCTGTCTGTACTTGTTTTCTTGCCATTTGTTGTATAAGGTTTATTGTTTAATGTTAATACCGACCTATTACTTGTCCTTTAAAACGGAGATCGAACTCTCGGTAGTTCTTGCCTTCTATAGCTTCTCCTGCATTCTCCATGAACGTCCGCATTTTCTTCAACTTACGCTCATAGCCGTTCATAGCGCCGAGCACTAAACGCTCGTTTTGCATCTTACCATTCGCATCCTTCAGATAGAGATAGAGCATAAACGGTGATTGTACGTACAGATGATGCACACGAGCGTTCCAATACTTATTCTCTTGAAGCCACTCCGCAAAATCTGCCAACTGTGTCACCGCCATCTGCGTGCCCACATTGCCGCTCACGATCAGAACGGTATCTTTGACAGCCGCCCTCGCTTGCATCACACGCCGGTCGGTATCCACAAGCCATGTGCCCGTATTCGTCTGCACACGTAACATCGGCACCCTCTGGGTGATCTGTACACGCACCTCATTGCGCGGCGTGAGGTAACACTCTGCCGTACGAACCATCGGATGAGCTTTGATCGCACGCTCTATACGATGCAGCGAGACTAAGTTCAACTTACGTCCCAAAGGATACACGTCCTCCGCATAAAGGAGCATATTCAACTCCGACTCCGTAAGGTACATCCGCTCCGATTTATCCTCTATCAGATAGCGCATAGAGACGCAAGGCGCGTCAGTTGGCGTCATCCGAAAACCACTGATTACAGCCCCCACCAGAAGCAGCGCTGTCAGGCATACTCCGATGCTTTTCCATATGATTTGTGCTTTGGACAAATTACAAATTACAAATTATAAATTACAAATTGCTTTCGTTATTTCAGGCACAAGACGATCGATGTCTCCTGCTCCGATGGTAAGTACTACTACCGGTTCTTGGGACTCCTCCACACGACGGCGAAGATAATCCACCAGATCCGCTTTCTGTACTATCCGTTTGTCGGTATTGGTCATTTTAGCCAAGAGCATCTCGCTGTTCACACCTTCTATCGGCAGCTCACGCGCCGGATAGATAGGCAGCAACACCGCCTCGTCCAGCGTACTGAGCACGCGTGCAAACTCATCTGCAAAATCGCGTGTACGGGTATAGAGATGCGGCTGGAATACACCGATGAAACGGCGTTCGGGGTACAACTTACGGATCGAATCAAAAGCAGTAGCAATCTCGGCGGGATGATGCGCGTAGTCATCAACATATGCCACTTTCTCCGTATTCACATGGATATTGAACCGGCGACTCACTCCTCTAAAGGAGGCAATGCCGTTTCTCAATTCGTTCTCTGACAAACCGTTCAGCCACGCTACCGACATAGCCGCTACCGCATTCTCGATATTGACATAGACCGGCACGCCTAACTTCACGTCCGGTATCGTAGTTGTGGTGTTAGCAGGGATATCTATATGGAAATCGAAGTATATCTGCCCTTTCTCCACACGGATATGATCCGCATAGAAATTCAAGTCCTGCGGCTTCGGCTCATTACCCAAGACCCCATACGTATAGCATTTAACTCCCTTCTGCAACTTCGGTTCCAAAGCGATGCCGTGCTTCATAACCAAAGCGCCGGTAATCAAAGCCGTGTAGTCCGCGAACGCCTCACGATAGGCTTCCGGCGTACCGTATATATCCAAATGGTCGGCATCCACTGCCGTCACCACCGACATATACGGCCTCAACTGATGGAAAGAACGGTCGTACTCGTCCGCCTCTACCACCACATAACTGCTGTCTTTCTGAAGCAGGATATTCGTGCCGTAGTTCATGCTAATACCGCCCAAAAAAGCGTTCGTGCCTATTTCCGACTGATAGAGAAGATGAGCCAACATCGTGCTGGTCGTCGTCTTACCGTGCGTACCTGCCACACAGAGCGCTTTCAGGCCATATGTCACCAACCCCAACACCTCTGCCCTCTTGCGGATAGAATAACCCTGTTCGCGCAGATAGGTATAGATAGCACAATCCTCGGGAACAGCAGGCGTGCGCACGACCAGTGTGTGCTTCGGATTGAAGGAGATAGACGAGTTCTGCAAGAAAGAAGGATCGTCCTCATACGTAATGGAGATTCCTTCACTCTCCAGTTCTTTCGTCAATCCCGAGGGCGTACGGTCGTAACCAGACACCGCATATCCGCGATGATGAAAATAACGCGCTAAGGCGCTGATACCGATTCCTCCGATACCTAAAAAAAAGAAATTCTGTATATCCGCTTGACTGATCATAATTTTCTATAGGGCACTTCTAAAAAGTGCCCTTAACACAAATCGGCTGCAAAGATACGAAAAAAATTGCATATACGCAAACTTTTTATTAAAATAATAAAAAAAAGCACCTAACAAGAGGTGCTTTTAATCAATTTGGGCATTCTCCATTATGCCTTTGAACCATAGTTACGCTTGAGACCGACAATGATGCTATAGATCATGATGGCGAGAGATACGAAAGCAATGAGCACTACTGCACCCACCAGCAGGAAGAGCTTCGCCGCCATCAGGATGGTATTGATAGCTCCGTCGTTAGAGAAGCCGACACGCGCACCGGACGAATCAACCGGTCTGCTGTCAATCATATGGATAGCGCCTCCGAGAGCGAACATACCGGCAGATATTTTGGCTGTCCAAGCATAGAACTTCTGCAAGAATGCCGACTCCGTACGGGTACGTGTGATGACATATCCCCATGAGTAGTTCGCGAAGATATAGAGCGGAATAAGCGCTAAGAAGATGATCACCCAAATCATACTCTTGAAGGCTTCTTTTTTACGGAAACTGTAATGACGCTCCGTGTCTTCCAGTGCAGCTTTCTTGGCGGCTTTCATATCCCAGCCTTGGGCTTCTTTGAGTTCCTCGGTATACTCAGCCAGCTTCTTGGTGTCTTTTTCTATCCACTCCTGGTATTTCTTCTTAGCCTCTTTGGTAGAAGCGGTATCCATGGACAGCTTGTAATTCTCTATATGCTTGCCGTAGTTCTCCACTTCCACCTGGTAGCGCTGAATCTTGTAAGCGCGATACATCTGCGGCGATGCGAGTCTATCGCCACCGTTAGCCATGCGCTGGAGCGCAAGGTCAAGGGACAATGTATCTTTTTCGGGCCAAGCCTTAACGGTCTCTACGTTTGCTTTTGCACGCTCTTTGTCTTCTTTGTCGCTATATCCCATCCAAACGATCAAACCGATCGTGATGAGCGAACCGAGGATGATACCCCATGAGAAATTGAAGTGACGACGAGACGACCATCCTACGATACCACGCATTTCCTTGAGCATCTTATGATACTCAATGTCTTTGATACCCTTGGCTGCTTTCTCGGATTCATCGAGCAAGGCGTCCATCTTCTGCGTCTCTTCGAGGGTCTCAGGATAGAAGTCCTCTCCACCGACTTCCATCGCCTCTACTAATTTGGCGTACGCTTTTTCATTAGAAGCTTTCGCAGCATCTACGTCATCAGCACTAAAGGCATAGCCGCCCATCATGTGGACAGTGTCCGAATCAGCTTCTTTAACGTTCTTGCCGTTCTCGTCCACTTTCGGCTGCTCGTTCTTGGACAGAGCATCTTCGCCGGAGAAGAGCATTTTAGCACTACCACCTGCCTCATTGATAGCTTTCACTACCATCTTGGCATTCAGATAGTTACCACCACGTACAGTCTTCGGAAGACTACCTGCCAATTCTTCGGCTTGCGTGAGCGAAATTTCCAACTGGGTCTTAAGAACCTGTGTAATGCCGTCTGCGTTCTCGCCGGCACTCTCGATGAGGATGAAATATTTCTTTTTCCACAAGAAATACCATCCGCATACAAACAAAGCAATGAGAAAAATGATAAACATAACTGTAATTGTATTTGGTTAATAAAATGTATTGGTAATTATTGTAAGTATTTGTTCCTAAATATTCCAAAATTTTGCGCAAAGGTACAAAAAAATAATTAAAATCACCATATATTTTCTAAAAAAAACATAAAATGACCCCATATTTGCATTTTTTTTCAAAAATATTTGGTCATGTCAAAAAAAAGCAGTACCTTTGCACCCGCTTTTGAGTTAAACGCACGTTTTACCCTCCCTCTCGGGATGTAAACAGCGAAGCGTTTCAGCCCGAAAAGCGTAGCACAACACGTAGCACTTTACAAGCGCAGAGCGCGAAGTCGTGCGAGTGTTAGTGCAAGCGAGTCTCCCTAGCTCAGTTGGTAGAGCAACTGACTCTTAATCAGTGGGTCGAGGGTTCGAGTCCCTCGGGGGACACAGAAAAAGGACACTGGATGGTGTCCTTTTTCTGTGTCTCTTGAGAGGCGAGAAGAGCCCCCCCTATCGCTTACAAGCTCTCGGCAAACGTTTCCGCCTCTTCTATCTGATCAATCTTACCGACATCCATCATCCGGTAGTCGTTCGGCACAAACGCTTTCAGTTCCGCGTTCCCACAAATAGACAAATAGAAATCAATGAGGGAGAATTTATCCTCTTTCATGGTGTCCAACATCGCCAACACATCGGGACTGAGGATCTGCATTCCGCTAAATGCCAATAACTGCGTATTCTCCTTTGTCCATGTGCCATTATTCGGTCTCACCTCACCCGTTTTGATATTCGTCCATCCGCAAAGCCTATCTTTCTCATCGAAACACAGGTAGCGTTGCGTCTCCCGCTTGGAAACCACCAATTGGCTGACACCTGTACGCTCATAAGCGCTTATCAATGCGCGCAAATCGATATTCGACAAGATATCCACATTGCACGCAAGAATAGGTTCATTGTCCATTGTCCATTGTCCATTGTCCATTAAAAGCCGAAAGGCTTTTTTGAGTCCTCCCCCGGTATCGAGCAACATCTCCCGTTCGTCAGAAACTGCGATATTACAGTTCCACCCTTGGTTTGCACGGATGGTATCAATGATCATATCGGGGAAATGATGTACATTCACGATGATATCGGTGATTCCGGCGTCACGCAGTTTCTCTACCTGCCACTGGAGTAGCGGTTTACCTGCTAACGGCACAAGTGCCTTGGGCATCCTATCGGTGAGCGGTTTAAGGCGCGTGCCCAAACCTGCGGCAAAAATCATCGCTTTCATTCTCATAAGGTTTTGGAGATACCACGTTCGCGGTGGATCAATCGGATTTGAACCCCGTATTTCTCTTTCAGATGTTTCGCCAGATGCTCCGCACAATAGACAGAACGGTGCTGTCCGCCCGTACAACCGAAAGCGACCTGCATATGTTCAAAATCGCGCTCTATGAACCGCTCTACATGATGGTCCACTAACTTATCCACCGACTCCAAGAAGGTGAGTATCTCACCGTCCTTCTCTAAAAAATCAATCACCGGCTGATCCAGTCCCGTGAGAGTTTTGTACTCTTCGTACTTGCCGGGATTGTGCGTAGAACGGCAATCGAAGACATAACCGCCTCCGTTGCCTGAATCATCGGACGGGATTCCTTTCTTAAACGAGAACGAGTAAATCGTTACTGATAGCATATAAATAAGGATATTGGGTTTGTAACTCAGGGTTCTTTTTAAATAGTTCATGCAGGTTCTTCAGCGCCAAGGGTATCGACTCCAAGAAATGCGGTTTGCGCTCGAAATAGCCTCGATAGCCATAAGCGCCCAGCACCTGCAACGTGCGGAACAGCACAAAATGCGGCAAGGCAGCTCTCCACGCTGTTTCAGCCAAGCTTGGCTGAAGCTGCTTGAGTTCATCCAGATATGCGTCAATCAGCTTCTCTCTTAACTCAGGAGCAATTTTCGCTTTTGCCTGCCATAGGAACGAAGCTACATCGTACTGTGTCGGTCCGCGCCTTCCGCCTTGGAAATCGATGAAGTACGGTTGTCCGTCACGTATCATGACATTCCGGCTCTGAAAATCCCGATACAGGAACGTCTCTGCCGGTTGCGCCAGAATGAACTTCACCAAACTGTCAAAATCATCCTCTAACTTCGGTTCAGAGAACTCCAACTTCGTGCCCTTTAGGAAACAGTACTTGAAGTAGTTCAGATCCCACCGGATAGAACGCTCGTCCATCGCCGGAACAGGAAAACAAACCGACCAATTAAAATCCTTTGCGCCCGTCACCTGTATGTGCGCGAGCGCACGTATAGCGCGCTCTAATAAGGTGGGCTCCAGATGATCAAAGAGCAGTGTGTCGCCTAAATCCTCCTGCGTATAACTCATCTCATCCTCACTCACGCTGTACAGTTCCGGCACAGGTAAACCCAATGCATGAAAATGGCGCGCCATGTAAATGAACGCACGGTTCTCGTCACGGTTAGTACCCGTCACGCGAATATAAGTCTTTCCATCCGCGTCCGTCTCACGCGTATAAACTCTATTACTTCCTTGTTGTGCAATCTGCATAATAATCACCTTTCACTTTTCACCTTTCATCAGCATCTAAACTGCAATGCGTTGTGGATGCAGCTTATTGTACATGGACCGATGATGTTTTCCAAAATACCATCCGCCTCAAAGAGAAGATGCTTGTCATAGGCTATCTCTATCTCTTTGCCCACAATAGGATAGACGAACGGCAGTTCGGTCAACCGACCATTGAAAAGGTTTGGCAAAGCCTTAAGCACTTGTCCGAAAGTCGGCTTGCGAACAAACATCGCATGAAAGACACCATCCGTCGGATCTGCTTGAGGATTTTGACGAATACCACCTCCGGAGAACGGTCCGTTGCCGATGTTCATCGTAAAAAGCAGATCATTCACCGCCTCCTTGCCGTCCACCGTAAGAACCATATGCTGCGACTGATGTTCCATAAAGGCATCGATAAGTCCTATGACATAGTTTACATGATGGGAACCGATAAAGCGCTTGATCGTCTCTGCCTTCTTGCAACATAGCGCATCCACTCCAAAACCGACCGAATTGATGAAATAACGATGGTGCTCAATGCCGTTGCGCCAATAAGTAACGCAGCCAATATCTATCGGATGCCCCGTTCCCTCAAAGAAGCGAGACAGAGACTCTTGATGGTTCTTGGTAAGCGACCAATACCGGCTCCAGTCATTTCCTGTGCCGCGGGGCATCAGACCTATCTGTATCCGCGCACGTTGCGCTACCGTCAAGCTCGATCGCATGATGCCGTTCACTGTTTCGGACAGCGTTCCGTCTCCGCCTAAAACAAGTATCTCATCGTATCCCTTTTCCACTAACTCGCGCGCCAATTCGATAGCATGACTGGCATATTGGGTCACGCGATAAGCAAACGGCTGATGCTGCTTCCGAAGAAGCTTCCATAAATACATCCGCTGTGCTCGATAAAAACGCTTACCGGATTTGGGATTGATGATGATGCCAAGCATGGTCTGAAATAAAAAAAATGCGTACCGCTCCATTGGGGTAGTACGCATTTTCGTTTTTTTACTTGAAGAACTCGTTAACCTTCTCGTTCAGAACGATTTCCTCTTGGAAGACGTAAGCACCCGTTTTAGGCGACTTAACCATCTTGATGCACTTAGAGTGCGCGCGTCCGGAGTTACCGGTTTGAAGGGTCGCAACCGCTTTCTTTGCCATAGTTCTAAGCCTTTCTAAATTAGGGTTAATTACTTAATCTCCTTGTGAAGAGTGTATTTCTTCAAATAGGGATTGTACTTCATGAGCTCCAAACGATCCGGAGTGTTCTTACGGTTCTTGGTGGTGATGTAACGAGACATTCCCGGAACTCCGCTGGCTTTTTGCTCTGTGCACTCAAGGATTACTTGAACGCGGGCTTCTTTTGTTTTCTTTGCCATACTTCAACTCCTTTCGTTTAATTGAGATAGCCCTTCTCCGCAGCTTGTTTCAGCGCGTTGTCGAGGCCGATCTTGTTAATTGTTCTCAGACCTGCTGCACTCACGTTCAGCTCGATCCATACATCTTGTTCTACCCAGTAGAACTTGCGGCGGAATAAGTTCACATCAAAACTGCGTTTGGTGTGACGTTTCGAGTGCGAAACGTTGCAGCCGCCCATGGCTTTCTTGCCTGTAATTTGACAAATCTTTGACATTGTATTATATATTTTATATTTTTTCTAATTCAGGTATTCTTCGCACATTTACACGAAAAATCGCGCAAAGGTACTGCTTTTTTTTGACATACGCAAATTTTTTCACAAGAAAATGAAATTTTTCTTCATTTCTTCACCAAAATTAGCAAAAAACATAAAATATTCCCCCTCTAATCCACTCACCCACTACCACTAATCCTCTCACCCACTAATCCACTCATCCTCTCACCCACTAATCCACTCATCCTCTCATCCTCTTCATCATCTTCACCGCTAACACCCCTATCTTATATAATATAGGTTCGCGCACGCATACGAACCGACCTTGTTCCACTAGTTGTCCTCCGAACTCAGCCTTAAAATCCCGCACACCATAAGGCACATCCGGTACTCCGGCACCCATCATATCATACCGTCCTATCCCCTGCTCAGCCGCAAAACACATCCCCGAATACGTCGCCATCACCGATGGATACTGCTCTTTGTATTGCGCATTCAACCCGCATTCAAACCATTCGTACACACACCCCTCATTCGCTAACTCACTCACTCCTTCACTCTTTAAAACCACCACCATGCTTCCGCCAATGATCTTTCCCTCATGCCGCACCAACATAAACTGCCCTATTCCTTGTCGGTAAGCCTCAATAAAAAACTCCACCGGCCATAACGGCGTCTTCACTTTCTTCCTGTACAACTCACTCAAAATCGAATACCATTCTCGCACATCTTGCTCAGTAACTCCCTCATTCCTTAATTCATTAACTCCTTCATTCGTTACCTTCCTAATCTGCCTTTTCCGATTCTCACTCAGCCGCTCCCACATCTTTTCCTTATCCGTGCAATCCACATGGAAGTTCAAATGCCTCTTATATTCAAATCCCGCTTTCTCAAAAGCTCCTTTCCATCGGCTGTAATCATTAAAATTCCGCGTTTCGATAAAAATAGGCGAATTTAAAATCTTAAATCTTAAATCTAAAATCTTAAATTGATTGCGAACAGCTATCATAAGAGTTTCAACTTCTTCTGATGTTGCATCGTTCGCAATCACCGGTCCGCCAATAATAATCGCTCTCCGTGTAAAGTACTGCTTTATCGGATTCCGTTCCACTGTCACGTACCCAACACACACACCACGTAAAAGTGTTTGAGCCCCAGCGGGGTCACATATAACTCCTACCAAAAACGGCTTAAATAACTTAGGTTGCGACGCAAAAAACTCATACGCCTCCGGTGTCTGAAACCACGTTCCTGTAGCACTTGTCTGCACAAGCCTACTCCATTCTCCGCGATCAATTTCTTTATATGTCAGTACTCTAATCACTCTTTCGCCTTAACACTTTTTATGCCTAATATATTTGGAAAAATGAACTACCCATCACAAATTTGCCAAGATGCTGATAATCCGCTCAGCTGCGTGTCCGTCCCACAATGCCGGTATCGCACCTTTTTTCCACTCTCCTGCAAAGAGTTTGTCTAGCGCAGGCTTGATAGCTTCGGGCTTCGTACCGATCAACTCATTTGTTCCCACCGTACAGGTCTCCGGCCGTTCTGTGTTATCCCTCAACGTGATACACGGCACACCCATCACTGTCGTCTCTTCGGTGATACCACCGCTGTCAGTCACCACTGCTTTCGCGCGTTCTACCAAATAATTGAACTCCAAATACCCCAACGGTTCTACGATATGCAGGTTCGGGAAACGCTTTGCTAACTCTGCCTCATCGCCCCACAATCCATAGAATAACTTCGCCGTCCTCGGATGTATCGGGAAGATCACCGGCAGTCCATGCACATTATCAATAATCTGCTCCATCATAGCACGCAGATGGTTCTCTTCATCCACGTTAGCCGGACGGTGCATAGTCATCACCACAAACTCTTTCTCTTTTAGTTCCAACTCATCCCACACTTCCGGTTTCCTAAACCGTGCTCTGTTCGCCAACAGCGTATCAATCATCACATTGCCCACATGCCAAACTTTCTGTGGCACACGCTCATAGGCATACTTATCCTCCGGCAATACACCATTCGCATCATTGAGAGGCTTTGCCTCGCTCATTCCATCATTCATCAGGACGGCTCCTTGCCGTACAAGGTTTCTATTCGCCACCTCGCTCGTTGTGAACATATAATCCGCCAAACTGTCCGTCACCATGCGGTTGATCTCCTCAGGCATCGTCAGATCCCAAGACCTGATTCCCGCCTCCACATGGCACACTTTGGTATTCAGTTTCTTCGCCACGATCGAGCAAGCCATAGTGCTCGTCACATCGCCCACGACCAGCACCACATCCGTCGGATGCTCTAACAGCTCTTTCTCAAACGCCACCATAATATGTGCCGTTTGTTCTGCCTGTGTACCGCCGCCGCAACCGAGGTTCACATCCGGAGCCGGAATGCCCAACTCCTCGAAGAACGTGTCACTCATGTTCTTGTCATAATGCTGCCCCGTATGCACCAGCCTGAACTGGACATTCTTTCCTTGCTTTTGCGCCGCCTGAATGGCATGTATCAGCGCTGCGATCTTCATAAAATTGGGCCTCGCCCCTGCAATCAATGTTATATGCATAGTTTTATCTATTCTTTTTTCCCCTTATTGTTTCACCCAAATCAGTTTCGATGTATCGTATCCACGTCGTTGCGCTTCGGATAGGATGACCGCAAGCGTTTCTTCCTCCAACTGCGGCGTGCGGGCAAGGATCCACAGATAATCATCCGTGCCGCCGCCAACCAGCACATACTGATACGCCTCATCCAGCAATAGGATGCGATAGTCGCCATAGAACGGACCGAAGAACGACACGCGCAGCAATGCCGGTGTATCCGTCGTCTTGGCTTTTCCGATGGACAGCTTGGGTTCGCCGTTCTTAACGCCGCTATTCTCCACTTTTATCATGCCATCCTTACGCAAGGTGTATAGTGCTTTTGTCTGCTCCATACCACGCTCGAACCGATGGTCAAAACGCGCGATCTCATACCAACTGCCCAGATAGCGGTTCCAATCAACCGACTCAATCGGCGTATTATCCACACTCACCTTTCCGCAAGCGCACATCACGCATGCCATCACCATCAATAAAATGTTCTTCTTCATGATTATTGCATTTTTGTTCGTTCTCATTAATCTTTTATTACTTCGCAATTTGCCACTCTCAATGTCCCCTCACGAACTGCCCTTCGGGTTGAGCTGCAAGAAAACAGGACTCATCTCTCTGCTCTTCCTCCATTACCTGTTGCTGCTGTGCTATGTAGTCATCGTAGGTCATTCTTTACGCTATTTGAACACTAACCGCAAAATCTCATCTGTTATGCTAAATGGCGGTGTGGGCATTTATATGTGTTTAACAACTAGGTAAAAGTTATTTCTGCTTGGCTAAGGCTTGCTTGGCAAAATCTATTGCATCAGCAATACCATCTTCATCTATCACGTGCATAGACACTTCCCCGTTTCCCCATCTTCCTTTGTGTGAAACATCTTCCGTAAGGTGTTTAGGGTCGTTTATCTCAGAATATTTCAAGTTGATTGTTAGGCGCAAACCTTGTTTCTGGAAGATGACATCCACAAAATTGGTTTTGTATTTGAACGCTACATATTTCTGCTTGTAAACTATCTGTATGCCCTCTTGCAGTTTCAGCAGTTCTTCTTTCAGTTTGCCGTATAAGTCTTTGTTGAACTCGTAATATTGGTATGCTTCCAATGTCAAATGCTCCGCTTTCACATATTTGCGCTGTGCATCTTTATCCGGCGTAAAGGTCGAATCTACTTGTTCTTTGGCTAATGTTATCTCTGCATCCTCAATGAATTGCGCCAGTTGTTGCATTAGGAAATAAGCCTCATCCGGTTTTATCTCAAAGAATTCCCGTTTGGCATTAACGCGCTTGTGTACTACTTTTTCAAGAATATTATGCAACGCCCTTTCCACATCCACATAGTGCGCCGTTTTCATTGATGCATACACTTGGAACGGCGTAGGAATACCGGACGAGTGAGACAGATCTTTTATTCTCTTCTCAATGTTCGTTGTTTGCCCGACTTTAATGATATTCTCCTTAAAACTCGGATTAATCATTATATAAACATATCCTTGTGCCATAATATTCTTATTTATTGATTATTTATATCGCAACTATTTTACCCATAATCACAACATCCTTTCCATAAGTATTTGTGTTATTTTCTCACTCTCCACTATAAATTCTTTCGTTAATGGAATAAATGCTATATTCTCACTTCCCCCTGTATAAAAAAGCATCATCTCTATTATAAGGTTCTGAAAAAACAATTCATTATGTACTTTTTTTACTATTATACGAAAATGCCCCATATCTAACTGTTCTGTGGGATAAATTGGTGCGTGAGAACAGGAACTCAATTTAATCCTATTGTAATCCAGAAAAGTATATGCGTTTTTCTCTTCTAGTGTTCTATATGATATATCACAATATTGAGCATTATTAATATAAAAGTTCAACTTATACGACTCACATTCACGCTTCCCATTATTTTTCACAGCGGCCGCTAAATGATATGTTATCGTATCTCGATTTTCTTCTTCCACATAGAACGTACAATTATCAATCAATAGTTTTGGAATAGACACTCTATTATACAATTCTTTAACTTCATAATCTTCTAACGGAAGTGATTGAAAATTTTTACGCCCATAGTAACAATGATTATTCGCCATATGCGGAGCATTATCGCTCTTAGGTATTTGCACGATATATATTGACTTCTCTAAATCATCAACTCTTATCGGATATATCTTTAGCCCCTCGATTCTCGGCTGAATCAAGTTTATCACATTTTCCAACCATTCTTTAGTATATATTCTGCCATCTATAGGACTAATTTCTTGGGGTCTATGGTCACGTTCTGCAATACCATATACAATAATACCACCATCTGAATTGGCAAATGCAGAAACATCTTTGGTAATTTCACTACGTTTCTTATCTTCTTTTGCCAACGCGCCAGTAGCCTTATAATCGAGGTGTATATTTTCTTCAACCTCATTATTTATAAGGTACTCTATATCGTCTAAAGAATAGCTATTTTTATTGTAAAACTCCATGATTTTTATTTATCTCTTGTTTCTATCGCATCTTTTGCAGATTGCGGAAGATTTTGGAATAACGAACTTATCTTTTTCGGCTCTGCAATCATTCTTTCTGTAATAATGTTGAGTAGCTGCATCAACATAATAGCTGTTTCCGTATTGTCCACATCAAATGCAATTTGACCAGGATGCACAGCTTTATTTCCTACGACGCGTACAATATCTAATGCCTGTTGAACTTCTACAGATAAGCCTCTTTTTACTAAGGCACCAATATTTTGGTTGATGTCTCGATCTGTTTCCCCTAATTCATTGCAAAGCCGATCAATAGCCAATCGCAATAATGCACATGCAGCACGAGGCGATTTATTGTAAATCAATGCTGCTTCATTGTATAACTGCTTTACGGATTCCGGCATATCGGGATTTGCTTCTTCTGCTATAATATCTGGATAAATGTATGTATCATCTATCCATAATATCTTTTTACCACAGCATTGGCATCTATGAATAGTTAATCCATTTCTCACTCTGGTAATAGTCCTCATATTTTGATATTCTGGATATTCATCACTAGGAAAATGATGTTTATCAACATCCATTTGAGAAAGCGTGTTACAATGCGGACATGTATATTTCTTTTGACCTTTTTCCGGTTTTACGTAAGTTGCTGCCATAATATTAAATTCTTAGTTTAAATATAATACCATCCTTCTGCTTGCGTTAGAACATCCATAATAATGGAGCTAACATGAAAATATATGTAATAATCCAGACAACTAATGTTATTGTTCTGGTGGTTTTATCTTCAGCATTTTTATATTGTTGAATAGCAGCGCCTATTGAGAACAGCGCTATTATGATGTAAAATATTAATACCACCCACCATAATACTTTATAGGTGGTCTTTGACAAATAATCAACTAGTCTTTGCTTCACTGGCGCTTCTTCTGGCGAATACTTAGCATATACGACTTTCCCATCAACAATATCACGCTCATTTATTTGTAATTCAGGAGAAGTAGGCCCATCTGAAATAACTCTTATCTCAATGTACTCATTTGGTCTCCATTGGGTGAATTGTAATGATTTGTTTTGTATACATATACCTGCATTATTATCAACGGACTCTATTGACAAAATCTTTTCACAATTTGTCAATTTAAAAAACAATGCATCTCCTTTAATATTCTTTACATCGAAGCCCTTTCCATATAGTGAAGTCCCACCTACATTTGTAATAACGAATGAAGATTGCCACAGATGTTCTACAGGTATAGAATCGTAATACAAATATGTTGATGACAAGTGATCTACATTCAAAGGGCGTGTCAATTCTATTTCACTAATTGTTTTTACTTCTAATATTGTAGGTTTATGGCGATCATTGATGAACTGCAAGACACCAAGAACAATTAAAATAACCGTCCCTAGAGCGCCAAAAAACATTTGAATTTTTTTGTTAATTTCCATAAGACTTATTTAATGCATTACTTATACTGAAACAAATGAACATTTTGCCTTAATATATCAAACTCATTTATACCAATATGATGCTTATGTATTATCTTATGACAGTTAGGACAAACAGGCATTAGATTTTGCAGTGCCAGTTGAATAGTTTTATCCATATCTTCATCTTCATATTGATAAAGTGGTTTGATATGATGTATCTCTATGCACGAACTATACAATTCCGGATTATATTGATGTGCAAACTCAAAGTTACAACAATTACAATACAATAATCCATCCTTTTCATTTCTAAAATACTCGCGTGCAGCATCTCTTAACATTGTGGAGCGCTCTCGAATTATAACCTCCCTTTTTGTTGCACTTCCCTCACGAATAAATTCAGTTAATGGGATAACCTTTCTTTTTATGTCTGATGTAAACAAATCATCACAACTTTTCAGTATATCAGTATAATTAAAACCTGTTGAAGCAAACATATATCCTAATACATCTTGTTTGGCTTCAACGAATTCTCTTCCTTTAGGAGTTATTTGAAAACCATCATATATTCTATCGGCGTATCCATCGCGAGCAAAGGTGTTATGGCTTTTTAAATTACGAACCTTCTGAGAAAAGTATGTATCTTTTCTACCTGCTAGAATTTGAGCATCTTGCCCAGTCGGCTTTAACAGTCGTTGCAACTCTTGAATTAATTTTGATGTAGTAATTTTGCCATCACTTTGCATTGACATTACAAACAAAGCAGGTAAAACCAATTCTGTTTCTGATATTCTACTCATAATCAATCAAATTTATCTTTATAATTGGTAATAATCAGATGCTCTACATCTTTGTCATTACGATTCATAAATGACACTAGATATTTCTTGTCGAACTTCTGAATAATAATACCATCACGGTTGTACAAGTCATATATGAAAGGTGTGTACTTTATCACCATTTGCCATTTAGCCTTACACTCTTCGCATAAATAGTCCGCAAGACGTTTTTGATCGTCTCTCGTAAACTCATTTTGTGCATACGTAGAGAACTCGGTATCATAAGGAGGATCAAGGAAAACAAAATCTCTCTCCGTCGGTTGATGTTTCCGGAAGAAGTCCAAGAAATCAAGGTTCTCGATAGTAGTCTTTTGGAAATGCGCTAATAACTTGGGTGATTTGTAATAATCAACCTTATACCGCATGGATTTGTGATTATAACTTATACCACCATAAGGCACATTAAAATCGCCATTGTCGTTATATCGGAACATGCCGCTATACGCGTAGTTACGCAAGAACACAAAGAGAGCTGTTGCTAATTCGGGTTGCTGCTTGCACAATTCCTTGTCGTTGTAAAGCGCACGCAAGTAAGTATAGAGCGCACTTGTATATGCAGTCTCAATATTATCAAAGATATCTTGCTCTGGCATTTCGTGACGTTCTTGCTCTATCTTCTTCATTCGAACAATTTTGTGCGACAGACACTTGTCAATCTCCTTAAAGAACAAGTCTCGTTGCCATTCAAAATCACCAGGTAAGAGATTATTGAGATTTTGCATTTCCGCTTTTACGAACATATGCAATTTACCTTTTAGCATATATTCCTCTATCTCGTTTTTCCGGAACTGCTTATACCACTCGCATAATTCTTTATGATTAGCCACGTAGTCTAATGTCTGTTGCCAAGATTGCATAATCAACTCCAGCCAATTGAAGAAGACTTTATCTTGATTAGCTATGCAACGATATAAAGAAATCAACTCATCTGATTTGTCATTGATGAACATATGTTTGGCACCAAAAGCTGTAAAAACCGAGCCTCCTCCGACAAAAGGTTCGTAATAGTTATCAAACCACTGTGGAGCATGTAATTTAATATGGGACAACTCCTTTTCTTTACCACCAGGCCATTTGATAATAGGTTTCAGCGATGTTTCCTCCATCTTAGGAGTCTGAAACTGCTGTAGTTCTTCTGCTGCAAATAATGATTGTTGCATGTGTGCGTTCTTAATTCGTTTTTCTGCTGCTGTAAAATATTCAGGTGCTATCTCAAAACCAATAAACCTACGACCTAATTCAAGAGCTGCAACACCTGTAGAGCCGACTCCCATGAACGGATCAAATATAACGTCGTTCTCGTTACTTGCGATAGTGATAAGCTTCTTAAGAACAGCTACCGGTTTTTGAGTAGGATGTTTGGGATCGGACAATCTTTCCGGCTTCATACAAATACTACTTTCAATAAAGTTGTGCATTTCTGCTTGGTTAATAAAGTTCCATGTGTGCCCTTTGTTCCAACAAGTGTATATCAATTCACAACTATTTAGAAAGCCTGCTTTGAATATCTTAGGAGCAGGGTTTGTCTTATGCCATACCATAAAATTGGTAGCATCAAACTTATGGTCTAATATCTCGTACCACTTCCCTATTTGGTTATAAGAAGTGAAGATAAACAAGTTACCAGTAGGCTTTAAAATGCGCAAGAATTCATCAACCCAATCTTCCGGTTTAAACTCAATCAAGTCCCAATCTGCAAGATCATTGTTCATTGCACTACGACCAGGTAAAGGAATGTTACCGGTTGAGTGTTGGGCCAAGTTATATGGTGGATCAGTCAGAATAAAGTCTAAGCTGTGATCAGGGATTGACTTAATTAGTTCGTGACTATCACCTTGCGCAATATGGTATAGTTTTTGATCAATCATTACTCTGCGTCGGGTAAATATGCTTTTTTAATCCTCGCCAAAGCTTCAATAATCAGCGGAGCATTCTTTTTGTACTCATCCAAAACGATTTCGTATCCACGTTCAGACTTGCATACCATATTCCAAAATGCACTACTAATAAGTAATTCGTCATCTGCAAAGAATTGACGGACACGTCCTTGTGTCCAGGGTTTACCTTCTCCATATCTGTTGTAAGCAGTGGCAAAACAAATTCGAATATTATCTTCGGAGCCAAGAGTGTTCGCAAGGATACAATATTGCTCCAGAAGCGCCTCTTTCTCCGAACGAGCTTTCTTATTGTCAAGATCTCCACCTATCTTCAACTCAATAAGATAGTGCATGCCTGTATCTGGATCTTTCAAATAGTAATCGCTTTCATGACGTTTGCTATGCGCAGACCCTTCTGATTTACGAGTACTAATACCTACGTAATCGGAAAGTTGCGGTTTAATATGGTCTGCGCCTTTAGTGTTTTTATAGCGCTCCAATAATTCAGCGATATAGTCTGTCTGCTCTTGGTAAATATTTCCTTCAACATGTTGGCTTACCTCATAATGCAGTGATGCAATCTGAATAGCCATCTTCTCCAGCATGTTACCAAGACTGCTATCCAACGAACGTGCTAAGGCAGAATAGTACTGAATATCAGCGCCCAAAGCTGCAATAAACACATTGTGTATTTTCATGTTGATCGTGCCTTCTTCATCGTCCACTTCAGATAAATGACGATCACTAAATCCAGACGCGTATGCTTTTACAAACGATGCCACAACCGCACGTATGGCTTTCTCGTTATCTACGCTTGTTGATGGTGCAAATAATTCCATATTGATATTATATTTTATATATTTTTTCTTCATTTTAAATCATTTCCGGTTCCTCACGCTCATCTATCAGTTCAGCCGCACAAACATGAGTTGAGTTATTTGACTTCCTTTGTTAATTGTTCCCAGCCTGTTCCTTTTTTGAATTATTGCTGTTTTCTATACACTTCGCTTAATGTTTTTCCTTCTGCATCTTTCCATCTTGTCCAACCATTGGAACTACCACCGACTACCATTTTAGCAGCTGCGGATGGAGATGGAAACGCATAATCTGCTTTAAGAATGATTTTGCCTTTCGATTGTGTACAATTGGCTTCAATGAAAGCTTTGCGTTTCTCTATGGTTTGCGGCTCAAGCGAATCGCACTCACCACTCCGCAACTCACTACCAGCCAACACAACGAACTCATCCGTTTCTTCCTTATAATATCCCTGTGCATCACTCCCTGCTCTCTTGCAATAAAAGATGTGTTGCTCCGGCTTGGCCTGTTCCTTTTTTGACTTATGCTTGGACTTCGGTGCTTTGTCTTGAAATACTTCAATCTCTGCATCATCAATAACCAACTGCACATCATAGAAAATCTCCAGCGCATCTTCCGGCTTCACGTTGAAGAACTCACGGTTGTTGCGGATACGTAAATTTGTGAAACGCTCAATGTACTTATGTACGAGTTTCTCTGCCTCGGCGTATTTAACCGTGCACATCGTCGCATAAATCTGGAAAGGCAGCGGCACAGCGGTGTTGTCTAATTCTTTCGAACGCACATCAACCGGTCGACTGCTTTTACCTATCTTCACCCAATTCTCTCTAAAAGCCGGATTAGTCAGGATGTAAACATATCCTTTTTCTTCCTGTGCCATATCTTAGTATTGTTTTTCTCGTTTTATAATATCTTAGCCTGTTCCTTTTTTGAATTATCAACTTCTGCTTGCTTCAAGTCTTCCCAAAACGCCAACCCTTTCTCCGTCAACTTATATGCCTGTTCTGGTTTACTCGGCACATCCATGAACTCCATCACGACCAAACCTCTATCACGTGCAGGATACATATAGTTCCGATAAAAATTCCGACGAGACTCCTGACGTAACCCCAAATCAGCAATCAACTGACGCCTCGGTGCAACTTCACCACCAATCGCCTTCACCAACTTCCTCACTCGCTCATCTGTCTTTATCTTCGTATTCATATCCAGCCTGTTCCTTTTTTGCCTTCGCACGTAATTTTGCGTGCAAAGATACTACATTTTTCTGAGATATGCAAGAAAATTTGTAAAATAATCGTTCCGAAGAATAAGAATTCTCAGATTTCTCACAAATAATCGTTCCAAAGGATAAGAATTCTCATGCAAATTTTTGCATTGCACTATTTGCACTTTCTGCACTTTCACCCTCAATAGTGCAAATAGTGCAGAAAGTGCAGAGTAAATTTTTGCATGTCAGTTTTGTCAGATCTGTCAGTTTTAATAAAAATTTGCATGGCGATATTGACGATATTGGCGATCGCCAACTTCGCCACTTTCGCCAATGCATTTTTTCTTTTTGGGAACAATTTTTGGCTGTTTCTGACGAACCAATTGACCTACAAACGTTAGTGATTCCTTAGATATTTTTTAGATATTACTTAATCATTGCCCTTACTCTTACCTAATCAGCACCTATCCAATGCCTATGTAGGTCGATGGTATATCGTATCCCACCCTACCTTATATATACTAAGTATATATCCCGTGATTTTGATTTTCTCCTCTTTATATTCCGATTTGTTTGAAGCCTTTATCCTGCTTTCCCATCAATAACCGATGATCACGCCTCGATTTCCCATTTACACAATTTCGCGCAAAGATACAAAAAAAAATCCACATACACAAGTATATGGACAATTATTTTATTTTTTTCTTCATTCTACGCCAATTTTCTTGCTTTCGGCACTCTTTATTAGCCGCTTTCGTACATCTGCCCTACAAGCAGAGGGCTTGATAATCTTGATAGAATATTCGGAAATTCCGATTTTTCTCATTGTTTCGTTCTCAAACGGCAACAACCGGACATATTCCATCTCATCCATATTATATTTACTACTCTTCCCTCGGTGCTCTGAATCTTCTAAATAATCCATCAAGCATTGGATCGGGATAGTCATCTGGTCCCTTATAATAGCGATTAAACACCTCGCGCAAAGCTATGCCTACCGGGGTAATTTTTGCTCCTGCATCTCCTACATTTTTAGGATTCTTTTTTCCGGCTGCAACATCTCGAATATCCCAAAACGCTGTGGTGAAATCTATGTAAAACAACCCTGCTGCTATTTCCTCGGCCGCATCTTCTACCATCATCCAATCCTCATCTTGCTCAATAAAATATTGCAAATCAGGCAGAAACACTCGTTCTATTATATGTGCTCCACATAGAAACATACCATACGTGATTTTTCCTCGAAGAAAAGCCGCAAACCATGTCCCGAGATAAGATGCTTTTTCTGTATCTTCACATTTATCCAACAATCCAAGAAGTGCCTCACCTACTTTGGTCTTATACTCACCGCTATTATCTATCTTGGCTATCATTTGCTTGCGTTTTCGTACACTGACTCCCTTGATATTATTCAAAAACGCTACGATTTTCTTTAGGAATAAATAGTTTGATATATTTTGCGTAACCTCAATGATACTCAATAGTGTTTTGACAATCGGAATCTCTCTCAACAACGCATTTTCTGTTATTGAGTCCAATGTCATCTCCGCAACATCTACAGACAAATCTTTTAAATCGGAAGACTGCAAGACTTTTGTAATATCAACTGAAAGCTCATCTAAGTCTTTTTTCATATCTGATTATATTGAAGTCTTTTTCTATTATAATCTTTTCATATTTTCAATATCCTTCTCGCATATCACTATAAACTCAGGCAACATCTCTCTAATTGCATCATGATACCCTTTGAATATAAACAACGCTAATACCATACTACTTTCAATTGCCGGAAAGATTGCGCTTTTCTTCGTTAGCATTTTTCCATAATAGGTTACATGTTTCTTCTCGTCCAGTTCCGAATAACAACCTTGTACCCCATCGGTGTTAGTATGCACAAATTCACATAAAGCGCTATACATGCTATGATATGTTGGATATAGTTTTTCAATCTCTTTCATTAATTTACCTGTACGGTACGCTTTGTGTTCCTGCATGGATTCGAACACATCATCTGATATAAATTCTCCCTTTTTATATTGGTTACCAAATGACAAGTTCATCAGTATCTCATCTGTATTGTCCAACACTTTCTTCTCCTCTACCACATCTTTCACTGTTATAAAAAGCATATGCATAAATGCTGCATTCTCCATCGCGCTTCGAATTAATATGGCAGCCGGATGAATATAGTCCTTATCTATCAACACCCTCGCAGCCTCCTCAGCATCACGTATGCGCCATGTCATTGGCTGCAAAATGTTAATGACTTTGAGCGGTAATTTGGATATTTTTGACCATTCAAAACTATCCGTTCCATCGAAACATCTCTCCACTATATCTTTGTGCAATGCTTTCCACTGCTTATCTAACTCTTCTATTTGCTTCGCTATGTCCATCCTATTCCCTTATAAATCCATCTATCTTCTCATATAACGCTCTTTCATAATTATCGAAAGACTCTCATAGCACATTTCACTATTTCTTCTCCTTATATGGTACAATTTCCTCCATACCTGCTTTTGAATTGTCCTCTACCACTTCATACTCATATTCCGGTTTAACTTCAACAATCATCATTCCGTCTTGACTATGCCTCGTGGATTGTACATGCCACGACAAATTTACCTGTTCAATCCCGCGAGGTATTGTCAAATAAATCAGATTTGTCGTTATCAATTTCTTTTAAAACTATCGTCTTTCCCAACATTAACCTCTGCAACGGGAGTCAAATCGGCTATAAAGATATCACAATCACGTATTTTTGCAACACAGAAGCTTCAATTTTCTCGGTCCCTATTCTATCACGTGTATCTTGATCAACATAGAGCACAATGCCTTCAGCGACTAATCGCTTTTTTACATTTTTAATTCAGTCTGGATAATCTTTTTACTTTCCGTTCTATCCGACTGCCATGAAAAGAATAACCGTATTTCTTTTTGCTCTCTCATTCATTTATATCTCACTTTAATCGTTTTCAAAACTCACTCCCCGCATCCTTCGACGCAGCCTTCTTCGCCATCCCTCACTCCTCCCCCTTCTTTACCTCTGCCTCCAGCTCCAAGAAATGGTCAAAATCCGACTCTATCGGCTGCGTCCGGTTGTAAATCTCGTACTCTGCATGCGCTTTCTCCTCCGCTGCCTCACGCGAAATCAAACCCTTATGCGGAAGCACCTCGTATTTCCGGAACGACAGAAACTCATTCACGCTGTTCGCAA
>Ga0256405_10002643_pt1 | contig 39948 bp, 30 predicted proteins | sample RumenRJG_02DNA_FD_189096 | JGI IMG/M metagenome (GOLD analysis project Ga0256405, IMG submission 189096) | Bovine rumen microbial communities from Lethbridge, Alberta, Canada - RJG_02 | ecosystem: Host-associated > Mammals > Digestive system > Stomach > Rumen | place: Canada: Alberta... | reverse complement strand
CCTGTCACGCAGGAGGTCGCGGGTTCGATCCCCGTCCGTTCCGCCACTTATCTTAGAAGGCCCGAACATGTGTTCGGGTTTTTTCGTTTTTACAGTACCTAAATTCTTACAATCTTGTCTGTCTTTTGCAAACTTTTTTCTAAAAATTGTCTGTGCGTCAGATATTTAGATCATATTCTTAGCGTATACTAAGCACAAAGTGTGTTAGGAGCAGATCTTGATTCGATTCTTAAATTTAATAACCTTAGTAGTTGCCTTTGTGATCTTATCCTTTGGCATCTTTAGATATGCTAATCGTGACCATTCTACAATCTATGTAGGTGTTGACGGTTACAGTGCTCCTTTCTCTATGACTAGTGATATTGGTGAGCTAAAAGGCTTTGGTGTCGATGTAATGCGTGCTGTTGCTAATGCTCTAGATATTAACGTTGAATTTAGAATGATCCCTTTCTATGCTCTGCAGGACTCTTTACGCAGAGGAACTGTAGATGCTGTAGTAGCTCCTTTTGACACAAACTTAAAAGAGAATCAGTTAAACTCTAATTTCACTGTACCTTACTTTAAGAACAGCTTGGTATATGCTGTCAAAGAGAATCTTGTAAATAAGTACAAAGATATCGCTCATATGGCAGGTGCTAAGTTCTGTGTAACCGATAAACCTGATGTTTTAAAGTATGTACGCTCTAAGTATAAGAACTCAGTCATTATGATTTATGCAAGCTCTGAGGATGCTTTCTCTGGTCTTTATAAAGAGCAGTGTGCTACTTTCTTAGACAGTAAATCTAGCATGTACTATTACATCAGTAAGCATCGTTTAAGAAAACTTGTTGTAAGGGATGTCATCGATGGTGGAGAGGTTACCTATAAGATTGCAGTAGGGGATAATAAAGGTGATCTCCTTATGAGAATTAACAAAGGCTTAGATTATTTAATGAGCACTAGAGAAATTGATGAGTTAAGCCAGAAGTGGTTCTCAATTCCATCAGATCTATAGAGAAATATTCCAATGAACTTGCCTTACTAATTTCTGTCTGCTGAATAATCTGTGTCTGAATGTTTGGCTTTAATGCTTGTCAAGCAGATGCTCTTAAATGACATACAAGAAGAATAGACAATAAAAAAGCGAACCTGAGGTTCGCTTTTTTGTAGGAATTGATTTAAGAGCTGACTTAGTTAGTCTCTTCTGATTCTTTTAATGAGTCTAAGATGTTATTACCAAACCAGTCCATGCTGATCTTTTCAAAGACACCGTTCTCTTCAACTTCTTTTAGTCCTTTGTTAATTTCATCTAAAAGCTTTTTGTTGCCTTTTTGAACAGCAATACCGTAATACTCTTTATCAATGTGCTTCTTAATTTCAATAGAAGTAAATTTGCCAGAAGTATCTTTTGTTAAGAAGAAGTCATTAACAGGCTTATCATGGATAGCTGCTAAGCAACTGCCATTACCTAACTCAATATAGGTCTCAGGAGGAGTGTTAAAGATCTTATCTTTTGATTTTTGTAAGAACTTCTGAGTGAAGTTAGTACCTGTTGCTGCTAACTGTGTGCAGATTGGGTGACCATCTAACTTTTCATAGGTATCGTATTTCTCTGCATTCTTTTTTTCGATAACGTAGCTCATACCGCATAAATAGTATGGATCTGAAAAGTCTACCTTTTTAGCTCTTTCTTCAGAGATGGTAAAACCTGAAATGATAAGGTCAATGTTACCTGTCATCAATGAAGGAATTAAGCCGTCAAATGGCATAACATTGATTTTTACGTTATAACCAAGATCTTTACCAATAGCTTTGATTAAGTCGATATCAAAACCAGTGATATTGCCTTGATCATCAATATAGGTAAAAGGAGCAAAAGCACCTTCACAGCCTACATTTAAAGTCTTTTCTGAGGTAATTTGTGTAGTGTCTTTAGCATCGGCTGCGTATGCCTGAGACAGTGTGCCTACAACAGCTAAAGAGCAAATAGCTAATGATCGAACTGAGTTTTTTAAAGCTTTGAACATAGTGACTCCTCCTAGACGATATTGTATAAAAAAGAGCACTAAGTTTGTAGTTTTTAAAATGATATTTCCTCTAAAAAGCAGGAATTTCATTTAATGAACTTAAATAAAACCAAATTGCACCCATTTAAAACTTAATGACACCTTAAAAGACGGTTTTAAGTTCTGTTTAACTTTAGACAGTAAATCAAAACATTAAAACAAGACAGTAAAACAAGACAGTAAAACAAATAGGTGTCATTGATTCTATCTTTATGCTTTCTTTTTAAGCTTACTTGTAACTAGAAGCTTTAGAGCTATTAAAGCAGTAGTAGTAACTAAGACACAAATTACAGCCATTGCCATACCAGCTGATACAGATCCTTGCTCAAATTCGCGCATGATAAAGGTTGATACCACTAATGTATTAGGTGGTGCAATTAAAGAAGGGGTTACAAGTTCTCTTAATCCTATAATAAAGGTCATCATAAAACCTGCAATTACACCTTTAAAAATCAGGGGTAAGGTGATTTTTACAAAGGTAAAACTCTTACTCCCACCAAAGACGTAACCTGCGTTTATAAGATTCTCGGATACCTGATTTGAGGCAGAAGTTACGTACTGCACCGTAAATGGTAAGAACTGTATGATGTAAGCAATAGCGATGATCCATAAGGTGTTATAGACAGGAAAATACTGATAGATGCTGTTATAAAACAGCATGATACCGATGACGATGACAATTCCAGGTAGCATCTGTGGTATCAGGCTTATAGCCTCCAGGCTCTTTTTATATTTAAAGGTACTAGTCCTTATGGTCATGACAATAAATGTACCTAAAATAGCACAAACTACGGCTGCAAAAACTGAGATCACAAAGCTGTTTACAAGTGCTGATACACCTTTATCTGATTCGTAGATGAGATCTAGATAGTTATCAAAGGTAAAGTTACCTGCTCTAATTCCATAGCCACGCAGTTTAATCAGCGAGGTTGAGATAATAGAAAAGTACGGTACTAGGATTGAGACTGTTATGATCAAACCTACATAGACAGAGGAGATGACTTTTATAAAGCCTTTTAGCTCAATTAACTTAAAGCGGCTGGCTTTGTTATCCACAAGATTATAGGTACGCTTTTTACTTAGGTAGTTTTGAATTAACCAAAGACCTATACAGATTGAAATCAATACTGAAGATAAGGTTGCAGCTTTTCCAAAATCAATAGGTGCAATAGAAGCAAAGCGATGAATTTGCGTTGTGAAAACCTCAAAACCAATTCTTTTACCTAAGGTAGCAGGAGTGCCGTACTCAGATAAGGTCTTTACAAAGATAAGTAAAGCGCCTATTGCATAGTTACTAGTAATCAGAGGTAAAAAGATCTTGCGGATCCTTTTTATAAAAGAAGCTCCAAATACAGCGCCTGATTCTTCAAGGCTTTGAGGAATGTTGAGCATAGCATTCTTTAAGATCATAACCATGAACGGGAAGATATGCAGACTCATCACCACAATTAAGCCAAAGATTGAAAAGAAGTACTGATTAAAGATCTTTGTAGCAGGAAACAGCTGTTCTAGAAGCCCTCTTTTTTGCATGAATAAGATCCATCCCATTGATGCAATATAAGGTGGTGTCATGAATGGCACTAAAAATATGACATCAAAAATACCGTGTCTTGCAAAAGAGGTTCTTGAGAAAAGATAAGCTAAGGGAGTTGCGATAATAGTAGTGAGGATCACTACTCCAACAGCCAGTATTAGTGAATTTAAAATCATTGTGGTATTTTCACTGTCAGCAATTGTGTTGATGGCTGTATCTAATGAAAAGTGACCGTCTGAGAAAATTGAATACTCAAACACACAATACAGAGGTAAGAGTATCAAAACAAAAAGAGCAACATACAGAGAGATAATTCTGATGTTACTCTTACAAAAGTTTAGAAGATCCATTAAAAGTTAAGTTCGTTTAAGTTTTTGTGTCAAAGTTACATATATGCTTACAATATTGAGCATTTAGTTATTTGCAGAGTTTATTAACATCTGCTGCTGTCTTTGAAGCTATCTTGGTCATCTTTTCCCAATCAGCTTTGATTGTAGGTATATCTTCAAGATTGCTTCTCTTATCTGATTTAATGTCTTTTCGTCCTGGAATTAAGAAAGCATCTTTTACAAGATTTTGTGCTTTATCTGAGAATAAGAAGTTTACAAAGGCTTTAGCATTCTTCTTATCAGGAGCACTCTTTAGGATCATCGCTGGACGTGGATTGATGATGGTGCCACCCTGTGGGTAGTAAAAGCCTAAAGGCTCACCTTTCTTCATTGAAGAGTAGGCATTGTAGTCAACACCTGCTACTAAGATAGCAACCTCACCTGTAGTTACAGCTTCAAGTGCAGCTTTATTAGCACCTGGAATTACCATACCGTTTTTAGCAAGTTTCTCTAAGGTATCCATACCGTTTTGAGCAACAAAGCCTGCTAAGAAATCTTTACAAGCTCCAGATTTCTCAGGATCTGGCATGGCTGTTTGATCTTTGTATTTGTCAGAAGCTAACTCGTTCCAGTCAGCATTTAAGTTGTCGATGATAGTCTTGTTATAGATAACACCTACAGCTGAAGCACTTGAGCCAAAAAGCTCATGATCTTTATCAATAAAGCCGTCGACAACTTTGTCTTTTAAAGGCAGGTCATAGCTCTCTAAAACACCTTGCTCTTTTAGTAAAAGACCGTCAGACCATGATGCTAGAATTACAACATCAGCTACAGGATTAGACTTTTCGGCTTCAAGTCTAGCTAGAATTTCTCCTGTGGTGCCTTGGAATACCTTTACGTCAACTCCTGTATCGTTTTTAAATTCACTTGCTAATTTATCTGCAAGTTTAGCTGGAGATGGCATATACACAGTAAGTTCACCTGAGAGTTTGTCCTGTGCCTGACATTGCAAGGTGACAGCAAATAAAGCTGCAATAGCGGTTTTTACTAGTTTATTCATGATTTTTTCCTAACTTGTTATAAGTTATGTAAGTTAAAAGTTATGTAAATTAAAGCTAAAAGATCAAATCGTTTTAAAGGTGTAAATCATATAAAGTAAAGTTCGTCTATATGACCTACACTCTGATAATGTTCTCGTTTTTTACAAAGATCTTTAGGTTCTTACCTACAGGTAAGTTTTTAGCTGTAGGAATACACCAGTTGCTCTCACCGTGTTTAAAGTGAGCTTCATAAGAACTACCTAAAAACTCTAATGAGGTTACCTCACAGTCAAAATCAACACAGTCTGCTTGTTTTTCTAAACTTGCCTTTTCTGGTCTGAACATGGTGTTTTGACTTATCCAGTTTGAAAGACCTACAAACTTGGCTACAAAGTGTGTAGTAGGTTTTGAATAGATATTCTCAGGAGTGTCGTATTGCTCTACCGAGCCTTTGTTTAAAACAGCTATCTTATGGCTCATAGACATAGCTTCAGTTTGATCATGAGTTACAAAGATAGCGGTAATACCTAAACTTGAGATAAGAGCTGTAAGTTCTGTTCGCATGCTTTTACGCAGTGAGCTGTCTAAAGCTGACAGAGCCTCATCAAAGAGAATGCTTTCAGGCTCAATTACGATGGCTCTAGCAAAGGCAACACGCTGTTGCTGACCGCCTGAAAGACTACCTGGATATCTAAAGGCAAAATCCTCAAGCTCAACAGCTCTTAAAGCCTTCATTACCTTTTCTTTTAGGTTCTTTTTCTTTTTTAAGGCTCGCAAGCCAAAAGCTACATTCTCAAATACAGTCAGATGTGGCCAGAGAGCAAAGTCCTGAAAGACATAACCTAAATGTCTTTTTTCAGGTTTTACAAAGATCTTTTGCGAAGATGAGAAGACACACTTATCGCCTAAATAGATTTCGCCTTCATCAGGTATTTCAAGACCTGCAATCATGCGTAAAAGGGTAGTCTTACCACAACCTGATGGACCTAAAAGAGTGGTGAGTTTACCTGAATCTATCGTAAGAGAAATGCCTTTTATGATCTCTTTATGGTCAAAGGACTTTTTAATATTACATAGGCGAATTTGCATCGATAATCTCCCTAGGTTAGGTCATGACAAGAACACGGGCACTAACTCTTTATAATTCTCAGTTATAATTTTCAGTTATAAATTTCAGTCCACTGACTTACTCATTTCTTTGTATATTCAAAACTTATGTAAAAGAGCTTTATGAATATGCAAGCGTGAGTGTATTAGCCGTATGTGAGCTAGCTGTAAGTGAGCTAGCAGTGAACGCAACTTGTATATAAGAGTGATCATGAACAATGTATGTAAATTTAGGAAAAGAGAATTGTTAAGAATTGGTAAAGATTATTGGTAAAGAGAAGCCTTTGTCAGTGAGTAGTACTAGTTCTTTAAAAGAAGACAAAAGACAGGTGTAACATAACACAGATCAAAATGGTGCATCAAAGCTTTTATGCTCAGTTGTAAAAGTTATAAAAAGCCTTTGTGTAACAGAGTTCTTGCGCTTGTAAAAGTGTTTTTATATTGCCTACAAAAAGCAAATTTCATATAATGTACGCATTTTTAAGACAAGTAATCAATGTTGATTTTCCTTTCTAATGAAAGGGAAACGATTTTGTGTGCAATAAATATGATGAAAATGTCGATGAGATAAATGTCGATGAATTTTCATCATAGGGATTTTACACAGAAAGCTATTGATGCCCTAAATAAAAGAGGCTTTTTTATGTCAATGCGTTCAATTTACTGTGGTAATGTAAATTTAACCAATAAAGACAGCGAGGTTACTTTATGCGGTTGGGTTAACCGTAGACGTGATCTTGGTGGTCTGATTTTTATCGATTTAAGAGATAGAACCGGTATTGTTCAGGTAGTATTCGAGCCTGATAACGAGAAGGTTCATGCTCTAGCATCTACTTTAAGAAATGAGTACTGCATCTGTGTAAAAGGTACTGTAAAGGCTCGTCCTGATGACCAGATTAACAAGAAGATGGCAACAGGCGAAATCGAAGTTTACGCTACCGAGCTTAAAGTATTCAATAAAGCTGGTGTTCTGCCATTAGACTTCAATCAGGATAACTCTGAAGAGCTTCGTTTAAGATACAGATATCTTGATTTACGTCGCCCAGAGATGGTTGAGAAGTTAGTAACCAGAGCAAAGATCACTCACTTTGTAAGACATTTCTTAGACGAGAATGGTTTCTTAGATATCGAAACTCCAATGTTAACTAAAGCTACCCCAGAAGGTGCTCGTGATTACTTGGTTCCATCTCGTATTCATCATGGTAAATTCTATGCTCTTCCTCAGTCACCACAGCTATTCAAGCAGCTGTTAATGATTGCAGGTTACGACCGTTATTATCAGATCGTAAAGTGCTTCCGTGATGAGGATTTAAGAGCTGACAGACAGCCTGAGTTTACTCAGATCGATGTTGAGACCTCATTCATGACCTCTCAGGACGTTCGTGACATCATGGAAGAGATGATGCGTGAGCTGTTCAAGAGCATTAAGAATGTAGATTTAGGTAAACTTCCTGTTATGAAATGGGAAGAGGCAATGGACAGATTCGGTTCAGACAAGCCTGATTTAAGAATTCCATTTGAATTAAAGCTAGTTGATAAGGCTGTTGTAAACTCAGAGTTTAAGGTTTTATCAGAGCCTGCTAATGACAAAGACAGCAGGGTAATTGCTTTTGCTCTACCAGGTGGCGCAGCTTTAACTCGTAAGAAGATTGATGAGTATACAGACTATGTTAAGAAGTTAGGTGCTTCAGGTCTTATCTACATCAAGGTAAACGACTTAAATGCTGGTGCTGAAGGTCTTAAGTCATCAATTGGCAAGCATGTATCAGAGCAGGAGCTTTTAGATTTAGTAAAACTATCTGAAGCTAAGACTGGTGATATCGTCTTCATCTGCTGTGGTAAGAGAGTAAAGACTGCAACAGCAATCGGTTCACTGCGTATTAAGGCAGCAAGAGATATGAACTTAGTAGCTGATGGCTACAAAGCTCTATGGGTTGTTGACTTCCCAATGTTCGAAATGACAGAGGAAGCTGGTCTTACCGCTATGCACCACCCATTTACCGCTCCAAAGGATGTAACTCCAGAGCAGTTAATTGCTGATCCTATGTCAGTTTATGCTGATGCTTATGATCTTGTAATCAACGGTTATGAGTCAGGTGGCGGTTCAGTTCGTATTTATGATGAGAACATGCAGAACGCAGTATTTACTGTTTTAGGCATTTCTAAAGAAGAGGCTCGTGAGAAGTTTGGCTTCTTATTAGACGCTCTATCATTTGGTGCTCCTCCACATGCAGGTCTTGCATTCGGTCTTGACCGTGTAACTATGCTGTTAACAGGTACCGATAACATCCGTGATGTTATTGCCTTCCCTAAGACAACAGCTGCAGCATGTCTAATGACTGATGCACCAAACGTTGCAAGTGAAGATGCTTTAAGAGATCTTGCAATTTCTGTAACAGATTTTGAAAAATAACGCAGTGCGTTCATTTAGGAGATAAAAATGTCAGGTCATTCAAAATGGGCTAATATCCGTTTCCGTAAAGCAGCCCAGGACGCAAAACGTGGTAAGGTATTTACCAAATTAATTCGTGAAATTACAACTGCTGCTCGTATGGGTGGCGGTGATGAGTCAAGCAACCCACGTCTGCGTTCAGCAGTTGTTGCAGCTCTAGCTCAGAACATGACTCGTGATACCATCAAGCGCGCTATCGAGCGTGGTGTTGGTGGCGGTGACGGTGCTGACTTAGAGAATATCACTTACGAAGGTTACGGTGTAGGTGGCGTTGCAGTTATGGTTGAGTGCATGACTGATAACCACAATCGTACCGCTTCAGATGTTCGTCACGCATTCACCAAGTTTGGTGGTAACTTAGGTACTACAGGTTCTGTAGGCTACTTATTCACCAAGAAGGGCGTAATCAGCTTTGCTCAGGACGAAGACGGTAAGATGCCAATCGATGAAGAGCAGGCTATGGAAATCGGTCTTGAGGCTGGTGCTGATGATATCGTAACCAATGATGATGGTTCAATCGATGTTTACACCGCTCCAGAGGCTTTCGCTGATGTTGTAGAAGCATTCGAAGCTAAGGGTATCAAACCTACAAACGCTGAAGTTTCAATGGTTCCATCTACAGAAGCAGAATTAGATGCAGACAATGCAGCTAAGTGCATGCGCATGATCGACGCTTTAGAAGATCTTGATGATGTTCAGAACGTTTACCATAACGCATCATTCCCTGATGACGTTGAGTTAGACTAAAAAAGAGAAAAATTTTTTAATAATTTTTTTGCTTTTTTGGTATTCATAACCTATAAATATTTAGTTGAATGGGCAAGAGTTAATCTCTTACCCATTTGCGTTTGTTACGACTGCAGCGTCTAGGAAAATTATAATAATGGATAACAATTCAGCAAGTACAGAATTTAAACAGTTAATTGCAAAAGGAAAAGATCAGGGCTATCTGACCATTGATGAAATCAATGATTTAATTCCACCTGATATTATCAGTGGCGATCAGCTGTCTGTTTTCATTCAAACATTCATTGATATGGGTATCAATGTTTGTGAAACCCCTCCTGAGGCTGATGATATTCTTTTAAACGGCAACTCTCAGACTGACTCAGAGGATGTTGAGATTGTAGCAAACCAGCTGGATAGTTCAGTTGACATCGGCAGAACAACTGATCCTGTTCGTATGTATATGCGCGAAATGGGTAACGTTTCTCTTTTAACTAGAAAAGACGAAATTGAAATCTCAAAGCGTATCGAAAAGGGTACTAATGAAGTTCAGCTGTGTCTTGTTGAGTATCCACAGGCTATGGAAGAACTGTTCTCTCGTTACGAGCAGACCTTAGAACCAGACTCAGAGATTAAGCTTGGCGATATTATCAACGGCTTTGCTGATCCTAATTCACAGGAAAGTGATGATGGCGAAGACATCGCTATCGATGAGAAAGCAGAAGCAGAACTTGATAAAGAGCTTGAAGCTTTAGATGAAGAAGATGAGTCAATAGAGCTTGATAAGAAGAGCGCTAAGAAGGGTAAGAAAGCTACTAAAGCTTCCAAGAAAGATGCTGAGGCTGAAGATGCTGATGACGATCTTGATGATGCTGATGATAGTGCTGATTCACCTACCGATTCAGGTCCTGATCCTGAGGAGACCAGAAAGCGCTTTACTGAGCTTCGTGTTCAGTTTGACAAGGTTACCGCAGCAAGACAGAAATCAACTACTGATAAGAAGTACAAGAAAGAGCTTGAGAAATTAGTAGAGATCTTTAAGACCTTTAAGATTGTACCTTCTCAGCTAGAAAGCTTATTACGTAAGATGCACGATATGATGGATCGTGTAAAGCGTCAGGACAGACGTGTACGTGAGATTGCTGTTGGCCGTTGTGGCATGAAGATTGACGAACTCAAGAAGTATTACAACGAAACAGAAACTGTTTCTAATATGGACTGGTTCGAGAAGGCTGTTAAGGTTAAGAAGCCATATGCAGCCAAGCTCAAGGGCTATGAAGCTGAGATTCAGAAGTGCGTTGAAGCTTTAAAAGAAATCGAAGACGATTCAGGTATCAACATCGCACGTCTTCGTGACTTGTCACGTAGGATCATGATGGGTGATGCTATGGCAAAGAAAGCTAAGAAGGAAATGGTTGAAGCTAACCTCCGTCTGGTTATTTCTATTGCTAAAAAGTACACCAACCGTGGTCTGCAGTTCTTGGATCTAATTCAAGAAGGCAACATCGGTCTGATGAAAGCTGTAGATAAGTTTGAATACCGCCGTGGTTATAAGTTCTCTACTTATGCAACTTGGTGGATTAGACAGGCTATTACCAGATCTATTGCTGATCAGGCTCGTACTATTCGTATTCCTGTTCACATGATTGAGACAATCAATAAGCTCAATAGAATTTCTCGTCAGATGTTACAGGAGAAGGGTAGAGAACCTACACCTGAAGAGCTAGCATCAAAGATGGGCTTACCTGAGGAGAAGATCCGCAAGGTTATGAAGATTGCAAAAGAGCCTATTTCTCTTGAGACTCCAGTTGGTGATGATGACGATTCACATTTAGGAGATTTCATTGAGGATAGCTCAATTGTAGTACCAGCTGAGGCTGCAACTTCAGAGAGCTTAAAGAATGCTATCAACGGTGTTCTAGATGAGATGCCTCCTAGAGAAGCTCAGGTTCTGCGTATGCGTTTTGGTATTGGTATGCCATCAGATCATACTCTAGAAGAGGTTGGTCGTCAGTTTGGTGTTACCCGTGAGCGTATCCGTCAGATCGAAGCTAAAGCTCTGCGTAAGCTCCGTCATCCATGCAGATCACAAGGTTTACGTGGTTTCTTAGATTAACTTTTAGCTATTGCTTTAAAGTTGATTAAGTAAAAAGAAGGCGCCTTTGGCGCCTTCGTTGTCTCTTGAGATTTTAATATAAAATCTGGTCATAAAAAATGGACCATGTAATACATGATCCATTCTCAAATTCTTTAAAGGAGCTGTTTATTAAAGCTCTGCGCCTAATTCCTGACGAATATAAGCACCAGCACCTAATAGACCAGCATCACCGTTTGAAATTACATATACAGGGATCTGCTTTAAGGTGTCCTTGAAACGGCCTTTTTCTTCAAACTGTTTTCTAAAGTCTGTGTTCTTGAAGTAATCTATAAAGCGTGGAACGATACCACCTGCAATATAAACACCACCCTTAGTTAATAGGTCGATAGCTAAGTTTCCACCGAATGAACCCATTAAAGAGCAGAATACATCAACTGTTTCCTTGCAGTCTGGGCATGGATCTTTTGCAAAAGCGCCTGCTGTTACATCACAAGGCTGTACATCCTTAATCTCATGACCGTTTAACTGAGCAATTGCCTTATAAACGTTTACCAAGCCTTGACCTGAAAGTAATCTTTCGCCTGATACGTGATCAAACTTAGTACGTAATACTCTTACAATTTCATCTTGTCTTGAATTGGTAGCAGCAATATCAACGTGACCGCCTTCTGATGAAAGAGCAATCCACTTGCCGTTAACCTTGATTAAGTGACCTACACCTAAACCAGTACCAGCACCATAAATTGCTTTTGGAGCATCAGGATCGATCTTATCGCCACCGATCTTGGTCATCTTGTCTAGAGGAATAGCAGTAGTACTCATAGACATAGCAGTAAAGTCGTTGATGAACTCTAATTTCTCTAAGCCCAGGTTCTTTTTCATCTGAGAGATTGAAAATTCCCATGGGTTATTGGTCATCTTGATGTAATCGCCATCTAAAAGAGTAGCGATAGCGATACAAGCAGAGTCAAACTTAGCGCCAGTTTCTTCTCTGAATTTAACAATAACTTTTTCTAAAGACTCGTTTTCTACTGAAGAATAAACCTTTGTATTTGATAAACTGCCGTCTGCTAAATTAACTAGTGACAGTCTTGCATTAGTGCCGCCCACATCGCCAACTAATGCTAATCCCTGAAGCTGACTCATTATTGACCTCTGACAAAAATATATAAAAAACTGCGGATAATTATACTTAAATTCTTTTGTTGAATTATCCACATAATTAAACATTTTATTCTAATTTTTTAAACCATTTTCGTCAAAGGCAAGGTGCACATTTTGTGAACAGCGCTATCCTTTATCGTTACGATAATTCCTCTTCTTTTTCGCTGTCATTACTGTTGTCAGCTAACATCCTATTAGGCTCTTCTAAAAGGCTTAAAGAAGAAAGTAAAGATTTAGAAATAATATCTCCCACTACATGATAATTATTCTGAAAACTTAAATTTGTGCTTCTTTGCTTTTGGTTAAACACAACTTTTTTGTTCTCTACAATGTCAGAGATGGCCTTTTGTTTCTTTTTTGGTCTTTCATAGTAATAGTTGTCCTCAGATGAAGCATCGTCTTCTATCTCATCGTCTACACCAAATTTAAAATCAAAAAAGTGGTCGTTTTCATCTGTCTTTTTATATTCTTCATCTGGCAGATCAGTATTCGTAAAAGCGTTGTCAAAATCACTGTCATTTTCATCTGTCTTTTCAAATTCTTCATCTGGCAGGTCAGCATTCGTAAAGGCGTTGTCAAAATCATTGTCATTTTCATCTGTCTTTTCAAATTCTTCATCTGGCAGATCAGTATTCGTAAAGGCATTGTCAAAATCATTGTCATTTTCAGGAGTATGTTCAAAATCCTCATCAGGGTTATTGTCGTTGGTAAAAGCACTGTCAAAGTCTTGTTCGTTTTCTGGCGTTTTTTCAAACTCTTCATCTGGGAGCAAGTTACAGTCAAAATCACTGTCAAAAGACAAATCGCTTTCGTCAATTTTACCCATACTAGGATCTGGCTCTTCATCAGCAATGTAACCTAAGTCATAGTTGTCATCTGCCTCAATTTTTCCCATAGGTCCTTCAATACTGATGGTGTGAGTTGCAGACTCTGATTTATTACCATTTTTTACAAAGTAAAAAGTTTGACCTCCATTTTTTGAAGAATAATCATGGTTGTAGGTTCCTTCTTTTTGTATGCCGTTTGCGTATTTGTAACTAAGATCTACATAATCATTGAGGTTAAAGTATTTGTTATTACCTACAAGATCATCATAGTTGTAAACCTTGTCAAAGCTATCTGTTATAAAGATTTTGTCGGAATCTATAAAGTAGGGGATAAAGAAGCCACTATTCTGATAGAAGCCATCTGCTTTTATAAATTCTCCTGAATTATGTTGGTACTCGTTGTCGATGGAGGCTGTAGCCTGACTGTAACCGATGGCATTGATCACTCCTAAAGAGTAGTCATCAGAAAAATCTGTTTTGCCAAAATTAGCTCCGGTTAAATGCAGTTCATCTTTTAATTCACCTAAAACACTTCCAAAGATATAGTTGTCTCGTGTAAATAAGTGTTTTTGCGTTTTAGTACTGAATCCTGCGCTTACATTTTCAAAATTAGATGATGCTCCTTCATAGGTGGCAAGTCCTGCAAGACCTCCAGCATAGATCTTTTTATTCTCAAGATTTGAAAAGGTAAGTGTAAGTCCATCTACCTCAACGTTTTTTAGTGTCGAATTTTTAATTACACCAGCAAGTCCTCCAATATAAGTAGAGTTTTCAGGAGAGCTTACACTGATAGATGGATTTTTAATTTTTAAGTTTTCAATGGTTGACCCATTTAGAGTTGAGAACAGACCAATTTTTTTTTCAAGATTAGTACCTTTGCCTTCTAATTTATATGTAATAGAGTTAAAAGCTCCGTCAATCTTACCTGAAAAGTCATTAGTGCCGGTGATAGCTGAATTTAAAGTTCCTAAATCAATGTCATTTGTTATAAAGTATCTGCCAGAAGGATCGGAGACTATGTTTAAAAACTCCTCTTTTGTAGAAATAGCAGTTTCATCAGTGTGATCAATAAGACCATCTTCTTTTGTAAGACCTAGCTCTTTTTCAAGATCGACTTTTTTACTAGAACCAATATCAATTCTTTTAATGGAGCTGTGGATAGATACAGCATCCTTAAGAGGTTTGAGACTATCTAAAATACCAGTTTCAACCTTAATATTTGAAATATCACGTATTATGATCTGACTACCGTCTATCACGGTGTTTTCTGCACGCAAAGTTCCTATGAGCTTTACCTTACCCATGCCTTTTTTATTAAATTCAAAATCACCTGTATCAATAAAGTTATCAACATTCTCTTGAGTGAGTTTTGAGGTTGATAAAATTACTTTGTTTGCTTTAACAGATCCTGTAATTCCAACATTGATACCATTAGGATTGATAAGGTAGATATTATTGTTACCAATACAGCTTACATTGCCATCGATAACTGAGATATTGCTACTTTTTACAATATTAAGGAAGGTAGCGTCAGTTCCTGAAAAGACTACACTATTGCCTTTAGCAACCGAAAAATCATTCCATGAAATGACATTTCTGTCTGAATTTGAACTGATGAACATCGAGTTAGGTCCTCTTGAGACGGATACGTCTCCATGTATGATTTTTTCACCAGTAGGCAGAGCTGCAGCACTATGGGCGCTTTTTATTGCCATAGCCAATAATGAGAAGATAAATAATTTGCTTATAGTTACTTTCATAAATATCCTAAATTGTGTAGTTCTATTGCTTAAGACCTTGTGTTTTTATTAAATTTTGGCGTAGCCTGCTTTTAACAGAAACTTTGCTGAATCCTTTGCATATTCTTTGTTTTTACCAATAGCTTTGCTTACAGAGGCTGTAAGGTAAAAGCCTCCATAACTTAGGTTTGAGCCTGTACCTAAGGCATAGAAAGATTCATTTTTCTTAACATCAACGTTTTTAGCATAGGCCTGCATGAAATTTATAAATAGGTCTAAATAAGGCCTATTCGTTAGTTTTGTCTGCAATTTAAGATCATGAAATAGACCAAGATCAGAAGATGCTAAAGAACCTTCGTAAGCGGATACGCCATATGCACCTCCTGGTATGAACTTGTCAGAGGCGTCCACGCCCTTTTGGGCGTACTGCAAATTTATCGTATTGATAAAGGAAAAGTTTTTGTAGAAGTTCCAATCTAACTTTGAATCAAAGTTAGAAAGTAAATAAGAGCGCTGTGACTTATTGTCTGATAAATTGCTTTTATCCTGTATAAGACCATAGTCAAGTTTTAAAGAGTTTAAACAGTTTAAGTCTTCTTTTAAGAAGGCTGTTTCAAATTCGAAATAACCTCCGAATTTGTTTCTTTTTAATTCAAGATCATAGCTTTCAATTTTGTCAGTAAGGTTCTTGTAGTAGCCTCCTCCCGTAAAGCTTACTTTACTGTCTAGAGATCTATATAAAGGCTCTTTTATATAGAGATTTCCTCCTAATGAATTACCTTTTACATCTAAAGAATCATATGTATCTCCAAGCTCATAGCTTCCATAATTAAACTGAAAACCAAAGATAGTAGGATGTGAGGTAAAGGGGATGGAATACCCCAAGATTAGGTTGTTCTGTTTTTTGTCAGTGGTGCCAACAAGAAGGTAGCCTTTATCAGCATGTTTTGATAAGTTTAGTGAGTTTAATGACAGTGTGTAACGATTCTTACCAGTAGACTCATTGCCGTAGTTGTCATAAGTAAGTTCATAACCAAAACGAGAGCGACCTTTTAGATCTAAGGTTAGCGTGGCATGATCTGGTTTATTTTGAGAGTTCTCAAAGTATCCTGCTATATCAAAGATATTAAGATCTTTAATCTTAAGCAAGCTTGCATTTAACTCATGAGAGTTGATTTCTTTGCCTTGAAACTTACGTACATTCTCGCTGAGCATGTATGCGGTTTTAGGAGTGAGGGAAGCATAGTTTGCAATCTTAATGTCATCTAATTTTGCAGTCTTTACAATAACCTCTACGACACCATTTTGACTTTGCTGCTCTGGATAAAAAGCCTGAGCTGCAAGATAGCCTTTTTTTCTGTAGTAATCAGAGATCTCATTTAAGATATTCTGTAAGAGAGCGATATCAATCTCTTTTCCAAGATATGGATTAAGCTTTTTATCCATAGAGCTTTTATCAATCCTAGCTCCAGACTTGATAATGACGTTACTAAGCGTTAATGCGTGTACCGAAGGTACCGATGCAAGTGAGAGTAAAGCAAAGGAGAGCGATAAAGTAGTAAGTTTGTGTTTTAGCATACGACATCCTAATAATTAAATGATGTCGTATTGTCAGGGCAAGATTTAGAACTTTGGCTTTTTTACTGGCAAATAATGCAATTTTTAGCAAAATAATTTTTAACTTTATGTTTCATAAAGATTTTTAATTGCTTTAAAAAGTCCTTTTACCAGGATTAAAAAGGCAAAAGCAAGTAAGAGATAGCGAAAGAGGTTGAATACAACCATCATATGCGTAAAAGTTTGTGGTGCAGATGCAAGATCTGTTACAAAGTCTCCAAAGATTAACTTTTGCTGAAGGTAAAAAGCCCATGGTAGCGCACAAAGACAGGCAAAGATGCCAGTTTTAAAATAGGCTTTATCTTTGTTGTAGGTATAAGCACTAAAGATAAGCGATACACTGCCTAAAAGTAGTAGAGCGGTTCTTACAAGAGTGTCAGGACACAATGCATAGGAGTTTGTAGCAAATATAAACAGAAGGATCAGCAGAATGCTGAATTTTACTATCTTGCTGTAAGTATCCATGAAAGCCTCAATTTAGGTTAAATTTATTTGAAATTGTACCTAAAAATTCCTAGAATAACACACACTTGTGCTGTTTTAGCTCAGTAGGTAGAGCAACTGATTCGTAATCAGGAGGTCGCCAGTTCGATTCTGGCAAGCAGCACCAGTAACCTAATCAAGACTTACTAAGATTGCCGTTCAAATCAAAAATTTTCCAATTTCTTATTTCACAACAAGAAAATTCCTTTTACAATAAGAATAATCTTAATTTTAATTTTAAAAAGGATATGAAAATCAAATGGATAATATAAAATTATGCGGGGGGGGGTAGTACAAATTTAACCCTTGAAGATCTAAAGAATGATCTTATTTCAGATCTAAATTTAAGAACTGATGAAAAAATCCTTGAACCTGCCAACAGAGATTTACTCTCAAAACTAATCAATAACGCAGAATCAAAAGACGAAGCTATCGCAATTGCTGAATTAGGTACATCATACAAAAGAACTGGTTTTCACTTTGATAAAAAGTTAGAAAAAATCGGAACTTCAATTAAGTATTTCAAGAAAAACGAACAGTTATCGTTCTATCAAGATAAAACTGCAATTACTCACAAGTTGATCATAGGAGATAACTATGATGCATTGTTAAATCTGTCCATATCGTATCGAGGAAAAATAGATGTTATCTACATTGATCCTCCATATGGAAAAGATGACATGGGAGATTTTGCAAAAACAAATTATGAAAATGCAATTACAAGAGACAACCTTTTATCCATGCTGTATCCTCGTTTAATCCTAGCAAAACAATTGCTAACTGATGAAGGAGTTATTTTTTGCAGTATTGATGATAAAAATCATGCGTATGTAAGATGCCTTTTTGATGAAGTATTTAGTGAAAAAAATTTTATTGCTGATACATTCGTTCTTGACAATCTTAAAGGCAAAAGTAACGATAAGTTAATTACAAGCATAGGTCACAAGGTTCTAGTATATGCAAGACAAAAGGATGCATTAGTAGAAGCAGGTGGCTTTAATTTAATAAAAACCTCGGATGACAAGTCCCTTGAATCAGAATATCCAAACTTTGATAGTGAATCTAATAGTTTTTATAAAGAAATCCCGTTTAAGAAAACCGGACAAGAAAAAATGAGAGAAGATAGACCGAACAGTTTTTTCCCTATCTTATATAAAAATGGTCAGTTAAGTTCAATTCAAAGTTCCGAATACGAAAAAATTTATTCAGCTTCTACTCGAACATTTAATGACTTATATCTTAGTTCATTACAAGAAAAATATGAAAATTTGGGCTACGAGTTTATTCTTCCGAAAGATAAACATTCTAATTTCTTGAGATGGACATATTCTTTTGAAGGTACAAATGATTTAATTCAAAAAGGTTATTTGGTATACAAGAAGAAAGGTAAAAGTATTTATCTCAGGAAATATCCATCGCCAATAGAAATAATAAATAACAGTGTTTTAGGAGTCCCAAAGTCACTTTTTTACAGAAAAAACTATGCCAATGGAACTACTGACTTGGATGATATTGTTAAAAATTCGAATTTTTCTTTTCCTAAGCCTGTTAGCTTGATAAAAGATCTGATTTCATTACATAAAAACTCAAATTCAATTGTTCTTGATTTCTTTGCCGGATCTGGAACTACTGGTCAAGCAGTTCTTGAACTTAATAAAGAAGACCATGGAAATCGTAAATTCATCTTATGCACTAATAATGATAAAACTGACAAAAATCCAAAAGGAATCGCTTACGATGTAACTACTAAACGACTAAAGCGCATTATGACTGGTAGTTGTTATGATGGAACTTCAGATTTTGGATGGATAAAAATGAATGAGCCTTTAGGGGATAATTTGGATGTTTATGAGATAGAAAAAGTAAGCAATATAGAGCAGGAAAAAGGAAAAAATCCGTTAGATGTCATAGATGAAACTTTATATGACGAAGTAAAAATGACACCAAAAGACAAAATTAATTGGATGTGCCGTAACTTTTCCATAACTCAAAGATATCTTTTAGAAAGAAAGGAGCAGTAAATGTTACAGGAGGCAAAAGAGCTTCAATTAAAAGCTGTCGAAGAGCTTGTTAAAGTTGCAGAAGTTAAAGATAGAATAACTTTTAAAGCACCAACAGGATCTGGAAAAACCTTTATGATGGCATTACTTATGGAGAGAATTCTTGAGTATAATAAAGACGTGATATTTATTGTGTCATCTCTTTCCAAAGCAAAACTAGCTAAGCAGAACTATGAAAAGTTTAAATCTTACTATGATTTTGGTTTTTTAAGGTTGGTCGATCCTTATTTAATTCAAAGTAATGACAAAGGAAAAGTAGAAGGTGCTCTATTTATTCCTGATACACATAATGTATATGTTTTACCTCAACTCTTATATAAACAAAAAAACAGTATACTAAAAGAGCAACAGGTTTTACTTAAGCTTCTGATTGCGCTAAAAAGCGCAAATAAGAAAATTTACTTAATAAAAGATGAATGCCATATAGCTACAAATAATCTTGATAAGCTTAATGACTATTTTTTTAAGATCATAAATATCTCCGCAACTCCAAAAATTTCTAATGTTGATGTAGAAATATCTGAAATTGACGCAGTTGCATCTCACTTGATTAAGAAAGTTGAATATAAAGACAACAACTATACAGCTGATGATCTTTATGACGGTGGACCTTTATATTCTTCTTTAGAATCAGCTCTTGATAAGCTTTTAGATTTAAGAAAGCAATATCAAAAGTTTAATATCAAACCTTGCATGATAATTCAGATCTCAAATGAAAAGTTAGCAGAATCTCAATTAGCCATAATCAAGAGATTGTTATCGACAGCTAAATTTAAAGATTTGAAATGGATTAGTACTGCTGACAATCCTTCTTTATGTGATACAAATGATCAATTGATAAAAAGTTCTCCAGATAAATGGGAAAAATATGCAGTTCGCAACGACTCATTAATAGACATAATCATCTTTAAGATGAAGATAACCGAGGGGTGGGATATTCCTCGAGCATGCATGTTATTTCAGATCAGAGACTCACAATCAGATCAGCTTGATGAGCAAGTAATAGGTCGAATCAGAAGAAATCCTTTGCTATTGAATTTTGAAAAGGTGAAAGATCCTGATGATATTAAACTTCTTACAACAGCATATGTTTGGGGAGTAAGAAAACAAAATCAGGATAAGAAATCTGTTGAAGTTGAATTAAAGGGAAAAACTCCTGATGAGTTAGCTAATATTAAAAATGAAATTCAACAAGAATTCAAATTAAAGGTGACTAAACTGCTTGATAAAATAGAAACTATAAAAACAGGTGTCAATATAAGGGAGGAATTAAACAAAGCTCCAGAGCCTATAGCAAGAAAAAGTATATTTGAACTTTATGAAGAATTCGAAAAATCTTCAAACAAGGTTCAAAATGAATGCTACAACTATATTGATGAAAATAGATCAGAGCCTTACAAAGCTTATTTTAGGTTTGTGAACAATCTTGATTTTATAAAGAAAAAAATAACTGATAAGTTAAAAGATTACTCTAACAGTATAGAGATTGTAAAAGATTGCCATGGAGAAGCTCTTGAAGTATCACTGCCTTTTTCTTCTATGTACGTCAAAAATAAGGATTATCCTAGAGATATAGAACACTACATTTGGAAAAATAAAGGTCAAGATATAACCTTTTATTTTGATAGTGATGCTGAACGCAATTGGTTATATAAATTAATGCACGAAGGATACAAAATAAAGGAGACAAGTCTTTCAGATACTCAGCAAGTATATCTAATTGGTAAAAACTATTTGCCAAATTCAGACATCAAATATGAGTATTACAACGATGATGGAAGACATTTTTCATATCCTGATTTTGTTATGAAATCTCAAAAAAATGAGTACTTTCTTTTTGAAGTAAAAAGTTTAAATTGTTCGGCATCTCTTAATATCGATTCTGAAGAGTACACACAAAAGGTAGTTTCTTTAAAAAACTTATACCAAGCAGTTTCGTCAAAGATAGATGATTATTTTTGCATACCTGTAATGAGTGGAGGTTCTTGGACTATATCATGCTTTTATAAAGGAGCATGCTATGAGCTTGATGAGGAGCAACTGAAGCAGGTAGTAAACGGAGATAAGTCAATATTTGAATTTAGAAAATAAAATTTACTAGTTAAGCTCCACCTTTACAAAGGTGGAGTTGTAAGTTAAATTTCTCATCTCAGATTTTTTTGTCGACAACTTATTTATTGTGCATCTTAAACTTCTTTCTTACATTATGATATGGAGCTCTGTAGATAACCTTAAAGTGACCAAAATCTCTGTGTGTTCCAACCTTAGGTGGAATAAAAGTAATTGATTCTATGTTATCAACTTCTTTTGATGTCATAACCTTTAGTAAGTTCTTAGAAGAAAGAAAATCCTGTTTTTTCAGCACAGCATCTAAGTTCATTCTCGATTACCTTTAATTTTCACTCACGAAAATAATATCATATAATTATATTTAATCGCAGGCTTGCTTTAAGGATCGGTTAAATGGACTTTTCTAAAAAACTTCCTAATACAACATTCTTCAGAGAACTCATTGATAACAACTGCATTTATGTTGATAAATCAGAAATTATTTCTAAGTTTGCAGCCCAAAAAGGTCCTTTTTTTCTATCTCGTCCAAGACGATTTGGTAAGTCCACATTAGTAAGCACCTTGCAAGAGCTTTTTGAAAACGGTCTTGAAAGATTTCATGGTCTAAAAATAGAAAATCTATGGACAGATAAGACCTATAAAGTTATCTATCTTGATTTTTCAACATTTAAAGAAAGTGATCCTTCTGATTCTTTTAGATCTCTTTTTAACAGAGCCCTACTAAGAGCCTTCAAGGGAGCTCACTTAGAATTTAATGATTACAAAGATGAAGATGGTCCATCTGATCTTTTGTCTGATGCTCTTATGCAAGTCAATACAACAGACATCGTTCTTTTGATTGACGAATATGATGCTCCACTTACAGCAGTCTTGAATGATGAGAATGAATTTGAATCAAGACGCAAAATTTTGTCTAACTTTTATAGCGCTGTTAAATCATATCAAGGAGTGTTCCGTTTTATCTTCATAACTGGTGTGACATATTATGATCATACTTCCATCTTTTCTGCGTTTAACCATCTTGAGGATTTAACTTTAGATAGTGATTATGGTGCTTTAGTAGGTTACACAGAAGACGAGCTTGAGAACTATTTCTCACAATATATTGATAACGCAGCTGATGTGTTAAATAAAGAAAATAATACGGACTTTTATACTCATGAAAGTGTGGTTGCTTCTTTAAAGAGAAACTATGATGGCTACAGTTTTGATAAAAAATGTAGAGAGCATGTTTACAATCCTTGGTCTATAGTTAACTTTTTTAGTAAACCTCAAGAGGGATTTTTCCCTTACTGGTATATGTCTGGTGGCTCTAGACCTACATTTTTAGTTAATTTTTTAAAGCAAGAATTCTATAAAGTAGATAAAGAACAATTACAAAGACTTCTAGACTTGGATTCTACTGTAGATATAGAGCAGACTAAGCTGTACCCTCATATTGATAAGTTATCAGATCTTGATCTTCAGGCTATTTTGTATCAGGCAGGTTATTTCTGCATCAAAGCAGCTAGAAAGGGAATTTTAACCATAGGAATTCCAAATTTAGAGGTAAAACAGGCTTTTTCAGAGATCTTGGTGGGTATTATTACTCATAGTGAGATTGCACAGGAAAAGTACGTAATTCCGTTTGATAAGGCTATTAGTACATGCAATTTAGAACAGCTTAAGGCTTTGTTTAATAGTTATATCAATGAAATTTCATATGAAACCGTTAAGAATTTTTCTGAGTCATCATTTAGAGATGTTATTAAATTAGCCTTGTTGTCATTTAAGATAAATGCTTCAACAGAAGTTATGAGCGCTTGTGGAAGAGCTGATTTAACAGCTGAGTCTAATGATTATCTTTATGTTTTTGAGTTAAAAGTTACAGATAAAAAGTCAAATGTAGCATCTAAACTTGAGGATGCAAAGAAGCAAATTATCTCAAATAAGTATGCACGAAGACTTTCAGGAAAGACAATTGTTCCTGTAGCTTTAGTTATTTTGAATAACACCAAAGTTAAATCAAAGGACGAAGGCTCATTGTGTGAAATCGTTGCTATGGAAAAAGTTGAACTGTAAAGCAGTGAGCGATAGTGTCTGAATACTAAAAGAGCCTCGCATAGAGGCTCTTAAAATGTTGTTTCTGTAACTTAAGAATAAAAACAGCTCAATCTAATTTTAAAATCTAATCTGTTTTTTTCTGCCAGGGCGTGGAATGTAAACAAAGATAATACCGATAATTGCACCACATAATGCAATTAAAGCACCTTGTAACCACCAGCGCATCTGCATGTCTAATTCTTTTGTTTCAAGCTTATCAGCATAATCACGTCTTGTAGCATCAAGATCTTCTAACTGATTGTTCTGCTTTGATAACTGCTCTTTTAGAACAGCATTTTCTTTTTCTAGTTTCTCAACTTTTGCTTTAGCAGCCTGATAGTCTTTAGCTACGATAGAGTCATAGTTATCTAAATCGTTTTGTAATTTAGCAACCTGACCTTCTAAGATCTCAACCTTTGCCTTACCGCATGGTTCTGTCTGAAGATCTCTAGTCTGCATCCATAGCTGTTTGTTGTCACCCTCAACTAAAACAAACTTCTTGTCATCAGACATCTTGATGAATTTAAACTTTTCACCTACATGAGTTGCCTGAACAATTCTGCAGTTTGCACTAGGGCAGGTTCTTAACCAAACGTTAGCTGCTTCTGATACATAAACCTCATCACCTACTTGAGATTCTTCAACGGTAGCAGGTTTGGTAACTTTAATTTCAGCCTGAGAATTATCAGTCTGAGTTGACTGTTCGCTAGCTTGTGTATTGCTTCCTACTGCGTCTTCAGCAAAAGCAGAGTTTGCTAAAACAAGTGAAGAGCATACTAAGGTAAGTGATAAGATATTTTTGATAGATTTCACGATAAATCCTTAAATTCAAATCAATTATGTTGTTTTGAATATTTTGAAAGTTTTGATCATTTTGAAAATTGTTACAATTTTAGCACAGCTTGATTTATCACAGTTCAAAATAGCAGATTAAAAATCACACATGTTAACTTCAACTTGGCTACTTGTGTCCGCGTTGTGGCGCAGGGTGGTCAAGTAACTGGCGGTAGACACTCAATTACAGTAGTCACATTCTCTAAAAGTAAGACATCAGATCTGCTAAAAGATAAGGACTTCTTGTATCTTTACATACGGATTTTGGTGCATGTTGACAGTGCAGACATGAAAATCTTGAAAGGCTTTTTTCATATTTGAGCTTTTTGTGAGAATAATCTAGGCACAAACACTAAAAAATCTCTTATCATAGGAGTATCAAACGGAGAAAGACTATGAATAACAAAGAGATTGAGCTTAAATTTGGTTACGATGGAAAAGCAGACAATTTATTTGAAATCTTTTCAAGAATAGGCAATGTAAGTTCTGAGAGTGAACAGCATTTAGATAACACCTATTTTGATACCGACGATAAAGATTTATTTTCCTTAAAAGCAGGTCTTAGAATCAGACGGGCTGACACTTTTACCGAGCAGACCTTAAAGGTAAAAGGTGAGAATATTGGTGGTTTGCACAAGAGAGTAGAGTACAACCTGCCAATTGATGACACAGCTGAAGTTCCTAATCTATTAAAATTCCCAAAAGAAGCTTTTCCTGAGAGTTTTGATGTCGATGCTGTACAGCAGAAATTAAAGCAAGTTTGTCATATCAGCTTTACACGTCACTTATTTAATTTATCTTTGTTAGATAGCGTTTTTGAAGTGGCTTATGACAGAGGCTTTATTGAGGTTACTAAAAAGGGCAGTGATACCCCTGTACAGTACCCATTAAATGAATTAGAAATTGAGTTAAAAGAGACTACTGCTAAAAGCGATGATCTTTTAAATATCTTCTCAATTCTATGTACTCATTTGGCAACTAATAATTTGCCTTTATTACTAGAACCTTTTTCAAAGATGCACATAGCTGCTTTACTACAGAACAGCTCTCAGATGTCTTTAAATCTATCTCCATTTGATACTAAAAATGATGCAACCGTAGTAACCGAGTATATTAAAAATCTTGTGGCAAGCTTTGAACAGCTCTATGGCTATTTCATTATTTCAAAAGATATCACTGTCTTTAATTTAATGACCTCAGTACTCGAAGAGATATTACTGTCATTAAAACTCTTAAAGAAAAAGAATTTACCAGCCTTTATTCGTGGTCAGAATGAACCTGTAACCTATAAACAGGATCTGCAGATCATTTACAGACTGATTAAGAACTTCTATAAAGTTTGCTCTCATTTGAAAAAGCGCCTCTTAAATGCAAGATTAAATGGTAAAGACAAGGCAATAGAGGACTTATTTAAAGTTGTAAGAGAGTCTGAAAAACAAAACAAGATGTTCTTAATTCCTCTAAAACTGCGTTTGTTACTGTCTTTAATTGCAAGTTAGATTGTCTTATCGCTTTAATTTAAAGAAAAGTAAAAGCTTCAGGGCAAGAGCTCTGTATTTACTACAGAGCTTATAGCTAAATGGATACTAAAATGAAATTTAACATCATCCCATCTCCAAAGAATTACGATGCCCTTCCTGATGTTTTAAAAAAGGAAGCAGAAAATCAGTATGCAAGATTAAAAGACAAGCTTTCATATGAGGAGTTTTACCTTTTTGAGAGCAGGGCTGATTTTAAGTTTGTATTAGCTTTATCAGATTTTATTGCTAATACCATTTTTAGCTATCCAAAGGAGTGTGCATCCTTAGTAGCATCAGGAGCATTAGATTCTGCTCATTTTGCTGATTCCCACAAGAGCGCGGTTGAAGAATACATAACAGAGAAACTCTCAGAGTTTGATTTAAAAAAACGTTTAAGAGTAATTAGACGCACTAGAGCCATGGTTATAGCTTGGCGTGATCTTACAGGTGTAGCTTCAATTGATGAGGTCTTTTCATCATTATCAATTTTAGCTGAAGTCATTGTTTTAAGAACCTTAAAGGTTACACGTCTGCAGCTTAATAATGCTTATGGTGATGCTCTATCTGAAGACGGAACACCAATGCCATTACTGACCTTAGGTATGGGTAAATTAGGTGGTGGGGAGCTCAATTTCTCCTCTGATTTGGATTTGATCTTTGCCTATCCATATGACGGTGAAACTAAAGGTAAGACCCGCTCTTTAACTCATAAAGAGTTCTTTACAAGAATCGTACAGCGCACAGCAAACATGCTCTCTGATAAAACGGTAGATACATTCTGCTACCGTATTGATTTAAGATTAAGACCTTTTGGTGATGCTGGCACCCTTGTAAATTCCTTTGATGCTTTGCAGATTTACTATGAAACACAGGGTAGAACCTGGGAGCGTTATGCTTTAGTTAAAGCAAAATTACTAGGAACCACTGAAGACTATGGTGACTATGGTGCTGAGTTAATCTCATTACTGAAACCATTTGTTTACAGACGTTATCTTGATTATGGTGCCGTGCAGTCTTTACGTAAGTTAAAGCACATGATTGAGTCTGAAGTACGCCGTCGTTCTCTAAACAACAACTTCAAATTAGGTCAGGGCGGTATCCGTGAGGTTGAATTTATCGCTCAGGTCTTTGAACTGATGCGTGGTGGTCGTTTTGAGGAACTGCGTGAAAGATCATTACGTAAGACTCTAAAGAATATTAGAGCACTTGATCTGTTACCTGAGAATATCTGTTGCTTACTTGATGACTGCTACGTTTACTTACGTCGCCTTGAAAATGTAATTCAGGAGTTCTCTGACAAACAGACACAGACTTTACCTGATAATGAAAAAGACTGTGCAAGAATGCTAGTTGCCATGAACTACAAGGACAAAGAGACCTTCTTACATGATTTAGATGAGGTCATGAAAGCTGTCCATGAAGAGTTCAAGCAAGTAGTTGCAGATGAGGACAATGCTAAAGATAAGATTGAGAACTTTGATTTATGGGAAGCTGATAACTCTGAAGAGGAGTTAACCTCAGAGCTTGATAAATACCTTGTAAATAAGGCTGAGGATAAAGAACTTGCTAAAGCTATCATCAGCTTGAAGCATACCTTATCAAGAATGCCTGTAGGTCCTGTAGGTCGTGAGACCTTACTAGAGCTGATGCCAAAAGTAATTTATCTTGTGGCAAAAGAAGAGCAGGCATCTACCATCTTCAGACGTATTGCAGGCTTAATTGAGCAAGTTGCCCTAAGAACTCCTTATATGCAGTTATTGCGTGATAACAATTTAGTTCTAGAGCGTTTTATTAAGCTTTTAAAAGACAACCATTACGCCAGTGAGCTTATTACCTCACACCCAATCTTATTAGATGAGCTCTTCATACCACAGTACTTTGATGCACCGCCTAGTGCTCAAGAGTTCTTTGCTATGTTGCAAGAAAGACTCTTGAGGATACCTCAGGATGATCTTGAGACTGTAATGGAAGAATTGCGTCTCTTTAAAAAGGTTATGATTTTTAGAATTGCCTTATCTGATAAAGCAGGCAAATTACCTTTGATGAAGATTTCTGATGCCTTAACTTGGCTTGCTGAGGCTATTGTAAAGGAGCTTATGATTTTAGCTTGGGATCAGAATGCTAAGAAGTATGGCATACCAGAAGGTGCTACCGTAGATGATCCTGGTCTTGCTGTCATCGGTTACGGTAAGTTAGGTGGTATTGAGCTAGGTTACAAGTCTGATTTGGATATGGTGTTCATCAGAAAAGTATGTGAAGGCACAACTAATGGAGAGTCACCAATCTCTGTAGACATGTTCTATCAGCGTCTAGTTCAAAGAATGTTGCACCTATCTACTACTAAAACTGTAGGTGGTGTGCTCTATGACTTGGATATGAGACTGCGTCCTGATGGTGATACCGGTCTTTTAATCTCAGATATTGATTCTTTTGAAAAATATCAGTCAAATCGAGCTTGGACCTGGGAGCATCAGGCTTTAGTAAGAGCAAGACCTATTGCTGGTTCAAAACAAATCATCGATGAGTTTAACCGCATTCGTGAGGATGTAATAAGACGTACTAAAGATGAGGTTAAATTAAAAGAAGAGGTGGTAGCTATGCGCGAGAAGATGCGCAAGCACTTAGATAGAACCTCTGATAAGCTCTATGACATCAAACAAGGACCAGGTGGCATGATTGATGTTGAGTTTATCTCACAGTACCTGCTGTTAGACAATGCGCCTCGCTTTAAAGATATGAAACTGTGGACTGATAATGTCAGAATTTTAGAAGAATGTGCAAAATTCGGCATCATTGATGAGACTGTAACAAAACAGTTAATTGAAGCTTATATTGATATTCGTAAGATTTATCATGAGTTATCTCTAGCTGATCTGCCTCGACTTGTTCATATTGAAGACAGACCTAAAAAGACCTTTGATGTCGAAAAGATCTGGAAAGACTTGTTTAAAGACGTTATCAATAAAGAAAGTGATAACAAAGCTTAAGGATCCTACTCAAGCTATCTATGGTAGCTTGAGACTTAAGGCTGTGATTAAAGCATGTAATTAAAGCATGTGGTTAGTTAAATATCAGGAAAGAACGGCCTTCTAGTGAAAAAAGGATCTAAAGGATCATCGTCGTCATCGTCATAAGGATTGACTAAAGGGAAATCTCGTTTAAGTTTTGCTTTGTTGTTACTCACAATAGGTCCTTTGCCTATAGGACACTTATAAGCTCTACCAGACAGACCAACTCCTAACATTCGTCTTGTAAGAGGGCGGGGATAGACATGTGTTTCAACAAGATGAGTACCGCCAAGTTTAGCTACCTGCATCTTTAAAGAGGATCTTGCGTTATCGATGTGAGCAAATGGAGCGTTGGTATCAACATCAGCTATAAAGGTACAACCTTCAACTTCAGTTGGCAGGGCAGTGATGATTTTATTTGCCTTTTCAAGCTCAAGATCTGAGTAGCATCCCTGAAGAGATGCGGTAGCAAGGCCAAGAACAAGGCAAATAAACAATCTTTTCATTTATAAGTAAGACACCTGCTTATAAAATTTCCTATTTATCAGATAAACCAGGATAACGGTTTTCCTCTGGATTTGGAGCAGTCTTAAAGCGTCTGTGCAACCACAGATACTGACCTGGTGCCATTAAAATTATCTTTTCAATGATCTTGTTGATTCTAGCTGTATCAGCTAAAGCATCATCTGTTGGGAAGTTCTGTAAAGGCTCTTCAACATACAGATGGTACTTGCTGCCTTCACGAATAGTCCAAGCAGGTTGTACCTGAGTATTTTTAACTCTAGCAAGGTTATGAGTGCCTTCAACAGTAGCAGCTTCTTTTACAGCAAAGAAAGGTACAAAGGTAGAAACTCTACGACCATAGTCCTGATCTGGAGCATACCAGATTGGCATGTTCTTCATTAAAGCTTTGATCATGCTACGAGGATCGTTTCTGTCAACCAAAGCTAAATTCTTTCTTAGTCTGCCACGAACCTGAGCCCACTCCCAAACAGGGTGATCCGATGGTCTGTAAACACCAATACCTGGGGTAATCAAGGTGGCATAAATTCTTGCCATAAGCTCTAAAGTTACAAAGTGACAGGATAGAACAAGAATAGGCTTGCCAGACTTTGCAATTTCCAAAGCTTTTTCTAACTGCTCTTTATCAATAGCAATATGTCTTTTTAATCTCCAGTCAGGCCAGAACCAAGCAATACCGGTCTCAAACAGAGCGCGACCGGAGTTCTCCATAACCTCTTTTGAGAGTTTTTCTTTCTCACTGTCAGCCATATCAGGGAAAGCAAGTTCCAAATTTCTTTTTAGAACATATTTTCTTGCAGGTAGAATTTTGCCTAACAAGTTGCCTATATGCTTACCTATAAACATCTGTACAGAGTAAGGTAAAAAGGTTACCAAAGCATATAGTAGAAATACAGCAATCCAAGCGCCCCAGAAATGAGGCAATAACATCTTTTTGACAAAAGCTGGTTTTGAGACAAAACCGTTGCCCCAACCTCTTTTTACTGTACTAAAGCGCTTATTCTGAGCGCTTTCTTTACGTCTTTCCTTTTCGGAAATATGAAGTGAATATTTTTCCATGAATTATTCTTTGTTAACTTGAATAAAACTTTATTGTATCTACTTTTAAGAAAAATCACTGACAATCTTTTTAAAAATGTATTTTATCTCTTACTTTTATCGAAGATTGTAAGTAAAATAGCTCATTCGCCTTCTATTTGTGCTTTTTTTTGTGCCATATAGCGTATGCTTTTTGCTACGCTTTTCTGTCCTTGATATTAGCCACAGACTTTCTAACAATAAGCTCAGTCTTAAAAGGTGGTATCTTAAACTTATCCTCACCAGATGCTCTGTCTAATGACAGCAATAAAGCATTCTTACCCATATCTTCAATTGGGTTTTTCACGGTTGTAAGCGCAGGTGACAAACATGATGATAAGAACAGATCATCAAAACCAGTAAAAGACACTTCATCTGGTACCTTGATACCACGATTTTCAAAAATAGACATTGCTGAGGCTGCAACTGCATCAGAATAACAGGCAATAGCAGTAAAGGCCTCTTTATCTTTTTGTAGAATTTTTAAGAGTTTTTCTGCTGCCTGTGCACCACCTTCTAATGATGGAGGAACACTTAAGATTAGCTCATCGTTTACCTCAAGGTTATGAGCTTTCATCGCCTCAAGATATCCAGCCTTACGCTGGTGAGCATCGATAATGTCAAAAGATGAGTTGATAAAGGCAATCTTTTTATGTCCGTTTGAAATTAGATATTCAATTTCATCGTACATAGCGCCTTTGTTATCAATGTTAACGCATCTGTCTTCATAGCCTTTTATAATTCTGTTGACTAATACTATGGCAGGGAAACGAGACATATAGTCTGCTAAAACCGCATCATCAATAGCCATAGCATGAATGATTAGTCCAGAACATTGATGAGAGAGCAGAGAATCAATTGCATTCTTTTCTCTTACAGGATCATAAAAGCCCTGAGTAATCAAAAGACTTTTACCTAAGCTGTTTGCAACTACGTCACATGATTTAATCATGCTACCAAAGTAGGCATCTGAAATATCTGAAACTAAAATTCCAATAGTTTCACTGTCTTTTTTAGCTAGAGTTCTAGCGTTGGCATTTAAATAGAAACCTAATTCTTTTTGTGCTTTTAACACTGCATCTTTAGCACTGTCGCTTACTTTAGCGGTGCCATTTAATACTCTTGAAACTGTTGCTACAGAAACATTAGCTCTTTTAGCTACATCTCTAATCGTTGCTGCCATGGTAATTATCTTTGGTAAAATATATTGTACAAATAAAGGTGACAAACATCATTTTTAATCTATATTTTACATTAAATCGAAAATAAAAAATTAAAATGTGAAAAAGATCAAATTATTCTATTGTCATCTTAATTTTATGGTCTATAATTCATGTAAACGGTTACATGAGCATATCAATGCTTTTAGAGGAAATTTAAAAATGGCTACAATTTTAGTAACAGGTGGTGCCGGTTATATCGGTTCTCATACAGTAATTGAATTAGCAAACGCTGGTTACGAGCCAGTTATCTTTGATAACTTCTACAACTCAAAACCTGCAGTTCTAGCAAGAATTAACAAAATTGTAGGTCACCCAATTCCTTTTGTAGCAGGTGACATTCGTTCTCGTGAGCAGTTAGAAGCTGTATTCACAAATTACAAGATTGATGGTGTTATCAACTTTGCAGGTCTAAAGGCAGTAGGTGAGTCTGTTAAGAAACCTTTAGAGTACTACGATAACAACGTAAATGGTGCTCGTACCTTATTAGCTGTAATGAGAGAGTTCGGCTGCAAGAACTTTATCTTCTCATCATCAGCAACAGTTTATGGTGAGCCTGACAGTGTTCCATTAACTGAAAATTCTCCAGTTAAAAGAGCAAACTGCCCATATGGTCAGACTAAGGTTGATATTGAGTACATGTGTCAGGAGTTACAAAAAGCTGATCCTGAGTTCTCAATGGTACTACTTCGCTACTTCAATCCAGTAGGAGCTCACAAGTCAGGTTTAATTGGTGAAGATCCTCGTGGTATCCCTAACAACCTGATGCCATACTTAACACAGGTTGCTGTAGGCAGATTAAAAGAGTTAAGCATCTTCGGTAACGATTACCCAACTCCTGATGGTACTTGCGTACGTGACTATATCCATGTTGTAGATTTAGCTCTAGGTCATGTTGCAGCTCTAAAGCACTGCCTAAATGTACCAGGTACTCACATCTATAACTTAGGTACCGGTGTAGGTTACTCAGTACTTGATATGGTAAAGGCATTCTCAAAGGCAATTGGCAGAGAGCTTCCATACAAGTTTGCTCCACGCAGAGCTGGTGATGTTGTAGCTTGCTACGCTGATCCTACAAAGGCTAAGAATGAATTAGGCTGGGTTGCAACTAGAACTCTAGATGATATGACCGCTGATTCATACAACTGGCAGAAGAATAACCCTAACGGTTACGAAGATTAAATTTGCAATTAGCCAGGTGTTCCTGGCTAATCCAACATAAGCTAATCGAAAGATATTCAAACATAGGTTAATAAACCAAGGTTAGTAAACCAACAAATTAAAATAACAGGTAGGTTTAAAATGTCATCATTTAACATTACAGATCATCCTCACAGAAGATTTAATGCCTTGACTGGCGAATGGATCTTAGTATCTCCTCACAGAGCTAAGAGACCTTGGAATGGTCAGGTTGAAAAATTACCTGTAGAAGCTAAACCAACTTACGATCCAAAGTGTTACCTGTGTCCTGGTAATACCCGTGTAAATGGTGACAAAAATCCTAAGTATGAGCACAACTTCGTATTTACCAACGATTTTGCTGCTCTAACTCCAGATACTCCATTAGATGCTCCAGAGAGCGAAGAGCTTTTCCAGTTAGAGCCTGCTCGTGGTACAGCTCGTGTGATCTGCTTTAGTGCTGACCACTCAAAGACCTTACCTGTAATGGAAACAAGCGAAATCCGCTCTGTTGTAGATTTATGGGCTTCTCAGTTTAGAGAACTGTCAGCTACTTATAAGTATGTACAGCTCTTTGAGAATAAAGGCGCAATTATGGGATGTTCAAATCCACATCCACATGGACAGATTTGGGCATGCGACTTCATCCCTGAAGAGTTGATGAAAGAATACAATCAGCAGAAAAAATACTTCGATAAGCACAATTCACCTTTATTGCTAGACTACGTAAATGCTGAATTAAAGAAAAAAGAACGTATTCTTTTTGAGACTGAGTACTTTGTAGCTTTAGTTCCATTCTGGGCATTCTGGCCATTTGAGACCATGATCTTACCTAAGTTCAAGGTTCAGACTATCGACCAGTTAACTGATGCTCAGCGTGACGATTTAGCTGTTTGCATCAAGAAATTAACTTGTCGTTATGACAACCTCTTTGAGTGCTCATTCCCATACTCAATGGGCTGGCACAATGCTCCACAGGATGGTAAAGACCACAGCGAGTGGCAGTTACATGCTAACTACTATCCACCATTATTAAGAAGTGCAACTGTAAGAAAGTTCGTTGCAGGCTTTGAGTTATTAGCTGAGAAACAGCGTGATTTAACACCTGAACAGGCAGCAGAGCGTCTGCGCAATCTTTCAGATATCCACTACACCTTAAAGAAATAACAGACAAAAGGATCAACATATGTCAGATATTAAAACTATTTGCCTAAAGGCTTTTGAAGATAAGTTCGGCGCAAAGCCTCAGATGCAAGAATATGCACCAGGTCGTGTAAATATCATCGGTGAGCACACTGATTATAATGGTGGTTTCGTTCTACCTTGCGCAATTAAGTATGGTACTTGCATGGTAGCTAAAGAGAACGGCTCCAATAAGATGCGCATTCTAGCTGTAGACATGAACAATGACTACGATGAGTTTGAAATTGCTCCAAAGATTGAAAAGCATCCTACAAAGTTATGGGTAAACTACCTGCGTGGTGTAACTTATCAGTTAGCTCAAAAGTTTGGTGATAAGGTAAAAGGTCTTGATATTGCAATCAAAGGTGATGTTCCTCCAGGTGCTGGTCTATCATCATCTGCTTCATTAGAAGTTTGCTTCGGTCACTTAGTATCATCAGCTTTTGGTTTAAATGTTCCTTTAATGGATATCGCTCTAATGGGCCAGGCTGCAGAAGCTTACATCGGCATGAAGTGCGGCATCATGGATCAGGCAATTTCTGCTAACGGTACCGTTGACCACTTAGTAAGAATTGACTGCAAGAGCTATGGTTTAACTCAAGTTGCAGTTCCTAAGGATCTTGTGATCTTAATTATCAACTCAAACATCAAGCATCAGCTAGTAGGTTCTGAGTATAACGACCGTCGTGAGAGCTGTGAAAAGGCAGCATCAATCATGGGGGTACCACTATTACGTGATGCAACTATGGAGATGTTAGAGAAGTTCAAAGATAAGATGGATGATGTAACTTATCGTCGTGCTCGCCATGTTATCACCGAGGATCAGCGTGTATTAGATGCTTCTAAGGCATTTGAGTCAGGCGATCTGAAGACCTTAGCTAAGTTAATGTATGCTTCTCATGTTTCAATGCGTGATGACTTTGAGATCACTGTAAAAGAGACAGATGCTCTAGTTGAGATTGTAAAAGAAGCTTTAGGTGAGGAATATGCTGCTGTTCGTCAGACCGGTGGTGGTTTTGGTGGTTGCGTAGTAGCAGTTGTTGAGCCTAAGAACGTACAAAAGGTTAAAGATGCTGTAAATGCTAAGTACAAGGCTGTATCTGGCATTGATGCTACCATCTTTGAGACCACAGCATGTGCTGGTGCAACTTTTACTAAGCTTTAATTAAAAAAAGCTTGCAAAAGTAATTTTCAAAGTGTAATAAATCTCTGTTCAAAAGTAGTTTCTCTGCTGCCATCGCAGCAGAGCTTTTTGATTTCAAAATATCTTCTCTTAAACCCCAATCCTAAAAAACACTAAAAACACGATCAATATTAGTGCAATTTAAGATCGTTTATGGACCTTTTAGTAAATTTTTGCTACATTTTAGAACAATAAATCAAGAGACATGAGTCTCATTACTAACAGGCTATAAAGGACAAATTATTATGACAACTAGAGTTGGTATTTACGGCTACGGTAACTTAGGTCGTGGTATTGAGTGTGCTGTTAATGCAGCTAATGACATGGAATTAGTAGCTGTATTCACAAGACGTGAGCCTTCTGCATTAAAGATTGCATCTAAGAATGTAGCAGTTGTAAATGTAAAAGATGTTGCTTCATACAAAGATAAGATTGATGTAATGATCTTATGCGGTGGTAGTGCAACTGATCTTCCAACACAGACTCCAGAATTAGCAAAGCTATTTAACGTAATCGATAGCTTTGACACTCACGCTAAGATCCCTGAGCACTTCAAGTTAGTAGATGAAGAAGCTCGTAAGAGCAACCACATTGCTTTAATCTCAGCAGGTTGGGATCCAGGCATGTTCTCATTAAACCGTTTATATGCAAACGCTGTTTTACCAAATGGTAAAGATTACACCTTCTGGGGCAAGGGCGTAAGTCAGGGCCACTCAGACGCAATTCGTCGTATCAAAGGTGTTAAGGATGCTAGACAGTACACCTGCCCAGTACAGGCTGCTTTAGATGCTGTAAGAAGCGGTTCAAATCCAGAATTAACCACAAGACAGAAGCACACTCGTTTATGCTATGTTGTTCTTGAGGAAGGCGCTGATCCAGCTTACGTTGAGAATGAGATCAAGACCATGCCTAACTACTTTGCTGACTACGACACCACTGTAAACTTCATCTCACAAGAAGAGTTAAACAAGAACCATTCAGGTATTCCTCACGGTGGTTTCGTAATTAGATCAGGTGCTACTGGTGTAAACAACGAGCACAAGCACATCATTGAGTATAGCTTAAAGTTAGACTCTAACCCAGAGTTCACTGCAAGCGTAATCACAGCTTACACAAGAGCTATTGCACGTCTATATAAAGAGGGTGCAAGAGGTTGCAAGACTGTATTTGATATTGCTCCTGCTTACTTATCACCATTATCTGGTGAGCAGTTACGTGCTACTATGCTTTAATAAAAGCATTAAATTAAAGCTGTAACAAAAGCATAAAAGATAATGAAAAGCTCCTGCCTTTATAATGAAGGTGGGAGTTTTTTTTGCAGGTAGCATTCTTAATGTAGTTTCTATGAAGTTTCTCTTATGAGAGAAGGTATAAGATCCTATTATGACAAGGTAAGAGTCAATTTCTTTCCTAAAGCTTTGAGTGCTTTTTGAATGGTGTCAATTCTTGTGTTATGTTTTAAATTTACAATTCTATTCACTTCTTGAGGTTTTAGCCCCATTTTTCTTGCTAAATCTACAGGTCTTACCTTATTTTCAACCATTGTATTTAACAGCATCATTCTAGCGATGACACTTATGGGTAATTCTATAAGCTCTTCGTTTTCTTTAGGAGCAGATGGCTCTGGAAAGACTTTATTATGCTCAAAATACAGATCTAGTAGTGTGATTAGTGCAGATGCTCCTGTGCTTTGCAATTCATCATGTGACCAAATTTCACTGTTAAAGTTCGGAAAATCCCTAAATTTAAGGATAAATCCGCCTTCTTTGTTGTCTACTAGTTCTACTGGATATTGATAATTACTCATATATGTACCTCTAAAACTCAATATATCTGATTTATTTTATAAACACAAGTGTTTATAAAACATAAAACTATATATAGAGTAATACAGTGAAGTAAGCTCTTACCACTATATAACTGCTAAGTACTCTGAGTATATTGGTGATTTATTTTTAGAATTGAATGACAAGATTTAGAAGTGTTTTATTACGGAAAGAAGGAGATTTGAACTCCTGAATCATCATTTGATGATTGTCGCATTTCGAGTGCGATGCATTCAACCGCTCTGCCATCTTTCCGTAAGTGCCATTATAATTGAAGTAAAAGAATAATCAATCAAAACGAAATGTATGGAGTCTATTATGGTAGAGCACGATGAGAAAACTAAAAGCTTTTACCTTTTAGAAGATGGCTACAAGGCTTTTATCTGCTATGAAGTTCAAAACGGTGAATTTGATGTATTAACCACACAGGTTCCAAAAGCAATTTCTGGCAGGGGATTAGCCTCTCAACTTATGAAAGCATGTGCTTCATTTGTTCAAGAAAAAGGACTGAAATTTAAAAAAGATCAGTCCTGCTCTTATGCTCAAGCATGGCTTGAACGACATTAACTACTTTCGTTTTAAAGTCTTAATAAATTCCTTTTCAGCCTCTGTCGGAAGATAAGACTCTCTTATCTTCTGCAGAGCTTTATTGTAGGTCTTCTTATCAGTTTTTAAACTGATTAGCTTCTTTGTTACCTTGTCTTTATTACACTTACAGTAGAAGGTTGCTATAGCCCACGCAGCTCCCATGTGTACGTAGTACTCAGAGGTATCAACCTTTTCTATTAGCGAAAACACCTCATCAAGATATTCATCTTTAGCAAAGTAATCTAAAGCCATCACACAAGCAAAGCGCATATCAAAAGGTTTGTCATGGTGCAGGAACAAAGGCTTTATAAAAGCATAATACTCATCCATATGAGTTTGGCACTCTTTTAAAAGAGAACACAAGCAATCACAGATTGCCCAGCCGTTGATAAAAGGCAAGAACTCTTTTATAAGAGAAAGTCTCTTTTCAACATCCATTGGAATTTTTGCAATAAAGACTGCTTTGCAAAAGCGCTCTTCAAAGGCAGAATCAAGAGGTAGAGGTTGCAACAGTAGTGCAGGATCTTCATGCTTTAGGTATTTTTGAGCAAGCTTGCGTACGATAGGATTTCTAACGCCAAGCATGGTGACACCAGGACTTAACTTTTCTGAGAACTCTTTGTATTTTATCTCAGACAAAGATTGAAGTTCAGCTAATAACTTTTGCTGTACAGCGTTTCTTATATTTTTACCTTTTGTCATGCTCAATCCTTACCTTTGGTCACACCTAAAATACATGTATAGCCACACCTATAGCCACACTAAATCCATACTTGTAGCTTGCCACACTTAAAATACTTTTGGTAATTCTTTAAAAGACGATGTATACCGAGGTGATTTATGTTGAGGATCGTTAAAACGTGACTGTTTTACTAGCCTGTTTTGCGCTCCCAAATACACAGTATCCTGCTCTATAGCATTGATGTTATCAAGAGTCTTCATCAGATTGTCACTTTTATCTAAAACCTCTTTATCAGGATTTACTGAAAAAAGATCAGATTGATATTCTCGGCTATCTTTAAAATCAAAAAGAATAACACCAGCTTTCATATACTCATAGCCATCTTTATAGATTGCATTTAAGAGTTCTCTTGCTGCAGCAATAAAGACTCTGGTATCAGCGCAGGGGATATCTAAAGACATGATAGCTTCATTAGAGTACTTATCTTTATTTCCAAAATAAGAGGTTCTAATGGAGATAGCTATCTTTTGAGCATACTTGTTTAAAGAGCGTAACTTTTGACAGGCTTTAGCTACATAATTAGATAATGCTTCATACAGATCGTCATATGAGGTGATCCTGTCTTTAAATGAGCGCGACCACATGATTTGGTTTTGATTTTGAGGTTCAGACATACTCTCAATGCAATCTATGTTGTTTAATTCCTTTATGGTGCGTTCAATCTGTACGGTGTACTTCTTTCCTAAATAGGTAGCATCAGCATTAGCCAAATCATAAGCACTTGAGAAACCTTCATTTAAAAGGTGTTCTTCCATATTCTTACCAATGCCCCAGACCTCTTTTATAGGATTATCTAAAAGCAGTCTCTGTCTTTTACTGTCTGTAAGAATGCTGTACACGCCGTTTGTCTTTTTATGAGACTTTGCATAGTTATTAGAAAGCTTGGCTAAAGTCTTGGTTCTAGCTATACCAATACCTACAGGAATACCAATCTCTGTTGCTACAGCATGCTTTACTTTATAGGCAATAGATAAAGCCTCTTCTTCAGAGATATTTTCAAAAGACAGAAAAGCTTCATCTACAGAGTACACTTCAAGCTCTTTTGAAAATCTCTCTAGTAACGTCATCACGCGATTTGAGATATCAAGATATAAAGAAAAGTTTGATGAGAACAAAGAGATCTTGTACTTTTTAATTTCTTTATCAATCTTAAAGACAGGAGAGCCCATAGCAATGCCTAAGGCTTTTGTCTCATATGATCTAGATACAACAATGCCATCATTGTTAGAGAGTACAGCAACTGGTTTATTGGCAAGATCAGGCCTGAAGATCTTTTCACAGGACACAAAGAAGTTATTGCAGTCACAGAGTAGATAAACTTTGCTGAATACTTTTGTATCTGTCATTTTCTAACTGCCAAAGATAACTTACGCCTGTAAAAGAAATGGTTTAAAAGATTGATATAAATATTATCATAATAATTAAATTTTAAACAGATATGTAAATCACAATTAGTTATATCCTGAAAAATTTAATATCCTTAAAATTTGCGTTAATTATCAGCAAGTTGTAAAAATTTTATAATTTTGCGTAAATGAAAAGTTACGTGAACGTTACAAAGAAAAACAAATATGGCAACAACACCATTTGAACTACGTCACAAAGTTGTAAAGTGGTTCAGGTAAAAATTAATGTAAATTAATCAGTTAGTTACAACGCTGATTTTGCTCTTTAAAAATGTGATTCAGAGATCA
>Ga0256405_10002642_pt1 | contig 39949 bp, 39 predicted proteins | sample RumenRJG_02DNA_FD_189096 | JGI IMG/M metagenome (GOLD analysis project Ga0256405, IMG submission 189096) | Bovine rumen microbial communities from Lethbridge, Alberta, Canada - RJG_02 | ecosystem: Host-associated > Mammals > Digestive system > Stomach > Rumen | place: Canada: Alberta... | reverse complement strand
GGGCGTTCTTCGCATCACGGGTGTGGTCTTCCAGCAGCCCCATCACGCGCGCCGTACCTAAGTCCTTGGGGAACGAGCCGTACACCTTGATACGCTCCAGCGACTCCTTCACCCAGCCCCACGGCAGTTTCTTCACCAGGCGGTCCTTCTCCCGTATCCGGGACTGGCGCTGATAAGCTCGGAATGTCACCTTACCTGTCCACTCGTCACGACGCAGTGAACCCTCCACGCACTTTCCACAAACGAGGCGTGCGATAACCTCTTCTGATAATTCAATGTACTTTCGCATAATCTTGTCGAATTATGAGCTTTGGAATGGCGGGGTTTTAGTTGAGCTCATTTCGTACGTACACATTTCCTCCGCTCACGCCTCCGACTCGGTTATTTTTGCTTTTTTACTTTTTACTTTTTACTTTTTTACCTTTTTACTTTATTACGATTTCTTTTGTTTCACGCTGGCGAACCACGCCTCCGTTCTGCAGTCCTGCGTTCTTCAGGCCGTCAGCCATCTGCCATTGGCTGCAACAGTATTTCTGTTCGACCTTCAGTCCGGCCTTCTGGCAGACCCTTGTGCCGTCGTTCAGACATTCCTTGTGCTGGCACGAGGCACAGCATCTGTTCACCTTGACGCGATAAGCAGTCATCACTGTCTTCATCATCTTTTTCATTTCTTTCTCTGATTTTGTTGATTCTGGTGCAAAGGTAAAACCGATTTTTGGGCCCCACAATAGCAGTCATGTCGATTCGGAAACGGTTCGGATAGACTGCTATCCGATTCGGAAATTATTTCGGAAGAAGCCCTAAATCCTACCCCTCATCAGGTTGAAAAAACGCTTCACGATGTTGTTTCTGCGGGTGGTCTCCTGAGCGTCACTCGTGTCGCTGAAGGTCCAGTTGAACAACTGGCCTCTGGCCGCATCCATCATCTTCGATACAGACGATTCGCTGGGCAGGCCGTCCAACTGCAGCTCACCACCAAGATAGTCGATATACTTCTGTGCAGATTCAAACGAGGGCAAGTCGTCATCAGAGTCCATGGCCACCTTCAGCCAGGCATAGTCATACATCCTGCGCAACAGGCGTTCCTCCCTCAACTGGACAATGGCATGACGGATACGGATTGCCAACGGGCCACTGCTCAGCACGGCTGACTCATTCACCTCGACCACCTCAACGCTCGGGCAGAGGCTCAACATACCCATCAGTCTCTCAAAAGCTGCGTCATCGACACGCACTACGATTTCTTTCATTCTTCCTCAAAGTGTTGTGAGAAGAGATTGAACGCTGCGCAGCTTTTCACTCTCGAGAGACTCTCACTCACCTCGGGTTAATAAAAATGATTTCTTACGACCAATCGGGGCAAATGGCCCCTCAGGTTTACACTGCAAAATTACGAAAAAGACGGCGCAGACTAAACGAAAGGACGGAAACGTGGTAGATGGCGGCTTTTCACTTTTCCTCAGGATTTAACACCCGAAATCGAAAACTTTTCCTCAGAAACGGCCACTTTTCACAAAACGACGGAAAACTTTTCCTCAGCACATCATCAAATCGAGGAAAAAATAGTAAGTTTTCCTCAGAACACGAGGAAACGATACAAAAAAGTAGATAGACCCCCTTGGAATCCATCTACTCATTTTTACAGGAAATCGAAAGTTTCAGATAGCCAGCAGCTCCTGCAGTGCCGAAATCATATTCTGGAAAGTCGCAACGGCGTCACTGTCGGCAACGCCAAGTTCGCGCTGCTCCTTGCGCTCCTTCAATACAGCCGACCAGACCACTGGGCGGAAACAGCCTTTATAGTTGTTGCAGAAATACTGATAGAGGCGCTTCTCCTTCTTGCTATCGACGGCACACCACTTCAGGAAGCACACCAGTACAACACTGTCCAACTTGCCATGCTGACCTTCCACGTCCATCGTGTCGAAGTGCTCTATCGCCCAACGCACCCTCTCCACCTTCTCGCAATTATTTCCCCACAGATAGGTCTCCTCCTCCGTCATGCCGTTGTTCTGACCCTGGCGCACAGCCTCCAGCCACACAAACTGCCTGAACTCCTTCTTCGCCACGTTGTGGTATTCCGTCCTCAGGAAATCATCCATCGAGCGGGCCTTGGCCTTGCGTCTGTCAAGCTCAGTCTCTGGCACCTGCAGAGGATCCATCAGGTCTGCATAGTCTCTCATCCCACTCAGCAGCTGCTGGCAACTGTTCTGATAGATAGACTTCAGCAGCTGCACATCCTGACGTATCACGGCCTCGTTCTCTATCATCTGGTGACACAGGGCCAGTGTCGCCGTAGCCGTTGTCAGGAGGGTCTCCAGTTCATGATACAACTGCTGCACCACCTCGTCGTAGGAAGCCAGTCCGTACATGTCGATGACACAGGCGCCATACGACAGCGGCGAACGGTCGAACACCGTCGGCTGCTTCGCCCCTTCAGGCAGCTGAGCCATCGAGCGTGGCGTCGTCTTCTGGAACACCTTCTTCAGCGCGCATAGCGTCGAGCGTATGCGGTTGAAATAGCGCTGTGCCTCCGTAAAGCACTTGTTGTTGTCTGTGGCAAACTCCTGGATGAAGCTCTCAGAGAATTTCATCAGTGCGCGAGCCTCCATATTCATCCGTGCCTGATACGAACGTATCATGTCCAGCGTCTGCTCTATCTGGAACGGTGTATAGTGGCGCGCCTGTAAGCTGGCGATGAATCTGTTTTGTTCAAACTGGTCAAGAGCGCCAATGATCTCCAGTAGCGTCTCGTCGTTCTTTTCTACAATAGTTGAATATCTCATGTCTTTTAAAAAATTAAGTTTTTATTAATGTAAACACTGCTGAGGCATAGCATCCTGCCCTCGCAGTCCGGCTGCAAATATAGAAAATGGGGTGTTGCAAAACCTGCAACACCCCACTAAGATTTAATATCATTTAAGAACCGCGACAGGATTTTGGCCTTTGGCCTCCCTTTGTCGCATCTCTCCCACCCCGTCGCAACAACTCCAAGAAGATCTGGCCTAAATATTTGGTTTTAGGTTAGTAATGATGTATGTAGGGCCCGCAGTGATGCAGGCCCTACATGCGTTATAAAGGGCTACCAAAGATTTTCCAGAAATAATTTGGTCGTATCGGAAGAAATCATTACTTTTGCACCATCAATGTTAAACTTAAACACATAATGGTATGACAAACATGGAACCAAACAAAGGTGAGATCGTGATGTACCAACCCGATGAAACCATCAGGCTGGAGGTAAGAATGGGTGAAGAGACTGTATGGCTAACTCAACCACAAATGGCTGAGCTATTTGATAAAGATAGGACTGTCATCAGTCGACACATCCGAAACATCTATAAAGAGGAAGAACTTGAAGAAAGTATCACATGTGCAAAATTTGCACATATGGGGTCCGAAGGTGATCAGACATACGAATACACAGCGTATAATTTGGATGTAATCATCTCCGTAGGCTATCGAGTAAAATCAAAACGCGGTACAAAATTCCGCCAGTGGGCCAATCGAGTCTTGAAGGATTACTTGCTCAAAGGCTATGTGGTCAATCAGCGAATTACCGTTCTGGAACACCAAGTAGCCGAACTAACAGACAAGGTCAATTTTTTCGTCCGTTCGTCGCTGCCGCCCGTGGAGGGTATCTTCTACGACGGCCAAATCTTTGATGCCTACGCCCACATCATCAGCCTCATCAAGCAGGCCAAACACTCCATCGTGCTCATCGACAACTACATTGATGAGAATACTCTTGTAATGCTAAGTAAACGAAATGCCAGCGTATCTGCCACAATCTACACCCGCCAGCTCTCGCAACAACAGCAACTCGACCTACAACGCCACAACCAACAGTATCCGCCTATCACAGTCAACTCTTGCCAACATAACCACGATCGTTTCCTGATTATCGACGATGCGGTCTATATCTTCGGTGCCAGTCTGAAGGATGCAGGCAAGAAGCTCTTCGCCTACATCCGCATGCAAGAGACATCAGCAACGGAATTGCTCAATAACATCAGATAGTACCACGACAGGATTTTGGCCTTTGGCCTCCCTTTGTCGCCTCAAGCCTATCCCGTCGCAACAACTCTGAGAAGATCTAGCTTAAATATTTGGAAATCGCCAAAATCCGCCGTACCTTTGCATCAGATTTATGAATTGAACGTTATAATGGTTAGATAAGTTTTCTTTTTCATAATGGTTTTGGTTTTAGGTTAGTAATGATGTATGTAGGGCCCGCAGTGATGCAGGCCCTACATGCGTTAATATTCAATTTGATTCAGAAATGAATATTACCAATCATTTGATTGCTTTAGTTTACTATTGATAGTGGCAATCAAGTTGTTGAAATAGTTTTCAATGCTTGCTATTTTACTATCGGCATCTTCATCAAAATAACCCCTTATGTTAACACCACTGATATTTGAAAGATTGTTGGTGTCTGAATTTTCTACTACCATGTGGATATATTTGAGAGAAGGTGTATTATATCTAATTTTGCCATCCTTAAATTGAATAACAAGTCCAAAAATAATATGATTGAAAATGGTCTTATAATTGAAACTAATTCTTCCTTCAAACAAACTTGGAGAATAACCTTCTAATTGAAGAATATTATCACTAACGCTCGTAATAGCATCTTTAGGTGATTTAAACATCGATGTTAGGATAGTATAAACAGCCGATTTTAGCTCTGATGCTGTCATTTCTGGAATCTCATAAATTACATAATTCTCATAACCTTGCTGGCTTATAAAATCCCCAGTTTCTAAAGAGAACTTACATTTCATATTGTTTTCTGAGATTCTTGCTTTTTCTTCTGCCTCTGCTTTGGCTTTTTCTTCTGCCTCTGCTTTGGCTTTAGCCTCTGCTTCTGCTTTCTGTTTAGCTGCAACGCTAGCAGTTCGTCTTACAGGTTTCTTTGTTTGAGAGTAAACATTACCACAGCCTAACGTGGCTACCAAAAGGAATAATAATATTTTCTTCATATCTCTATTGTTTAAAACTAATAAATCTGCTACAATAATATAAAGTATTACCTTTTGGGATTTACTTTAATTAATTCAACTTTAAAAATGAGTGCAGAATATGGTTTTATATCACCTTGCTCTCGTTCTCCATATGCCATATCTTGAGGAATATAAATCTCCCAAAGAGAGCCCTCAGGCATGTGAGTTAGTGCTTCTGTCAAACCCTTGATAAGTTGATTTACACGGAATGTAGTAGGCTCGCCACGTTTATAGGAACTATCAAATATTTCATCATCAATCAAACGACCTTCGTAATGAGCTTTAACGAGACTTGTGTCAGAAGGAATAACACCATTCCCTTCCTTTATCACTTTATATTGGACTCCACTAGACAGAATCTTCACACCTTCTTTTTTTGCATTCATCTCCATAAAGAGTTCACCCTTTTCTTTATTTTCTTTATTAGCTTTCATTTCTGCTTGCTTTTCTGGCGAATTAGCCAAAAGATTATTGATAATTTCTTGTATATCTATCGCTTTCTGATTTTTATCAGCATCACTAATAGATATTTTCAAATCTGTTTCATTATATCTTTTTTCAAAATCTAGAAGAATTTCGTTTACACGCTGTCCGAATGTCATTAAAGAACCTTTTGGGTCTTTTACTAGAGATATTAAAGTATTCATGTCATTATACATTGCAAGGAAAGATTTTTGTGTTTCTTCGAACTTTGATGGCGCATCTTCCATTATTTTCATATCTTCCTTCACTATATTTGCCACACTATCCAAAACAGAGATATACCCTTTCTTTGTAAAAAAGATATAACGCCAAGCAATTGCTTCACTAAATTCTGAACAATATTCGGATTTTCCATCTGAATTAATTGCTCTGTGGTCACTAATAGCACTAGACCAGTTTTTCTGATAATCTGCCAAGATTTCTTGTGAGATACTTGCTGCTACCATAGCGTTTAACTTCATGTCTTTTGCTGTTGTTTCATAATCTGCTTTTCCGAATGAATTTACAGCTAAGAAAAAGATTATTGCACAAGCAACAATACCTAATAATGCAAATAGATGCTTTTTTGTAATTGTAATTGTCATAATTTCTATTATTTATTTTGTTCTTTCTTATATTCATCTATTTTCTGTTTAAATTCTGATGGGACTTTACGACTTACAGAAAATAAAGCAGAATAAATTATACTATAAGGCGACTTTATTGGGTTAGCCAACTCCTTTTTTGACATTTCTTTGATATTATCCAAGTGCAATTCTACCGAATTTTTGCCAAACCTCCCTATTTCTCTGAAATAGTCATCCCACACCCTAACATCTGGATGGCCATACGCCCACATGGATTTCTCTTCATAAGCATATTCAAAATCCCCCTCTGTAATATCGCCATTATCTTTCTTACCTTTCATGTGGAACAGCATTATAAAGACAGAATCTGAATTATAAATTACATTTTCATTTGTTATTTCAAACTCGTTTGCATACTTACATTCATTTGCAAGAGTTATACGCATCTGCTTTCTTGCCCGTTCTTCAAGAGTTGTAGAACAAGAAATAAACGATAAGATTATAAAAAACAATCCATATCGAACATTAATAGTCATAATGCAAATTGTTTTAAGTTACTATTCTGCCACAAAGATAGGAAATATATAGGTATTCCCCAATTCATTAATCATCCCATAAATCACTATCACCTACACTGCCATCACGATAACCGTCACCAATGAGTTCAATCCACCAGAATTATATCGGCAATATCAACTTTACTACTATGTTTAGAAGTATTGTTAAACGATGATACTATTGCCTTTTATGAAATATGAGATGTTCTTCGAACTCATTCCCTGTCAGATAAGAATGTGAACTTGCAGTTATACTCAAAGTTTGACCTGTTATTGTCCCTGAAATAAAGAATAAATAATTAGCTAAACTCGAAATATTATGGATGCTTCTATCAAACTCAATATTACCTGATTTTGAATCATAAATATAAGACCCAATTTTAGAGTCTCTTGTTATTTGAATAAAATTCTCGTCTGTTTCATAAAATGTATATTGCCTATCTGAAATAAAATCAACACAATAATAATAAGTTCTTCCCTCATAGAAAGTGTGGTGAGATTCATAAAACTTCTGACCTGTCAAAGATGGTTCATCAGCATCGTTGCTACAAGCGATGAGGCTTAACACTGCTATTGCTATCATTGTAGAGGATAACAAACTCCATGATACGTTTTTCTTCATAATTGTTTTAAGTTACTAATCATCTGCAAAGATAGGAAATATATCTGATTAAACAATGATTTACGGTGAATAATATTCAAAAATGTTATGGAAATGAATATTTTTAGGTCATTATGTGGTCATAGGTGGCCACGAATGATTTATTAGCATTATTTTATAATCATACCGCTAATGTGAGTCTACTGTGAGAAAAGGCTAATGCCTTTTCTTCAGCTGCTGCACGTTCTGGTGTGCCTTCTTTTCCAAATGCAGCATCCAACTGTGCATCCACATCAAAAATCACCTTGCTTTTTACTTTATTCATAATACTGGAGTTAAGTTCAATACCCTTCTTTGATTCTCAAGTAAATAGCAGTAGCAATCCAAAGGACTACTACAATTGCTCCCATTGCTGCAAATAGATAAATCAGATTCATATTACTATTTATTAGCATAACACTAACCGGTGGGACAGGTCATTGATTTCCCAAAACGATCAACCACCTATCCCTGTAATCCAGTGGATCAATATCCTCTTTCTATCTTCTTCTGGTTGTGCATATCATATAAATAATACAACACACCAGCAATAGTTACCAGACCAAATAAAATTATCAACCCCATTTTTAAAAAAGCTTGTTCAACTGCGTAGTGGACATTTTAGCCCGTTCTCGTCTCGTACTCATCGGCAAAAGTACTTAAAAGATTCGACACTTGCAAACATTTTGCACGATTTTACACAATTTCTTTTGATACCACAAAATAATTGGGAATATTTATTTGTTCACGACAGGATTTTGGCCTTTGGTCTCCCTTTGTCGCATCTCTCCCACCCCGTCGCAACAACTCCAAGAAGATCTGGCTTAAATATTTGGTTTTAGGTTAGTAATGATGTATGTAGGGCCCGCAGTGATGCAGGCCCTACATGCGTTATAAAGGGCTACCAAAGATTTTCCAGAAATAATTTGGTCGTATCGGAAGAAATCATTACTTTTGCACCATCAATGTTAAACTTAAACACATAATGGTATGACAAACATGGAACCAAACAAAGGTGAGATCGTGATGTACCAACCCGATGAAACCATCAGGCTGGAAGTAAGAATGGATGGCGAGACTGTCTGGCTCAGCCAAGCACAAATGGCAGAGTTGTTTAAATCATCCAGAACCAATGTTGTAGAGCACATTCAACATATTTATGAGGATAAAGAACTTGTAGAGAATCTAACTTGTCGGAAATTCCGACAGGTTCGGCAAGAAGGCAAACGTATGGTAGAACGTGAAATACCTATGTACAATCTTGATATGATTATTTCTGTTGGTTATCGAGTTAATTCCAAACGAGGCGTTAAATTCCGCCAATGGGCCACTCGCAAGCTAAAAGATTATCTTTTGAAAGGATATGTAGTAAACAGCCGTATAATTGCATTGGAAGAGCACGTAGCCAAACAAGACACTCAAATACAAGGATTGAAGGACAAAATTGATTTCTTCGTGCGCTCGTCGCTGCCGCCCGTGGAGGGTATCTTCTACGACGGCCAAATCTTTGATGCCTACGCCCACATCATCAGCCTCATCAAGCAGGCCAAACACTCCATCGTGCTCATCGACAACTACATTGATGAGAATACTCTTGTAATGCTGAGTAAACGAAATGCCAGTGTCTCTGCCACAATCTACACCCGCCAGCTCTCGCAACAACAGCAACTCGACCTACAACGCCACAACCAACAGTATCCGCCTATCACAGTCAACTCTTGCCAACATAACCACGATCGTTTTCTGATTATCGACGATGCGGTCTATATCTTCGGTGCCAGCCTGAAGGACGCAGGCAAGAAACTCTTCGCCTACATCCGCATGCAAGAGACATCAGCAACGGAACTATTGAATAACATCAGATAATACTACGACAAGATTTTGGCCTTTGACCTCCTTTTGTCGCTTCGATCTTACCCCGTCGCAACAACTCCAAGAAGATTATGCACATTTCTTTGGAAATAGCCCAAACTCGCCGTAACTTTGCATCAGATTTAAGAATTGAACGTTATAATGGTTAGATAAGTTTTCTTTTTCATAATGGTTTTGGTTTTAGGTTAGTAATGATGTATGTAGGGCCCGCAGTGATGCAGGCCCTACATGCGTTAATATTCAATATGATTCAAAATTGAATATTCGAGGATTATTTCTTCTTCACTTCATCCTCAAATATTAAACCTTTTTTCGCATCTTGAATGTTTTCTATTTGTTTCTTTAATAATATAGACTCGCTACTATTATCACTACCAGTAACAATATCTTGAACAAAAGTCCAACCTAATTTTGTGAAATAGTTGATAACCGCACTTCTACTTTTGAACTTTAGTTTTTCCCCATTAGCATCATAAATCCTGCTAACATCATTTTCAAAATAAACACTAGGTATATAGTTATTACCGCCCCATGCAAGATATACATCGATAAAATACTCATAAGTAGCATCATTCTTACTTTGAGCGTTAGTTGCTAAACTCAAAACCGTAAATACGACTAATAATAAAAATCTCTTCATAATCAAATTGTTTTTAAGTTGTTAATAACCCGCCACAAAGATAGGAAATATATCTGATTAAACCATTATTTAAGGTGAATAATATTCAAGATTGTTATGAAAATGAATATTTTTAGGATATTATGTGACCATTAGAGTAAAAGGCGTTGGCCTTTTCTTCAGCTGCTGCACGTTCTGGAGTGCCTTCTTTTCCAAAGGCAGCATCCAACTGTGCATCCACATCAAAAATCACCTTGTTATTTGCTTTATTCATAATGTATTTTAGGGTTAAGATCAATACCCTTCTTTGATTCTCAAGTAAATAGCAGTAGCAATCCAAAGGACTACTACAATTGCTCCCATTGCTGCAAATAGATAAATCAGATTCATATTACTATTTATTAGCATAATTAATCAACCATATTCCGAATGACAGGAACAAAATAACCGTGATACCTCCTACAATAGAAAGAATTAGATAGTCTATGTCCTGTTTCATCAATCCTGCAAGAATCACACCACCAATAATCAGTTTTGACACATCAACGAAAAAGTCACCTAGTTTCTTTGCAATAGGATGCTCTTTCTTTTCTGCTTGAACTGCTACGGGCATTGGTCTGCTCTGCTGAGCATTTTGGGCTTTTGCCCGTTCTCGTCTCGTACTCATCGGCAAAAGTACTTAAAAGATTCGACACTTGCAAACATTTTGCACGATTTTACACAATTTCTTGCTTTTTGCTCTTTCATACGCATTACAATTTAAGTGAATAAATCATTGTTAACGCTGCAAAAGTAAACAATTCTTTTGATACCACAAAATAATTGGGAAAATTTATAGGTTAGTTTTTTCATATTGGTTTGTTTTAGTTAGTTAAGCACATAAGGCTCGCAGGGATGCGGGCCTTATGTGTGTATTTGCACGAAGCTACTCATCGTCAAGGGAAACGACGTAGTTATCCACAAGATTGCCAACGATCACGAAAAGGACGAAAAATACAAATAATCCAGCCATAACTTTCTATTTTTAGATTAAACATGTGAGTTATCGGCTGCAAATATAGAAGAGGGGGTGTTGCAAAACGTGCAACACCCCGTAAGGATTTAATATCTTTTAAGATTTCGGGCTACCATGTCCTTCATCTTCTGGCGGAGTTCGGGAGGGCTGACCACCTCGATGCCATCGCCATGAGACTGCAGCTGGCCAAGGAAATCAGTCGTGGGGCGGATATCGTAGCTGAACGCCGTGTATTGGTCTGTCGATTCGAGCTCACGCTGGGAGCGGTGCAGGGGGAGCGTACGCAGATAGTTGGGCGTCTTGTCGTATGCCCTGATCACCACATGCTGAATCGGGGTCTCGTCAGTCAGCACACCATAATATTCAGAGAAATACTCATCAGCCGAGAAGTCGGCAGGCAGTTCGAAAGTCTCGTCGGAGAGTTCCACAGACAGCATGCGGTCGAGCGAATAGGTGGCATAATGCCTGCCCGTGAATGTCAGCAGATACCATCGGCGCTGAAACAGCTTGAGCGAATAGGGCGAGACGGTCTTCTCGTAACTCTCGCATCCGAAACGCTGGTAGGTGATGACCAGGCGACGGTTGATCCTGAGCGCCTGGATGATTGTCTGAAGGTATTGCTCACCAGCGGGCACGTCTTCCAGCAGGATGCGGTCGCTCAGTGAGGAGCTGTCGGAGAGTGCCGTGTTCACCGTCAGCGTGGAGAGCATCCAGCGTTCGATGGCGTCGTCTTTGAGCACCTCAGGATTGGCAATATAGTATTTGTAGCCATGTTCCCTATCGCACTCGATGATTATGCCGAACATATTGAGGATGGCATCCTTATGGCGGATGAATGAATTGCGGTTGAGTGGACTCCCGCCGATGACCTCATCTTTCAGCCAAAGGTTGTTGAGTTCCTCGAGCGACAGTCGCTTGTACTGGCTCAACTTGTTGACGAGCCAGATGTATTGTTGGAAGATCCTTGCTGGTTTCATAATGTATTCATTCTGATTGTTGTGCAAAGGTAGGTGATTTTTCCGACTTCACCAAATTATTCCCTATCATTTTAGGCGTTTAGCCGTTTAGGCGTTTCGCCGTTACATTGGGTTTTTGCGTTTTGGTGTTGGGGGATAGTATATATCTTTTTAAATTATTATATATTATAATATATAATAATTATATATAATATATAGAGAGTGGATGGTGCGCATATGGATTCTGCAAATGCAACGGCGAAACGGCAAAACGGCAAACGGGTAGCGTTTTAACATTTGAAATAAATTCGGAATAAATACGAAAAAGGCTTGTTTTGTATTTGAATTTTTTGTACCTTTGCACTGTCGATGAGAGATACTGAGGTGGTGGCCATTAAGGAGAAAAATTGCGAGATTTAAATCTAGAATTTGCGCGCATTAATCCTAGCAAGTTTTTCGATTAATAGGCCTGCGAAGGCGCTCAGAAGCGACATGTGAGAGATATACTAAAAATTTTTACTAACTATTAAAACTATTCAAAGTATGGCTATTAAAGTTATTGCTCAGCGCCGAGAGCTTAAGATCGGCAAGAACCCGGGTGTGAAGAAGTTCGTGATGCGTCCTGACCTTTACATCCCCATCCAGGAGAAGAAGGTGTTTGCGGAGGCCTCTACTCACTCTGGTATTTCCGCAGGTGTGATCAAGGCGGCTTGGGACGCTGCCGGCGAGGTGATCCGTACGTGGGCGACTGAAGGTCACTCCATCCCTCTGCCTGGACTGGGAACGATGCGCTTCGGCGTGCGCTCGAAGGCTGTGGAGAAGCTGGAGGACGTGAAGACCAATCTGATCAGCGTGCGCCGCATCGTGTTCACGCCTAACGTGGAGGTGAAGGACGAGCTGAAGAACACCTCGATTCAGATCACTTGTCTCGACGAGGACGGCACCGTGCTGAAGCGCGTGACCTCGAGCGACAGCGGGGATATCGAGGATAACGAGGGCTCTGACAGCACTGACTCTCAGGGTGGCAGCTCGCAGACTGGTGACAACACCCAGAGCGGTGGCAGCACTGACACTGGCGGTGGCTCGACCATTCCGGGCGAAGGAGACTGATTTAAAGGTAAAAGGGTAAAAGGTAAAAAATCTTAAGCGTATGACGAAGAAAGAGACTTTTAAGTGGGTTGTGCAGATTATTGCGTCGATTGCGACGGCGATACTGACAGCGATGGGAACGACCTCTTGTATGGGGTATTAGACAAAGAAAAGCGTTCTGGAGTTTGATTTCCAGGACGCTTTGTATTTAGTCTATATGTGGTGATGGGGTGCATCAGACAAAGGGGTAGAAAAATGCCTTTTATTTTGGCGATTCAGAAAATTCTGATTACCTTTGCAGCCGTGAACTTAACGACGAAACGACATCTTGCCTCGTGGGTGCTATTGGATATCACAGAATGAAGAACAGACTTATCATTCTGCCATTGCTGATGCTATGCACAGCGGTGGCAGCTCAAGACCATAACAAGGCTCATCAGCATGGGGAGGACTCGACGGACGTGTTCTTCCGCCACCTGAACCTGAACGAAGTGACAGTAACGGGCGTTACCGGCGACACGAAACTGAAGCACGCCACTGCTCCCGTCAGCATCGTGACACCGCAGATACTGAAGGCTACGGCCTCGACAAACATCATCGACGCCATCGCCCATCAGCCTGGCATCAGCCAGCTGACAACAGGTGGAAGCATCTCGAAACCCATCATCCGCGGACTGGGCTACAACCGAGTGGTCGTGATGAGCGAAGGGGTGCGCCAGGAAGGACAGCAGTGGGGCGACGAACACGGTGTAGAGGTGGACGGCAGCAGCGTGGGCTCGGTAGAGATCCTGAAGGGACCGGCCTCGCTGATGTACGGCTCCGACGCGATGGCGGGCGTCGTGATACTGCATCCCCAGCCGACACTCCCGCAGGGCGAGATGCTTGCCAACGTGAGCACTGAGTATCAGACCAACAACGGGCTCTTCGCCTACAACCTGTCGATGGCGGGCAACCAGAAGGGCTTTGTGTGGAATGCCCGCTACAGCGACAAGATGGCACACGCCTATAAGAACAAGTACGACGGCTACGTGCCTGGCTCACAGTTCCGCGAACGGGCTGGCCGACTGATGCTGGGTCTCAACAAGGCATGGGGACACTCTAGGCTGACGGGAACGATCTATCACCTGACGCCTGGCATCATCGAGGGTGAGCGCGACCCGGAGACGGGCGAACTGGTGCACGAAGAGGGATTCACGGGCCACAGCTACGGCAAGCAGCTGCCCTTCCAGCAGGTGAAGCACTACAAACTGGTATGGGACAACTCGCTGAACCTCGCGACGGGTTATCTGAAGGCTATCATCGGCTATCAGCAGAACCGCCGACAGGAGTTTGAGGAGTCGGCAGATGAATACGAACTCTACTTCAAACTCCACACGCTGACCTACGACCTGCGCTACGTGACGAACGAATGGGAAGGATGGAAGCTCTCTACGGGCATCGGCGGCATGTATCAGAAATCGGGCAATGAGGGTGAGGAATACCTGATTCCCGACTACCGTCTCTTCGACTTCGGCATCTATGCCACAGCCTCGAAGGCCTTAGGTGAGCGCTGGACACTGAGCGGTGGCGTGCGCTACGATCACCGCCGACTGCATGGCGACGAACTCATCGAGGACGGCGACCTGCGCTTTCAGGATTTCTCGCGCCACTTCAACGGTCTGACGGGAAGTATCGGTGCTGTCTGCAATATCAACGACCACTTCAACCTGCGCCTGAACCTGGCACGTGGCTTCCGTACGCCGAACATGAGCGAACTGGCGTCGAACGGCGTGCACGAAGGCTCTATCCGCTACGAACTGGGCAATCAGCAGCTGAAGGCGGAATACAGTCTGCAGGCTGACCTCGGACTCGACTTCACCTCGCGCCATGTGTCGGCACAGCTGGCGCTCTTTGCCAATCGCATCGACAACTATATCTTCACGCATCGCATACCTGGCGAGATCGAGGAGGGCTACCTGACGTATGCCTATACGCAGGGGGATGCGCGACTGCTGGGCTTCGAAGCTGGTATCGACCTGCACCCCGTACACTCACTGCACTTCTCAAACACCTTCTCGTATGTCGATGCTCGACTCACCAATCACGACGCACCGCTCACCTCGGAGAACAAATACCTCCCCTTCACCCCTGCCCCACGCTGGTCGTCGGAACTGAAATGGGAGCTATTCCACCACTCGCACACGACGCTGGGCCATCACCACAGATCGGATGCCGCCCACCGCTCGCTGTTGAACAACCTCTATATCGCTGCCGGACTCGACTGCTATCTGAAACAGACGCATATCCACAGCACTGACAACACGGAGACGGAGACACCAGGCTATGCGCTGCTATCGCTCTCGGCTGGCACGGACATCCTCGTGAAAGGCAGGAAGATAGCCGAACTCTATATCACAGCCGACAACCTGCTGAACAAGGCCTATCAGAACCACCTGAGCCGACTGAAATATGCCGACGAAAACGTGGTGACAGGCCGCAGAGGCGTCTTCAACATGGGGCGCAACATCACCTTCAAGCTGGTGATCCCGATACAGATTTAACAGAGAACGACAGAGGGGCTGATCATCATCAGCCCCTCTCACTTTGTATATCATCACTTCTTCTTGGAAGACTTCTTGGTGCTCGTCTTCTTCGAAGAGATCTTAAACGTCTTGGCCGTCTTGGTCGTCGTGGCGCTCTTGGCAGGCTTGTAGTACTTCAGGGCCTCAGGCATCCATCCCTGGATCTGACGGATACGGGTGGCGTCGGAGGGGTGATCGCTCAGGAACTCTGCGGGCTTGTTGCCCGAGAGCTGCGACATGCGCTGCCAGAAGCTGACGGCTACCTGAGGATCGTAACCGGCCATTGCGGCGAAGATGAGTCCCATGTGGTCGGCCTCGCTCTCATGGTTGCGCGAGTACTTCAGGTTGGCGAAGTTCAGTCCCTGGGCGGCGATGGTCTGTCCGACGGATACGGCACTGCTGCCGATGCCGAGGACGCTGGCCAGCGAACCGAGTGTCTGCACACCGTACTGCTGCTTCATCTTGGTACTCATCTGCTCGGCAGAGTGACGGGCTACGGCGTGAGCGATCTCATGGCCGAGCACGATGGCCAGCGAGGCCTCGTCCTTGGTGACGGGCAGGATGCCTTCATAGACGCAGATCAGTCCGCCAGGCATACACCAGGCATTGACCTCATTGCTCTGCACGAGGTTGAACTGCCACTTATAGTACTGCAGGTCGTCCTGCATGCCGGCAGCTTTCAGATAGGCGGTCACAGCGGTTGCCAGGTTCTGCCCCACTCGCCTCACCATCGCCGTGTTCTCGGCATTGGTGGAGAGCTTGGCGCTCTTCATGAACTCTGAATACTGCTGGGTGGAGAGACTCAGGATATCACCATCGCTCACCATCAGCGACTGCTGGCGCCCTGTGATGGGCACGGTCTTCGTGGTACCACCGCAACTGACGAGAACGGCAGCTACCAGCGACAATAGGAAAATCTTAAAATGCTTCATTTTTTTAATTAATTGGTTTCTGACTGCAAAATAAGCAAAAAAATCCGAGACTGGCAAATTTTCGGCAAAAAAATGAGGGACGTCCTCCCGGAACGTCCCCCATACTAATCATACTACTAATTACTACTAATTTTCTTACTTGTTCAGACCACGATTGTTGATCGTTGTGTTGAGCAGTGTGAGATAAGTACGCATCTGCTTGTCGTTGAGCACGTAGCGCATCCACTTGACATCGTTCTCGATAGCGCGGTTCACGAGAGCCTTGCGATCGTCGTTGTTGTACTGTGCAGCGAACATCAGTTCTGATGCAAACGTGTGGTGGATATCAGCAACGGCCTCTTTCTGGTCGTCTGCCAGGTTCAGTGCGCTTGAAAGCTTATTCATATTGACATTCAACTCATAAGCCTCAAGAGTGTTAACACTGGCTGCGTTCTCACCTTCTGCAAATGCGGTTGTCATACTCAGCATTGCTACTAATGTCAAAAACATCTTTTTCATCTTTTTACCCTTTCTTTTCTTTACTCGGAGCGGTGTGTTGGGCCGCTCTTACTTTAATAATGTTATCCTGTTGCGCAGCTCTTTGACTTGCGCTGCTTACCCGCTTTCGGGCAGCTCTTGTTTTGTTTTGACGCTGCAAAGGTACGACGATTTTTGCAACCTCACAAGCTTTTTAGGAAAATTGTGTGCGATAACAGCCCGTTTATTGACAAAGGTCAAAGAATCGGTAAAAATACGCATTTTTTAAGTTTTTTGCCTTAAACCGCCCCTTTTATCAAGGAAAATATGTACCTTTGTGGCCAAATTAATCAATATATATATAATAAGGTATGGAGAAACCAGAAAACAGATTCGTTTCTGTCGTATATCAGCTTTACACCATCGCTCAGGATGGCAGCAAGCAACTGGAGGAGCAGACTGGCGACGAGCGCCCGTTTGAGTTTATCACCGGCTTCGGCGTAGCCCTCGACCGTTTCGAGGAGGAACTCATGAAGCACGCCAAGGGCGACAGCTTCGACTTCACCCTGGAGCCGGCAGAGGCCTTCGGCGACTATGTGCCAGAGGGAAAGCACCAGCTCGGACGCGAGATCTTTACCGTCAACGGCAAGTTCGACAGCGATAATATCTATGAGGGGGCCGTCATCACCCTCACCGACAACGACGATCACCACTTCATGGCGAAGGTCGTGAAGATAGAGGCCGACAGCGTCACGGTGGACACCAACCACCCGCTGGCTGGCAAACGACTGAACTTCACTGGTGAGGTCAAGGAAAACCGCAAGGCTACTGACGAGGAGGTACAGCACCTGATCAAGCACCTGACTGGCGGTTGTGAGGGCTGTGGCGGCTGCGGTCATCACGGCGAAGGTGAGGGCTGCGGTCATCATGGCGAAGGCGAAGGCTGCGGTCATCATGGCAAAGGCAGCGGCTGCGGACACTGTCATCACTAATTTCAGACTATGCGTAATACATTCGGTAACCTATTCACACTGACCACCTTTGGCGAGAGTCACGGGGCTGCAGTAGGAGGCGTCATCGACGGTATGCCGGCTGGCATCGACATCGATCTCGACTTCATACAGCAGGAACTCGACCGTCGTCGCCCAGGACAGAGCAGCATCACCACCAGCCGTCAGGAGGCTGACAAGGTCGAACTGCTCAGCGGTGTCTTTGAAGGCAAATCGACGGGCTGTCCCATCGGATTCATCGTACGTAACACCAATCAGCACTCGCAGGACTATGAGAATCTGCGCTGTCTGTTCCGTCCTTCTCACGCTGATTTCACCTATAAGGAGAAATACGGCGTACGTGATCATCGTGGAGGCGGCCGTTCGTCGGCTCGTATCACCATCAGCCGCTGTGTGGGCGGGGCACTGGCCAAACTGGCCCTCCGACAACTGGGCATCAGCGTCAAGGCTTATACCTCACAAGTGGGGCACATCGCCTTGGAACACGACTATCGCCACTATGACCTCACGCTGACGGAACAGAACGCCGTGCGCTGTCCTGACCCCGAGAAAGCGGCTCAGATGGAGGCACTGATCAAGGAGGTGAAGGCCGAGGGCGACACCATCGGCGGCATCATCACAGGCGTCGTCACGGGCTGTCCCGCAGGACTGGGCGAACCGGAGTTCGACAAACTCCATGCAGCCTTAGGTCAGGCAATGCTCAGCATCAACGCCGTGAAGGGTTTCGAATATGGTGAGGGCTTCGCAGGCGTCACGGCCAGAGGCAGCAGCCAGAACGACGTGTTCCGCTGCGAGGAGGGGCGCATCACGACAGCCACCAACCATAGTGGAGGCATTCAGGGCGGCATCTCCAACGGACAGGACATCTACTTCCGCGTGGCCTTCAAACCGGTGGCTACGATCCTCACAGAACAGGAGACGGTCGATCTGGAGGGAAATCCTACGACTTTCACAGCGCGCGGGCGTCACGATCCCTGTGTACTACCAAGAGCCGTACCTATCGTGGAAGCAATGGCTGCAATGACGATTTTGGACTTTTATCTGTTAAAAAATGGATATAAAGGGTAACATTTGCATATTTTACGAAAAATAATTCCAATAATTTTTGGGATTTTCCAAAATATATCGTATATTTGCAACAGCATTTGGGGGTTTGTGAAAATCCCAACATGCTTTAGTTAAGTCTAGTTTAGTTTTTGTGTTGGTTGAGGGCTGCCGATTGGCAGCCCTCAAATTTTTACGGTCAAACCCCTGCAACAGCAGGGGCTGCCGATTGGCAGCCCTCAAATTTTATAAAAAAAATACAAAATCGACCTTTGATGGTCGATTTTACCTTAATGAACTCTGAAAATCAGCGGTCGCCCGTGATTTTCAGTTAAGCCCCTTGCCAAAGATTGGCGAGGGGTTTGGGGAGTGGTCTGAAGCCCCTTCTTATGAAGAAGGGGTTGGGGTTGATGGAGGATTGCAGGAGAATCCTGCAAAGATCAAATAACCCCAATGATTTCTTGAACAGAAGAAATCCGATGCTCATCCAACCATTGGTTGATCCCATCGCGAACCTTAATCGAGACAGCCGGATCCAGGAAATTCGCCGTTCCGATCTCTATCGCCGTCGCTCCCGCCATCATAAAGGCAATGGCATCCTCAGCCGTACAGATGCCTCCCAGTCCCACGACGGGAATCTTCACAGCCTTCGCCACCTGCCACACCATCCGCAGGGCCACAGGCTTCACAGCCGGACCACTCAGACCACCTGTATTGATACTCAGCAACGGCTTACGGCGCTCGATATCAATAGCCATTCCCATCAGGGTGTTGATGAGCGACACACTGTCGGCACCCTCCCCTTCTACGGCCTTCGCAATCTCACGGATATCCGTCACGTTGGGCGAGAGCTTCACGATGAGCGTCTTGTGATAACGGGCACGCACGGCCTTCACCACACTCGCAGCCCCAGCACAGGTCACACCAAAGGCCATACCACCGTCTTTCACGTTCGGACAACTGATATTCAGCTCTATCGCGGGAATCTTGTCCAACGCGTCGATGCGGGCTGCACATTCGGCATAGTCCTCTGGCGAAGAACCGCTGACATTGACGATCATATTCGTATCGATATCCTTAATCTGCGGATAGATATGCTCACAGAAGTAATCGACACCCTTGTTCTGCAGTCCCACGCAGTTGAGCATCCCTGAAGGGGTCTCTGCCATACGGGGATAGTCGTTGCCCTCACGGGGCTTCAGGGTCGTTCCTTTCACGATGATGCCACCAATCCCGTCAAGGGGCATGAAATCGGCAAACTCCAACCCATAGCCGAAGGTGCCTGAAGCGGTCATCACGGGATTCTTCAGCGCCAGTGCGCCAATCTTCACATTCAAATCTGCCATAGCAATTGTTCTATATTAAACACTGGTCCGTCCTTACATACACACAAATTTCCCTCGGTGGTCTTCTCCACACAACAGAGACAGGCTCCTACGCCACAGGCCATCAGATTCTCCAACGATACCTCACAGGCTATGCCTTTCTCACGCGCCAGACGGGCAACGGCCTTCATCATCGGCGTAGGACCGCAACAACTGATGCGATCGAAGGTCTCTTGCTGGAGCAGACTGTGATGGGTCACAAATCCCTTCTCTCCTGCAGAACCGTCTTCTGTCGTCACGTACACGCGCCCGTACCGCTTAAATTCTTCGAGCATCAGCAGGTCGCCTGCCGTACGAGCACCCAAGAGGAACGTGGGTTCCAGGCCTGACTGCTGCATCTGGGCACCCATATAGAGCAATGGCGCCACACCGACACCTCCACCTATCAACAGCACTTTCTCACCGTTTTTCGCGGGCGTAAAACCATTACCCAAGGGCAAAACGCAGTTCAACACATCACCAGCCTTCAGACTGGCCATTCTGCGCGTGCCTTCACCGACGGTAGCCACCAACAGCCAGAGCTCATTCTGGGCCTCATCGACATAGTTGATGGAGATAGGACGACGCAGGAATGTGGCGGGAGAACCATCGACACGCACCTCGACAAACTGGCCCGGCAACATCTTCGGCAGGGGTTTTTCGTCTGTCAGTTTGATGAGCACGTAGCGCTGATGAATCCGTTCAACGGATTTAACGCTCAAATCGAGCAAAAACTTCTTCATAAAAAAACGTATCTTTGTCCTTTTTGGGCACAAAGATACGAATAAGTGGGCGAAAAACCAAATTTATGAGGGGTCTTATTTCTTCGCGGGTACAAACGTATCCCACGTCTGATCATCATAAAATACGCGGATTTCAATAACCTTCCTTTGTGGTTTGTCAATTATTTTCAAATCCTCTCTTTCGGTTTCCTGACGTGTACTTCTGACACTATTAACAAAAGCAACGCGCTGAGGGGCACTTTGCGGGGTAGGCGATGGACTCTGATCAAAATCGAGCATCGGATTTTCGATCCTGGGTCTCGGTTCCTGATGGTCGTCCGCTGGCTCTGCGGCAGCCTCATCAATCGGCTGGTCGATATACATCGGTCCGACACCTAACATGAGCCAGTCGAAATTGATGTTAGGAATTTTTCTCTTGAGCGCCTCCACCACATTAAGGGTAGGGCGGGTGCGTCCGTTGAAGATACTACTAAGGGTTGCAGGGGCCAACCCGATGTAGTCGGCGAAGACCTGCTGAGTCATATGTTGCGACTCCATAATTTGCCTGATTCGATCCTTCATGTTGCTTCAAGTCTGTTTGAGGGCCAAAAATGACCGGTTTCGTTTCGATTTACAAAGGTAAAGCAAATTTTTGAATTGTGCAAACTATGAAGCAAAAATTTAGAATTTTAAACTTTTGATTTTCGTTTTTACATTTACAAATCGAATTGGATAGAAAGCTAAATTTTAGCTTCGTGATTACAAACGTAAATTTACAGAAACAAACCTTTACAAAGATAATATAAAGCGCATTTTCGTAAATAACTGACTATAAATAGGGTATTTACACAAAACTACATGAAATCAGTTACCTTATACAGTCCTGATAGGCTAAATGGGTTTGTAAATATGAACCATTTTTAAGTAGATTTTCATAATTGCTTGGTCTTTAGCTACTTATTACCAATATTACAAGAATGCATATTCATGTATATAGAAAAGCGAATCAAAATTTTCATCTTTCAATATTTAAATTCGAAATTCAAGATATATTTGCAAATCTCAAATTTCACCTTTTAAATTCCAAATACAACCCACTTGAAATTCTAATTTTTAAAATGAAATCTCCAAAACAAAACCTTAATAAGTGTGAAACCCGAATTCTGGCGACTCGAAAATGCCAGAATTTGCCATTTCTCGCATATTCTGGACCATCGGACGGAATTCTGGAAATACGCGAGTTTTGAGGGGTCTGAAATCGCCCAGACCTCCTCTGTTTATTGGGTTTTCAGCATAAAAAAAGCGCTTCTAAAAAGCGCGAAAATCGAAAATTCTAGAACGGGAAAAACTGACTTTTTAGTGCAAAATGTAAAAAATCAATTCCTTCATGAGCTCCCCTGGAGGGGTATTTGGGTTGTCCAGACCCTTACTTTTGGCGTCTATTTCCCTGATCTTGGAGATAATCTGCATCACCTTCAATCCGGTATAGTTTCGCATACCTGTCATGTAGTCCTTGGCAGCCCAGGGTGACTTCATATCCAACCACTCTGCTACCCCTTCCTGACTCTTATGATTCGGTGCATAATAAGCGATCATCAGATTTTGAAAGTAATTAAAGAGCAACGGGAGAAAAGCGTAAAGACTACCTGCTTTTGGATTTTCGTCAAAATATTTGATGATGAGGTTCGCTTTGTACACATTTCGGTTGATTAGAGCGTCTCTGAGCTCATAACCGTTGAATTCCTTGCTCACCCCTATCTGTTCCTCCACCATCTGGGGAGTAATGCGTCCATTTTTCGCGTTTTCAGAGCCGTCAGCGCCTTTTTCTCCAAATATCGAAAGAATGAGCTTGTCCAGTTCTCCGGTAAGCCTGGAGAGGTCAGAACCGATGTTTTCGGCTATCATCAGGGTAGATTTGGCGTCTATTTCGATGTTTTTCCGCCCCAGATAGCCCTCAATGAAGGCTGGCAGCTCTCTATCCTTGAGTTTTTTGCTCTCAAAGAGCACACCAGCGCTCTGGATGGCCTTGACGTACTCTCTCTTGCGTCCGTCGATGCTGCCGTTCTTATGACACATCACGAGGATGGTAGAGGCCATAGGAGCCTTGAAATAGCGTTCCAGGGCCTCTGTATTGCGCACGTGCTGAGCCTCCTTGACGATGATCACCTGGTGTTCCGACATCATCGGATAGCGACGGGCGGCATCGACGATCTGCGACGCAGTCACATCGGAACCGAAGAGCACGGTCTGGTTGAAGTCACGTTCTTCTGGCTGAAGCGCATGCTCGGCGATATAGTCCGCGATACGGTCTATATAGTACGATTCGTCGCCCATCAGGTAATAGACGGGGACGAACTTCCTCGCCTCCAGCTCTTTCATGATGTGCTCAAAACTCGCATTTTTTGCTTCGGCCATGTTGTTTTTTCAATTATTGTTTGTATCTTTGCGCCGTCAAATCCGAATCGCAGATGTTTCAGTTAAACTTACCCGCCTTTCCTGTGCAAATCACCACGAGGGGTGAACGCCAGATGATCTTCGACTTCCTGCGCCGCAAATATGTGGCGCTGACGCCTGAGGAGTGGGTCCGACAGCATTTCGTCCATTTCCTCGTCTCCCAGAAGGGCTATCCTAAGACGCTGCTGGCCAACGAGGTGGAACTGAAGGTCGGAGAGAAGAAACTCCGCTGCGACACCTTATTATATAATCTGGAGGCGCGACCGCGGATGATTGTCGAATATAAGGCTCCCACCGTCACACTCCAACAGAAGACGTTCGACCAGATCTCGGTCTATAATCTTCTGTTGAAAGTGGATTATCTGGTGGTCAGCAATGGCCTCTCCCACTATGTCTGCCAGATGGACTACCCCAACCGGTCCTACACGTTTCTCAAGGACATTCCCGACTACGGGAGTCTCTGACTTCTTTCCTTACTCCATATCGCTGGCGTCGGTGGTCTTCTTCGACGAGGCGGTCTTGCGGATAGCGCGCTTACGCGGCTTCTTCTCCTCACCGGTCACCTTGTCGATCTTCACACCAGCCAGTTCTGGATCGATCATGATACGGCCGCAGTACTCGCAGACGATAATCTTCTTGTGCATCTTGATGTCGAGCTGGCGCTGGGGCGGGATCTTGTTGAAGCAACCACCACAGGCGTCACGCTGCACATAGACGACACCAAGGCCGTTGCGGGCGTTCTTGCGGATACGCTTGAAGGAGGTCAGCAGACGGGTCTCGATGCGTGACTCCAGGTCCTTCACCTTCTCCTTCAGCTTGTCCTCCTCGGCACGGGTCTCGGCCACGATCTCCTCGAGTTCTGCCTTCTTCACTTCCAGGTCTCCGTTACGCTCTCCGATCAGGTCCTCAGCGGCCTTCAGCTCTTCCTGCTTATCCTGGATACGGGCGTTGGCCTCACGGATCTTCTTGTTGCAGAGCTCGACCTCCAGAGTCTGGAACTCGATTTCCTTGCTCAGCGTGTCGTACTCACGGTTGTTCTTCACATCGTTCAGCTGGTTCTTATAACGGGCCACGCTGGCCTCAGCCTCAACGATCTCACCTTTCTTCTGGGCGATAGCGCGCTGGAAGTCGGCAATCTCTGCCTTGATCTTCTCTACACGGGTGGTCAGACCTTCAATCTCGTCTTCCAGGTCCTGAACCTCGAGGGGCAACTCGCCTCTCAGTGCTCGCTTCTCGTCGATCGACGAGAGGGCGGCCTGAAGCTGATACAGGGTCTTCAGCTTCTCTTCCACAGTCAAGTCTGTTGGATCTTTCTTTGCCATAATTCTTTTTTTCGTTGATGTTTATATATTCGATATCCTAGACGTCCTAGGATGCTCCATAGGTCTCTAGAGATAGTAGATAGGGTTGGTACAGGTCTCTGCCGTCAGGGTCTTCACCCCAGGACAGGCCTGCCGGATGATCTCCTCGAAGATCTCCGTGGTGAACTGCTCACTCTGGTAGTGACCGATCACGCAGATCTGCAGCTGCTGTTCGTAGCCGAAGTACTGGTGATAGTGCATCTCGCCCGTGATAAAGGCATCAGCACCGGCCTTCACGGCGTCGTCGAGCAGGAAGTCTCCTGCCCCACCGCAGAGGGCCACGCGCCTGATGGGGCGGCGCAGCAGTTCGTTACACATGGCACATTCCACGCCGAAGGTACGCTTCACCTGGATGATGAAGTCGTCGGCAGCCATCGGCTCCGTCAGCTCTCCGACGACACCGCTACCACTCTCTGTAGTGGCAGAACTCGTCGGCACAAGGAACCTCACGTCTGTCAAACCCAGTTTCTGGGCGATAACGTAGTTCACGCCGCCCACCGCGTTGTCCATGTTGGTATGCATCGAGATGACGCAGATGTCTTGCCGGACAGCCTTTCTGACAGTCCGCTGGACGTCGGTCAGGTCACTGAGGGTCTTCAGTCCGCGGAACAACAGCGGATGGTGGGACACAATCAGATTGCACCCCTTGCTGACGGCCTCATCGACGATCTTTTCGGTGACGTCCAGACACAATAATGCCCCTGAAACCTCCGTCTCTGTCAGTCCAACCTGCAGGCCGGCATTATCCCAGCTCTCTTGCAGGGGCAGAGGCGCGAATTGTTCAAGGGCGCTCAATACCTCCTTAATTTTCACGCTGCAAAGATACAAAAAAAGGCCGGGATAAGCAGCCGGCCTCCTGATTTATTAAGCGTTTTTAACAAATAAGTAGCGGTCACAGAGCCATAGGCTCAGAATCAGGGCGATAACCGACCCTGCCAGACATCCGCAGGTGAACAGCAACATCGCGATGAAGGCGTTCAGGGGAGCGGCGCCTGCCAACAGCATACCTGCCAACAGCAGAGGCATCGTAAACAACCCCGTCACAGCGAGTTGGGCGGCTGAGGGCGACAGGATGGCCTGCACGGCTCTTCTCACGAACGGGATGACGGCGCCCAGATGTTCCTTGCCGTTACCCACGAGGAATTCATACTGCTCTCGATCGGTCTCGATGGCGGAGAGATAGGTACTCAGACCGCGAATCTGACTGGCGGTGATATGACTCATCAACAGGGCACCGGCAGGCACCAGCCAACGGGCCGTAAAGCCTTCTGTACCAGGCAGTAGGACCATCAGCAGATAACTCACTGGCAACAGCGTCCCGACCACCTGTGCGATACTGACTGGCAACAACAGGCGCAGACGGCCCTTCACCTTGTTCAGGATGATCAGCGAGGTATAGACACCGAGCAGCACCAGCCAGAGCAGACTGGCCCACACATGGTCATAGCGCAGCAGCGCCCACACCATCAGACAGACCACCAGCGTCTGTCCGGCCATCCTCGCCACTCCCAGCCCGAGGCTGTGCAGCAGTTTCTTGTCCCACAGATAGAGCACACCGGCTGGTATCATCAACAGCAGCAGCCCCAATATGATTCGTAGTATCATCGTTCCTGTCATGTTTCTGATTCTGTTTGGTTGTTGGTTCCTTCGCCCCCCAACGTGATGACTGGCACGTCCAGTCCCAACAGGAGGGGTTCTCTTCCTGTCACCACGACGGTCTTACCATCCTCGGCTTGTCGGCGCAACAGTTCCAACAGCGATTGTGAGAGTTCTGGCGTCAGGTGCGACAGGGGGTCGTCGGCGATGATAATCCGCCGGTCCGACTGGCGCAGCAGCGTCTCTTTCATCAGCCTGAACACGTCTTCTGGCGACAGCGCCGCTGGCTTCTTAACTTCCTGGGCCTCAGGCAGCACTGGTCCCCAGACGGCATAGTCGTCGGTCGCGCCCTGGGGGGCGTCGGGTTCATCGAGCTGATGGGCGAGGGCTTGGATCTCCTGCGGCAGATACACCATCAACCGTCGGAAAGCGTAGGCGGAGTGGGTGGTCAACAGTTCTCCATCGACACTGACGAAGCCTTCCTGGACGGGCAGAAATCCCATCAGCGTCCTGACGAAGACGGTCTTCCCCGAACCTTCTGGTCCGGTGATGCAGGTCACCTGCCCGTCTCTGGCGATAAATGAGAACTGGGTGGTCACGACCTTGTTGCCGACGGCGATCGTCACGTCTTTTACTTCCAGCATCGTGGTATTTTTGGTGCAAAGATAGTGTTTTTTCGTCACTCTGCATACACAAAGGCCAAATAAATTTGGCTTTTTACACGATTTTTCGTAATTTTGCAGCCGCAAATGACGAATAATCAACGTGTAACAGCGGCAGCATGGCGACTGCCGGCTGAATGGGAGCCTCAGGAGGGGGTGCAGCTGACTTGGCCGCACGCCGCTACCGACTGGGCGCCTATACTGGATGAGATCACGGCCACCTATGAGGTGATGGCGCGCGAGATTGCCAAGCGCGAACGTCTCCTCATCATTGCCCCTGCCTCTTCCTCCCCCTCTCCCCTTTTACCTTTTTACCCTTTTACCTTTTTACCCTCCAACGACACGTGGGCACGCGATCATGGTTTCATCTCCCTCATCGACGACCAGGGTCACCGCCGCCTGCTCGACTTCTGTTTCAATGGCTGGGGTGAGAAGTTCACGGCCGATCTCGACAACGCTCTCAATCGGCGGCTCTACGACGCGCAGGCCCTCGCTGGCGACTATGTCAGTTGCCTCGACTTCGTACTGGAGGGGGGGGCCATCGAGAGCGATGGCCGGGGCACGATCTTCACCACTTCGGGGTGTCTGCTGGCGCCTCACCGCAACCAACCGCTCTCAAAGGCTGAGATTGAAGACCGTCTGAAGCGTGAACTCCATGCGGAACGCATCCTCTGGATTGATCATGGCAACCTCATCGGTGATGATACCGACGGACATATCGACACGTTGGTGCGTATCTGTCCCGACGACACCTTATTATATGTGGGCTGCGACGATCCTGACGATCCGCAGTATGCCGAACTCAAGCTTATGGAGGAACAACTCAGGTCTTTCCGCACCCTCGAGGGGCGTCCTTACCGGCTGCTCCGACTTCCCATGCCACGTCCGATCTACGAGACGGATGACGCTCTGGGCACGAAGGGGGATCGTCTGCCGGCCACCTACGCCAATTTCCTCGTCATCAACGGGGCTGTACTCTGCCCGACCTACGACCAGCCTGACCTCGACGCCGAGGCGCTCCGCCTCATCGCGCAGGCCTTCCCCGACAGGGAGATGGTCCCCATCGACTGCCGCGCTGTCATCCGCCAGCACGGCTCGCTCCATTGTTGTACCATGCAATTTCCCAAAATATGATAAAGATTGGATTCCTGCAGCTGAGCATCTCAGCTGACGTAGCGCACAACATCAGTCGCCTCTCTGAAGGCATCAGAGACCTCGCCCGTCGTGGGGCGGAGCTCATCGTCCTTCAGGAGCTGCACAACTCGCTCTACTTCTGCCAGACAGAAGATGTCGACAACTTCGACCTCGCAGAACCCATCCCCGGACCTTCGACTCAACTTTATGGCGAACTGGCTCGTGAGTTGGGGGTGGTCATCGTGACCTCACTCTTCGAGCGGCGCGCTGCCGGTCTCTATCACAACACGGCCGTCGTCCTCGAACGCGACGGTTCGATAGCGGGCATCTACCGGAAGATGCACATCCCCGACGACCCCGCCTACTACGAGAAGTTCTACTTCACGCCGGGCGACCTCGGCTTCCATCCCATCGACACCAGCGTAGGTCGGCTGGGGGTGATGGTCTGCTGGGATCAGTGGTACCCCGAGGCGGCTCGCCTGATGGCGCTCCAGGGGGCTGACATGCTCATCTACCCGACGGCCATCGGCTATGCCGACAACGACACGCCCGAGGAACAGCAGCGCCAGCGTCAGGCCTGGCAGACGGTCATGCGTGGCCATGCCGTAGCTAATGGTCTCCCAGTCATAGCTGTCAACCGCTTTGGGTTCGAGCCTGATCCCAGTGGTCAGACGGGGGGCATCCAGTTCTGGGGCTCGTCCTTTGTAGCTGGACCTCAGGGGGAGATCCTCTACGAGGCTTGTGACGACGACGAGGAGAGTATCGTCATCGAGATCGACCTCGCACGCTCCGAACAGGTTCGTCGCTGGTGGCCTTTCCTGCGCGACCGCCGCATCGACCGCTACACGGATATCCTCCGCAGATATATTGATAAATGATCGCAAACAAACAACCAATACAAACCGTATGTCAAACCAACTTAGATTCCAGGTCGTAGAAGAGGCCTTCAAGAAGAAGGCGCTGGAGGTACCGACTCCCTCCGAACGACCGTCTGCGTATTTCGGCAAATACGTATTCAACCGCGAAAAGATGTATCGCTACCTCCCTGCCGAGGTCTATACGAAACTCATCGACGTCATCGACAATGGCGCCCGGCTCGACCGCAGCATCGCTGATGCGGTGGCTGAGGGCATGAAGAAATGGGCCCAGGACATGGGGGCGACTCACTACACCCACTGGTTCCAACCGCTCACGGAGGGGACGGCTGAGAAGCATGATGCCTTCGTCGAACACGACGGCAAGGGGGGCATGATGGAGACTTTCAGTGGCAAGCTGCTCGTCCAACAGGAACCGGATGCTTCTTCTTTCCCTAACGGGGGCATCCGCAACACCTTCGAGGCGCGTGGCTACTCGGCTTGGGATCCGACATCGCCGGTCTTCATCATCGACGACACACTCTGTATCCCCACTATATTCATCGCCTACACGGGCGAGGCACTCGACTACAAGGCGCCTCTGCTCCGTTCCATCCGGGCCGTCACGAAGGCGGCAAACGAGGTCTGTGGTTATTTCTACAATGATGTACGTAAGGTACAGGTGAACCTTGGTTGGGAACAGGAGTATTTCCTCGTCGACGAAGGGCTCTACTCAGCCCGCCCCGACTTGCTCATGACGGGACGCACGCTGATGGGTCATGAGAGCGCGAAAAACCAACAGATGGACGACCACTACTTTGGTACGATTCCCGACCGTGTACAGGCGTTTATGAAGGATCTGGAGATACAGGCGCTCGAACTGGCCATCCCTTGTAAGACGCGTCATAATGAGGTGGCTCCCAATCAGTTTGAACTCGCACCAATCTACGAGGAGTGCAACCTCGCCGTCGATCACAACATGCTCCTCATGTCGCTCATGAAGCGGGTGGCACGCAACCACGGGTTCCGCGTCTTGCTCCACGAGAAACCTTTCGACGGCATCAATGGCTCTGGTAAGCACAACAACTGGAGTCTCACGGCTGAAAGGCGTGAAGGCAAGTCTGCCCTCCTCCACGCACCGGGTAAGACACCTGAGGAGAACCTGCGCTTCGTCACCTTCATCGTCGAGACGCTCATGGCCGTCTGGCGGCATAATGGTCTGCTGAAGGCTTCGATTGTCAGCGCCACGAATGCGCACCGTCTGGGTGGCAACGAGGCGCCGCCTGCCATCATCAGCTCGTTCCTCGGCAAACAACTCACCGAACTCCTCGACCATATCGAACTCTCCGACAAGGATGACCTCTTTAATCTGAAGGGCAAGCGGGGCATGGAGATTGACATCCCGCAGATCCCCGACCTCATCATCGACAATACCGACCGCAACCGCACGTCTCCCTTCGCCTTTACGGGTAATCGCTTCGAGTTCCGTGCACCGGGCTCTTCGGCCAACTGTGCCTCGGCGATGATTGCGCTCAACTCGGCAATGGCCGAGGCGCTCCTCGACTTCAAGGCGCGGGTCGATGCCAAGATAGCCAAGGGTGATAATAAGGTATCGGCCATCATCGACGTCCTCCGTGAGGATATCCGCACCTGCAAGCCTGTCCGCTTCGACGGCAATGGCTACAGCGACGAGTGGGTCAAGGAGGCGGCCCGTCGGGGGCTCGACGTCGAGAAGTCTTGTCCGAAGATCATCGAGCACTACCTCGACGACAGCAGTGTCCGGATGTTCGAGACCACGAAGGTCATGAACCGCAAGGAGCTGGAGGCTCGCAACGAGGTGAAGTGGGAGACTTACGTGAAGACGGTCCAGATTGAGGCGCGTGTGATGGGCGACCTGTCGATGAACCATATCATCCCGGTCTCCACCCACTACCAGTCGCAGCTCATCAAGAACGTACAGGGCATGAAGGATGTGTTCCCGGCCGAGGAGGCCAACCGGCTCTCGGCGCGTAACATGAAGCTGATCACGGAGATTGCCGAGCGCACCGAGCGCATCGAACAGCTCGTCGAGGAACTCACCGAGGCGCGTCGGGTCGCCAACCGCATCCAGAGCATCCACGAACGGGCCATCGCCTACCACGACACGGTCTGCCCGAAGATGGAGGCGATCCGCTCCGAGATCGACCATCTCGAGATGATTGTCGAGGATGGCCTCTGGTCCCTCCCCAAATACCGGGAGCTTCTGTTCATCCGATAAACCAACGTTCACCCCTTCTTCACAAGAAGGGGCAATTTCTTACTTTCTTCGGCGCGAAGAAAGAAGCAAAGAAGCATCCACCCCCTCCAAGGCCTCCCCCTATATGGGGAGGATGCAATTGACTCCGGGCAAGGACCGCCCTCCGTCAAGGCTTTGGTATGGCTCGCAAAGCCTATGCCCCTACGGGGCGAGCCATGATTATTTGAATGGGGGCTCCTCGCCCCCAAACCCCTCGGTGTTAATTCGATGGTATAGATTATTAAGGCTATGCTACTACCGCAGCCATATCGCTCACATAATCGACCAGATGTAATCGACCGCTTCACATAATCGAAATCGACCAGCGTTAATCGACCAGCGTCTAGCGTAGTCGATAAAAAAAACAAGCGGGACCTTTGATGGTCCCAGCTTACCAAAATGTAAGAGCGACAGGAGGAGCGGTTGCATCCTTCCCTTGGGGGAAGGCCTTGGTTGGGGGAATGTCTCTTTGCTACTTTCTCTGCGCCAGAGAAAGTTAGGGATTCTTATGAAGAAGGGGTTGGGGTTGATGGAGGATGGCAGGGCTATGCCCTGCAAATAGGGGCTCGGGGGATATCCCCCGGCAGGGTGGAACCCTGCAAAAAGAAAACTTTTTTTTGACGAAGAAGGGAATAAATAGTAGATCCCGCCGATTGGCGGGATCTACTATTTATCCAAAACTTCGTAAACCGAATTATTCGATTTATACTCCGGAACAATTTCCTTCATTTTCCGGACCGTCTCCATATCATTATAATGCTTGGAAATCTCCACCAACTCATCCACCTGCCGGCTGATCTCCGCAAACTCACACTCCCGGACCTCAGCAATACGGATCTTCTCATGGAACGTCGGCTTCGTACCCTCCAGCTCGTTCAAGACCTCCTCATAGAGCTTCTCTCCCGGACGCAGCCCGGTGAACTTGATCTCCACGTTCCTGGCACCCGACAGCTTGATCATACGCTTGGCCAGGTCAGCAATCTTCACAGGCTGGCCCATGTCGAACACGAAGATCTCACCACCATTTCCCTTCGTACCGGCCTCCAGCACGAGCTTACAGGCCTCTGGGATGAGCATGAAGAACCTCACGATACGCTCGTCTGTCACCGTCACAGGACCACCGTTCTTGATCTGCTCCTTGAACAGGGGAATCACCGAACCGTTCGACCCCAGCACATTACCGAAGCGAGTTGTCACAAACTGCGTCCTGTATGTCTGCTTGGCCTCAGCACTCTGCTTGTTGTTCAACAGGTGCAGGTACTCGGGCGTCTTCTTGTTCTTGATGGCCTGGTCGAGACTCTGCACGTAGATCTCACAGATACGTTTCGAACAACCCATCACGTTCGTGGGATTCACGGCCTTGTCCGTCGAGATCATCACGAACTTCTTCACCCCGTATTTCACGGAGTAGTCAGCGATGATCTTCGTACCCCAGATATTGTTCAGCACAGCCTCCGAGGGGTTGTCCTCCATCATCGGCACATGCTTGTAGGCAGCTGCGTGGAACACGTAGTCAGGTCTGAACGTGCTGAAGATCTCCTCCATACGGCGCTGACGGCTGATACTCGTCACCACCACCTCCGCTTCGATGTCAGGGAAGTCCCTCGCCATCATCAGCCGGATATCGTGCTGCGGCGTCTCGGCCTGGTCGATGAGCATCATCTTGGCCGGTTTGAAGGCGGCCACCTGGCGCACGATCTCCGAACCGATACTACCGGCCGAACCGGTGATGAGCACGCGCGTACCTTTTAGTAACTCCTCCACCGACTTCAGATCGACGCGGATCTCACTTCTCGGCAACAGCTCCTCCACACTCACCTCACGCATCTGCAGGTTGCCGATCTCTTCGTCGTTCAGGTCGTCGTTAGGACTCAGCTCCTTCGCCCCCTGCGCCATGAAGATCTTGGCCCCGGCACCCAGGATACTGTCCTGCAGCGCCTGGTTGTTCCGGAAGTCCTTCACGCGGGATGGCGACACCAGCACACCCTCGATATCGTTCTCCTTGATGATGGTGGCGATATCCTCGTCGGCAGAATACACCTTCTCTCCCATCACCTCCAGATGCTTCGTGTTCTTGCCTTGCGACACAAAACCCTTCACCACGAAACGCCTGGGGCGCTGCGTACGGATACTCTTGGCGATACCCACGCCGTCCGTCACCACACCGTAGATCAACACACGGAGCGCCCGCGAGTTCGAGAACGCCACGTCAAAGAGCGTCCTCACGAAGACACGCAAGCCCCACATGAACAGGGTGGCAAACAGATACGTCAGACAGATACACGTCGTGCTGAAGTTCACGAAATAGTCCACGTAGTAATAATTCTGGATCTGGTCAGCCAGCAACACCAGCACCAACGACACCGTATTACCATACACCACGCGCATCAGGTCCACGAAACTCGAATAGCGCATGAACCCCGAATAAGTGTGGAACAGCCTGAACCCAGGCACACTCAGGATAACGAAGCACACCAGCGTATTCAACAGCGGGAAGGCCCTTTCCACCACCACGCTGAGACTATTGAATATCCAATAAGATAACAACCCGCTAGCCCCCACACTCAGGCAGTCTATCAATAAGATACACCAATAGGGCAGCGAATTCTTCGTAAAATACCAATTTAATATCTTGTCAAATGAACGTCTCATTCCAATACCAAATTCCAATTCATACTTTTTCAGCCTGCAAAGGTACGAATAAGTGAGGAAAATACAAAATAAATCCGCATTTATTTTTATTTTCGAACGAAAGTCCCCCCAATTCTCTTACTTTCTTCGGCGCGAAGAAAGAAGCAAAGAAGCATCCACCCCCTCCAAGGCCTCCCCCTATATGGGGAGGATGCAACCGCTCCGCCTGTCGCTCTTACATTAAGGTAAGCTCGACCCATCAAAGGGTCGGCTTGGTTTTTATCGACTACGCTAGACGCTGGTCGATTATGTGAGCGTCGGCTCGGACCATCCGCTCGATCTCTGATCGCTTATATGAGCGAAGCGAGTCTTAAGAAAGGGTCGGCTTGAGTCTTTTAATCGCGGAACGCGATATATATAAACCATCGCTCGCCCCGTAGGGGCAAAGGCTTCGCGAGCGATACCAAAACCTTGACGGAGGGCGGCCCTTGCCCGGAGTCAATTAAGCCCCTGCCCTGGAGAGGGCAGAGGGGTTTGGGGTGTAGGTCGAAGCCCCTTCTTAGGACAAGAAGGGGTTGGGGTTGATGTGACCCTGCAAGGTGAAACCTTGCAAAAAGGGGGTATGGGGGATATCCCCAGCAGGGTAAAACCCTGCAGGATGCAGCTTTTACGCAGGGGTATAATACTCTTTATACCTTTAGAGCCCCTCCAGTGAAGGGGCGGCTTTTATGCAGGGATTATCCGTAATACTCCTTATACCATTCTGCGAACTTCCGTAGCCCCTCCCTCAACGTAATTTTCGGTGTAAACCCAAAATCACGCTCCAACGCCGTGGCATCCGCATACGTCGTAGGAACATCCCCAGGCTGCATCGGCACGAGCTTCTTATGCGCTTCGAAGTCGAAGTCAGCAGGAAGAACCCCTGCACGAACCAGCTCCTCTTGCAGGATATTCACAAAATCCAGCAAGTTCTCAGGCTGACCACCACCGATGTTATACACCGCATACGGCGGGATAGGCAGTCCATCCTCACCCTTCTTGCGCTCAGGCGCCTTCTGCATGACGCGATACACACCCTCCACGATGTCATCCACATACGTGAAGTCACGACGACAGTTGCCGTAGTTGAAGATCTGGATGGTCTCACCCTTCAGCAACTTATTCGTAAACCCGAAGTACGCCATGTCCGGCCTACCAGCAGGACCATAGACCGTAAAGAAGCGCAAACCCGTCGTGGGGATGTCATACAACTTCGAATAGCAATGAGCAAACAACTCATTACTCTTCTTCGTAGCAGCATACAGCGACACAGGATTGTCCACCCTGTCATCCGTCGAGAACGGCACCTTCTTGTTACCACCATACACGCTTGAAGACGAAGCATACACCAGATGCTCCACAGGATGATGCCTACACGCCTCCAGGATATTATAAAACCCTATCATATTACTCTGTATGTAGGCATCTGGATTAGTGATGCTATAACGCACACCAGCCTGCGCCGCCAGATTCACCACCACGTCAAAGTGATACTTCTCGAACAGTTCATCAATCAGTGCCTTGTCAGCCAAATCACCCTTGACGAACTCATACTTAACGCCCGATTTTTCTGCGACTTTTGCGATTTCCGCAAGCCTATAATCCTTCAGCGACGGATCATAATAATCATTCAGATTATCCAATCCCACAATGGTTCCCTCCTGCATCTCTTTAAAGAGACGCAATACAAGGTTCGATCCTATAAATCCAGCACTTCCCGTAACTAATATCGTCTTCATATTCTAGTCTCTCTTAAAAATATCTCTGGTATAAACCTTCTCCTGCACATCATCCAGCGCCTCGTCGTAACGATTGGCAATGATGGCATCACTCTGCTTCTTAAACTCATCGAGGTTATTCACGACACGAGACCCGAAGAACGTCTCGCCATCCTTCAGCGTCGGCTCATAGATGATGATATTGGCGCCCTTGGCCTTCACACGCTTCATGATGCCCTGGATAGCACTCTGACGGAAGTTATCGGAATTAGATTTCATCGTCAATCGGAACACACCGATGGTCACATCCTTCTCCGCACTCTCGTTCCAGTCACTGTTAGCCGTATAATAGCCCGCCTTGCGCAGCACCTCGTCAGCGATAAAGTCCTTACGCGTCCTATTACTTTCCACGATGGCCGTCATCATGTTCTGAGGCACATCCGCATAGTTGGCCAACAACTGTTTGGTGTCCTTAGGCAGACAGTAACCACCATAGCCAAACGAAGGATTATTATAATGCGTACCGATACGAGGATCCAGACCTACGCCCAAAATGATAGCCTGCGAATCCAATCCCTTCACCTCTGCATACGTATCAAGCTCATTGAAATAGCTCACACGCAAAGCCAGATAAGTATTCGCAAACAACTTCACGGCCTCTGCCTCAGTCATGCCCATAAACAGCGTATCAATATTCTCCTTGATAGCACCTTCCTGTAGCAGACCTGCAAACGTCTTGGCCTTCTCCTCTGCCTCTGGGTTACCAATAGCCGTAATAGCAGCATTTTCCTCATCCCACTTCCTGTTTCTGTCAGCAGGCAGAATTTTCGGATAGCCCACGATAATACGAGAGGGATAAAGATTGTCATACAGTGCCTTACTCTCACGCAGGAACTCCGGTGAGAAGAGCAGATTAAACTTCTTCCCCTTCAACGCCGGGTCCGTCAAGAACTTCAGCGCATACTTCACATACAGCGAACGGCAATAGCCCACAGGAATAGTACTCTTAATCACCATCACGGCATCCGGATTCACGCTCAGCACGAGGTCAATCACATCCTCGATATGATGCGTATCGAAGAAATTCTTCTGCGGGTCATAGTTCGTCGGAGCCGCAATCACCACAAAGTCCGCATCCTTGTAAGCAGCCTTACCATCTAGCGTCGCCGTCAAGTCAAGCTCCTTCTCCGCCAAATACTTCTCAATATACTCATCCTGGATAGGCGAGATCTTTTTGTTGATCTTCTCCACCTTCTCAGGAATCACATCCACAGCTGTTACGTGGTTCTTCTGTGCCAACAACGTGGCGATACTCATACCGACATACCCGGTACCTGCTACTGCAATTTTCATAAAATCTATAATAAGTTAATTTTTACCAATCATCTTTTAATCACTCCCCCCCATCGCCCATAATCGACCAGCGTCCAGCGTAGTCGATAAAGAATCATCGCTCCCCCCTCACCAAATCGACCAGCGTCCAGCGTAGTCGATGAAACCCATCGCTCGCCCTTTAGGGCACAGGCTTTGCGAGCGATACCAAAACCTTGACGTAGGGCGGTCCTTGCCCGGAGTCAATTACATCCCCTTGCCAAAGATTGGCGAGGGGCTTGGGGAGTGGTCTGAAGCCCCTTCTTATAAAGAAGGGGTTGGGGTTGATGGAGGATTGCAGGGCCTCCCTGCATTATAGCCGCCCCTCTTGAGGGGCTCTAAATCTCGGAGCGAGCGAGAAAATGAATAAATCAAATTTTGCCCTGCTTGGCAAGCTCGCAAGCCTCATAATAGGTATCGAGGCTGCCAATGTCAAATCGCCCCCCTGTCATTCTCCAGGCATGGAGAATGGAATGCTCGACCATAAAATGGGCGAGATTCCCAGGCGCATCCTTCCCACAGCCATTCTCGACCGAGTGGCGAACAAGGTCAAGATCCTTCCTCAGATAGATATAGAACGGCGGTACCGCCCAATGACTCTTCGGCACCTGCGGCTTCTCCTCCATCCCCAGCACCCGATAGTCAGAGTCCAACTCCACGACACCCGTGCGCTGTAGTTTCTCAATCGACGGCTGCTCATGACACATGATACAACTCGTCCCCTTCTCACGAGCGAAGTCCACAAACTCCTGGAACGAGAAGAACAGCAGATTATCCGCTGCCACAACCAGCATATCATCATCGATCTGGAGCTTCTCCATGGCGAACAACAAGTCACACACAGCCCCCAGCCGCGTCTCATTCGTCTCCGTCCCATCATCCACGATGGTGATCGGCTTCGAGTAGTGCTGCTCCGCAGCCCACGCCTCAAAAATCCCCGCAAACTTATGGTTCGTAATGACGATATGCTCATCTATCTCCGGAATCCTGTCGATGTCATCCAGCATCCGCCCGAGGATGGTGTTCTCCCCGATCTTCAGCAACGGCTTCGGGAAGTTCTTCGTCAACTCCCCCAGCCTCGTCGCATACCCCGCTGCAATCACAATATTCTTCATACCAATACTATTTTGACTGCAAAGGTAGTCCATTTAATTGATAACAGCAAGAAAATTCCGAAATATTTGGCCATAACAAAATAAATACGTATTTTTGCAACAAAAATGAGAAGCTCATGGAAAAAGCATATCAATACCACATTTTCTCCCCCTATCGCGTATGCCCACTAGGCGCCCACGTTGACCATCAGCATGGTCTTGTAACCGGTTTTGCTATCAATAAAGGCGTTGACCTTTGGTTTGATCCAGCTCCCCTCTCCTCCCCCCAACAAGGAGAAGGACATGTACACCTCGAATCCAAGACCTTTGAGGGAGTGGTGGATTTTGAGATGGATACCCCTTCGCAGGTGAAGGAAGGCCATTGGGGCGACTATGCCCGAGGGGCGAAGTATGCACTGCGCAAGCGTTTCGAACTGAAACGAGGCATCACGGGCGTGATACAGGGTTCGCTACCCGTGGGCGGCCTGTCATCATCAGCTGCCGTTTTGATTGCTTATGTGATGGCATTTGCAAAGGCGAACGACATCACGCTCCAGCCATTTGAGGTGGTGAAGATTGCCTCCGAGGCAGAACGCGAGTACATCGGACTCAACAATGGCCTGCTCGACCAGGCATGTATCGCCCTCGGCAAGAAGGATGGCTTATTGTTCCTCGATTGCGACTCAAACGATTGGCGTATCATCAAACGAAATCCCGACATGCCAGACTTTGAGATAGGCATCTTCTTCTCGGGATTGACCCGCTCCCTGGTGAACTCGGATTACAACCTCCGAGTGTACGAGTGTAAGACAGCAGCCTGGAACATGCTCGCCTATACAGACCAGCCCCTGAAGACGTTCGACAAGACCTTCCTGCGCGATATCCCGAAGGCCACATTTGAGAAGACACGCATCGCCATGCCCGCGAGATTCGCACGTCGAGCAGAACACTTCTATAGTGAGTACCGCCGCGTACGCCAGGGCGTGACAGCCTGGGAGACAGGCAACCTGCAGCTGTTCGGCAAACTCTCGTTCAGCAGTTGTGAGAGCAGCATCCACAACTACGAGTGCGGTTCCCCCGAATTGATCGCCATCTATGAGATCATGCGCAACCTTCCAGGCGTCTATGGCGGTCGTTTCTCAGGAGCAGGCTTCAAGGGCGCCTGTATCGCACTGGTAGACCCAGCCTATAAAGACGACATCGAGCATACCCTGACAGAGAAGTATTTGGAGCAATTCCCCGAATACGAAAAGACCTTCAAAGTCTTCTGGGTCAAACCCGACGACGGCGCCCGTTTCCTATAAAGTGTCAATCACATCTGCGATGAGATTGGATTGTTCGATTCCCCCCGTTCCGGCTGACAGTCGAGACCTACGTCCAGAGAACCTATCTATCGATAGACAACTCTAACCTTCGTCCTCGCCTTTCAGCCTTCACTCCCCACCCACCCTACAAAAAACTTTTTAAATGGTTGTAATGTTACAACCTTTTTAACATATTTCTTACAAAAAAGGGACTCCTCGCCCCTTATACCCCCGGTGTTAATTCGATGGCATAGATTATTAAGGTTATGCTGCTACCGCAGCCAAATCGACCAGCGTTTAATCGACCAGCGCCTAATCGACCAGCGTCCAGCGTAGTCGATAACCCCCAAGCGGGACCTTTGATGGTCCGAGCTTACCTTAATGTAAGAGCGACAGGAGGAGCGGTTAAGTCTCTTGCCAACGATTGGCGAGAGATTTGTAATAAGCAAATCTAAACGCACCATTTTTTCGTAAAGTTAACCAACCAGTTTTATTTTTCTCTTTTTTTAGTATTCTGCTTATCGAAAATGGTCTGTCTGTTCTCCATTCTGTAGCTCGTCCCTT
>Ga0256405_10002641_pt1 | contig 39984 bp, 34 predicted proteins | sample RumenRJG_02DNA_FD_189096 | JGI IMG/M metagenome (GOLD analysis project Ga0256405, IMG submission 189096) | Bovine rumen microbial communities from Lethbridge, Alberta, Canada - RJG_02 | ecosystem: Host-associated > Mammals > Digestive system > Stomach > Rumen | place: Canada: Alberta... | reverse complement strand
ATCAGCGGCTCATAGAGCGTGGAAAGCATCCTCTGCTAGTGCATAACAACATCAAGAACAAGATGCTGCACATCCTCGTGGCAATGGTTAGAGATCGAGTAAAATACAACCCCGATAACGTGTATAGGACGAGTAACGAGGTAAGCTTAGCTCCTCAAGTGTTAAATATATAGTTAAATATCAATCAATGTTTGGAATTTAGCATAGAATGCGGTTCTGTGGCAGACGGTTATCCTCTGATTTGGGAGATGGCATAAAGCGGAACTATCTCAACGTGGCGTACGGCATTGTCGGCTTTGGGGTCGATATAATCGAACTTTCCAAAATTCTCGAGCGAGCAACGTATGGCTTGCGATAGTTTCTTGTCGCGCATAAAGTCCCATAGACTCTTCATTCCGCCCTGTACGCCTGCCTTCACCTCAAGGGGCAATACCTGCATGTCGCGCGAAAGTAGGTAATCTATCTCTGCTAACGAATTCTTTGCCTGACGAACCCAGTAGAACAGGTCGTGATGGATATTTGGCGAAAGGTAGTGTAGGACTTCCAATCCTGCAAGCATTTCGGCCATTGGGCCCTTATTAACCAAATCGGCTGCTGTAGCAGTAAGGATGTGTGTGGTGATAGAAGATATATCGCCCATTGACATGTTGAGCAGTCTCAACATCAGTCCTGTATCAAGCAGTAGCAGTTTGCGATAACTCTCGTCGGCCTCGTCGCCAAGAGGGAGCCCGTTGCCGTCTGTATGTGTGACAGGAATCAAAATACCTGCCTTGATAAGCAAATCAAGGGCTTTTTTCACTTCAGCAGTCTTATATCCACCTGCCACCTGAGAGTATACAAATTTATTGGTTGCCTGTGTAGCTGCACTACGCATGGTGGCAACTAACAACTGGGAATCGACCTTCTTTTTGTATTTCGGAAAGTCGGCTTCGTAACCAGTTATGATATCATCCTGTACCTCCTGACACTGCAGATAATCGTGCGTTTCGGCCCACTTGGCAACAGATTCTGGCATTCCACCAACCAACATGAAGGTACGAATAAGTCCAACCAGTTTGTCGTGCAGAGGGGTGGGCAGAGGCGAATCAGCATTGGCTTGGCGACGAGCATCCAGCAGAAGCTGTTCGCCATTGGCTTGCAAGAATTCATCGAATGTCATAGGGAACATATACATGGAGTGTATACGTCCAACGCCGAAAGTTGGTATATCATCGAGCACAAACTCTAACAGCGAACCTGCAGCCACAACATGCAGATCGGGCATATCCTCCTTGAAATATCGCAGAGCCATAATTGCCTCTTGGCTTTCTTGTATCTCGTCGATAAATAGCAACGTCTCGTTAGCAATAATCGGCGTGCCGCACATAGCAGCCATCTGTGGTACGATACGTTTTACATCAAGATCCTTCTTAAACAACTCTATATAGTCTGGTTGTTTTTCAAGGTTTATCTCGACAAAATACTTGAACGACTCGCCCAGATGTCTTACTGCAGTCGATTTGCCTACCTGTCTCGCTCCACGAAGCAAGACTGGTTTATGAACAGGGCGTTCGGCCCATTCTTTAAGATGTCTATCAATAATTCTTTCGTAATACATGTAACTGCCTGATTATCTGGGTGCAAATATACGAAAAAGAAATTATCCAAACAAATAATTCGGCGAAAAATGAAAAAATCCAAAGAAATAATTCCGCAAAATTCGAAAAAATCCAAAGAAATATCTTAAATCTGTATATTGTTATTTCGCATTTAACACCTCGAGAGCTTTTTCCATGACGGGGTCGCCCTCTGGGGCATAGATTTCATCGTATGTAAGTGGAACTTCTACGTCGGGCATCAGTCCTCGCTTAGCGGGGAAACGGTCAGTAACGGTATCGTCGGCAACGCTCTTAACCAGTGGCAATGTGTACTCAATGTGAGAGTGGGGAAGGGCGAGATGCGCAAACTTAACGGCCGTCATATAGTGGTAGCCTGTGCCCGTCTCACGCCCTACGGTGATGGCTCGCCCGTTGCGAACCAATATGGCAGGGAAGTCGGATGCAGCACTCTTCGACGTCTCATCAGTCAGAATAATGACACGTCCGCCGTAATGCACGGCGCTATCTGGATAGATAACATCTGCTATCGACGATGGGCTATAGAAACCTGTCTGCCCCTCACGAGCCACATAGTCCTCGAATGGTTTGTCGTCAGCGGGGATGTTCATGCAATGAACAAAACTTTGATATATGCCGTTGCTATTCACCTTGTCGTAGTGATTAGTCTCCTTTGTGGGCTTATCAATGAACCACGATACCAAGCGATTGCATACATCGATATGTCCACCGGGATTATTACGCACATCGATAATCAGATTAGGAACGTTTTTGTGGCGCATCAGACTATCAGCTATTGCCTCCATCTGCACTTCATCCAAAGTGAAGTCGCTAATTGTAAGCAGGGCTATATTGTCTGACTTCATCGCAAAACTATATTGCGCGTTCTGGTTAGTGTTAATTCGCTGATAGCGGGCGGATTTTCCCGTCGAAGGTTTTATACCTTTTACCTGATTAGCTGATATCCACTGATCGCGAACCACCGAACCATCGGCCATCTTTACCACCGAAAGATGCCTTGTAAGATTATTGCCAACCAAGTAATTCCATGCTCGCAGCATAAACGCGTTGATAAACGACTGGTTATCGCCATCCATGCTACTTGCTACATTACGCAGCCTTTCTATCAGCGTCTGGGCATCTTCACCATCTATAGCCGCAACTTCCTTACCAATATATTTCTCATAGCCCATCTGAGCCTGAGTAACTATCAGCTTTCCGTTAAGCGAACCAATAAATAAATGTGGCACACAATAGTTATTGGTAACCTGCGGATCGTCGGTGTCTATCCATGCGTGAGAATCGTGCAGGAACTGCTGGCTGAAGGTGCTACGCACAATCTGATAGAACTTGTTATAGCTGATGGGAGCCTTGAGTTTCTCCTTGGTGCTGCTTACAAACTGCTGACATTTCTCCTCGCTGATGATGTCGTCGAACGAGGGATAGCACTCCTTTATGGAAGATACGAGGAAATCAAAATCCTCGTTGGCCTGCTTAATGGTTAGCGTCTTTGGAATGACCAGTGGTGCAATCTTCTTAAAGGTGGTTTTTAGTCCGAAGGGCGTCATTGGGTCAACATGTTTGCCATCCTTGCCTGATACACTGATACTGATATGCGGCTGAGCTATCTTTCGATAGTCGTACGCCACAGTGCCGAGCTTCTGCCCCTTTGTGATGCGTTGCCCCGTTTTAAACGGGATATTGCCACGCAAACCTGAAATATATAGTTTACGCCCATCTGCCAAGCGCAGCATGATAGAGCCATTAATATATTTCAGACCCATTGGCAGTTTTTTGTCGTTAGCCAACTTCTCGCGCGACTTATCGAACGTGCCGCCATCATTACCATAGGTAACGGATTGTTTGAGAGATGTGTTGGCTACTACATACAGAGCTCCGATAGTTCCATCTACAGGAGCTACTACCGTAGTGCCCTCGGGGGCTGCAATAAACAGATTGCCGATATTAAGTTCTTTGTCGATACGGTCCTGAGGCTGGCATACAATGTTTTCACCTGTCTTAGCACCCTCGATGGGCCACAGCCATTTTGAGTTCTGTGCCGAAACAGATAGCGTAACTAATGAAAGCAGAATAGAAATAAATTTCATAAATGGGTTACTTTTTATAGTTGAATTATAATCTACATTATGTTTCTGGCAGCAAAGATAGTGATTACTGATGAAACCACCAAATAATTGACAGATAAAAGCAAAAACTTTGTTGATTATTTGGAACATACGGTATTTATTCTTATTTTTGCAGCGAACTTAAAACAAATCGCCTGAATGAAAAAGATTATTAACCTTTGCGCCATCATACTATTAGCTTTAGTGTTTGGTTGCGGCCAACAAAATGGAAGAAGTACTGATGACAGTAAAAGTAGCAAACAAAAAGACTCTGCTGCCTTGGCTCAACAGGCACGAGACCTATATAGTGTCTTGGCATATTACTACAACAACAATATCCACGATTCGCTTGAGATGAAGTTGCCAGAGGTCCTGGAATTCTGTCGCGAGCATGAGCTGTGGTCTGATTACTATGACACATGGATGATGCTGGGCGAGGAATACAGTTTCAGTGGCGAATACAGCAAGGCTATAAATGTGGTACAGGAGATACACGACGACGCCACCAAACGAGGCAACAAGTACGGACTCACAGCTTCTGAATTTATCAAAGGTCTGGTATACGACGGACAGGGAAATTACAAAGAATCGGCAAGTAGTTTCGAGGCAGCATTGAGTAACTACCCTGCTAATGGCGCACCATTTCAGAAAAACAGCATTTATGTTTATTATCTCACAGAGCTGAAAAACCTTCATAATGCCGATAAGATGCGAAGCACACTGGCCGAGTGGAGAGCATACATCGAGGAATGCCGCAAAGACACAACAATCAAGCCGATTCAATTCCACAACTGGCTGTACTACTATCATCATTCATGCTATTTGTACTATATTCATCAAAAGGATTTCGACAAGGCTGCCTTGCAAGTAGACTCGGTGGTGCTGCATCTTGAAAAGACGGGATGGTCGCAGGTTACACGAAACGAGGTTATGGGCTATCGTGCAAGACTGGCCATTGAAAGGAAAAATTATGCAGAAGCGCTGAAACTGAACGATCAACAGCTGCCATTGGCTAAAGAACTCGACGTAAATGCATACGTAGAAATACTGGGACAACGAGCTAAGATACTTTCGGGACTGGGAAAATGGAAAGAGGCCTATAGTTATCTGGATCAGTTCCATACACTTGTGGACTCGCTGAGAGAAGGAGAGACCCTGTTGCAACTGAACGAGTTGAACAAACGCTACGAGCTAGATGAGTTAAAAGCACAGCAAGAGCGCGAAAAGATGGAGAGCGAACGACGCCAGATGATTCTGGTAATGGCCATTGTAGTAATAGTGCTGTTAGCCTTTGTTGTCTTTGTTATATTCAGGCTACAGGCTGCTCGCAGATTGGCTAAGCTAAAAACAGAGCAGGAGCGGATAGAAAGCGAATTGCGCATTGCCAGAGAAATACAGATGAGTATGGTGCCACACGAGTTCCCACATCTCGATGGTCTGGATATGTATGCCTCGATGGCTCCTGCACGAGAGGTTGGTGGCGACCTGTATGGCTATGTGATGGCCGACGAACAGCTCTACTTCTGTCTGGGCGACGTGAGCGGCAAGGGAGTACCCGCATCGCTATTTATGGCTCAGGCCACACGACTTTTCCAGACATTGGCCAAACAAGGCATGTTGCCAGCTGAGATATGTACACGTATGAACGATGCTCTTTCGGGCAAAGACAATGAAAACGGCATGTTTGTTACTTGTTTTGTAGGTCTGATAGACCTTAAGAGCGGGCATCTATCATTCTGTAACGCTGGTCATAATCCTCCTGTGATAGGTGGCTCGTCATCGAAAGGCGACTTCCTTGAAATGGAATCAAATGCACCACTTGGACTATGGCCTGGACTCGAATACGTTGGCGAAGAGATAGATACCATCAAGGGGCGTCCACTCTTCATATATTCCGACGGTCTCACCGAAGCCGAAAACGACCAGCAACAGCAGTTTGGTAACGAACTTCTGCTTAGTATCTTGCGTAACACACAATTCGAATCGTCGAAGCAAGTGATAGATACCCTTGCTGCTGAAGTAGAGAAACATCGTAATGGCGCCGAGCCTAACGATGACCTGTCAATGATGTGTATTCGGGTTTAATCTAAAGGCAATAATCCTTTGAAGAGTAGGTAAGGATCAATGGTTATTTGATGTTTGCAGTGGGGGACTATGGTCTTCGACATGCCGCCTGTGGCTATTATTTTTGGTGTCGCGTTGAGGGTGGTACTGAGCTGGTCAATGAGTCCATCTATCATTGCTGCTGTGCCGTAAAGTATGCCGCTCTGCATGCACTCTAAGGTGTTTCGGCCGATGAAATGGGCAGGTTTCTCGATAGTTATTGATGGAAGTTGCGATGCTCGAGTGCTTAATGCGCTAAGTGATGTCTTTACGCCAGGAATAATCATTCCGCCCTTAAAAACTCCGTTTTCATCGATAACTCCCAGTGTGGTAGCTGTGCCAAAGTCGATGACGATGGCTGGTACGCCATAGCAGCGTGCGGCTCCAATAGCATCGGCCAAACGGTCCTTGCCTAACTGCGAGGGCGACTCTACGTCGATTGTGATAATACCCTCAGCGTCGGCTATCGAGAAGAAGTGTGGAGTGATGCCTGTAAGGTCGACTACAGCCTGCGCGATGTCATCATTTACCTCAGGAACTACCGATGAAATGGTGATTTTTTCAATATCAGCAGCCTCCACATTGTACTTGCGTAGTCCTTGGCGCAGTTCGTAGCGGAAGAAACTGGCCGTCTCTTCCTTCTTGGTCTTGAATCGCCATGTAGCAGTGATGTCGCCTTTGTTATCAGTCATAGCGATAACAACGGTGGAATTGCCGATATCTATCAGAATATGCATAGCGTGCTATAGTGTTAGGATGTGCGAGAGTATCTTGTCGGCTGTCTCCTCCTTAGAACACAGAGGCAACTCGGTTACAGCGTCGTTGGTGATGATTGTAACCTTGTTGGTATCTACGGCAAAGCCTGTATTGCCATCAGCAATAGAGTTGGCGCAGATCATATCGGCGTGCTTCTTATCAAGTTTGGCACGTGAGTTTTCTATCAAATCCTCCGTTTCCATCGAGAATCCAACCAATGTCTGGCCTGCCTTCTTGTGCTCGCCAAGCCAACCCAGAATGTCTTGAGTGCGAGTGAGCTGGATGGCCATATCGCCATCGTGTTTCTTCACCTTCTGGTCAGAATACTCAGCTGGTGTATAGTCGGCCACAGCGCTACACATTATCACCACATCGGCCTCGGTGCTACGAGTGGTAACGGCATCAAACATATCCTTAGCGCTCTTAACAGAAACTACATTAACGCCCTCGAAGGCCTTGATATTTACAGGACCAGAAACCAGCGTAACCTCAGCGCCACGCAAACGGGCCATCTTGGCAATTGCGTAGCCCATCTTGCCTGATGAGTGGTTTGTGATATAGCGAACAGGGTCGATAGACTCTTGTGTAGGACCTGCTGTAATAAGGAATCGCTTACCCTTCAAGTCGTGCTCCTTGGCCAAAAACGTGAGGATATGCTCAACAATAACCTCCTCGGAGTTCATCTTGCCCGTACCCGTATCGCCACAAGCCAGTCGGCCTATAATCGGGTCGATGATGTGATAGCCGTAGCCCTTAAGTTTAACAAGATTGTCCTGCAGGATAGGGTTCTCCCACATACCAGTATTCATGGCTGGCGCGATAAGCTTTGGAGCGCGTGTGGCCAGCATGGTGGTGGTGAGCATATCGTCGCAGATGCCGTGGGCAAGTTTACCGATAACATTAGCTGTACAGGGAGCCACAACAAACAGGTCGCCACGCTTGGCCAGCGACACATGTTTTACATCGAACGAAAAGTTGCGGTCGAAGGTATCAACGATGCACTTATTGTTGGTAAGTGTCTCGAACGTCATCGGCGTGATGAACTTAGTGGCGTTCTGCGTCATTATCACATGCACATCGGCATGTAGCTTAATGAGCATCGAGGCCAGATTGGCGCTCTTGTAGGCAGCAATACCGCCCGTAACGCCCAGCACAATCGTTTTTCCTGTCAGCATAACTTTTTCACCTTTTCACCTTCTCACCTTCTCACTGTTCCTTCAGCAGTCCGTGCTTCTCGTAGTTGGCCTTGCGCACCAGCTTGTTGTGCTCGTCTACGAAGAGTACTGTAGGCTTGTGTTCACGAGCCTCCTCAGGAGTCATATAGGCATAGGCCATAATGATAATCTTATCGCCCACCTCTACACAACGTGCAGCAGCTCCGTTCAAGCAGATAACGCCCGAACCAGCCTCGCCAGCTATAGCGTATGTCTCAAAGCGGTTACCATTATCGATATCGGCAATCTCTACCTTCTCGTACTCCAGTATGCCACTCTCGCGCAGCAGGTCAGAATCGATGGTGATGCTACCCACATAGTCGAGGTCGGCTTGAGTTACTACAGCACGATGAATCTTTGCTTTTAGTAGTGTTATGTCCATACCTATATTAAATATTTACGACGAAATTATCAATCAGTCGGGTCTTGCCGATATAAACAGCGATAGCAACAAGCACTTCGCCCTCTATCTTTGCTGTACGCTGGATGTTCTCAAAGTCAACCACCTCAACATAGTCGATGCGTGCCATAGGCTCAGTCTCCAGGTTCTGGCGGATGATATCGATAACCTTCTGTGAATCGCGCTCGCCAGCCTCGATAGCAGCCTTACCCTTCTTCAGACTCTGCGAGAGGATAAGTGCAGCCTTACGCTCTGCAGCATTCAGATATGTGTTACGGCTTGACTTGGCTAAGCCATCCTCCTCGCGAACGATGGGGCAGGGTACAATCTCAACAGGGAAGTTCAAGTCGCGTACGAAACGCTTAACGGTAGCCAGCTGCTGTGCGTCCTTCTGTCCGAAGTAAGCACGGTCAGGGCAAACGATATTAAAGAGCTTGCCCACAACGGTGCACACACCACGGAAGTGAACTGGGCGAACAGCGCCGCAAAGCAGTTCGGTAGTCTCGGTGGTATCGATGAACGATGTGAAGTGACCAGGATACATCTCGGCTGGTTCTGGATTGAAAATCAGGTTGCCACCAGCTTCCTCTACCTTCTCCATATCGCGATTAAGGTCGCGTGGATAAGCCTCAAGGTCTTCGTTTGGACCAAACTGTATTGGGTTTACAAATACTGAAACCACAGTACGGTCGTTCTGACTTGCCGACTTGCGGATGAGGCTCTGATGACCCTCATGAAGGAATCCCATAGTAGGCACCAAACCTACAGAAAGGCCTTCCTTTCTCCACTCTGCAACAATCTCTCTAACCTCCTTTACAGTCTTAACTACTTTCATATCTCTATCTTCTTACTTCTTCTAACTCCATTTCAAAAAGTGCCTGCATCACATCCTCGCTGATAGCATAGGTCTGTCCTGCTGCTGGGAAGGTACGCTCTTCACACTCATGTTTATATTGTTTAAAAGCCTCAAGCATCACACTGTGCAAGTCGGCATATTTCTTCACGAACTTAGGTATGAAGCCGTCGTTATAGCCCAGCATATCCTGATAAACCAACACCTGACCGTCACAGCCATTACCGGCTCCGATACCAATGGTCAATGCATTGGTCTGTGAGGTGATGAGCTTAGCCAATGCTGCAGGCACACACTCCAAGGTAATGGCAAAAGCGCCAGCCTCTTCCACAGCCTGGGCATCACGAATCAGTTTCTGGGCCTGTTCTAATGATTTGCCCTGTACCTTGTAGCCACCCATGGCATTAACTGACTGTGGTGTCAGTCCGATATGTGCCACGACAGGGATGCCAGCCTCTACGATAGCCTTGATACGGTCGGCATATTCAACGCCCCCCTCAAGCTTAACTGCCTGACAGTTAGTCTCTTTCATGATACGACCGGCATTACGAACGGCGTCTTCAACTGATGCCTGATATGACATGAATGGCATATCGATAACTACAAAAGCCTCTCTGGCACCACGAACTACTGCCTTACCATGATGAATCATATCATCTACGGTAACGGCCAAGGTGTTCTCGTAACCCAGCATCACATTGCCGAGTGAGTCACCAACTAAAATCATGTCGATTCCTGCCTCATCAATAGCGCATGCAGTATGATAATCATAAGCTGTCAGCATGCTGATGGGCTGTTTTCCCTTACGTTTAAGTAAGTCAAAAATAGATTTTCTCATTTCCTGAAATAGATTTCAATGCTCTCTTCGAGGGTGCAAAAGTATTACATTATTTTAATATCAGCAAATTTTTTTGTTATTTTCTGTTGATTTTGGCTGTTTGTTGATAAAAAGCAGTATCTTTGCGGCGTTTTTAATTCGAATTAATTATGAAAATAGCTTTAATCGGCTACGGAAAGATGGGTAAGATGATTGAGCAGATTGCCATCGACCGTGGTCATGAGATTGTAAGTATCATCGATATCGACAATCAGCAGGACTTCGACTCACCTGAGTTCGCTTCGGCTGATGTGGCTATCGAGTTCACAGCTCCACAGGCTGCATACGGCAACTATCTTAAGGCGTGGAGCAAAGGTGTAAAAGTTGTTTCCGGATCAACTGGTTGGATGAAGGAACATGGCGACGAGGTACGTAAGGCTTGCTCAGAAGACGGAAAGACTCTGTTCTGGGCTTCAAACTTCTCTATCGGTGTGGCCATCTTCTCAGCTGTAAACCGCTACTTGGCTAAAATCATGAACCAGTTCCCACAGTATGATGTTGAGATGGAAGAGACTCACCACGTGCATAAACTTGACCATCCAAGTGGTACTGCTATCACGCTGGCAGAGGAAATCGTTGAGAACATCGACCGCAAAGAGGCTTGGAAGGAGGATACTACCGATCCCAAGTATCTGCGCGTTGACCATATACGTCGTGGCGAAGTGCCTGGTATCCACACCATCCGTTACGATAGCGATGCCGACCTGATAACCATCACCCACGATGCTCACAGCCGCAAGGGCTTTGCTCTCGGAGCTGTTCTGGCTGCAGAGTATACCAAGGAGCATCAGGGATTGCTGACCATCAGCGATATGTTTAAATTTTAAGCCTTAACAAGAAATGGTAAAAAAGAAAGAATTCAATCCTAAAGTGCAGTGGGCCAAGTTTATTGGCGTGCTGGTGCTTTACTTGCTCTTCCTGTATTGGGTAGGAAGCTGGTGGGGACTGTTGGTGATACCATTTATATTTGATGTGTATATCACCAAGAAAATCAAATGGCAATGGTGGAAAGAGGCCGAGAAGCCTGTTAAGTTCGTGATGTCGTGGGTTGATGCCCTCGTGTTCGCCCTCGTGGCTGTTTATTTCATCAACCAGTTCTTCTTCCAGAATTACGTCATCCCATCAAGCTCGCTCGAGAAGTCGCTGCTTACAGGCGATTACCTGTTTGTATCGAAAGTGAGCTACGGACCACGTATACCACAGACACCATTGACGATGCCTCTGACCCAGCATACGCTGCCAGTAGTGGAGTGCAAGAGCTACATAGAGTGGCCACATTGGGACTATCGTAGAGTGAAAGGACTTGGACAGGTACAGCTTAACGATATCGTAGTGTTCAACTATCCCGCAGGTGATACCATCTGCACAGCTCTGAACTATCAGACAGAATACTACAACCTGTGCTATGGCTATGGTTATCCAAGCTATCCTAACATGCCTAACCTCGATTCGCTGTCGGCAGAGAAACGACTGCAGGTTTTCAGCACCCTGTATGAAATGGGAAAGAACGTGCTGCAGACAAATCCTCAGGAGTTTGGCGAGATAGCAACACGTCCTACCGACCGTCGCGAGAACTATGTTAAGCGTTGTGTTGGTCTGCCAGGACAGACTCTCCAGATAAAAGACCATATAATTTATCTGGACGGTAAGGCTAATAAGGAACCCGAGAATGTACAGTACACATACAATCTGAAGCTGAAGCGCCACTTTACCGAAGAGGAGTTGGAAGAGTGGAACATCACTCGCGAAGAGCTTGTGTCGCTTAACAATAACGGATATATGCCATTGACAAAGCGTGTGGTAGAGGAGATGAAGAAGCGCAGCGACCTGCTGGAGAGCATCTCGTTCCACTATGACACAGAGCAGTGGAGTTTGTATCCACAAAACGGCAACTACCACTGGACTCGCGATAACTATGGTCCAATCTGGATTCCAAAGAAGGGTGCATCAGTCAAGCTTACACTCGACAATCTGCCCATCTACGAGCGCTGTATCCGTGCTTATGAGGAGAACGATCTTCAGGTTCGCGATGGCAAGATATTCATTAACGGTAAGGAGGCTAACGAGTATACCTTCAAGTTGGACTACTACTGGATGATGGGTGACAACCGCCACAACTCAGCCGACTCTCGCTACTGGGGATTTGTGCCCGAGGATCATATCGTGGGTAAGCCTATCTTCATCTGGTGGAGCAGCGATCCCGACCGTAACGGATTCTCTGGAATACGTTGGAATCGTATCGGCAATATCGTAGACAATATTAAATAAGGTAAAACCATGCAGGTTTTGCTCAGTACAACATACTTTGGCCCGGTGCAGTGGTATCAGAAACTGCATCGGGCTGATGCTGTGCATATAGAGAAATGGGAGAGTTTCATAAAGCAGACCTATCGTAATCGCTGTCTGATAGCAACTACCAATGGTGTGCAAGCTCTTACCGTGCCCGTTGAACGTGGTACTTCGCCTCTTATAAAGGATATCCGCATAAGCGATCACGGCAATTGGCGCCATCTGCACTGGATGGCTCTGCAGAGCGCTTACGGCGAATCGCCTTTCTTTGAGTATTATCAGGATGACATACGTCCTTTCTTCGAGAAACGTTGGGACTTCTTGTTGGACTATAATGAGGCTATCTGCCAGAAAATGTGTGAACTCATCGATATCCAGCCAAAGATAGAATATAGCTCAGACTTTGTGGCTGAGCCAAAAGAGGAGGCTGACTATCGCTTGGCAATAAATCCTAAACACCCAGCACCAGATGCTGACTTCAACCCCAAACCATATTATCAGGTTTACTCAGCAAAACATGGTTTCCTGCCGAATCTATCGGTATTAGACCTGCTATTCAATATGGGGCCTGAAAGTATTTTCTATTTATAACGTTGAAAGAACCAGAACCAACAACAATGATGCGCAAACTACTAATTACACTATTTTCCATCGTAACGCTTACCTCAACAGGTCAGTCGCACTTCTATACATCAGAGAAACTGTCGAGTAATCAGATTACCCAGATATGCCAGGATAAAGAAGGGTATATATGGATTGGTACTGAGTACGGACTGAACAAATACGACGGCTATCGTTTTACTAACTATCTGCACGATAAAGACAATAAGAATACCATAAGCAGCAATGTGATATCGTATTTGTTCCTTGACAAAGACGGTACTCTCTGGGTAGGAACCCAGATGGGACTGGACCGCTATGATGCTGAGAATAACCAGTTTATATCAGTAGAGATGAAGGGAGCTACCAGCATTCCTCGTATCAACTCAATTATTCAGGAAGACGATCATCATCTGCTGGTAGGTACTGCCGGCTATGGACTGTTCCGACTGGATACCCGTGATAACTCCTCAAAGATGCTACAAGGCTATGCTAAAGAAGATACCCATTACTTTAGCTACATTTATATCGATGAAAAGGGGTATTTCTGGAAATCAGGACATGGTAATTCTATAATTCGTCGTTCGCCTAGTGGCAAACTTGAAGAATTCCTTTCGCCATATGGTATGGTAACAGGTTTCGTGGGCTACGAGGGTGGTGTGCTGATAGTTTGTAATCACGGTCTGCTTTATTATCGCGACGGACAGTTAAAGACCGATTTCATCGATCCTGGTGAGTTGCGCGGTAAGGACTTGCTGCTGCGTACAGCCAAGAGCGACAAAGACGGAAATCTTTTTATCGGAACCATGGGTAACGGTCTGTGGTGGGTGCCACGTGGCGAAACCCAGATGAGACGTTATGACTATCAGAATGCGCTGATGGACCTGAACACAGCTACTATCTGGGCGCTGTTTGAGGATAATCAGGAGAATCTGTGGGTGGGCTGTCAGAGTCGCGGACTGCTTATGATTCCACAGCACCAGTCACCCTTCAGATCGTGGAAATTCATCGATCAACATATCACTACAGGTGGTTCGCTTACGTCTATCTGTAGTGGAGATAACGGTATGACATGGTGTGCCGTACAGAATAATGGTGTGTTTGGCTTTGATGCTCAGGGTAGAGTAGTAGCACACCCACAATCGCCCGAAGGTACATATATAATATATCGCGATGGATTGGGAAGATATTGGATTGGTTCTAATGCCGGTCTGTATTCATATAATCCTGCTAACGGGCAATATCAGCTGAAATCATCGTTCAAGAGTGGTTTCATTAATACTATTACCGACGATGGAAAGGGAAAGATTTTCTTCTCGGTATATTCGCAAGGCTTCTTCTCGTACGACACGAACACCGATGAGGTGAAGCATTTCAGTATGTACGACGGAGACGGTCCAAAAGGCAGACTGCACAACGACTGGATTAGGAAACTGATGATGGATAGTAAGGGGTATCTCTGGATATGCACCGCATCAGGTATCAATTGCTATAACCCCGTAGAAGACCATTTCCGTCCGTATGGTTGGGAAGTGCTGCTTGACTATAATGCTGTAGAAACAGCCTGCGAGACTCGTGACCATCGGATACTGTTTGGAACCAACAATGGATTGTATATCTACGATAACAGACAGAAAAAGGCTGTGCCATTCGAAGGTGCAAAGGTCTTGAGCAATAAGGTGGTAGGCGGAATCATCGAGGACTTTACCGGCAACTTGTGGATAAGCACCACTATGGGCCTGTGGCAGTATAAGCATAATGATAATCAGTTTGTGGGCTATCTTTATGGTAATGGACTGGCCAGTCGCGAGTATGTAAGCGGTGTTGCCATGCGTACTGCCGATGGTAGGGCATGGTTTGGATTCAGTGATGGTATAACATCGTTTAATCCAGAGGATCTCCGACGAATGAGTAATGATGTCGGAAGGATATTGCTTACTGGTATATATGTTGGTGGCAGGGCTCTGCCTGGAAAGAAGCATTTCTCGCTCGATTTCATCGACAACACCTTCTCGATGGAGTTCTCATCGCTGAATTATGCCAATGCCGAAAACGTGATTTACGAGTACAGAATGAACGGTTCGCAGGAGTGGAGTCAGACCGATGCTGGTCGTAATGTTGTGTCGTTCACTCATCTGCAGCCAGGTTCCTATATCCTCGAAGTGAGAGCTTACGATAATGGTATATATACCGGCACAGAGGCGTATCATATTCTAATCAAGGCTCCATGGTATCGTTCTTCGTGGGCGTACATATTATATATATTAGTGGCTCTTAGCGTTCTTGGTTCGCTGATGTGGACATACTTCCGTCGTCGCCGTCAGGAGTTGGAAGAGGAAAAGATGAAGTTCCTTATTAATGCCACACACGACATTCGTTCGCCGCTTACTCTGATTATGAGTCCGTTGCATAAGCTGTTAAAGCGCGATTTTGACTCGGAGACAAAGAACGATTTGAAAACGATAGAGCATAATGCCCAGCGAGTCCAGAATCTGGTTAATCAGATTCTCGACATACGTAAGCTTGATAAACAGCAGATGAGTCTTAAGTGTCAGGAAACTGATATGGTACAATATGTAGGCAATCTGCTCAAGTCGTACGAGTATACAGCAAAAGAGCGTGAAATATCATTCCGCTATTCGCCTGAGCTCGACAAACTTAATGTTTGGTTCGACCGCAAAGCAATAGACAAGGTTGTTGACAACCTGCTTTCTAACGCATTTAAATATACATATGATGGTGGAGAGATAGAAGTTCGTGTATCAAGCGAATCAGACAAGTATGCTATACTGCAGGTCATCGACAATGGTATGGGAATAAAGGGCGATCCGAGGAAGCTGTTCGACAGATTCTATCAAGGCAGTAGCTCAAGAAGCATGCATATAGAAGGTACGGGTATTGGCCTTAACTTATGTAAGATGGTGGTTGAGATGCATCATGGAACTGTCGAGGCTGCAAATCGTAGCGATGAAATGGGTAGTATCTTTACCGTTCGTTTGCCATTAGGAAATGAACATCTGAAGAAGGAAGAACTGCTGGTAACTGAAGAAAGGGATAAGACGGCAAGGCCTAAGACTCAGTCAAGCTATCGTGTGATGATTGTTGACGATGACGAGGAGATAGGTAGTTATATTTCTCAGGAACTTGGTAGTTATTACCATATTACACCTGTTACAAGTGGTCGTGAAGCATTGCGACTGTTGCTTGGGGCCGAGCCCGACAAACAGTTCGACTTGGTAGTAAGCGATGTGATGATGCCTGAGATGGATGGCTTTACATTGTTACGAATGATAAAGACAAATATGAACATCAATCACATTCCTGTTGTGATGCTCACATCTAAGGCTGCTGTTGCCAATCGTCTTGAGGGACTTGAGAAAGGTGCAGATGCTTTCCTTGCAAAACCTTTCGATATGGAAGAGCTGCATATGGTTATTAATAACCTGATAAGGAAGAATCAGCGACTCAAAGGTAAATACTCTGGTATTCTTCAGCAGAAAGATATGGTTGAAGAGAAACAGGTTAAAGGTAACGATGAGATTCTGATGGAACGCATATTGAAGGTGATAAACGATCATCTTGACGACAGCGATTTTACTGTTGATGCACTTACCAAGGAGGTTGGTATCAGTCGTGCCCAACTGCATAGAAAAATGAAGGAGATGGCTGGTCTGTCAGTTAGTGAGTTTATCAGAAACATACGTATGGAGCAGGCTGTAAGACTGCTGGAAGAGCAGAAAATAAATGTAACACAGGTTGCATATTCCGTTGGATTCAGTAATCTTGCTCACTTCTCAACAGTCTTCCGAAAGCAGTTTGGTGTATCTCCAACCGAGTATGTGGAGCAAAAAGTGCTTAAAAAACAAGGCTGAAACAAAAATGAAACGAAACGAAACATACGTTAAAGCCTCTAAATAAGAATCTGCCTATCTTTGCGGCAGATTTTTTTATATCTTAAAAAATAATTAATTATTAACTAACAAACCAAACGTATGAGTTTCAAAGCAAAGAAAACAGCCATGTTGGTAGGATTGTGCTGCTTAGGCATGATCTCAACTCAGCAGGCTTTGGCAGCTACAGAATCAGTAGCTTCCGTTCAGCAAACGAAGCAGGCTACTGGTCAGGTAAGCGACTCACAGGGTCCGCTGATTGGTGCCACGGTAATGGAGAAGGGTACCAACAATGGTACTGTTACCGACTTTAACGGTAACTTCTCTCTTAGTGTAAAGCCAGGTGCAACACTTGTTGTATCTTATGTAGGTTACGTATCACAGGAAATCAAAGCCGGTGATAACGTACGCGTAAACCTTAAAGAAGACGGTCACGTAGTAAATGAGGTTGTGGTTATCGGTTACGGTACACAGCGTCGTGAGGCCGTTACTGGTTCTGTTGCCAACATCGGTGGTGAGAAACTGAACCAGATTGCTGCAACCAACGCTGCTCAGGCTCTGCAGGGCCGTGTAGCTGGTGTGCTTATGACACAGACATCATCTAAGCCTGGTGCTGAGATGCAGATTCGTATCCGTGGTCAGCGCTCACTGACTGCAAGTAACGACCCTCTGATCGTGCTTGATGGAATTCCATTCATGGGTCAGCTTTCTGATATCAATCCTGCTGACATAAAGTCAATGGATATTTTGAAGGATGCTTCTGCAACAGCCATCTACGGTTCTCGTGGTGCTAACGGTGTTATCATCATCACCACCGTGAAGGGCGCTCAGGGCACTCCTGCCAAGGTTTCTTATAATGGATATGTAAGCTTCAAGAAGGTATTCAAGAAGTATCCTATGATGGATGGACCTAAGTTCAACAAGTTCCGTCAGTATGCTGGTAAGTATCAGAACTCACTCGATGAGAGCGAGAACACAAATACCGACTGGCAGGATTTGTACTATCAGACAGGTATCAGCCACAACCACGACTTGAGCGTTGCTGGTGGTACCAATGGTGGTAGCTACAGCTTCGGTGCCGGTTACTATAAGGATGAGGCTGTTGTTCCTACTGAGGGTTACGAGCGTATCTCTGTTCGTGGTAACTTCGACCAGACTGTTGGAAAGTTCTTCCGTTTCGGTTTGAGCACCAACAATAGCTATCGCAAGACTCAGGGTGTTAATAATATGTATAATGTGTTGAGTTCAACACCAATTTCAAGCCCATACGATGAAAATGGTAACCTGAAGCGTTACAACACTCTGCCTGCAGATGATCAGGTTGTTGTAACCAAGGAGACTGTTGAGCGCGACAAGGACGTATGGCTGAGTGAAAACAAGGGTGTCGGTTCTTACAATACGCTGTTTGCCGAGGTTAAGTGCCCATGGATTGAGGGTCTGAACTATCGTATCAACGTAGGTCTGAACTTCCGTAGCTCTAAGGGTGGCAGCTTCACTGGTACTGGTGTCAATAATAAGGATGCAAATGCTGTTAACAGTGGTGGTATCTCAGAGAATCAGACTCGTAACTGGGCTGTTGAGCATCTGTTGACCTTTGATAGAACCTTTGCTGAGAAGCACAACCTGAATGTTGTAGCTATGTATTCTGCCGAGCAGACTACATATGAGTCTACAGGTGCTTCGGCTCAGGAGATTCCTGCCGACTACATGCAGTATTATAATCTGTCGTACGCTACAGGCGAAGTTAACCTGAACAACTATAGTTACTGGCAGAGTGGTCTTATCTCTTGGATGGGTCGTGTGATGTACTCTTATGATAATAAGTATATGCTTTCTGCAGCCCTCCGTTCTGATGCATCTTCACGTCTGGCTAAGGGCCATCAATGGCACACCTATCCTGCAGTAAGTGCCGGTTGGAACATTTCTCGTGAGCAGTTCATGGAGAATCTTACTTGGATTGACAACTTGAAACTGCGTGTAGGTTACGGTGAGACTTCAAACCAGTCTATTAACCCATATTCAACCTTGGGTACCCTTTCAATCCGTAACTATAACTTTGGTGACACCTATAAGGCTGGATATTATGTATCATCTCTGCCTAATGTGGATCTTGGATGGGAGTATTCTAAGACATGGAACTTCGGTCTCGACTTCTCTTTGTTCAATGGTCGTCTGTCAGGTTCGTTCGAATACTATGTTCAGAAAACAAATGACATCCTGCTCGATGTAACTATGCCTTCAACTTCTGGCGTAAGCAGCTATACTGGTAACATTGGTAAGACTGAGAATAAAGGTTGGGAGTTAACTCTTAATGGCATCATCATCGATAACAAGAATGGATGGAGCTGGGATGCCGGTATCAACCTCTACGCTAACCGTAACAAGTTGACATCTCTGGCTTCTGGTCAGGATCGTGATGAGAGCAATCGTTGGTTCGTTGGCTATCCAATCGATGTTATCTACGACTATGAGTATGAAGGTCTGTGGAACGAGAGTGATATCGTTAAAGGTCCTGATGGCAAGACCAATCTCGAGGCTCTGGTAAAAGGTGGAAATGTGGGAATGATTAAGGTGAAGTATACTGGCGACTATGACGCAAACGGCATTCCTACTCGTCAGATCGGTCCAGAGGATCGTCAGATCATCAGCATGGAACCAAAACTGATGGGAGGTTTCAATACTACAGTTGGTTATAAGAACTTCGACCTGACTGTAATCGGTGCGTTCCAGGTAGGTGGTAAGTTGATTTCTGCTATCCACTCTTCAAATGGTTACCTCAATATGCTGACAGGTCGTCGTAACAACCTTGACGTTGATTACTGGACTGAGGAGAATACAGGTGCCAAATACCCCAAACCAGGTGGTATTCAGGATGGTGATAACCCCAAGTTCGGTTCTACTCTTGGCTATTTCGATGCTGGCTATTTGAAAATCCGTGCCATCACTCTTGGTTACAACTTCGACAAACTGAAGGCTATTAAGGATCTCGGCATCAGCCGTCTGCGCCTCTATGCTACTGTTCAGAATCCATTCGTTCTCTTCTCTCCATTCAATAATGAGAGCGGCCTTGATCCTGAGACCAACTCTTGGGCTAACCAGAACACTGCTGTTGGCTATAGCGAATATTCTGGCAAGCACAAGATGCCGATTGTGGGTTATAACACACCTGCAACCCGCAACTTCCTCTTTGGAGTAAACGTAACATTCTAATGAATCATTAAAGAATAAAGAGTTATGAAAACTAAAAGTATAAAATTTATTCTCGCTGCGGGTTTGGTTTGCTGTGGTCTTTCCACAACATTCACCTCTTGCGGTGAAGTGCTCGATGAGCAGCCACGCAGCACTTTCGACCCATCATTCTTCACAACGAAGACGGGTATTGAGGGCGGTCTGACATCGCTCTACGCTCACCTGCGCTATTTCTATGGCAATGGTTATTATCTGAACACACTGGAGACAGGTACCGATGAGTATACATACGCCCAGTCGGCCGATGGCAACTTTAAGGATGCCGACCTTTCTGGTGTAGGTTCTGTTACTTCTACCAGCACTGTTGCTGGTGGTGCTTGGGGCACATTGTTTGCAAATATCAATACCTGTAATGGTATCATTGAGAATGGTGCAGCTGCAGGTATCGACGATGCACTGCTCGCTGAGGCTTATTTCTTCCGTGCATTCGACTACTTTATCCTGGTGCAGACCTATGGTGGTGTGCCCCTTGATCTGGGTGCTGGCGAACTGAAATTCAATACAACAACTGTTCGTACTTCTGTACGTAACACTGTTCCTGAAGTTTATAAGGTTATCTTCAGTGACCTGGAGAAGGCTCTGTCTAATCTGCCTGATAATCCACGTCTTACAGGTTCTGCAACCAAGAATCTGGCTCGTTTGTACCTTTCAAAAGCTTACCTGACATACGCATGGTGGTTGGAAAATCCAAACAATATTCCTACCTATCCTGAGTGCAGCCGCGACGCTGGTCAGGCTCAGAGCTACTTCCAGAAAGCTTTCGATATGGCCAAGGCGGCTATCGACAATCCTGGCCCTTATGGATTGCAGCCCACATTCTATGATGTTAATGTAGCTACCAACGACCGTAACTCAGAGATTATGCTCTATGCTGATCACAATGAGAATGAGAAGTTTGGTAACGGTGGTGCTGGTTACGGCTGGGGTAGCGGTGGCTCACCTGAGAACTTTGCTTACTGGATGGAGACCTGGAACTATACAGAAATGATTGCAAAGACTGATAGAAAGAATGATAAGGGTGAAACTGTTTATATCAACCCCGTTCAGCGTGAGGCTGTTCAGGCTCTTGGACGTCCTTGGACACGTATGGCTCCTATCGCCGACAACTTCATGGAAGGTGGTGTATGGGAAGATGCTGTAAAGGCTATCGACTCTCGTTATGATGCAACTTTCACACTGCGTTATCACACCAACTGGCATAAGGCAGGAGGTAGCGATGCATTTGTATATGGTGCCAATGGTGAGAAGGTCTATCCAAATGATGTTTACTTCAGCTGGGTTCCTGAAAGTGAGGATGAAAACATCAACTATACAGGTGCTGATGACAAGCTTGGTTTCGGAGAAATGCCTGGCCGTGCAGACTTTGTTGTAGCTGTTAACCACATCAGCCGTAAGAAGTACCCAATCAACTGGAAGCTTGGTATCTATCGTACTGACAATGCTGGAGGTCTTGGTTCAAAGGTTAATGGTGGTAGCCCACGTCCTTGGAACATTGCTAAGTTCTCTGAGTTCTATTTGATTGCTGCTGAGGCTGCTGTTAAACTCGGTAAGAACAGCGATGCTAAGGAGCTTGTAAACGTTCTCCGTGCTCGTGCTGGTAAGCAGACATTCAGTCAGAACGACAACGTAGCTGTATCTGTTGACAAGAGCGCAGAGATGGTTGCTGCTACACCTGATGTTATTGATATCGACTTCATTCTCGACGAGCGTAGCCGTGAGTTCTGGGGTGAGGGATATCGTTGGTTCGACCTCGTTCGTACTCAGAAGTGGGCCGAGCGCGCAGGCACCTATCGTATTGCCGGTGCTGGTTATACCGACAAGGATCTGCAGACTGTTACTCGTAACATTCCTGCTGGTTACTACATCCGTCCAATCCCACAGGGACAGCTTGACGGTATGGAGATGGAGCCAGCTGAGAAGGAGGCATATCAGAATCCAGCATATAGAAATTGATGATAATAGTTAGTTAGATTTTCTAGACAAAACGAATCTCTTTACTATGCACTGGCCGTCGTGATGACGACCAGTGCTTTTCTTTGTTATTTATGAGGCAAAGGTAAAATTTTTTAAAATGATGACGCAGATTACACATATTTTTCGTACCTTTGCACCCAAAATTCGAAAGGTATGAATATTGAAGCATTAATCAGCAAGGCTGCAGGCGAGGCAGTAAAGGCTCTCTATGGTATGGATGCCACAGAGAAAATGCTGCAGTTGCAGAAGACAAGAAGTGAGTTTGAGGGTAACTTGACTCTGGTGGTTTTTCCATTTGTAAAGGCCGCAAAAAAGAGTCCAGAGCAGACAGCACAGGAGATTGGCGAATACTTACAGGCCAACTGCGCTGCTGTTGAGAAATTTAATGTAGTAAAAGGATTTTTGAATCTTAGTGTAGGCGATGGCGCTTGGCTCCAATTGCTCGAAACCATTGATAAGGACGAGCAGTTTGGTATGAAGCAGGCCAATGAGAATTCGCCACTTGTGATGATAGAATACTCTTCACCTAACACCAACAAGCCCCTTCATCTTGGTCATGTTCGCAACAACCTGCTGGGTTGGAGCTTGGCAAAGATTATGGAGGCCAATGGCAACAAGGTGGTAAAGACCAATATCGTAAACGATCGTGGTATCCACATCTGTAAGTCAATGCTTGCTTGGCTGAAGTATGGTAATGGTGAGACACCTGAGACCAGTGGTAAGAAGGGCGACCACCTGATTGGCGACTACTATGTAGCTTTCGATAAGCACTATCGCGAGGAGGTTAAGGAGTTGGTTGCTCAGGGTATGGACGAAGAGAAGGCCAAGCAGGAGGCTCCACTGATTAAGGAGGCTCACGACATGCTGGTAAAATGGGAGAACAATGATCCTGAGGTTCGCGCTCTCTGGGAGAAGATGAACAACTGGGTATATGCCGGCTTCGATGAGACATATAAGAAGATGGGCGTATCATTCGATAAAATATACTACGAGAGCCAGACATACCTTAAGGGTAAGGCTAAGGTAGAGGAGGGTCTTGCTAAAGGACTCTTCGAGCGCCACGAGGATAATTCTGTATGGGCCGACCTTACCAACGAGGGTCTCGACCAGAAGCTCCTGCTTCGTAGCGATGGAACCAGCGTTTATATGACTCAGGACATCGGTACTGCTGAGATGCGTTTCCAGGATTTCCCCATCGATAAGATGATTTACGTAGTAGGTAACGAGCAGAACTACCACTTCCAGGTTCTCTCTATCTTGCTCGATCGTCTTGGATTCAAGTGGGGTAAGGAGCTCACTCACTTCTCTTACGGTATGGTAGAGCTGCCAAACGGTAAGATGAAGAGCCGCGAGGGAACAGTAGTTGATGCCGACGATTTGATGGCTCTGATGGTAGAGGATGCCTACAAGACATCGATGGAACTTGGTAAATTCGATGATATGACTGAGGAAGAGCGCCGCGAGATTGCACGCGTGGTTGGTATGGGTGCTCTTAAATACTTTATCCTTAAGGTTGATGCTCGTAAGAACATGCTGTTCAATCCAGAGGAAAGTATCGATTTCAACGGAAACACAGGTCCTTTCATCCAGTATACCTATGCTCGTATCCGTTCAATTCTCCGCAAGGCTGAGGCCGAGGGCTTGAAGCCTGCTGCAGCTCAGGTTGCACTCGCAGAGAAAGAGGTAGAGCTTGTTCAGAAGATGAATGAGTTTGGTGCTGCTGTTGAGCAGGCTGGTAAGGATTACTCACCAAGCGGAATCGCAAACTACTGCTATGAGCTTACTAAGGTGTTCAATCAGTTCTATCACGACTATAGCATCCTTAACGAGGCCGACGAGCAGAAGAAGGCTGTACGCCTGATGCTGGCTAAGAATGTTGCCAAGATTATTAAGAATGGTATGAGTCTGCTGGGTATCGAAGTACCCGAGCGTATGTAATATGCAGAATCCCCCAGACTATAGACATGATACAGTGCTGCCCTTGCCAATGGAGGTAAGGGCAGACGCTTTTGCCGTGGATGCAGCTTGTAGCGGAAACCCAGGACCTATGGAGTATCAGGGTATTGACCTAGCTACAGGTGCTCGTGTGTTCCATTTCGGACCAGTAAAAGGAACCAATAATATCGGTGAATTCTTAGCTATCGTGCATGCCTTGGCACTTTGCTGGCAAAAGGGATGGCACGATAAAACCATCTATTCTGATAGCTATAATGCCATTCTATGGGTTTCGAAGGGCAAATGTAAAACCACACTTGAACGCACACCAGAAACCGAACAGCTCTTCCAGATTATTGCCAGAGCAGAGAATTGGCTCAGAACCCATCAATACCGTAATCCCATCATTAAATGGGAAACAAGTAAATGGGGAGAGGTGCCTGCTGATTTCGGTAGAAAATAATTATTTTCTGCGATAAACCACAATCACATTATTATTATATACTTCGCTGCTAACCACTTTGGCATTAGCAGGAATATGTGGTGCACGGGTTCCATCGCTAACAGTCGTCGTAGTGTTTGTTTCCACACGTATCTCGTCCCACAATCCCTGGACAAGGAATGAGCGCAGAGTTTCTGCTCCGCCTTCAATTATCAGCGATTGCACGTTCTGCTCATGCAGACTTTCCAGATTAAGTGGGTGTGCATGGTCTATAACCATACGTTTAGGGTCTGGTCCATACCACTCTCTCACATTCAGCTTCGGATGATCGCGCTCGTCGGTAATTCTTCCTACAAGTATCGCATCCTCCTCAGCACGCAACTTGTGTGACAGCATCTTGGTGAAATCGCTTGATATCTGAACTGGCTTATGATTATCATCGATAAAACCATTGGCAGTCTGAGCCCATTTCAGTATGAGATAAGGGCGCTGCTCCCGATGGAATGTGAAGAATCGACGATTCAGTGCCTTGCATTCTTCTTCAAGAACGCCAACCTCTACCTCAATACCAGCCTCGCGTAGTTTCTTTATGCCGCGTCCTTGAACTTCTGCGAATTCATCGATACATCCTATTACCACTCTGCGCACACCTTTCTTAATGATAAGATCGGCACAGGGAGGCGTCTTGCCGTAATGTGAGCAAGGCTCGAGAGATACATATATGGTAGATTCCGGCAGTAATGATTCATCTTCATTTTTGACTGAAGCAAAGGCATTTACTTCAGCATGTGCCTTTCCGCAGCGCTCATGATACCCCTCTCCAATAATACGGCCGTTATGTACTATCACAGCGCCTACCATAGGGTTGGGTTTGGCGTTCTGCTGACCGTTTTTGGCCAGCTGAATGCAGCGTTGCATGAATTTTTCGTCGATACTCATATAATTTCAATTATCAGTTATCAATTATCAATTATTTTATTTACCTTTGCAGTATGAATTGCGAACAACTCTGCCAACGACTCAGCAACGTCTACGATACTGGCGAGGCCAAGGCCATCGTCCGTTGGGTGCTTGATGTTCGTTTCGGACTTTCAATTGCCGATATTTATTGTGGCAAAGTTACACAATTATCCCCAAACGACCAAGTAGAACTCGAAAAAATCATGCAAAGACTCGAAAAAGCTGAGCCTGTGCAGTATGTGTTGGGTGTTGCCGATTTCTGCGGGCGCCAGTTCCATGTAGCTTCTGGAGTACTTATTCCAAGGCCCGAAACAGCAGAATTGTGCCATTTAATCGCAGAAGATGGCGGCGCGGATATACTGGATATTGGTACTGGCAGCGGATGTATCGCCATCACACTGGCACTTGATATTGCAGACGCAAAGGTTACTGCCTGGGATATTTCTGACGATGCACTGGCCATAGCTCAGCAAAATGCTAAGACGCTTGGTGCTGATGTCTCTTTCGAGCATCGCGACGCCTTGAACATATCTCTCACCCCAGAGTTATGGGATGTTATAGTTAGTAACCCACCATATATCTGTCGCAAGGAAGCCGCTGAAATGGAGGAAAACGTATTGAAATACGAACCCGACACGGCTCTGTTCGTTCCCGACGACGATCCATTGCTGTTCTATCGTCACATCATGAACTATGCCGCATCGGCATTAAGACAAGAGGGTAGGCTTTATTTTGAGATTAATCCTATTTATGCCGATTCCATCGTAGAGCAATTGCAACAATTAGGATTTGCTGATGTCCAGAAGATTGACGACCAGTTCGGCAAAATCAGATTCATTAAAGCCTGTAAAAGATGAAAGAGAAGACTGACCAGGAAGCATACTTGCAATTGGCCGCTGTCTGTGCTCATGCTGAGCATTGTGAACAGGAGATGCGCGACAAGATGAAACGTTGGGGTATGGACAAAGATGCCCAAGAGCGTGTGGTGGCCCGACTTGTTAAAGAGCGCTATATAGATAATGAGCGTTATGCCCGTGCATTTGTCAAGGACAAGATCCGCTATAACAAATGGGGTCAGCGAAAGGTTAGACAGGCTCTTTGGTTAAAGCGAATTGACGAGGATATCCAAAAGAAAGTACTCGATGAAATCGATGAAAAGGAGTACCTTGATGTCCTTATACCATTGCTTAAGCAGAAACGTAAAACAACAAAAGCCAACAGCGACTACGAGTTAAACCAAAAATTAGTTCGTTTCGCTCTTAGTCGGGGATTCGACTTTAGTATCATCCGTCAATGCTTGGAAGTTGATGAAGATGTAGATTATGGCGAAGAAACCGATTAGTTTTTGGCATAGGCTGCTTGATTTGATATCTCCTCAACTCTGCGTTGTGTGTGGGAAAAGATTGTCAGCTATAGAAGAAGTGATATGTATAGCTTGCAACCTAAAACTTCCAAGAACGGATTTTTCTAAGAATCCTTATGATAACGAAATGGCGAAATTGTTCTGGGGGCAGATACCTGTAGAGCGTGCTGCTGCTTTTTTCTATTATGAGAGTCATTCAAAGACAGCAAATGTCATTTATAAGTTAAAATACAAGAGTCATCCGGAAATTGGTCCTGTTATGGGACGAAAGGTTGCAGTTGAGTTCCAAAGAGATCATTTCTTCGATGGAATCGATGGAATTGTTCCTATTCCGTTGACAAAAAAGCGATTCCGCCAGCGAGGTTATAATCAGAGTGAAGAGATTGCTAAAGGCATAAATGAGATGACGGGCATACCAATTTATACAGGTATTGTAAAGAGAACTGTATTCAAGGGTAGTCAGACGCGAAGGAGGCGATGGGAACGCCAGGAAAACGTGGAATATGCGTTTAGTCTGGTCGATGGCGAGCCTATTATAGGCAAACATATCTTGCTGATTGATGATGTGGTTACTACAGGAGCTACCGTCATTGCCTGTGCTAAAGAACTCTGTAAGGCTGGTGGTGTCCGTATCAGCATCCTCTCACTTGGCCTCGCCAAGAGCTGACAAATGGAACCGCCAAGTGGTGCGAGGAAAATCGCAGACACTTGACGGCTCTATTCTTAATGTGATATAGGATTTTACATAGTGGCACCGGCACCGTTGCGGGGGTCCTTCAGAACAGATTCCACCTGATTGGAATCGAATGCATCATAGTTATAAGAAGGCACGAACTGTCCCCTGTCGCCTTGTGACAACTCCACGTCTTCTATTCCCAGACAATCCACGATCTTGATGTTGAAATCCTTGTCGCCATGCCAGTCTTTCAGAGCGTTCTGCTTTGCCTTTTCTGACGTGAAAGCACATTTCTCCACATAGATATTGGAATAGACGCCGTAACCTATGCAATAATTATAGTCATTACCGTCATAAAGGCAGTTGACCACATGTACTTTTCCAAAGCGGACACGCGGACAGCGCTCATTACATCCCTCTCCCCACCAGCAGCAGATAAACGTGCAGTTGAGGTGTCCCCCATCTATGTCGGCAGTATTGTTGCTGCTGCCAATCAAGTTACAGTTTCGGTGGTCATTGTTGCCACCAGTACCTCCACCGCCTGGTTTTATGAGGTAACGGAAGCGGGTCCAACTGACGCAAATGCTGTCAGAGCCTTCCACTATGTCGAGATTTCCATCGATGCCATCCTGTATGTCACAGTGATCCACCCACACATTTTTTGCGCCAACCAAGCTGATATTATCGCTGTAGTTGGCGTCAATATCGTAGGCTCCTGGGCCGCATAGGGTCAGGTTGCGTATAATAACATTCCTACTGCCATTCAGCAGGAAGATACCGGCATTTTCATTGCGGTTGAGGTTACTGATGGTGGCTCCTGAGAGACCGAGAATCGTCTTGTTGGAACCTACGAGAATCGTCTTGTCGAGCGTGATGCTACCCTCCACATACACGGTAGCAGGATCGTTGCCGCTCACTGCTGCCGCCAGTTGATCGGCGGTGGTTACCAAGATGGTGTTCTGGCCGTTGCCACCAGTTGTGTTTTCTCCGAAACCTATTGGCTTGAGACTGTCGTAGGTCGATGGGAGGGCAGGGGGCCCTGTTGGATTATCGTCATTCGAACAAGAAGAGAGTGAAAAAGACACAGCAAGCAGGATGCCTGCAAACAATAGATTGTAGTGTTGATGATTGTGGTTAATAAACATACGCATAACATTTAAATTAGTAATTAATGACAAAGGTACATAAAATATTTGATTGAAAAAAGAAAAGTGATAAAAAAATATGTATACTCGGATAATTTGCTTATCTTTGCACCCAAAAATATAATAACATTATGGATATCAAGAATCAATTTGCTAAGAAACTGATGGAGATTGAGGCCATCAAGTTGCAACCAAACGACCCATTTACATGGGCCTCTGGCTGGAAATCACCTATTTATACCGACAACCGTAAGACGCTTTCGTTCCCTCGTCTGCGCTCTTTTGTTAAGTTGGAACTCTGTCATGCTATTCAGGAGAACTTTCCTGAGGCTGAAGCTGTGGCCGGTGTTGCTACAGGTGCTATCGCGCAGGGCGCTCTCGTAGCCGAGGAGTTAGGCTTGCCTTATAGCTATGTTCGTCCAAAGCCAAAAGATCATGGTATGGGTAATCAGGTTGAAGGCGAGATAAAGAAAGGCGCCAAGGTGATTGTGGTTGAAGACTTGATATCTACTGGTGGCAGTAGCCTGAAGGCTGTTCAGGCACTTCGTGACTATGGCGTAGAGGTTATCGGCATGGTAGCTTCGTTTACATATGGTTTCCCTGTTGCTGAAGAGGCATTTCGTGAGGCTGGTGTAAAGCTGATTACTTTGAGTAACTATGAGGCTGTTATCGAAGAAGCAGCCAAGACCGGCTATATTAAGGAAGAAGACAAGGCCGTGCTCGCAGAGTGGCGCAAGAGTCCATCTACTTGGAAGCAGAACCTTTAATATTTTATGTTTAATCTTTAATCTATATAACCATGGGATTATTTGGAGGAGAAAGTAAGTTTGAGAGCAGCGTAAAGCTGATTCCATATTCTCAGCAGGCTGTTTACAATAACATCAGCGACCTGAGAAATCTGGAGAAGGTGCGCGACCGTGTGCCCGAGGATAAGGTTCAGGACTTTAGCTTTGATCAGGACACAGTAAGTCTTAACGTAGCTCCAGTAGGTGAGCTTAAGCTTCGCATCTGTGATCGCGAAGAACCTAAGTGTGTCAAGTTCGAGACAGTGCAGAGCCCCGTACCCTTTAATGTGTGGGTTCAGGTATTGCCTGTAGATGAGAACTCTTCAAAGATGAAGGTAACGGTTAAGGCAGAGCTTAATCCGTTTATTAAGAGTATGGTAGAAAAGCCATTGCAGGAAGGTGTTGAGAAAATAGCTGATGCCCTGGCAATGGTGCACTACGTTTAATTGACAATTGAGATATGAAACTCTGGGAAAAGAATTTTGAAATCAACAAGGAGATTGAGCGTTTCACCGTAGGTCGTGACCGCGAGATGGATCTCTATCTGGCAAAGTATGATGTGCTGGGTTCTATGGCCCACATCACAATGTTGGAAAGCATCGGTCTTCTGGAGAAGGACGAGCTTACCCAGCTTCTGGCTGAGTTGAAGAATATCTATCATCTGGCCGAGCGTGGTGAGTTTGTTATCGAAGACGATGTTGAGGATGTACACTCGCAGGTAGAGATGCTGCTCACACGAAAATTGGGCGATATGGGTAAGAAGATACACTCTGGTCGTTCACGCAATGACCAGGTGCTGGTAGACCTTAAGCTCTTTACCCGTCACGAACTGATGGAGATAGCCAATGAAGTAAAGATTCTTTTCGATGAGTTGATTCAGAAGAGTAATCAGTACAAGGATGTGCTGATGCCCGGATACACCCATCTGCAGATAGCTATGCCATCAAGCTTCGGCTTGTGGTTTGGTGCATACGCCGAAAGTCTGGCTGATGATATGCTGTTCCTGCAGGCTGCCTACAAGATGACCAACCGCAACCCATTGGGAAGCGCTGCAGGTTACGGTAGCTCGTTCCCCTTGAACCGCACAATGACCACCGAGTTGCTTGGTTTCGACTCTATGGATTATAATGTAGTGTATGCCCAGATGGGTCGCGGCAAGATGGAGCGCAATGTTGGCTTTGCCATTGCAACTATCGCCGGAACAATAGCCAAGATGGCTTTCGATGCATGTATGTTCAATTCTCAGAACTTCTCGTTTGTAAAACTCCCCAAGGAGTGTACAACAGGTTCTAGCATCATGCCTCACAAGAAGAATCCCGATGTTTTTGAGCTTATTCGTGCTAAGTCAAACAAGTTGCAGTCGCTGCCTCAGCAGATTATGCTGATGATGAATAATCTGCCCGTTGGCTATTTCCGCGATTTGCAGATTATTAAGGAAGTGTTCCTGCCTGCATTCAACGAACTGAAGGACTGCTTGCAGATGGCTGCCTACATTATTAATAAGATAGAGGTTAACGAGCATATCCTCGATAATCCTATGTACGATCCGATGTTCTCGGTCGAGGAGGTTAATCGCCTGGCTGCTAATGGTATGCCGTTCCGCGATGCATACAAGAAGGTTGGTCTCGACATCGAAGCCGGAACCTTCAAGGCCAGTCACGATATCCATCACACTCACGAGGGAAGCATAGGTAATCTGTGCAACGACAAGATTGAGGCCCTGATGCAGCAGACGCTTGATGGTTTCCACTTTGAGCGAATGACTGAGGCTGAAAAGAAACTGCTGGCATGAAACGTTTGCTGATTCTTTCACTCTGCACTCTGCTCATGGCTTGTGTTGGCGAGGAGAATATCTATCACGAATACGAGTGCTACTTTGTTTTTGACACCTTCCTGCATCCTGTGCCTTGCCAGCTTACAGCTGCGATAAGTTCAAACGGTGCGTTTATGAAGGTTGAAACAAGAGTGGAGCAGGGTGTGCGACATCTGAAGACAGTCCGCAACTACGATAATGCCACCGAAGACATACGACTCACAACCGACCGTGAGACAAGGTTGAACTATGCACTTGGAGCCAATAATTGCATAATAGTTGGCATAAGCAGTTATGATAATGTGCTGGTGGCCTATGAGGGCCAGTGCTCAAACTGCTTGAAGGAACTGGGTGGCCGCCGATACCCCATGACTTGGCAGAATAACGGCACCCAGCTGCATTGCGATAAATGTAAGCGTACATATGATGTAAACAATGGAGTAGTGGCAAACGGAACTCCCGGAATAGGCCTGTACAGGTATAAAGCAGCCTTTGATGGCGGTATTCTGAGGGTTTGGAATTAAAAAAAGATAAAAAGTTTGGCTATTCCAATAAATAAAAGTACCTTTGCACCGCAAAATGGAGCCGCGATGGTGAAATGGTAGACACGAGGGACTTAAAATCCCTTGACCATTTAAACGGTCGTGCGGGTTCGAGTCCCGCTCGCGGCACTAATCAAAGGTATTTTTATGAAAAAGGAAACTATTTTACTCATGTCAGCAGCTGCGCTGATGACTTTCACATCGTGTTCTAAACTAGGAGAATTATCAGCCGATAATTTCAATGTAACCCCAAATCCACTCGAAACTCAGCAAGGCGTTGTTCCTGCAACTATCAATGGCCACTTCCCCGAGAAGTATATGAAGAAGAAGGCCGTTGTAACTGTTGTGCCAGAGCTCCGCTATTCTAACGGACAGGTTGAGAAGGGTACTACTGCCACTTTCCAGGGCGAGAGTGTTCGCGGTAACGACCAGACCATCAACTACCGCATGGGTGGTAACTATACAATGAAGACAAGCTTTGCCTATGTAGGCGATAACAAGGCCGAGATGTACCTTACTTTCGATGCCCGCATCGGCAACAAGAAGATGGAGGTTCCTGCCGTTAAGGTGGCTGATGGAATCGTTGCAACTTCTGAGCTTTATAAGCGTACTATCCTTTCTACACAGGCAGCTGTTGCTCCCGATGCATACCAGCGCATCACCAAGAAGAAGCTTGATGCTAACATCAAGTTCCTCATCCAGCAGGCTACACTGCGCAAGAGCGAGCTTAAGAACAATTCTGTTCAGGAGTTCGTAAAGATGCTTAAGCAGATTAACAACGATCGCGAGAAGCTCAACCTTGAGAACATCGAGGTTTCTGCATACGCTTCACCCGATGGTGGTTTCGCTATCAACGACAAGTTGGCTGGCGAGCGTCAGAAGGTGTCTGAGAAGTATGTAAATCAGGAGCTCAAGAAGATTAACTTCGATGCCCTTGTTGATGCTAAGTACACCGCTCAGGACTGGGAGGGATTCCAGCAGCTGGTAAAGGCAAGCAACATTCAGGACAAGGAGGTTATCCTTCGAGTTCTCTCTATGTATAAGGACCCACAGGAGCGCGAGCAGCAGATTAAGAATATCTCTACTGCCTTCCGTGAGTTGGCCGATGGCGTTCTGCCAGAGTTGCGCCGCGCACGTCTTACTATCAACTACGAGACTATCGGCCGCAGCGACGATCAGATTCTCGAGCAGCTTAAGGCCGATCCTGCTAAGCTGAGCATTGAGGAGATTCTGTATGGTGCTACACTTAAGTCAACTCTCGATGAGAAGAAGGAAGTGTACCTCACAGCCGCTAAGGTTTATCCTAACGACTATCGTGCATACAACAATATCGCCGCTCTCGAGTTCGAGCGTGGTAACTATGCTGCAGCAAAGGAGTATCTGCAGAAGATCAGCAGCCTGCCTGAGGCAAATGCAAACCTTGGTCTGCTTGCCCTTAAGGATGGCGATGTAGCTACTGCTGAGCGTTTCATTGCCAGCGCTACCGGTGCTAACGGACTTGCTGAGGTTATGGGTAACCTGAACCTTGCAAAAGGCAACTATGCACAGGCCGAGGAGGACTTTGCCGAGGTTTATTCTAACAGCGCTGTTCTGGCTCAGATCCTGAACCACGACTACGTATCAGCTGCTGTTACACTTAAGTACATCCAGAATCCAGATGCTACTTCTGAGTATCTGCGTGCTCTGATGAGTGCCCGCATGGGTAACAACGACGATGCTGCTGAGGCTCTGCGCGAGGCTATCAAGAAGGATGCTTCGTTTGCTAAGTACGCAGCCAACGATATCGAATTACAGAAGATACAAAAGTAATATGAAAAAGGCGTGTCTCTTTGCATGTTTAGTTTCGCTCTTGTTGTTTTCTTGTGGCGATAGTCAGAAGAACTTCAAGATTGAAGGCAGTTTCAAGGGCTTTAAGCAAGGAGAACTTTACGTCTACGAGATGGATGGCTCCCGTCGGCTCGACACTATCGGTGTCAGCCGAGGGGAGTTCGTTTATCAGGCCTCGATTACCGAGCCTACCACACTTGTTGTAGTGTTCCCTAACTACTCTGAGTTGCCTGTTTTTGCCGAGCCTGGTGTTACCATCAAGGTAAAGGGCGATGCATCGCATCTTAAGGAGACTGCAGTTAAGGGTTCTGATGCCAACGAGGCAATGACCGATTTCCGCTTGAAGACAAGTAACATGGTGCCTCCCGAAGTTATTAAAGAGGCTACCAAGTTCATCAACGAGCATTCGGCATCGCCTGTAAGCATCTATCTGCTCAACAAGTATTTTATTCAGACTCCCAATCCTGATTATAACAAGATTCAGGATTTACTAAAGACTATTATCAAGGCTCAGCCCGATAACCAGAAGGTTGCAAAGCTAAGTAAGCAGCTGGAACCCTTCAAGGCATTGATGGTTGGCAACCGCCTGCCTTCGTTTACTGCCAGAGGTTTGAATGGCGAGAGTGTTTCATCTTCCGATCTTAATGCTAAGGTAAATGTTATTACCCTCTGGGCTTCGTGGAACTACGAGAGTATTAACATCCAGAACCTTCTTGCCCGTCTTAAGAGAGAGCATGAGGGCAGCATCAAGGTGCTTAGCGTAAGCATTGACGGTAGTGTTGAAGACTGCCGTAAGATTGTAGAAAGAGACTCTGTAAAATGGAGCAATGTCTGCGATGGCAAGATGTGGGAAACGCCCGTGTTGCAGAAGATTGGGTTGACCTATCTGCCTGATAATGTGGTTGTTGATGGTCAGGGAAAGATTATTGCCCGGTCATTGAACTACCAGGAGCTGAGTAAGAAAATTGAAGAATTAATCGAATAAACGATGCTTGTAAAGACCTATTGTGCAGCAGTAACAGCACTCGAGGCAACGACCATAACCATTGAAGTGAATCTGGCCAGAGGCACAATGTTCCACTTGTCAGGACTTGCCGATACCGCAGTAAAAGAAAGCTACGATCGCATACGAGCTGCAATCGAGAATATTGGTTTCAAGTCACCCACCGCCGATCTTACTATAAATCTCAGTCCGGCCGACATCCGTAAGGAGGGTTGCGGCTACGACCTCCCGTTGGCAATAGGCATTCTTGCTGCTTACGGGAAAGTGAGCGAAGACATACTTTCAGAGTATATGATGATAGGCGAACTTGGTCTCGACGGAAAGCTGAAACCTGTTAGTGGAGCCCTGTCGGTGGCCATCCGTGCCCGTAAGGAGAAGTTCAAGGGGCTGATAGTTCCGAAGGAGAATGTGCGCGAGGCAGCCGTTGTTAATCAGCTTGATGTGCTGGGAATGGACAATCTGGCCGATGTAATCGGATTCCTTAACGGTTCTACCGAATTTGAACCCACTTTCGTAGATACAAGGAAAGAGTTCTACGAGCAGCAATATGCCTACGACCTCGACTTTGCCGATGTACGTGGGCAGGAGAGTGTGAAACGTGCTCTTGAGGTTGCTGCCGCAGGTTCGCACAATGTTATTCTTATCGGTCCTCCGGGCAGCGGTAAGTCAATGATGGCCAAGCGTTTACCAAGCATCCTGCCGCCGCTTTCGCTTGCCGAGAGTCTTGAGACCACCCAGATACACTCTGTGGCTGGTATCTTGCCAAGTGGCACATCACTTATCTCACAGCGCCCATTTCGCAGTCCCCACCACACCATTTCGCAGGTGGCAATGACCGGTGGAACCCAGAAGGCGCAGCCCGGTGAGGTGTCGTTGGCGCATAATGGAGTGCTTTTCTGCGATGAACTGCCTGAGTTCAGTCGCGCCACTCTCGAAGTACTGCGCCAGCCGCTCGAAGACCGCAAGATTACCATCAGCCGCGCCAAGTACACTATCGAATATCCATGTTCGTTCATGTTTGTTGCTTCGATGAATCCTTGTCCTTGCGGCTATTTTGGCGACCCTACCCACCACTGCGTGTGCACACCCGGACAGATACAGAAGTATATGAACCGCATTTCGGGTCCGCTGCTCGATCGCATGGACCTTCATATCGAGGTTCCTGTGGTGCCGTTCAACCAGCTTTCGCAGATGCAGCCGGGCGAGTCGAGTGCCGCTATCCGCAAACGCGTCATTGCAGCCCGCAAGCGTCAGGAAGAGCGATACAAGGACGTTAAGGGCGTTTACAGCAATGCCCAGATGACCGAACGCATGATTCACCAGTTTGCCGAGCCCGATGAACAGAGCTTGGACATGCTCCGTACTGCGATGGAACGACTGCATCTCAGTGCCCGAGCTTACAACCGAATACTCAAGGTGGCTCGTACCATTGCCGACTTGGAGGGTACAGAGCGCGTGCTTTCGCACCACATAGCCGAGGCCATCGGTTACCGCAATCTGGACCGAGGCGACTGGGCCGACAGATGATATTCACTTAATACCGTTATATTATGGACGAAGCCAGATTCATAAACTTGCTTGAAGAGCACGGCGTAAAGCCCACCAGCAATCGTATTGTTGTGGTCAAGGCTTTGGCCTCTTCTATCCAGCCGTTGTCGCTGGCCGAGCTGGAGAGCCGCATACAGACTATCGACAAGTCAAACGTGTTCCGCGCTCTTACACTCTTCCGCGAGCATCACTTGGTGCATGCCATCGAGGGTACTGGCGACGGCACCCGCTACGAGCTGTGCCACAGCCACCACGATGATCATGACGACGACCTTCATCCTCACTTCTATTGCGAAGAGTGCCAGCAAACGTATTGCCTCGATGGTGTTGAGATGCCCGAGGTGCAGCTGCCATCAGGCTTCGAGCAGCACTCGTCTAATTTTATGATTAAGGGAACCTGTCCACACTGCAAGAAATGAAGATAGACCTACAGAATATCCGTGTTATAGCCTTCGATGCCGACGACACGCTTTGGGATTGTCAGTCGCATTTCGAAGCCGTAGAGAATCATCTCTACCAGCTCATCAAGCCTTATTGCGACGACCCTGCACGCGAGTTGTTCATCACCGAGTCGGGCAATATGGCTGACTTGGGTTATGGCTGCAAGGCCTTCACCATATCTATAATAGAGACGGCCCTGCGCGTTGGCGGCAGTCATCTCAGCCATGTAGAACTTTCAGAGTTGTTGGCACACAGCAAGTCGCTGCTGCATCTGCCTGCCACACCCCTGCCCGAGGTAGAGTCAACCCTGCAGCGCCTGCAGGCCTATCCCTACCGTCTGGTGGTGTTCACAAAGGGCGAGCTTCAGGACCAGGAGAACAAGCTCCATCGCAGCCGCCTTGGCAAGTATTTCTCGCACGTAGAGATAACATCCGATAAGACAGAGACAGAGTTCCAGCAGCTCTGCGAGCATCTCGACATCCTGCCCCACCAGCTTCTTATGGTGGGCAACTCTCTTAAGAGCGATATCGCCCCTGCGCTCAACATCGGCGCGTGGGCCATCCACATCCCGTTCCATGTTACATGGCAGTTGGAGCATTTTGAGGATATCGAGCACGAGCGACTGATAAAAATTACCCATTTCAACGAAATTCTTAAGCACTTATGAACTATATTTTTGAAACCCGAATGGAGGTGCGCGACTATGAGTGCGACATCGAGGGCATCGTAAACAATGCCAACTATCTGCACTATGCCGAGCACACCCGTCACTTGTTCCTGCGCACACTTGGTGCCAGTTTCGCTAAGCTGCACGAGCAGGGCATCGATGCCGTTGTGGCACGTATGAACCTGCAGTTTAAAACCCCATTGCGTTGCGACGATGAGTTCATCTCGCGCCTTGCACTAACCAAGGAGGGCATAAAGTACGTGTTCCATCAAGCCATCTTCCGCGCCAGCGATGAGAAGATGTGCTTCCGTGGTGATTTCGAGCTGGTGTGCATCGTCAATGGCCGTCTGGCTCCAAGCCCGGAATACGATGAGGCTTTCAAGGACTTTATCTAAGCATATAAAAACCTAACTATCCGCTATATATGAAGAAACTATTGTTCGTGGCTCTGCTGATGGCCGCATCACTCAACATCAGCGCACAGGTTAAGGAGCCCGAGGCTCCACAGTTGGAGTTTGCCCTGCAGCTTAAGGTTACCCTTGGCGAGGCTTTTGGTATCGACAATACACAGCACGGCCGCCGCACCGTAATCCCCATCACTGGCGGAACCTTCGAGGGCCCAGGCATCAAGGGTACCATCGTTAATGGCGGTGCCGACTATCAGCTTAACGCCGAAGGTCGCACAGAGCTCGAGGCCATATACTGCATCAAGACCGACGATGGAATCTACATCCACGTACGCAACCGTGGCATCATCGCTAACGGAAAAGATGCCGATGGAAAACCCAGCTTCTACTTCCGCGCTGCACCACAGTTCGAGGCACCTGCCGATAGCAAGTACGGCTGGCTTAACAACTCGCTGTTTCTTTGTGCACCAACATTCTCGTCCGACTTCAAGGGCATCGTGCTCAATGTCTGGCGTGTAAAGTAATTAATCCCGATCCGAGCTATGAACATCAAGAACGCTTTCATCGGCCTCGTGCTGCTGGTTTGCGGCAGTGCAGCGGCGCAGGATAGGGCAGAGGTGGAGTTCCAGACCACCGAGGGTAACATACGTATCGCCCTGTTCAACGAGACGCCCCAGCATCGTGATAACTTTATGAAGCTGGCCCGAATGGAGTTCTACGACTCGCTGCTGTTCCACCGTGTAATCAAGGACTTTATGATTCAGGGTGGCGACTTGCACAGCAAGCACGCCGAGCCCGGCAAACTGCTTGGCGAGGGCGAGCTCGACTACACCATCGAGCCCGAGTTCCGCCTGCCTCAGATATATCACCGCCGCGGCGTGATAGCCTCGGCACGCGAGTCAGACAAGGTGAACCCTGAGCGTCGCTCTGGTGCTGCCCAGTTCTACATAGTGTGGGGCAAGGTCTACGATGACCGCCGATTGGCAAAGGTTCAGGAGAAACTCGATTCTATCTCCGATGGTAAGATAAAGCTCACCCCCGAGATGATTGAGACCTACAAGACCGTTGGTGGCACACCCCATCTCGACGGCCAGTACACCGTGTTTGGCGAGGTTACCCAAGGCCTCGACGTTGTAGAGCGCATCATGAAGGTTGAGACCGACAAGAACGACCGCCCGCTCAGCGATGTACGCATACTGAAATTAAGAATCATCAGCGATCCCTATGCCCCCAAACCGGCCCCTGCCAAGAAGGTTGTAAAGACCGTGCGTCGGGTGGTGAAGAAAAAGGCAAAATAACTACCAGCCGCATAGCCGCCACCAGCGTCACCCGCGACGCCGCGAAATAAAAATCATTTTGACCAAAATGACCACGACCATCGTGACCACTATACAAAAATAAGGAGAAGCACATTGGTTATGCTTCTCCTTTTTCATTGTCACGCGCCCATGCATGACGTGGCACCTAGTGCCGTTACAATCGCGGTTGCGATACTTGCAATCATCTGCACGATGAACTTAATGGTTTCTCTCTTCGTCATATTCTTTAATGTTTCGCTCGGCTTTGCCGCTTGGCTCCGCCAAGAATTTTTAAATTTTCTCATTTTTACATTTTTACATTAAGCGGGTTGGGGCTTTCGCCCCGCACGCTTAATCTCCCTCTCCAGGTACATCACCCGATGGCTGGGTGTTTCCGCCGCCATTGTCACCACCGTTCTGATTACCGCTCTCGGGATCCTCGATGTCACCGCTGTCGGTGCTGGTAACTCGCTTAATCTCCTTGCCGTCGCGGTCGTAGCAGGTAATCTGGATGGCAGTGCTGGCCAACTCGTCCTTCAGCTCAACGGCTGGGGTGAAGATGATTCGGCGACTGGTAATGAGGCCTGCCTTAACCTCGTCCACCTTCTCAACGCTCTTGGCGCGCAGTCCGAATCGCATGGTGCCCAGTCCTGGCAGCGCTACCGAGTGGCCTTCAGTGGCCCACGCCTTGATAACCTCGCCGGCTGCATCCCAGCATGCCTGCATGATTCCCTTGCTTACTCCACTGCGCAGAGCAGCCTCCTTAATCACCTTGTCCTGCGACAGTGAGGTGTACAACTCCGGCATCATAATGTAGCGATACTTGCCAGCATAGGTGCCAATCTTCTGCAACTTCTCTTGTGCCTTTACTTTTAGTGCCATAATTTTTAATGTTTAAGTGGTTAATTTTTGCGCCCGCACGTGAGAGTTTTTACGCCCGCACGCGGGAGCTTTATTTTTACGATGCAAAGGTACCACATTTGCATTGCGGTTAACGAATGATTCTGCTATTATTTTCTAGATTATTTTCTATATAGTGTTGCGCTGCAGTGTTGCAGTTCGAAATCCAATTATCACATACACTACTGTCCCGTTAAAGTGGACTAATCGCTCTTTGAAATAATTGAAATTCAGTCTTTTACAAGCAATTTTGAGGGTGCGACGATTTGAATTCGTATCTTTGCAGTCAAAACAGATGGCTGCATA
>Ga0256405_10002640_pt1 | contig 40003 bp, 32 predicted proteins | sample RumenRJG_02DNA_FD_189096 | JGI IMG/M metagenome (GOLD analysis project Ga0256405, IMG submission 189096) | Bovine rumen microbial communities from Lethbridge, Alberta, Canada - RJG_02 | ecosystem: Host-associated > Mammals > Digestive system > Stomach > Rumen | place: Canada: Alberta... | reverse complement strand
CGGCGGCTTTATCGGCTGCGTGTTCCTGCTCTTGCTGGGACTCCTGGCGGCGCCGCACCTCGCCGGCGTCATCAACGTGCCGAAAAAGACGCTGATGCCTGTCGTCGCGCTGCTCTGTGTGGTCGGGGCCTACGCCTGCCGCGGCAGGATCTTTGACATCGGGGTGATGCTGGTCTTCGGCGTTCTGGGCTTCCTGATGCGGACCCGGGGCTACCCCGTCGCTCCCATGACTCTGGCGCTGGTCCTCGGCGGCATGATGGATTCCAACTTCCGTAGGGCGGTATCGCTCGCTTCCTCGGAGGACCACATGCTCCGGGCCATGTTCGGGCGGCCGATGACCCTCGCGCTGCTGGCGCTGACGCTCTTTTCTCTTGCCGCCGGCCTGCCGGCAGTGAAGAAGTTGCGGAAGCAGGAAACGGAATAGGACGGCGGAAAACAAACTAAGACAAGACGGGCGTTTTCGGACCGGTTTTGCCAATCCTGTACCCTTGAAACTGCGATTTTTAGTAAGCTTTGAAGGCCTGACTATGGCTTCCTGGGCGTTTCCGTGCGATTTTTCGAATTTTGTTCCCTTTTGGGGAATCTTTTACACTTGATTTTTGTATGGAAAGGGAACAAAACTTCTTATAATTAAGTGAAAGCGCCCATCTGGCGGCTTTAGCGGTGAAAAATCAGGAGTTTACAGGTCGCCCAAGGGGAACAAATTTTGAAAAATACATGAAAAACGCCCGGTACTGACGCCGGCCCCTTGCAGTAAAGAAATTTTTGAACAGAACTAAAAAAGGCGGTCGCACCACCAATTATTTAATGGTGCGACCGCTCTTCATTATATCATTGTGTTATTTCCAATATCAGTTCCGCTTGAGGAATGATCAGAACTTTCCTGCGGTGGCTGCTTCTTCGATGGAAACTGCGGTGGAAACGGTCATGCCGACCATCGGGTTGTTGCCTGCGCCGATGAGACCCATCATCTCAACGTGCGCGGGAACGGAAGAAGAACCTGCGAACTGAGCGTCGCTGTGCATACGGCCGAGGGTATCCGTCATACCGTAGGAAGCGGGACCTGCTGCCATGTTGTCGGGATGCAGGGTACGGCCGGTGCCGCCGCCGGAAGCCACGGAGAAGTACTTCTTGCCGGCTTCGATGCGCTCCTTCTTATAGGTGCCTGCCACCGGGTGCTGGAAACGGGTCGGGTTGGTGGAGTTGCCGGTGATGGAGACGTCGACGCCTTCCTTCCACATGATGGCAACGCCTTCCTGGACATCGTTCGCGCCGTAGCAGTTGACCTTTGCTCTCGGAGACTGCGGATCCTTGGAGTAGCACTTTCTGAAGACTTCCTCCACCTCGCCGGTGAAGTAGTTGTACTTGGTCTCCACATAGGTGAAGCCGTTGATGCGGGAGATGATCTGGGCAGCGTCCTTGCCGAGACCGTTCAGGATGACGCGGAGCGGCTTGGTGCGGACTTTGTTCGCCTTCTCAGCGATACCGATGGCGCCTTCAGCTGCCGCGAAGGACTCGTGGCCTGCCAGGAATGCGAAGCACTCGGTATCCTCTTCCAGAAGCATCTTGCCCAGGTTGCCGTGGCCCAGACCGACCTTACGGCGGTCAGCAACGGAACCCGGAATGCAGAATGCCTGCAGGCCGATGCCGATGGCAGCAGCTGCCTCGGAGGCCTTGCGGCAGTTCTTCTTGATCGCGATCGCGGCGCCTACGGTGTAGGCCCATTTTGCGTTCTCAAAGCAGATCGGCTGAATGCCTTCGATGAGCTTGTAGACATCGATGCCGGCCGCCATGGTGATATCCTTGCACTCTTCGATGGAAGAGATGCCATACTCCTTAAGCACAGCAAGAATCTGAGGCTCTCTTCTCTCATAGGATTCAAATAATGCCATAGTTCTGTTCCTCCTCTTCCTCTATCTTACTCGTGTCTCGGATCGATCAGACGTGCAGCGTCTGCGACTCTTCCATACTGGCCGGATGCTTTCTTCAGAGCGTCGTCAGCGGACATGCCGCCCTTGATGAAGTCCATCATCTTGCCGAAGTTGACGTACTGATAGCCAATGATCTCATCGTTCTCGTCCAGCGCGACCTTGGTGATGTAGCCGTCGGTCAGCTCCAGATAACGCGGGCCCTTTGCAAGGGTTCCATAGGTGGTTCCGACCATGGAACGGGTGCCCTTGCCCAGGTCCTCAAGGCCGGCGCCGATCTGCAGGCCGTCCTCGGAGAATGCGCTCTGAGTTCTGCCGTAAACGATCTGCAGGAAGAGCTCTCTCATGGCGGTGTTGATAGCGTCGCAGACAAGGTCCGTGTTCAGGGCTTCGAGAATTGTAAGTCCGGGGAGGATCTCCGCTGCCATAGCTGCAGAATGGGTCATTCCGGAACATCCGAGGGTCTCCACCAGAGCCTCCTGGATGATGCCGTCCTTGACGTTCAGGGACAGCTTGCAGGCACCCTGCTGCGGTGCGCACCAGCCCACACCATGTGTGTAACCGGAAATGTCCTCAACCTTTTTTGCCTGCACCCACTTTGCTTCCTCCGGGATCGGAGCGGCACCGTGATGCACTCCCTGTGTGACAGGGCACATGTTCTTAATCTCTGTTGAGTAAATCATAATGGCCTCCTCCTTCATACTTAAGAGTGAAGAATATTTGCAGCTGCCGGCAGCCCGGGGCCGGAGTACCGGAGATCTGCGAATGTTTCTTGATTAATGGTATCACAATTCGCGCCATTATAGCAAGGGCGCCGCGGAATAGTTATAGGGATTTATCAATCTTCGCTGTCGAAGATCGTCTTCTTCTGAAGAAGATCACCGTACTCCTGCTTCCATTTTTTATGGGCCTCACAGGCGTCATAGACCGTCAGCGCCTCCGGATCCATCTCCATCTCGATCATGACGTCGTACCGGTTGGGCCTGTTGATGCAGCAGGGCTTTACCTTTACCGCATGGATCCCCGGGATCTGAAGCGTCTCCTCAAACAGGTCCGTGATCGCACCGATCATGGGCTTCCAGTCACAGCCTTCGTTGAATTTCGCGATGATATAGTGTTTCATTCGTTTTCCTCCTCTCTGCAGAATTATTGTAGCAGATTTCCGGCCGGCACGCGACGGGAAGAGATGGACAAACAGAGCGGCGGAGGGTAGAATTCCAGGCAGATGCAGCATTCTTACTTAACAGATGCAGCAGAACAGATACATCATTTTTTAACATCAGCAGGAGCGTATACAGATGGATATAAAGGATGCAAGAAAAGAGATCGACCGCATCGACAGACAGATGACAGCGCTGTTCCGGGAACGGCTTCTGCTGTGCGATGCGATCGCGAAATACAAAAAAGAACGCGGGCTTCCGTTGACGGATCCCGCGCGGGAGCGGGAGAAGTTGGAGGAGGTCTCCGGTCTCATCGGGGAGGATCTGAAGCATTACGCGGAGGAACTCTACGCCGCGATCTTTGAGATCAGCAAGGAGCGGCAGGCGGAGATTCTTGCCGCTGACCGGGAAGCGCAGACCCCTGCCGCCGGTCCGGCTGAGGAAAAGAAGATCGACCCGTAAGGAAAGCAGATCATCCCAACAGGGCCGCCGCGTTTCCGCCGAGGATCTTTTCAAGATCGGCAGCGGGAATGGGCAGGCTCCGCATGAATTCGAGGCTTTCTTCCGGGGAGCTCCAGGGACTGTCGGTCCCGAAGAGGATGCGGTCCGGTCCGAAGGCCTCATAGAGCCGCAGGAATTCCGCATGATCCATCATTGGCAGGTCCTCCGGCCGGTAGTGCCCGTCGTCCAGCGGGACGATGCTTCCGGTGGAGAATGCCGTGTCCAGATACACGCCGGTGTCCGCCAGATATTCCGGGACCTCGTCCCAGTTCCGCCAGCCCCCCATGTGGGCCAGGACAAAGCGGAAGGGGCCGATCTCATCCACGACGCGCCGGCACATCCGGGGAGAGCAGCAAACTTCTCCGGGATACCCGATGTCCAGTCCCGCGTGGGTGATGACGATAAGATCCAGCTCCGCGGCGCGCTCGATGATCCGGAGAAATTTCGGGCTGTCGATCTCCGCCCCCTGGTACACAGGGTGGATCTTGATGCCTTTCAGACCAAGATCTTTGACCCGGGCAAGTTCCGCCCGGAAATCCGGATGATCCGGGTGGATGCAGCCGAAGGAAAAGAGGCCGTCCGCCCGGAATTTTTCATTTACTGCCGCGGCGGCATCGTTCACGTGGCTCACCTGACGGGGGGCAGTGGCTACCGGAAGGATCACGGAGCGGTCGATGCCGCAACGCCGCATATTCTTTATAAGACCTGCGTTGCTCCCGTCGGAAAACGGCCTGGAGTGGGAAACGCGGCTCAAAGCCTCCACGGTCTTCGCCGCGATCTTGTCAGGAAACGTGTGGGTGTGAATGTCGATAATCATATTAATAACCTCAGATAGGAGACAGGGGGACGGTTCTCTGTCTCCTTCGTTATTTACTGCAGAGAACAGACCGGGAGAGATGAACTGGAAAGAGCAATAGCCGCCGGCTGAGAGTTCGGGACATTCCTTGCCGACGGAGCGCGCAACCTTCCGGCAGCGGACCCCGGCATCTGATGGAAGTACATCCGGCCGGAGATACAGAAGCCAGCGGGCGCGCGCAGGAGCGCAAATGGAACGTCCTGAACGAACACAAAGGCGGCGTGTATCTTTCCAGTTCAACTCTTCATCGGTCTGTCTTCATACAAAAGGAGACAGAGAACCGTCCCCTGTCTCCTCTGCATTCAGCGCTTGATATCGTAGTTCATGTTCATGATCCGCTTGATGGTCTCGGCGTTGTCGGTGATGTTGCCGTCGCCGCGGATGGTGTGCTTGATGACGCTGCTGGCCACGGCGAAGTTGATCATGTCCATGGGCTTGTAGTTGTTCATCATGGCGTAGATCAGGCCGCTGGCGAAGGCATCGCCGCCGCCCACGCGGTCCAGGATGTTGAAGGTGAATTTCTTGCTCTCGAAGGTGTGGCCCTGATACCACATGTAGGCCAGCAGGCTGTTCTCGCTGCCGGAGTGGACGTAGCGCACGTGGCGGGCAATGCAGCTGATGTTGGGATAGCGCTCCACAAAGTGCTGGAACACTTCGTCCTGCTGCTCGTAGCTCGGCTGCAGCGGGATGCCGTCCTTCCAGTCGCCGGCGGCGTGATCGTTCTCGTCCTTCCAGAGATGGTAGGGCTCGATGCCGAGAAGAACGTCCACGTAGGGCAGGCAGCGGGTGCAGTAGTCCCGGGCTTCGTCCCAGCTCCAGAGTGTGCTGCGGAAGTTGCCGTCGAAGCTGACAGTCAGGCCCTTTTCCTTTGCTTTCCTGAGACACTCGAGCATGAAATCAGCGCAGCTTTCGGAGAGGGCGGGGGTGATGCCGCTCAGGTGGATCCAGTCGAAGCCCTCCAGAAGAGCGTCCAGGTCCACACGGCTCAGATCATATTCGGTGATGGCGCTGTGCTTCCGGTCGTAGGTCACCTCGCTGGGGCGGATCCCGTAGCCGGTCTCCAGGTAATAGGTGCCGAGACGGTGGGTCGGGGTCTCTTCGGGGGTGCTCAGGATGACGGGGGAGCAGTGCACGTCGTTGCTCCGGAGCATGCGGATCGCGCTTTTTCCGAGAGAGTTGTCCGGGACCACGCTGAAAAAGGTGCTGTCGATCCCGAGATTCGCGAGGGCCAGAGCGATGTTCGCTTCGCTGCCGCCGTAGGTGGCGTCGAAGCTGCTGGTCATGCGGATCTTCTCGTAATTCGGAGGGGTGAGCCGAAGCATGATCTCGCCAAAGGTCAGAAAACGGTGGGAAGAACGTCCGGAACGGGTGCTGTCAGATGGATTCATACGCTGTTACCTCGCTTTGCTTTTGTTTCTTTCATATAGTTTCTGTACTGGTCCGAGCTGAAGTACTTCAGCGCCTCAGACCGGCAGGTTCCGATGTGTTTCCTGAGGAGCTGCGCGGAATACTCGGGATCCTGGTGGGTGATCAGGCTGTCCAGGATCTCCAGGTGCTCCAGGACTGCGTTGTGGATCTTGGCCTTTGTCTGGCCCGTGGCGATCACTACCCGCGTGTTGTCGTCGAACAGGCGGTGCATCATATCAGTCAGATAATCATTTCCGCACCGGTCGATGAGATAGAGGTGCATCTCTGTATCCAGCTGCTGAGCCTTCAGGAGATCCGGCTCCGGCTCCTGGAATCTCCTGCGGAAATCGATCAGTTCCTCCACGTTGAGGTGCGGGACTGCCATGCGCAGGGTGACAGGCTCCACCTCGAGCCGGGTCTGGAAGATCTGCAGGACCTTGTCGATGGAGACATCCGGAATGTAAATGCCTTTTTTCGGCAGGACTTTTACATAGCCTTCCAGCTCCAGCTGGCTGACCGCTTCCCGGATGGGGGTCCGGCTGACGCCGTATTCCGCGGTGAGGATCAGTTCGTTCAGCTCGGATCCCGGCGGATAAACGCACTGGATGAGCCTCTGCTTCAGATCAAGATAGATTTTTCGTTTGAGGCTTATACGCCCGCCCGTTTCGCTCATCCGTCTGTTCCTTTCCGGGAAGATACATAAGTATGGCTGCACCGGATTATTGTCGTCTTATTATATAATGAAACATTTATATCGCACAAGAAAGGAAAAACGACGATAGATGGACAAAACAGCGAATTATTGACACTTATGTGCGATTGACGGAGATGTATACATCAGATAAAATTGAATTACATATCAAAGTTATTTCTATTGAAACATTGCGGGGCGGAAACGCAGCCTGAAACAACAACGGACAGGAGGAAGAGAAGATGCGCTATTTTATCGGGCTCGACAACGGCGGAACCGCGACCAAGGCGGCGGTCTTTGATGAGCGCGGCAGGGAGATCGGCACCTGCGGCGTTGCCACCAGGGCGATCACTCCGAAGCCGGGCTTTGTGGAACGTGACATGGAAGAAATGTGGGACGCGAACTGTGCGGTGCTGAAGGGCGTTCTGGAGAAGACAGGCATTGACGCGGGCGATGTTGCCGGCGTCGGCATTTCCGGCCACGGAAAGGGTCTGTACCTCTGGGGCAAGGATGACAAGCCTGCGCGGAACGGCATCATCTCCACGGACAACCGCGCCTACCGCTATCCTCTGGAGTGGAAAGCCAACGGCGTGGAGGAAATGGCCTTCCACCGCTCGCTGCAGCATATCATGGCGTGCCAGCCCACAGCGCTGCTCGCGTGGCTCCGGGACAACGAGCCGGAAAGCTACGCGAACATCAAGTATGTGTTCGAGTGCAAGGACTACATCCGCTTCCGCCTGACCGGGGAAGCCAGGGCGGAGGTGACGGACTACTCCGGCTCCGGCCTGATGAATCTCTGGACCGTGGATTTTGACCAGGAGCTCCTGGACATGTACGGGATCCCCGAGGTGAAGGACGCGCTTCCGCCCACCTGCAGGGCCACTGAGATCTGCGGTTACGTGACCGAGGAGGCAGCGGCGAAGAGCGGACTGAAGGCGGGAACGCCGGTCATCGGCGGTATGTTCGACATTAATGCCTGCGCCATCGCCGCAGGCGTGACGGATCCCTCGAAGGTCTGCATGATCGCCGGGACCTGGTCCATCAACGAATACATCCGGAAGGAAGCGGTGATCGACGGCAGAGTGCAGATGAATTCCTGCTTCGCACTTCCGGGCTACTACCTGATCGAGGAATCCTCCCCCACCTCCGCGGGCAACTTTGAGTGGTTCATCCGGGAGCTGCTCCCGGAGCTGAAGGAAAAGGAGAAGGCTGCCGGCGGCAGCATCTACGACACGGTGGACCGCTGGGTGGAAGAGATCCCGGTGACGGAATTCGTCCCGCTGTTCCTGCCTTTCCTGATGGCCTCCAACGTGCACCCGAACGCGAAGGCCTGCTTCCTGGGCATGAGCGTGAGCCACAGCAGGGCGCATCTGGCCCGCAGTATTTTTGAAGGCATCACCTTCTGCCACAAATATCACTACGAGCGGCTGATGGCGACAAGAAGCGAGGCTCCGGAGGTGATCCGCCTGGCGGGCGGTGCCGCCCGGGCGAAGGTCTGGGCGCAGATGTTCGCGGACGTGATGAACACGCCGGTGCAGACGCTGGAAGCCAACGAGACCGGCGCTTTAGGCTGCGCCATCGCAGTGGCAGCGGCTGTCGGGACATATCCGTCCCTGGATGAGGCCATTCAGAACATGACCGTGTTCTCCGAGCCCATCCTTCCGGATCCGGAAGCCGTCGCGGTCTACGAGAAGAAGTACCGTCTGTACAAGAAGGCGCTGGAAAGCCTGGACGGCCTGTGGGACGACATGCAGGCCCTGGTGGAAGGAAAGTAAAAAGAGGCTGTATAAGTAAAAAAGAGGCTGTATAAGTAAAAAAAGAGGCTGTGCATTGACCGTCATCACAGATGACCGGCTTAATGCACAGCCTTTACTTTATTTTGGCCCCACCCTTTATTTTTATATACCCACTCTTTATTCTGCCGTTTTCAAAGGGAGCTCAGAAGATCTCAGTCCACCTTGATCTCGTTCTGCTGCGCCACCAGGAGATCGCCGCCATAGCGCTTCCGGAGCACCGGCTTCTCGATCTTTCCGGTAGGATTCCGCGGCACATCAGCGAAGATGATCTTCCTCGGGCGCTTGTAGCGGGGCAGCTGCTTGCAGAACTGGTTCACCTGCTCCTCTGTCAGCGAGTGATCTTCCTTCACTTCGATGATCGCGGTCGCGATCTCGCCGAGTCTGCGGTCCGGCAGACCGATCACTGCCACGTCCTTGATGGCGTCGTTGGATCTTAAGAAGTCCTCGATCTGGACGGGGTAAATGTTCTCGCCGCCGCTGATGATGACGTCCTTCTTCCGGTCCACGAGGTAGATGAAGCCGTCCTCGTCGCGCTCGGCCATGTCGCCGGTGTAGAGCCAGCCCTCGCTGTCCAGGACCTCGTCCGTGGATTTCTTGTCGTTGTAGTAGCACTTCATGACGCCCGGGCCCTTCACTGCCAGCTCGCCGACGCCGTCCTTGATCTCATTGCGGTTAGCGTCCACGATCTTGACCTGCCAGCCGTAGCCCGGTACGCCGATGGCGCCCACCTTGTGGGTGTTCTCGATGCCAAGATGCACGCAGCCGGGTCCGATGGACTCGCTGAGGCCGTAGTTGGTATCGTAGTCGTGGTGCGGGAATACGGCCTTCCAGCGTTTGATGAGGGTCGGCGGCACCGGCTGGGCGCCGATGTGCATGAGCCTCCACTGGGAGAGCTGGTACTTGGTGAGGTCGATCTTTCCGCTGTCGATGGCATCCAGGATGTCCTGGGCCCACGGCACCAGCAGCCAGACGATGGTGCAGCGCTCCTCGCTGACGGTCCGGATGATCCATTCGGGACTTACGCCGCGCAGGATGACCGCCCGGCTTCCGGAAAGGAGGGAGCCGAACCAGTGCATCTTGGCGCCGGTGTGGTAGAGCGGCGGGATGCAGAGGAACACGTCCTCCCTGGTCTGCTTGTGATGGCTCTGCTCCACGATACAGGAGTGCATCAGGCTCCGGTGCGCGTGCAGGATCGCCTTCGGGAATCCGGTGGTTCCGGAGGAGAAATAGATCGCGCCGTCGTCATCGTCCGTGATATAGACGCTGGGCGCCTGGGAGGAGCAGTACTTAATGAGGTCAAAGCTGTCCGCAAAGGAGGGGCAGTCGTCTCCCACGTAGAAGAGGTTCTTGACCCTCGGCACTCTGTCGAGGACCGCCTCCACGCGGCCTGTGAACTCCGGCCCGAAGACCAGGCAGTCCACATCGGCCAGCTTCAGGCAGTGCAGGATCTCCTCGGAGTCGTAGCGGAAGTTCAGCGGCACCACCACGGCGCCGGTCTTCAGGACGCCGAAGTAAATGGGCAGCCATTCAATACAGTTCATCAGCAGGATCGCCACCTTGGAATTCCTGCGGATCCCCCTGGTGAGCAGGAGGTTCGCGAAGCGGTTCGCCTGGACGTCGAACTCTCCCCAGGTGATCTGCTTCCGGAACGCGCCGCTCCGGTCTGTTTCGATGAGGGAATACTCTCTCCAGGTGACTCTCGGGATCCCCTTCGCCTCCGGATTGATCTCCACCAGGGCGGTCTCATTCTTGAAGTAGGTTGCGTTCCTGCTCAGCAGTTCTGTAATAGGCATGACGTTTATCTCCTCTGTACCGCCGTTCTTTCTCCAGGCGGGTTTTTTCCGGTTCTTTTTCTGCAGCTGCGGGTGCTGATATTTCATCTGCGCTTTAGCGCGTTGAACCGTAACGCTTTAAACAACGGCTATTATGCCACGAAAATACCGGGATGTCAACCCCAACAAAAGAGCGGGGGAGCAGATGCAGATCCGCTCCCCCGTATGGTTTATGCCTGGCCTTCTGTGCCTAAGAGGCCGATCTCCGCGGCGTAGGGCTTCATTCCCTCGATGCAGATCTCCGCCACGTCCTTGATGTCCATACCGAGCAGTTCGCAGCCCTGCAGGATCAGCGGCCGGTTGCACTTCGCCGCGAACTTTTTGTCCTTGAACTTCTTCATGAAGCTCTTCACGTTCAGGTCCGTGATGCCGGCGGGGCGCATTCTGGCGGCGGCCTCGATGATGCCGGTCAGTTCGTCCACAGTGAAGAGGGACTTTTCCATGTTGGTCTCCGGTTTTACCTCATTCCGGAGAGTATAGCCGTGGCTGAGGATCGCCCGGATGTCCTCTTCCGGCACGCCTGCCGCCCGGAGCGGCTCCTCTGTGTGAGCAAGGTGCTCATCCGGGTATTTCTCGTAGTCGTAGTCGTGAAGGTATCCCACCGCCTTCCAGTGCTCCTCATCCTCCCCGAAATGCTTCGCCATGGCGCCCATGGCTGCCATTACGTTCGTGGAATGGATGATGAGGTGCGGCTCCGTGATCATCCCGGAGATCAGTTCCTTCGCGCGCTTCAGAGTCAGTGCTTCGCTCATATTTTTTTGCCTCCCGAATTATTTTTACTGAGTATACAACAAGAACCTTGTTCTGTAAAACAGGGCTCCAAACAAGAAAATCCGGCAGGGCCGGATTTTCTCTGATCGATCAATAAAGATGTGCATCTTCCACTCAGTCTCCCAGGGAGCGCTTCGCGGCGACTTCCACGGTGGTATCGAACTTGTCGAACCAGGTATCGACCGCGTCCTGATCCGGCTTCGCCGTGAAGAGGCTCACCACCGGGACCAGGATCAGGCCCACCATCATGGTCATGGCGCCGGAACGGACGGAAGAGGCGAAGAGATAGCTGAGCACGGGATGAAGCGCCGGATCAAAGTTGTTCCCGGTCAGGGACACCCAGAGCTGGAACACTTCGGCGCCCACGCCGAAGGCGAAGGAGACCCACACAGAGGCCTTCGTAGCCTTCTTCCAGTACAGCCCGTACAGGAAGGGGGCGAGGAAAGCGCCGGCCAGTGCGCCCCAGGAGACGCCCATCATCTGCGCGATGAAGGTGATGCCGGGGTTCGCGTCCTTGATGATGGCGATGGCAGCGGAGACCGCGATGAAGAAGACGATAAAGCCCTGCATCATTCCGACGACCGTTTTCTCATCCGGAAGTTTCTTCATTTTGGGCATGATCACGTCCAGGGTCAGCGTGGAGCTGGAAGTCAGCACCAGCGAAGACAGGGTGGACATGGAAGCGGAGAGCACCAGCACGATCACGATCGCGATGATGACGTCCGGAAGCGTGGACAGCATGGTGGGGATGATGGTGTCAAATGCCGGCTTCCCGGAGGGAGTGTAGGTGATCTTGTCAGCATACAGTCTGCCGAAGCCGCCCAGGAAGTAGCAGCCGCCCGCCACGACGATGGCGAAGAGGGTGGAGATGATGGTGCCCTTCCGGACAGCGTCCTCGTTCTTGATGGAGTAGAACTTACCGACCATCTGCGGCAGGCCCCAGGTTCCCAGGCTGGTCAGCAGCACCACGAAGAGGAGTGCCAGCGGCTCCGGGCCGAAGAAAGAGGTATAAGCTCCGAGCTGGCCGTTGCCGGCATCGATCTGGGAAAGATTCTTTACCGCCTCGGTGAGTCCGCCGTTGGAGATGAGGACCGCCGCGATAACTGCCACGATACCGATCAGCATGACGATGCCCTGGATAAAGTCGTTGATGGCTGTGGCCATGTAGCCGCCGAAGGTCACATAGATGCCGGTCAGGACTGCCATGATCACGATGCACACCCAGTAGGGCAGGTGGAAGGCCATGTTGAAAAGGCTGGAGAGGCCGTTATAGAGGGAAGCTGTGTAAGGGATCAGGAAGATGAAAACGATGATCGAGGCGACCACTTTCAGGGCGCTGCTCTGGTAGCGTTTTCCGAAGAAGTCCGGCATGGTGCGGCTGTCGAGCGTCTGGGACATGATGCGGGTACGCCGTCCCAGGATGGCCCAGGCGAGGAGCGATCCGATGAAAGCGTTGCCGAGGCCGACCCAGGTGGTGGACATACCGAAGCCCCATCCGAACTGTCCTGCGTAACCGACGAAGATAACGGCGGAGAAATAAGAGGTTCCGAAGGCGAAGGCTGTGAGCCATGGTCCCACGGAGCGTCCGCCGAGAACGAAGCTGTTGACATCCGTCGCGTGCCGGCGGCAGTAGAAGCCGACGCCCAGCATAACAGCAAAGAAGACGACGAGAAGAATGATCTGAAGTGCCATAATGTTACCCCCCTGTGATACAAAATATTTTTTTTCAGCTGTCCTGTGCACCTGGGCGGGATGACCGGCAGCTGTGTTTCTGAAACTGAGCATCATCATACTGCGCGTTTTTAAAAATGTCAATAGTGATTTAAAGCGTAAAACTTTAAAACGTAAAACTTTAAACTGTAAAACTTTAAAGTAATAAAGCTTCGGGGCAAAACAGACCGCCCGCTCCGAACCTGCCCTGATAAAGCGGCAGGCCCGGAACGGGCGGGATCATCTTCAGCATTTGCTCAGTCAGAAGGAATATCAGCCTTTCCGCTTGAACCAGCGGCTGTTTTTGCTTCTGCTGTTCAGGCGGCTGTCCGGAAGGTAGTGGTCCACGGAGGAAGAACTGTCGCGGTAGATGCTCTCCTGATTCAGTGCGGAACTCTGCTCCTGGAGACGGCGCATGGACTCGGAGAACCGGATGTCGTCCCGGGAGCTGTCGTAGAGAATGTGTTTCGCAAGAAGCACCAGTGCCGCGGCTGCCGCGATGATCAGGAGCACGATCAGGCCGATCAGGACCTTCTGGAACACGTCCGGAGTAGAGATGGTCTCCAGAAGCTTTTCATGCAGGGCCGGTTCGCCGGAGCCTGCAGTCCCGGGGACCGCGTCCGGGGCGATGCTGACATCGTCCTGGGAGGCTAGGAGCCAGGTGGTGCCGATCACGCGGTCGTTGTACAGATAGGTGAGACGGGCGGCGGCGTTGCCGGGATCCCTGTCGGTGAGCTCATAGGAAAGCTCTGTCGAGGCGTCGCTGAATTCCGCGTTTTTGGGAAGCGTCACGGAGCGCCCGGTGTCCAGCTGCAGGAGCGAGCTGTGGTTTCCGGTCAGGCTGATGTCGGATTCCGGGGAAGTGTAGGAGGTCTCGTAATCGCTGATATTGACGTTCTTGAAGTTCGCGAAACCGAAGTCCATCATGGCCTGGGTGTCGGTGTAATGGGTCTGATGACCGTTCAGCACAACAGTGATCAGCTTCAGCCCGTCGCGCTCCACACAGGTCACAAGGGTGTTGCCCGCCAGGGTGGTGTAGCCCGTCTTGCCGCCGAGAATGCCGGGATAATACATACCCGAATTCTTTTTCATCATCTTGTGGCCGCAGTAGACAGTGAAGGGCTCTTTGTTCGTGGCATTGGGCCCCATTTCGTGGTAAGTTGTGGAATCGAACTCCACAAAGACCGGATTCTCAAAGGCTGCTTTGGAGATCAGGGCGAAATCATAAGCCGTGGTGTAGTGGTTCGGATCGTTCAGACCGGAGGGATTCGCGAAATGGGAATCCTTGCAGCCAAGCTCCGCAGCCTTCTCGTTCATAAGCACAGCGAATTCTTCGATGCTGCCGGCGCAGTGCTCCGCCAGGGCATTGGCCACCTCATTGGCAGATTTTAAAAGCATGGCGTAGAGCGCTTCCCTGACTGTGATCTGGTCCCCGGTGTCATAGCCCGCGCTGGTGGAGCCGCGCTCCACGTTGTACACGGCGTTGTGGGAGAAGGTGATGGTATCGTCCAGATCGCAGCGCTCCACGATGATCAGCGCGGTCAGGATCTTTGTGATGCTTGCGGGGAAAAACTGCTGGTGGATGTTCTGACCGAAGATCACGCACCCGGAATCCGCGTCCATCAGGATGCCGCCTTCCGCCTGGATGGCGATCTCCGAGGGCCAGGCAGGTGCCGCGAGGGTCCTCGCGGGAGCCATCAGGGTCAGAATCAGACAGAGCGGGAGAAAGAGAGAAAAGACCCGCCGATTCAGTCTTAATATATTCAAAACGAACCTCCGGAAACAGGGATAGAGTGCTGAAGACAAAGAAAAACGGTCCATGCTATGGCATGACTTTCCACAGTATAGACCGTTTTTATGTAAAGGTAAAGTGAAAAAACAGTGAAGGATCGCGGCAGAATCACAGCGGAGAAGGCATACAGCGTTACTCTGTGCGCTCCTCCGTTCTCAGGTAACGGGTGGCAACATAGGCCTGGGCGCCGTTGTAATTGATGACGGACCATTCCTCGTTGTGGGCGCTTACATAGTCCACCTGCGTGTCCTTGGGCAGGGTGACAACGATGTCAGCATTCGTGGAAGGCGCCGTGCGGACGTTCAGGTTCTTGTCCGCGATATAGACTGTGGTCACGACCGGAGCGGGAGCTTCGGTCTCCTGTGCTTCCGCCGTAGTCTCTGAGGTCTCGGAGCCGGTACCGGCCTCCTGGGAGGCTTCTGTGGTCTGGGCGGCAGTCGTCTCTTTTTTGTCCGCCGTCACAAGACGGAAGATGCTGAAGAGCAGGACGATAGCCAGGACCGGGATCAGGATCTTCAGAAGATCGAAGGGCTCAAACGCCGGACCAGAGTATCTTTTCCCGGAGGAGCCGCTTTTCCGCTTTGCGGAAGAACCACCGCGCTTCGGCCGCTGGGAGTAAACGCTCCGGTAGGCGAATACCTCCTGGCTCAGCAGCTGGTAAGCGTTGCTGGCATTGTAAGCGTTGTTGTCGCCGTTCTGCAGGGCAGCCTCGCCCAGCATACGGATCTTGTGGAAATGTGTGCAGGAATCGCGGGTGATGATCCCCTGCCGGTAAAGGTCATCCACCATGTCGATCAGTTCGCCTTCCGGCAGACCGTTTTTCCTGCAAAGGCTTCTTGATATATATTCCAGTGTCTGCCGTGCCTTGATCATGGCAAGACTGTACTGTTTCTGGGAGATGAGGCGCTCAGTGTCGCTCAGGCCCGTCTCGATCAGTTCTCTTGCGGTCTTTCTTTCTGCAGCCATAGAAACCTCCATGATGATACTGGTTCTATTATAATAGATTCCTCAGGCTTTTGCATCATTTGTTGACATAAAAATGTTTAACAATTCAGCACCCCGGAAAAAATGAGTGAAATATGAACGGGGAGCTTGCTCACCGGGCAGATTTTACTCATTTTTTCCAGGTGGCCAAGGCGCGAAGCGGCGCTGGACGTCCAGTGGACGTCCGTTTAGCGCCGACCGAAGTGGAACGTAGACCTCTGACCACTGACAACGACACTAATTGCACTTAGCGAGGAACGAGCTTAGTGCAATGCGTGCGAAGCTGGGATGCAACGCATCCCGAGTCTGGGGTGCGGAACAGTTACAATAATGTTATCTTTTCAGCGCACGGTGCGGCTGTTGTGATTTCCCGGAAAAACTGGTAGGATACAGGAACAAGGAGCGAAGCGGACTGCAAAGATCCGCGTTCCGGTTCCAGACCGGAAAACAAGTACAGAAAAAGGAGGAGCCGGCGCATGCGGCTTAGACATATCAAGGGCTGCGAGGATTTCGTGGCAGCAAGTTCCAGCGTGGCGCACAGTCCGGAGCAGTACCGCGGAAAATGGAAGGAGTTCTTCGGAAATGACCATCCTGTGGAGCTGGAGATCGGCATGGGAAAAGGGCAGTTCATCCGGAAGCTTTCACGGATGCACCCGGAGGTGAACTATATCGGACTGGAACGTTACGAAACAGTCCTTATGAAGGCAATCCAGAGAAAGGAGCGGGAAGAGGCGGCGCTCCCGGAGGAAGAGCGGAGAAAGAACCTCGTGTTTCTGTGTGAAGACGCCCTGCGGCTGCCGGAGCTGTTCGCGCCGGGCGAGGTCTCAAAGATCTACCTGAACTTCTCGGACCCCTGGCCGAAGTCCGGACACGCCCACCGGAGACTCACCTCCCCGGTGTTCCTGAAGCTCTACGATCAGGTGCTTCAGCCGGAGGGCTGCGTTGAGTTCAAGACAGACAACCAGGCCCTGTTTGAGTGGTCCGTGGAGACCATCCCGGAGGCGGGCTGGAAGATCGTCCGGCTGACCCGGGACCTTCACGCGGAGCCCGAGGCCGCTGAGAACGTGATGACAGAGTACGAGGAGAAGTTCTCCTCCCGCGGGCAGAAGATCAACAAACTGGTGGCGGTCCGCTGAAGCATCAATTCTCCGCAGCGGGAGAACAGGCCTGCGGCTGTCCGCCGCTTAAGAGGGGGCTTCTCACCCCGCGGAACGTTAATCCCGGCAGGAGACTGGTCCCCCTTCTCCCGCTGAGATAAATCTGGTATACTGTCTGTAGAGGCGCCGGCATCCGGAAGATCCGGCCGCCCGACAGTTATTGTTTTTCATTGTTCAGGCAGAGCCTGAAAAGGAGGATCATTTTATGGTAAAGCAGGTCAGTGCGGCAACATTCGAGGCAGATGTCCTGAAGAACGCGAAGCCCGTTCTGGTTGATTTTTATGCGGACTGGTGCGGCCCGTGCAAAATGACGGCGCCGGTACTGGACAAGCTTTCTGAGGCGCAGGACGCAGTGGAGATCGTAAAGATCAATGTGGATGAGAATCCGGAGATCGCCCAGGCATACCAGGTCATGAGCATTCCGAACCTGGTGGTGTTCAAGGGCGGACAGCCCGCAGCAAGAGCCATCGGCGCCCAGAATCTCGCAGGACTGAAGGCCCTGATCGAGAAGGTCATGTAAGGAAGGATTAGTAAAGAGGGATCTGTAAAGAAAGATCTGCAAAAAAGATTTTTCAATAGCTGTTGACAAATCCTCAGGAAAAAGGTAGAATGTGTTTCGTGCTCAGGAAAAACCTGGTACGGAACACATGAATGCGCCCTTAGCTCAGTTGGTAGAGCAGTAGACTCTTAATCTATTTGTCCAGGGTTCGAGTCCCTGAGGGCGCACTGAGAAAGTCTTGATTTTGACGTCTGCGAGAGTCGGGGTCAGGGCTTTTTTAGTGCTTTCAGAAGAGCTGGGGTCGGGGCTTTTTTAGTGTGTTCAGAAAAGTGAAAAAGCGGGGGAAAAGGCGGGTCTGCAAGGATTGCGGACCCGCTTTTGTTTCAGCCAGATGACATATGAAATCTATAAAACGGATTGGTGCATATGTCAAAACCTTTGGAATAGTTTGTTTCAAAATGCCATGAGCTCCCGGCTGACATACGAACTCCTTATTATCTGGGGTTGCATATGTCAGGATCTTCCAAAAGTCAGAATTCCAAGGACTTGGGACGACCCAGGCGGCAAATGATGACATACGAAATCAATAAATAAGAGTATTTCATATGTCAGGTTCTCTCTTTGACTGAGAGACGTGGCGCGATTCAGAATGTTTTTGACATATGAAACCTTTTTTTTCAGCAGTTTCGTATGTCTAAATAAGATACAGACATGCCTGTATACCCCGATGGGGTATAGAAAGCTTCTGGCAGCATTGTGTATCGGCTCGTCTGTGTTGCAAAAACCGTGTTGACAATACGATGCCGCAGGGCTTATAATTCAGAAAATTTCATATGCTAAACCGATGAAGCGGAGATAACGGCAGTGATGCCCCTACAGAGAGCCCGGGAAGGTGAGAGCCGGGCAGGAAACAGGCTGTCAAATGGACCGCGGAGGGCGCAGGGAAATGCGGGTCAGACACCGGAGATTCCGGTGGGAGACCGCAGAGTATTCTGCGACGCCGGAGGCAGGCGTAAACTGCCGGGGATATGAAGGTATCCTGCTAAGCGCACGGGTCATGCCGTGAATCAAGGTGGCACCGCGGATAGTGTAATTATTATTCGTCCTTGACAGAACTTTTTCCATGTTCTGTCAGGGACGTTTTATTTTTGCGCGAAGCAATGAGCCATGCGCTTACGGACTGCCAGCTGGCCGCGGGAGCTTGCTCACAGAAGGCCAGCTGGCAGGACGGAAGCATACGGCGAATGCCGCGACAGCGAGCGGACGCAGTCCGCGAGCCTGTCGGCATGGCGCAGGAAAAAGCGTGGCAGGACGCAGTCCGCGAGCCTGTCGGCATGGCTTACAGAATGAAAGGAGAACACCATGATCAAAGAAGCTATCGTAAAAATCGTGAGCAAAGGGGACCTTACCTACGACGAGGCCTACACTGTGATGAACGAGATCATGAGCGGGGAGACCACGGCAACGCAGAACGCGGCGTTCCTTGCGGCTCTCTCCACAAAGAGCGCCAGGGCGGAGACCACGGACGAGATCGCGGGCTGCGCCGCGGCTATGCGGGATCACGCCACAAGGGTAGAGACTGGGATGGAGCTTTTTGAGATCGTGGGCACCGGCGGGGACAATGCGGGAAGCTTCAACATCTCCACCACTTCCGCCCTGGTGGCGGCAGCAGCCGGCATGAAGGTGGCGAAGCACGGAAACCGGGCGGCCTCTTCCCTCTGCGGCACCGCGGACTGCCTTGAGGCCCTGGGGGTGAACATCAGCCAGAGCCCTGCCCGGTGCATCGAGCTTCTGAACGAGGTGGGCATGTGCTTCTTCTTCGCCCAGAAGTACCACAGCTCCATGAAGTATGTGGGCGCCATAAGAAGAGAGCTGGGATTCCGGACGGTCTTCAATATCCTCGGGCCGCTGACGAACCCGGGCTCGCCTTCCATGCAGCTCCTCGGCGTGTACGACGACTATCTGGTGGAGCCCCTGGCCCAGGTCCTGGTGAATCTCGGCGTGAAGCGCGGCATGGTGGTCTACGGTATGGACAAGCTGGACGAGATCTCCGTCAGCGCCCCCACAAGGATCTGCGAGATCCGGGACGGATGGTTCCGTTCTTACGTGATCAAGCCGGAGGATTTCGGCCTGGAGCGCTGCGCGAAGGAAGAACTGAAGGGCGGCAGTCCCGCCGAGAACGCCGACATCACCCGCGCCATTCTCCGGGGTGAGAAGGGACACAGACGGGACGCGGTGCTGCTGAACGCAGGAGCGGCCCTGTATATCGGCGGCAAGACAGAGAGCATGAAAGAGGGCGTTTCCCTGGCGGCGGAGATCCTGGATTCCGGGAAGGCGCTGGAGACGCTGGAAAAGCTGATCGAGGTCAGCAACCGGCCTGAGGAAGACCGCTGACGAAATGACGCAGGCGGAAGAAGAAAACAACCGATGAAAGCGGCACATCAGTGGAAAAAGAACCTGCGAACCGGTTTACCGGGAGGGAGACATGAACATTCTTGAAAAACTGGCGGAGCACGCGAAAGAGCGGACAGAGGAAGCAAAGCGAAGGATCCCTGCGGAGGAAATGAGGAGCAGGGCGGAGGCTGTGTACTGTGCGGAGCTTTCCGGAAAGACAAAGCCGAAAGAGAACGCCGCGCCCGAAAGTGTGATCCCGCCCTTCGAGGCGGCGCTCAGGAAGCCGGGGCTCTCCTTTATCTGCGAGTGCAAGAAGGCATCTCCCTCCAAAGGGCTGATCGCCCCGGAATTCCCGTATCTTGAGATCGCGAAGGAATACGAAGCCGCCGGTGCGGACTGCATCTCCGTGCTGACGGAGCCGAAGTGGTTCCTGGGCAGCGACATGTATCTGAAAGAGATCGCGTCGGCGGTGCGGCTCCCCTGTCTCCGGAAGGATTTTACGGTGGATCCCTACATGATCTGGGAAGCAAAGACCCTGGGGGCCGGCGCAGTGCTGCTGATCGTCTCCCTGCTGAAGGAGGAACGCCTCAGGGAGTTCCTGCAGATCAGCGAAGAACTGGGGCTTTCGGCCCTGACAGAGGTGCACGACGAAGCGGAGGCGGAGACAGCGGTGAGAGCCGGCGCGAGGATCATCGGCGTGAACAACCGGAATCTGAAGGATTTCACCGTGGACACGGGGAACAGCCGGCGCCTGAGGGAAATGGTCCCGGAGGACGTGCTGTTCGTCTCCGAGAGCGGCGTGAAGAACGCGGAAGATGTCGCCGCCCTCCGGGCAGCCGGCGCAGACGCGGTGCTGATCGGGGAGGCGCTTATGAAGGCGCCGGACAAGAAACAGAAACTGAGAGAATTGCGGGGGACCGGGTGAAGAAGGAATGAGATCAGACGGGGCCCGGGACCGGCTGAGACCGGGAGGAAGAGAGAAATGACGAGGATCAAGCTGTGCGGCCTGTCGCGGCTGCAGGACATTGAGACGGCGAACACACTTCTGCCGGAGTACGTCGGGTTCGTATTTGCCCCGAAGAGCAGAAGGTATGTGACGCGGCAGCACGCTGCGGAGCTGAAAAAGCATCTGGCTCCGGGGATCCGGTCGGTGGGCGTCTTCGTGGACGAACCGCCGGAGAACGTCGCGAAGATCGCGAAGCGCGGCGTCATCGACCTCGTGCAGCTCCACGGCGGCGAGGACGAGACGTATCTCCGCTGGCTGCGGGAACTGACAGCGGTGCCGCTCATCCAGGCCTTCCGGATCCGGTCCGGGAAGGATCTTGCGGCGGCGGAACGGAGCACCGCGGACTACGTGCTCCTGGACGCGGGCGCCGGGGACGGGAAGGTGTTCGACTGGTCTCTTCTGGAGAACTTCCGGCGGCCGTATTTTCTTGCCGGCGGACTGGATCCGGAAAACGCGGGGCCGGCGGTCCGGATGCTGCATCCCTTTGTGGTGGATGTGAGCAGCGGCATTGAGACCGAAGGAGTGAAGGATCCTGAGAAAATGAAAGCTTTTGTCAGCGCAGTCCGGGCGGAAGGACACCTGGACTAAGAAGAAAGGAGCGGCAGTTAAAATGACGAATCCAAGAGGACGGTTCGGGATCCACGGCGGACAGTACATCCCGGAGACACTGATGAACGCGGTAATCGAGCTGGAGGCGGCTTACGATCACTTTAGGAACGACCCGGAGTTCATCCGGGAGCTCTCGGATCTCTTCAATGAGTACGCGGGACGGCCGTCACGGCTTTATTTCGCGAAGAAGATGACGGAGGATCTTGGCGGAGCGAAGATCTACCTGAAGCGGGAGGACCTGAACCACACCGGCGCCCACAAGATCAACAACGTCCTGGGACAGGCGCTCCTCGCGAAGAAAATGGGGAAGACCCGCCTGATCGCGGAGACGGGCGCGGGACAGCACGGCGTGGCGACGGCCACGGCGGCGGCGCTCTTCGGCATGGAGTGCGTGGTCTTCATGGGAGAAGAGGACACGGTCCGGCAGGCCCTGAACGTGTACCGCATGCGCCTTCTGGGGGCGGAGGTGGTCCCGGTGAAGAGCGGCACAGGCACTCTGAAGGACGCGGTGTCGGAGGCCATGCGGGAGTGGACATCCCGGATCGCTGACACTCACTACTGCCTGGGCTCTGTCATGGGACCCCATCCCTTCCCGACTATCGTCCGGGACTTCCAGGCGGTGATCTCCCGGGAGATCAAGGAGCAGATGATGGAAAAAGAAGGGAAGCTCCCGGACGCGGTGATCGCCTGCGTGGGCGGCGGCTCCAACGCCATCGGAAGCTTCTACCACTTTATTGAGGACAAGGACGTCCGGCTGATCGGCTGCGAGGCGGCGGGCCGGGGTGTGGACAGCTTTGAGACTGCGGCGACCATCGCCACGGGGCGGCTGGGCATCTTCCACGGGATGAAGTCCTATTTCTGCCAGGATGAGTACGGACAGATCGCTCCGGTATACTCGATCTCCGCAGGGCTGGATTACCCGGGCATCGGACCGGAGCACGCGTATCTGCACGACACAGGCCGCGCGGAATATGTGCCGGTGACGGACGAGGAGGCAGTGCAGGCCTTTGAGTACCTGGCCCGGACCGAAGGCATCATTCCCGCCATCGAATCCGCCCACGCAGTGGCCCACGCCATGAAGATCGCGCCAGGCATGGGGAAGGACAAAATCATCGTGATCACCATTTCGGGAAGAGGAGACAAGGACTGCGCGGCTATCGCCCGCTACAGAGGGGAGGATCTCCATGAGTAATATCCGGAAAGCGTTTGAAAACGGCAAGGCATTCATTCCCTTTATCACCTGCGGGGATCCGGACCTTGAGACCACGAAGGCAGCGGTGCGGGAGATGGTAAAAAACGGCGCGGACCTCATAGAGCTCGGCATTCCCTTCTCGGATCCCACGGCGGAGGGGCCGGTGATCCAGGAGGCGAACGTGCGGGCGCTGTCGGGCGGCGTGACCACGGACAAGATCTTTGAGATGGTAAAGGAGCTTCGAAGCGGCAGTTTCGCCGGCACAGACCGGGCAGCACATTCCGGCGGGCCGGTGACAGGTGACGGGGCGATCTCCGGCACGGAACCGGTGACGGTCCCTATGGTCTTCATGACTTACGCGAACGTGGTCTATTCCTACGGCGCAGAGCGCTTTCTTCTGGCCTGCAAGGATATCGGGATCGACGGCATCATCCTCCCGGACCTTCCCTTTGAGGAAAAAGAAGAGTTCCTGCCGGTCTGCAGAAAATACGGAGTGGACCTCATCTCCCTGGTGGCGCCGACTTCGGAGGACCGCATCGCGATGATCGCGAAGGAGGCGGAGGGCTTCCTGTACATCGTCTCCAGCCTCGGAGTGACGGGAGTCAGGAGCGAGATCACGACGGACCTCGGCTCCATCGTGAAGACGGTGCGGGAGAACACGGACATCCCCTGTGCGGTGGGATTCGGAATCTCGACCCCGGAGCAGGCGGGGAAGATGGCGGCCGTGTCCGACGGGGCCATCGTGGGCTCCGCCATCGTGAAGCTTCTCGCGAAGTACGGGAAGGACGCACCGGCAGAGATCGGGAAATATGTGAAGAGCATGAAGGACGGAGTGCGGGAGGCTTAATATTTAAGTCACGCCCGCGGGACTTAAAAAAAGATGGAGCCCGGAGCCTCATCCGGTCTATAATAGCAGTATAAGGAACGGAAGGAGGATCTGTTATGGGATTTCTGGGCGGATTGTTTGAGAAAAAGAACTGTGATGTTTGCGGGAACAAGATCGGGCTCCTGGGCAACCGGAAGCTGGAGGACGGAAATCTCTGCAAGGACTGCGCGGCAAAGCTGTCGCCCTGGTTCAGCGAGAGGCGCCACAGCACCCTGGCGGAGATAAAGCAGCAGCTCCAGTACCGGGAGGAGAACAAGAACGCCGTGACGCTGTTCAACACTACCAGGACTTTCGGAAAATACTATAAGATCTACCTGGACGACAACGCCAGGAAGTTCATGGTGACGAATTCTGGCCGCATCGCGGAGGCGAATCCGGACGTGCTGGATTTTGCCCAGATCACGGGATGCGACTTGGATATCAATGAGAGCAGATCGGAGCTGAAGCAGAAGAACGCGGAGGGGAAGCAGGTGAGCTACGACCCGCCGCGCTATGAGTACTCCTATAACTTCTACTGCACTATCCGCGTCAACGCCCCGTACTTCGACGAGATGCGCTTCCCGCTGAATTCCGGTTCGGTACGGACGGGAGAGCAGGCGATGTCCCGGGCAAATAACGGCTGGAACATGCGCACGGATTTCACTTCTTCGCTGATCCGGAACTCCGGAGTCAATGAGTACTACGAATATATGAACATGGGGAACGAGATCAGGCAGGCTCTGGAAGAAGCGCGGATGCAGGGCCAGAACCTGCAGGTACAGCCGGCAGGAAACACTGCGGCGGCAGAGGCAGAGGCGGCAATTGCAGCGGCAGCAGCAACCGCAGCCGGAGCCGCTGAGATCGATGACCCCGAGCTGGCAGCGAGGATCGCAAAAATGAAAGCCTTCCAGGAACTGACGCCGGAGCAGCAGCAGGCTTACTATGAGGAGCAGCTCCGGAAGGCACAGGAAGCAGCCGCAAAGATGCAGGGGCTTCAGACAGCAGCAGTCACGGAAGGCGGTGCGGAAGCAGTTCTGGCAGGCGGCGCGGCGGCAGCTGCGGCGATGGCGGCGCCCTCCCAGGTGAAATGCCCCTGGTGCGGGTCCATGACATCCTCCGCTTCAGGAAAGTGCCAGTACTGCGAAGGCGAGCTGGGATAAGAAGCGGGCCGGGAAAAACTGAAATACGTCGGTGCAGGAAACTGCTGAATATAAAAAGGACAGGGAGTCCTTCAGACTGAACAGGGGCCCCTGTCTTTTTTTGTCTGCGTTCCTGCGTGCCCGCGTCACCTGCGTGCCCGCCGCCAGCCCCACAGCCAGCTGGATATCCAGTGCATGCCCGGAAGTGAACCATATATTATCCATATTATTACCATATTCACCGGCGCGCGGATTGACGGCATACCGGGAAGTGTTATAATAAGAATATCAAAAGGTTGTGAAAGGATTGTAAAAAGGATACAAACGATTATTGATCATCGAAAGTGATCAGTGATCTGAGAAAAGACAGCCGGGAGGGGCAGAAAATGACACTGGATGAGTTGAAACAAAGAAGGATCGAGCTTGGTTTTTCATATCAGGAACTGTCGGAACTGTCGAAGGTGCCGCTTGGCACGATCCAGAAGGTGTTCGGCGGGATCACTTCGCGTCCGCGGCGGGAGACGATCCTGAAGCTGGAGAGTGTGCTTGGGAAGAAGGAGCAGCGGAGTCCTTTTCCGGGGACGGGATCCCCTGAGGCGCACCGGATGCCTTCAGTTGAGGTAAGGGATGCGGCAGCAGCGTACCAGTATGAGGACAGAAGACGCCATGTTCCGAATCCGGAGACGAATACGCATGAGTACGACCGCCAGGGGGAATATACACTGGAAGATTATTATGCTCTTCCGGAGGAGCAGCGGGTGGAGCTGATCAACGGAGTGTTCTACGATATGGGGGCACCCACATCCCCGCATCAGATCATCGGAGGAGAGATCCACGCACAGCTGCTTTCATTCCGCAATGCCCGGAAGGGTTCCTGTCTTCCCATGATGTCTCCGGTGGATGTGCAGCTGGACCGGGACAACAGGACCATGGTGCAGCCGGATGTGATCATCGTCTGCGACCGCTCAAAGATCACTTACAAAGGGATCTTCGGGGCGCCGGATTTCATTGTGGAAGTCCTGTCCCCTTCCACCAGGAAGAAGGACATGACGCTGAAAATGTCCAAATACATTGACGCCGGTGTCCGGGAGTACTGGCTGATCGATCCCCGGACCAGGCAGGTCGTGGTCCATGATTTTGAATCCGGGAAGATTCCCGCGATCTACACCTTTTTGGATAAGATCCCCGTGGGGATCTGGGACGGGGAGTGCATGGTGGACCTGTCCGGCGCCGCGGAACTTCTGGACGAACTGTTCCCGGAAGAGAAGAGTGACAGCAGATAATACGGCGATACAGGACGCTGTGGCAGTTCCGATGAAGGGCGCACCAGCTTTTCTTCAGCTGAAAAAAGAATTATACTGAAAGCAGGTGCCGTTCCGGCGCCTGCTTTTTACCCGGCGGGAGACCGCGCGGGACTTGAACTTTACGAAGGGGGAGAGAACAAATGCCGATACTTGCCGCATTTATGGTGCCGCACCCGCCGATGATTGTGCCGCAGGTGGGACGGGGAAGTGAAAAACAGATCGAGAGTACCACAAAAGCTTATCAGCAGGTCGCAGCGGAGATCGCCGCACTGAAGCCGGAGACCATCGTGATCACCAGTCCGCACAGCATCCTCTACTCGGACTGGTTCCATATTTCCCCCGGCAGCGGCGCTTCCGGATCCTTTCGGAATTTCATGGCGCCGCAGGTACGCTTTACGGAAAAATATGATACGGAACTGGTGAAGGAGCTGTGCCGCATCACGAAGGACGCGGGCTTCCCTGCCGGGACCCAGGGAGAGCGGGAGAAAGAACTGGACCACGGGACCATGGTGCCGCTCTGGTTCATCCGTCAGAAATACACAGAGTTTCAGCTGGTGCGGATCGGGCTCTCGGGCCTGCCTCTCGCCGATCACTACCGTCTGGGGATGATGCTCCGGGAAGCAGTGGAGCGGACAGGGCGCAGGGTGGTCCTGGTGGCCAGCGGAGACCTGTCCCACAAGCTGCAGGAGTACGGCCCATACGGTTTCGCGCCGGAGGGACCGCAGTACGACGCCCGGATCATGGACGTCTGTTCCCGCGCGGCCTTCGGGGAACTCTTTGATTTTGAGGAGACATTCTGCGATAAGGCTGCGGAATGCGGGCACCGTTCCTTTGTGATCATGGCGGGTGCTCTGGACGGGAAGAGTGTGAAAGCGGAGCAGCTGTCCCATGAAGATGTGACGGGCGTGGGCTACGGCATCTGCACCTTTTACCCGGGGAAGGAGGATGGTACCAGGCACTTCCTGGATCAGTACCTTGGGAAGCAGGAAGCCGCGCTGAAGGCGCAGCGGGACGGGGAAGATGCCTTTGTCCGCCTGGCGAGAGCCTCCGCGGAGAGCTATGTGCTGCACCGGAAGGTGCTGAAGCTGAAGGAAGTGAAGCCGGAAGACCTGCCCGGCGAGCTGACAGAGAACCGCGCCGGAGCCTTTGTCTCCATCCACAAGCACGGGAAGCTCCGGGGCTGCATCGGGACCATCCTTCCCACCAGGGACAGCCTGGCGGAGGAGATCATCTTCAACGCGGTCAGCGCTTCCACCCAGGACCCGCGGTTTGCTCCCATCACCCCCGAGGAGCTCCCATGGCTGGAGATCAACGTGGACGTTCTGGGGGATCCGGAGCCCATTGACTCACCGGCCCAGCTGGATGTGAAGCGGTACGGCGTCATCGTCTCCAAGGGCGGAAGAAGAGGTCTTCTGCTGCCGGATCTGGAAGGCGTTGACACCGTGGAACAGCAGATCTCCATAGCGAAGCAGAAGGCCGGAATCAGGCCAGGAGAACAGGTCTCCCTGCAGCGCTTCGAGGTGATCCGGCACCGGTGATGGAAAGGAGTGAAGCGGACTGCGAACGTCCGCTTTGCTCAGTACAAGAAGGAGGCAGGATATGAGATGTGAGGTATGCTTCCGGCACTGCGAGATCAGGGACGGGGAGACAGGGTTCTGCGGCGGCCGTGCCGCGGAGGACGGGAAGGTCTTTGCCGCGAACTACGGGAAGATCACGTCCATCGCCCTGGATCCGATCGAGAAGAAGCCTCTGAACCGCTTTCATCCCGGAAAGCGCATCCTTTCGGTGGGAAGCTTCGGCTGCAACCTGCGCTGTCCCTTCTGCCAGAACCACGAGATCTCCTGGGGACCGGAGGCAAAACAGTTCCTGGATCCGCCGGAAGGGGGCCGGGGCCTGGCGGGGGTGATGATGCCGGAGGACCTGGCAGCGGCAGCGGTGCAGTACCGGCCCTACGGAAACATCGGCGTCGCCTTCACCTACAACGAGCCGCTGATCGGCTACGAGTTCGTGCGGGACACGGCGCGGCTGGTCCATGAGGCCGGCATGCTGAACGTCATGGTGACCAACGGGACGGCGGAGCTTTCCATCCTGGCGGAGCTTTCGCCGTACATCGATGCCATGAACATCGACCTGAAAGGTTTCACGGACCGGTTCTACCGGGACGTGCTGGGCGGCAGCCGCTCCATGGTCATGGATTTTATCCGGGAGGCGGTGAAGAACTGCCACGTGGAGCTCACGACCCTCATCATCCCCGGGGAGAATGATTCGGAGGAGGAGATGCGGAAGCTCTCGGGCTGGATCGCCGGTCTGAAGGACAAGTCGGGCAGTGTCACGGGGAAACGGATCCCCCTGCACATCTCCCGCTTTTTCCCGCGTTTTCATATGACGGACCGCCCGCCCACGGAGGTGCAGAAGGTATACCGGCTTGCGGAAGTCGCCCGGGAGAACCTGAAGTACGTCTACACAGGAAACTGCTGAAGAAACTGCCTGGCGGCAGCCTGCGCGCAGTGCGCAAGTTCCGCCCACGAAACTTGAATAAAAAATTAACAATATGGATGATTTTCTGTTATAATGCCTGCTGTGGTACGGAACATTCGCGTACAAAACAGTAAGAAAACGAGGAATAAAAGAACTTATCATGAAATCAGATATTAAGGATCTGACAGAGGGTTCTCTATGGAGTGGAATACTGTTCTTCAGTATTCCACTCATATTGTCCAACCTTCTTCAGATCCTGTTCAACATGTCGGATATTGCCGTCATCGGCAGATTTGCGGGCCCGGCGGCACTTGGATCCGTAGGAAGCACGACCACGCTGGTGATGATATTCACCGGTTTTCTCATGGGAATGGGCGGCGGTGTGAACGTCCTCACAGCCCGCTTTTTCGGGCAGGATCATCCGGAGGAGGTCCGAAGCGCAGTCCATACCTCGTTCCTGATCAGTCTTGCGGCGGGAATGCTGCTCCTGCTTCTCGGAGAGGTATTCTGCAAAGGAATTCTTATTCTGCTCCGCACCAAGGAGGAGCTGCTTTCCGGAGCTGTGCTGTACCTCCGGATCTATTTTCTGGGAATGCCGGCTCTGGCGGTCTATAATTTCGGCCAGGCCGTGTTCAGCGCGGCGGGAGACACAAGAAAGCCGCTTATGTTCCTCCTGGTCTCAGGGATCATGAACGTGCTCCTGAACCTGTTCTTTGTGCTGGCGCTGGGCATGGACGTGGCGGGCGTCGCTATCGCCAGCATTCTTGCCCAGTATGTTTCCGCAGCCTGCATCATGACGGCGCTGGTCCGGGTCTGCGGTCCTCACGCCTTCCGGATCTCAGCGCTGAAGGCAGACCCGGACAAGGTCCGGTCGGTCCTGAACATCGGATTTCCGGCGGGCCTGCAGAATATGATCTTCTCGGTGGCGAACCTGTTTGTCCAGTTTGGCGTGAACAGCTTCAGCGCGGTGATGGTGGCGGGAAATGCCGCCGCGCAGAACGCGGACGGTCTGGCCTATGATGTGATGGCAGCCTTCTACACCGCCTGCGGGAGCTTCATGGGGCAGAATTATGGCGCAGGGAAGCGGGCGCGGGTCCTGGGGAGCTACCGGGTCAGTCTGATTTATTCCTTCGGGGCAGGGGCACTGATCGGCGGAGTGCTGATCCTGATGGGAGAGCATTTCCTGGGGATCTTCACTTCCGATCCCGAGGTGGTGGAGAGTGGAATGTACCGCCTCAGGATCATGGGCTTCTCCTACGCCTTCTCCGCCTTCATGGACTGCACCATTGCGGCATCCCGGGCCCTGGGCCGCGGTGTCGTCCCCACGGTCATCGTCCTCCTGGGTTCCTGTGTGTTCCGGGTGCTCTGGGTGATGACGGTCTTTGCGTATTTTCACACCATCACGTCGCTGTATCTTCTTTACATCTGCTCCTGGGCCATCACCGCCGCTGCGGAGCTGGTCTATTTCCGGAGGGGCTGCGTGAAACTGTCTCTGGTTTCGTAAACAATAGGCTGCCGCATCACCAAAACTGTTTTGATGATAAGCGGCAGCCACTTGTGTCCTTTACCGGTTGTATTTTTAACCGTTGTATTCTTCGGAACTTCCCCAGATGGTCCGCATGGGCGGATTTGCCCGGAGCTCGGAGATCAGGGATTTCATGAACTGCACACAGTCTCCTTCCACGGCGTAGCTCGCGGAGGCGAAGATCTGCGCTGCGGGATCCTTGTTCACGGCGATGATCTGCTTCGCGCCGGCAATCCCTGCGGTGTGCTGGACGGCGCCGGAGACGCCGACGCTCACCAGAAGCTCCGGCGACACGGAGCAGCCGGTCTGGCCGACCTGACGGAAGCTTTCGCACCAGCCGTTTTCCACCAGCGGACGGGTGCAGCCCCAGTCTGCGTCCAGGAGTGTCGCGAGTTCCTCCACCAGTGCCAGGTTCTTTTTCAGGCCGATGCCGCGTCCGGCGATGACAAGACGCTTCGCTCCGGCGATGGAGCGGCCGTCCCGGCGCGCTTCCGTGCGGAGCACGGTGACCTTGGGCGTCCCGGCGGGCTGCCAGATGCGTTCAATGTTTCCGCCCCGGGTGAAATCAGGTGTGGGACGGGGAAATACGCCCGGGCGGACTGTCGCCATCTGCGGGCGCATGACCGGGCAGACGATCTCAGCCATGAGACTTCCGCCGAAAGCGGGGCGCACCTGCTTCAGGAGGCCGCTCTCCGGATCGATGGAGAGGGAGGTACAGTCCGCGGTGAGGCCGGTCCCCAGATGGGCGGCCAGGCGGGGGGCAAGGGAGCGTCCGAAGGGGGTGGCGCCGAAAAGGAGGATGTCCGGCTGTTCCCGCGACACGAGGCGGTACAGGATCTCCTCATAGGGAAGCTCCATGGGGAGCTTCAGCGTTTCGTGAGTCACCAGAAAAACGTGGTCCGCTCCGGCGGCGATGAGATCTTCCCCGCAGCTGGCGCGAAGGTCGCCGATGACCGCGGCGGTGACCCGGAGGCCGCGGTCGTCCGCAAGCTTCCTGGCGGTTCCCAGCAGCTCGAAGGCGACCGGGTGGATCACGCCGGCATGCTGTTCCGCGTATACCCATATCTCACTGTTCTTCTGACTGAAATTCATCCTATTATTCTCCCGATGATATCTCTGATTTTTACTGCGGCTTCCTTCGGAGTGCCTGTGATGCGCTCCGCGGTGGTCTTGAAGTCCGGAGTGAAGGTCCGGACCACCTGGGTCGCCGAGCCCTTTTTCCCGAGAAGATCCGGGTCCGCGTTGAGTTCCGCCGCACCGAGAATGCGGACGTTCTGCTGTTCCGCTTTCCGGATGCCGCTGATGGAGGGCAGACGGAGGACGTTGATATCCTTGGATACGGTGATCAGGGCGGGAAGCTGTACCTTCAGGGTCTGCCGGCCTTCCGCTGCGATGCACTCGACAATAATAAAGGCCTTCTCCGGATCCACTTCCACGATCTTCAGCACGTTCGAGACGTGGGGGATCTTCAGAGTCTCCGCCAGCTCCGGGCCGATCTGGGCGGTGTCGCCGTCCACAGCCATGTGGCCGCAGATGATCAGCGACGGGTTTCCGCTCCGGTAGCCGATCTCCCGGACGCCCAGGGAGAGGGAGCGGGAGGTGGCGATGGTATCCGCGCCGGCAAAGGCGCGGTCAGTAAGGAGGACACCCTCGTCCACGCCGCGGGCGATGAGGTCCTTCAGCATTTTTTCCGCGGAGGGAACGCCCATGCTGAGAGCAGTGACGCTGCATTCCGCGGCAGGAGCATCCGGCGCCTGCGCTTCATTCCGGGCGGTGAGGTCGTCCCGGATCTGAAGGGCAGCTTCCACAGCGAAAGCGTCATAGGGATTCAGGATGGACGCGCCGGCGCTTCTCACCAGCGTCTTTGTCACCGGGTCCAGCTTTGCCTGGGCGCCGGCGGGGACCTGCTTTACGCAGACAATGATATGAAAGGGTGTCTTACCCGCAGTTTTGTTGTTCATGCGCGCACCCCCTTTCCGGCTTCATCCAGGATCTCTTCCGGGAACAGGTTTCCTCTGGCCAGCATCAGGGTCGGGTCGAAGGCGGCCTTCACCGCTGCCATTTCCAGAAGACCTTCTTTTCCGTACATGATCTTCAGGAAGTCGCGCTTGATCTTTCCGACACCGTGCTCCGCAGAGACAGCTCCGCCCAGGGAGGTGACGGTCTCTGCCCAGCGGGAGAAGAGCGCTTTTCCTTTCACATAGTCCTCGTGGTTCGCGGGGATGATGTTTACGTGCAGATGGTTGTTTCCGATATGTCCCCAGGTCGCAGTGTCCAGGCCCGCTTCCGCAGTGGTCTTCCGGTACACCCGGACGATCTCGGCAAGCTTCCCGTCCGGGACTGACATGTCGGAGCCGAGCTTCGTGATGGAGGGATCCGACTGCCGGCGGATGTCGATCAGCATGTTGGTGCTCTCCGGCACTGCGTGACGGAAGAAGATCAGAAGGTTTTTGTCCTTATCGTCCCGGGCGACCCAGGTGTCGGCTTCGCTTCCGCCGCACTCCGTGAGAACTTCCCCGATCCGGTAAAGTGTTTCGCCCGCCTCTTCCTCCGAAGCGCAGTGGAGCTCAGCGTAGATGCAGCAGCCCGCGCCTTCAGGGATCACGGGAAGGGAAGAAAAGGCAGCGTTGTTCGCCTTCTGGTTCCGGAGGATCTGCAGCGCGTTTCCATCGAAGTACTCAATGGCAGCCGCGTTTTTGATCTCCGGGCGAAGGGCCTCGGTGAAGCGGATCGCCATGGGCTCATCTTTGAAGAAGACGCTGACGGCCCAGATGACCTTCGGCTTCGGGATCAGCTTCAGAGTGAGCTCCGTAAGGACGCCCAGAGTGCCGTCGGAGCCGACGATCAGGTCGATTGCGTCCATATCGTCCGCGGCGTAATAGCCGGAGGCGTTCTTGCAGGACGGCATGCGGTAGGAGGGGAGCTGTGCCTGGATGGTCCGGCCGCTCACGGTCGTGACGGACAGACTGCGCCCTTCGGCGAAGCATTCGCCGCGGCGGAGGACAAGAATATCACCGTCCGTGAGCGCCAGGCGGAGTCCCATGACATAGGGCCGCATGGGGCCGTAGAGGTAGCTTCTGGAGCCGGAAGCGTTGCAAGCGGCGATACCGCCCAGGAACGCGGAGCTCTCCGTGGGATCAGGTGGGAAAAACTGCTCCGGCGCCATCCGGAACTGTTCGTAGACTGCCAGGGACTCCTCGCTCCAGCCTTCCGTCGGAAGGCTCTTTTCGGCGAGAAGGGACCGCAGCCTGGAGAGCGGGACTGCCGGCTGGACGCGGATCAGGAAGCTGCCGTCCTCCGCCATTTCCATGCCGAGGAACCGGTCCAGACCAGAGGTGTTGAGAATATGGCCGCCGAAGGGAACGCATCCCCCGGTCAGTCCGGTCCGGGCGCCCTGGACCGTGACCGGGATGCCCTTTCCGCAGTGGGTCTTCAGATCTTCAGAGACTTCCTCTTCCGTTTTCGGAAAGGAGATGGAGTCTGCGTATCCGACAGTCCTGGATTCATCCTTCAGGTACTGCCGGTAAGTGTCGCGAAAGCTGTCTTCCATGGATACAGATTCTCCTTGATCGATTCTGCTGATAATGTATTAAGAGTAAAAATACACGATTGTTAATAAGTAGTCAAGTTAAAGGATCCACAGAAATACTGCATAATTATTAATCCGGCAACACAAAAGGAGACAGGGGACGGTTCTCTGTTTCCTTGAGAATCGGCCCCCTGTTTACGAGGTTATGGTATATAATACAAAAAAGAGCATTCAGGAGGTCTGGGATGAATCAGGAATACATGAAGAAGTTTGTGACGCCGGAAGAGGCCGCGAAGGTCGTGAAGTCCGGTGACTGGGTGGACTTCGGCTTCGGTACGGGTTTTCCGGAGCTTTTTGACAGGGCCCTTGCGGGGCGCGCCGGCGAACTTTCTGATGTGAAGGTCCGGGGCGGCCTGGTGTACGCCCCGAAGATCGAGATACTGGAGGCGGATCCGGAGCATAAGGCGTTTACGTGGTACAGCTGGCACATCGGGGGATACGAGAGAAAGAAGCAGGCAGAAGGGCAGATCCGTTTCGTGCCCATGCTGCTCCGGCAGGTGCCGTTCCTGTACCGGCAGCACTACCGGGTGGACGTGGCCGTGATCCCGGTATCGAAGCCGGATAGCGAGGGGTACTGCACCCTGGGCGCGGCGAACTACTGCTTTAAGACCATCATGTCCGTCGCAAAGACGGTGGTATTCGAGGTAAATGAGTACTATCCGGTGATCCCGGGCGTGGACGGCTCCAACCGCGTCCACATCTCCAATGCGGACTATGTGGTCGAAGGCGTCCACAGTCCGCTGCCGGTCCAGAGCTACAAAGCACCTACCGAGACGGAGCTTGCCATCGCCCGGAACGTCCTTGCGGAGATCCCGGACGGGGCGACCCTGGGGCTCGGCGTTGGGGGGATTCCCTTTACTGTCGCCAACATGCTGGCGGAGTCGGACCTGAAGGATCTTGGCTGCCACACCGGCACCATCAGCGACGCCTATATGGCCATGTGGAAGGCAGGCAAGCTCACCGGCGCCGCGAAGACCTTTGACAAAGGCCTCATGACCTGGAACCTGGCTGCAGGCTCCGCCGAGTTCTATGAGTGGCTCGCAGAGCACCCGGAGCTCTTCCACCCCGATGACCTGGACTATGTCCATTCCCCCTTCCGCATGGGAGAACTGAAGAATTACATCAGCATCAACGGCGGCGTGCAGCTGGACCTCATGGGCCAGGAGAACGCGGAGACCGCCGGCACCCGGCAGCTCTCCGGCACCGGCGGGCAGCTGGATTTCCTGGAGGGCGCCTTCCGCTCAGAGGGCGGAAAGGGCTTTATCTGCATCGCCTCCGCCAGGAAGACAAAAGAGGGCGAACTGAAGTCCAACATCGTCCCCTTCATCCCGGCGGGCTGCACCACCTCCGCCCCGAGAGCCATGATTGAGAACGTCGCCACGGAATACGGCGTCGCCCACCTCACCGGAAAGACGGTCCGGGAGAGGGCCGAAGCCATGATCTCTGTGGCGCATCCGGATTTCCGTGATGAGCTTTACCGCTACGCGGAGAAAAGTTTTAAATAAATCAGCACCCCTGACTACCTAAAACGAGGGACGCGAAGCGTCCCGAGTCAGGTGCTGAAAAGGAGAATGATCCATGCTGAAAGCAGTGATCTTTGATATCGACGGGACTCTGTACGACTACGACAGCGCGAACGAAGCGTCCATGAAGGTGCTGGCAGCCTACGCCTCGGAACAGCTGGGCTGGGAGCCCGGGCGATTCCAGGAAGAAAGCCGCCGCATGATGCGCAGGCTGCATGAGAAAATGGGCGATGTGGCAGCCTGCCACAACCGCCTGATCCGCTACCAGAACATTCTGGAGGAATACGGGATGCCCCTGCATCCCCACGCGATGAAGCTGTACGAGATGTACTGGGAGACCCTGATGGACGCGGCGGAGCCGTCCCCCGGGGCGGAGGAGACGATGCGGGAGCTGAAGAAGCGCGGCATCCGGATCGGTGTCGGCACAGACATGACTGCCTGGGTCCAGTTCCGGAAGCTGGAGCGCCTTGGTCTTCTCGGGTACGTGGATTTTATCGTCACCAGCGAGGAGGCGGGGGCGGAGAAGCCGGACAGGAAGCTGTTCAGTCTCTGTGCGGAAAAAGCGAAGGCGTCTCCGGAGGAGTGCCTGTTCGTCGGGGACAGCTTCAGGAAGGATTACTGCGGCGCTCTGGAGGCAGGGATGAAGGCGCTGTGGTTCGTGCCGCCGGGAAAGCAGACTGCTTTGGATACGCCGGAAAAAGAGAACGCTGCGGACACGCCCGAAAAGGCGGCGGCGGAGCGGATCGCATCGCTGTCCGAGATCCTGGAAAGACTTTGATGATCCCATGCAGAGAAAACGAGGCTGCCGCATTACATCAAATGTGCGGCAGCCTCTCTTTTTTTGCCCAGTGACATATGAAATCCCGTCTCCGGTCACCTGTCGTCGTCCTCTCTGTTCCAGATATCGTACTCGAGGATCTGGTCCGTGCTGAAATCCTCCAGCTGCAGATAGTACTCTGCGCTGTCCACCAGGGCCTGGAGCGGAAGATAGCCCACGACCTCGCTGGATGTGACGCGGGCGCCGTAGCGGGCGGCTTCCATCCGGACTGTCTCGAAAACAGTGTAGAGGGAGGTCCTGCTGAAATCCGTCAGGTTGACGGAGACCTGGGCATTGCTTTTCCCTTCGGGGACGATGCCCATGGCCTTCACGAAACGGTAGCCCCCGTCGGAGCCGCGGATCCTGCGGGCGATGCTGCGGGCAGTCTCCAGGTTGGATGTATCGAGATTTATATTATAATAGACGATAGGCATCCGGGCGCCGATGGCAGCCGCTCCCCCGGTGGGGTGCGGAGCGGCGGGACCGTAGTCCGGGCGCCAGAGGGGATCCTTCATTTTCTTCGCGAGACCTTCGTACTGTCCCTCCCGGATCCCGGAGAGGGACGCCCGGTGCGGCGCGGAGGCGGAAGCCTCATAGAGATAAAAGGGGAAATCGTACTTTTCAGCTGCGGTCTGAGCCACTTCCTTCGCCAGGCAATCCGCGTCCTGGAGGGAAGCACCGCGGACAGGAATAAAGGGGATGACGTCCACGCAGCCGATGCGGGGATGTTTCCCTTCGTGCATGTTCATGTCGATCAGGTCGATGGAGCGCCCGATGGCGTCCACCATGGCGGCTTTCATCGGCTCCGGCTCGCCGACGACGACAGCGACGGAACGGTTGTGATCCGGGTCGGAGGAGTAGTCCAGGAGCCTCAGGCTCGGTATACCGCGGAACGCATCCACGATATGTTCTACTTTTTTAAGATCCCGTCCCTCACTGAAATTCGGAATGGACTGGATCAGTGTCTTTTTCTGCATATTTGGATCCTTTCTGCGGCGGGCGGCACAATGACTGCAGACCGCGAGGTTTTCGGATTCTTTCATTTAGCATATTAGGCAGAGAGACGGAAAAAATCAAGTGCCGCGAAAATACCAGAAGAGCTGCGATTCAAGTGCCGCGCACGCGTGCTCTGCGATCACAGTCACAGGAGGAAAGACGATGATTTTAAAGGCTGTGCTTCTCCAGACACCTTCGGTCCTGTTGGACTCTCAGCCGGTATCCCTGCCGGTGAAACGCGCGGAGGCCCTGCTTTACTACATGCTGGTCCGGAAGAGCGCCAGCAGACAGGAGCTGATCTCCCTTCTCTGGGAGGACTGCGATGAAGCCACAGGGTTGAAAAACCTGAGGAACACGCTTTACAGTCTCAGAAAGGCTCTGGGAGGTGATCTTCTGCTCTCACCCCGGAAATCGCTGCTGGTGGTGAATGAAGCGTGGGAGATCGACTGTGATTACGACCTTCTGGTCCGGGACAGGGTCATCCCGGAAAACAGGGGAGAATTCCTGCAGGGATTCTCCCTGAAGCGTGCCTTTGCCTTTGAGGAGTGGATCCGTTCCGTGCGGGAGAGGACCCGGGAGATCTTCCTTGAGGAACTGCTCCGGCGGGCTGAGGAGGCAGAGCAGACGGATCCCAGGGAAGCAGTGCGCCTGTGCCGGGAATACCTGAGGGAGGATCCGTACCACGAAGGGGTGAACTGTATCCTGATGCGCTGCTGCAGCGCGGAGGGAGAGTATGGGAAGGCAGCCCAGGTGTTCCAGCAGCTGAAAAAGCTGCTTCAGGAGGAGCTTGGGATCCTGCCCCAGGAGAGCACGACGGCGCTTTACTACAGCATCATGAACCGCTGGAACGCAGTGACGAAAAGCGGCGCGGACCCGAAGCGGCCGGTGCTGCCGGCAGGCCGGGAGCGGATCCTGGAGACTCTCCGCGCCGCCAGGGAAGCGCTGGCGCGAGGGGACATGGACCGCAGCGCCTGTCTCCTGACGGGGGAGGCCGGCAGCGGTAAGAGTGAACTGATCCAGTGCTTCCTGGGCTGGACGGACCTCAGCGGAATGTACGTGGTCAGGACAGACTGCCTTCAGTCGGAGGAACAGTTTCCGCTTCTGCCCTGGAAGAGGCTGACGCGGCAGCTCCTGGACCTGGCGGCGGAGGAAGGGCTTGCGCTGCCTATCCGGACCCAGATGGAGCTGGGGGAGATGGCAGAGAGCGGAGGGACCTTCCGGAAGGAGACGCTTCAGATCCTGCTCCGGGAGCTGCTCCGGAAACGCCCGGTCCTCCTGATCCTGGAGAATGTACAGTGGCTTGACCCCGCGGGCGGGACGCTGCTGGAACAGCTCCTGTTTTCCACAGAGCTGAAGGGGATCATGGCAGTGCTGAGCTGCCGGGATGATTTTGAATTCGGCATCCGCAAGCTCCTGGCAGAAATGGAACGGACAGGAGTGCTTCTCCGCCTGAAGCTTCAGCCCCTGACCCTGGAGGAGACCAGATTCCTCACAACCCGGGAGCTGGGAGAGAAAGAAGCGGAGGAGCTTTCGGAGCGTTTCCTTAAGGAGAGCGGGGGAAACCTGGTCCTTCTGTATGAACTCCTCAGAAAAACGAAGAACAGGACACCGGGAGAGCTGTCTGAGTCTGAGAAGATCCTCGGGGAAGAGATCACCTCCCTGCCGGAAAACGCCTTCCGGATCGCGAAGATCCTCTCTCTGTTCCCGGAACAGCTTTCCGGCAGCGCTCTGCTGAAGCTTTCCGGGGGAGATGACCGCCTTCTGACCGGGTGTGTGGACATCCTCCGCCGGCGGGGGCTGATCGAAGAGCATCACGGAGGCAACGACGACTTTTACCGTTTCCGGTACAGCAGGATCCGGGAGCTGGTGTATGATATGACGCCGGCCAGGGAGAAAAGGACTGTCTACGCGAAAATGGCGTCGATCCTCGAAAAGGAAGGAAACACGGGAAACAGCAGGGATCTGAGGGAGACTGCGCGGTGCTTCGAACTTGCGAAAATGCCGGACAGAGCGCTGCTTTACCGGGCCGGCGCGCTGTCCATGGAGTGCGCGCGGGCCTTTGTTCCGTTTTCCTGGTACGGCGGGGAAGAGCTGGCAGCCCCGGACCGGGAGGCGGTGAGACAGGAGGCGGAAGCACTGTTCCGTCAGCTGGAGGAACAGCGGAGCCGGGGAATGGAGGAAGCAGCGGCGGTCCAGGCGGAGTGTCTGCTGCTGGAAGCCGCCGGGACGGAGGCAGTTTCCCGCGGAGATATGAAGACGGGAAATGAACTCCTGGGAAGGGTCAGCGCCCTGGAAGACAAGGGGAGACGGGCCCTCCGCGTCCGGATCTGCTATCTTCTCTCCCAGCTGGCGGTGTACCGGCAGGATCCGGATCTGGCGGAGCACTATGTCTCGGCGGGAATGCGGAGTCTCCCCGGCAGCGGGGACGCGCTCCGGAATGCCGCGTTCCAGCGCCTCAGAGGCTGCTGCTTCTCCCTCCGGCAGTCCTACGACAAGGCCGCCTACTACAACATGGAAGCGGTGGACCTTCTGGAAAAGCAGCCCGGGTCCACGGAGGTGAGGCTGCAGCTTGCGGCAGCGTACGCGGATCTGGCCAGGGTGTTCCGGTACAGGAACGGGTACGCGGAAGCATCCGCCTTTTTTAAGAAGGCGCTTTCTCTGGCAGAGGGCGAAAACTGGCCCGGCCTCACCTGGGTATACGTTCATTACGCCAGAACAGTCTTTGCCCTGGAGGATCACAGAAAGGCCAGGGACCTGTTCCGGACGGCCATGGAGATCTCGGAAAAGAACGGGGAGCTGCCGGGAAGAGGCGCCGCCGCGGCATACCTGGCGTACTACGCGGCGGAAGACCGGGATCACGCTGCTGCGGCGGACTATCTTTCCGAGGCGGAGAGCTGCTGCGGCAGAATGGGATCGCCTCTGGAACAGGGGATCCTCTGCTTTGTCTCCATGACGCTGAAGCAGAAGGCGGAACTGGAGGGTGAAAAAAGAAGCGGGACGGCGCTTCTCCTGAAAGAGGCGCCCGAAGAGTACGCGAGAGAAGGGCTGCGGCACTTTGCCGGGATCCCGGGCGTCTTCGAAGCGGACCTGATCAGGCGCGCTCTCAGGCAGGATCTTTCCGGAAAGACCAGCTTCCGGGCAAATGAGCTGTACAGCAAGACGAAACACTTTATGACGGAGTAAAAAAACAATACTGCCTGCCGGACTTGCGCGGCGCGCGCATCCCGGCGGCTGGTACCCCCTTTTTGGACGATTCTTGGACGCTTCCCGGGTATAATAATGGGACAGCAGTAAGAATACTGTCAGAAAAAGGGGGTAACTTATGTCTTTTGAAACTGTTGAAGGTACATTGAATATCAGCTGTACGATGGTCATGACGACGGCGCTGGCTGCGATCCTGCTCCTGATCGGCTTCGGGATCCGGAAGAAAGTAAGCTTCCTCACGAAGTACTGCATTCCGGCTCCTGTGGTGGGCGGCTTCC
>Ga0256405_10002639_pt1 | contig 40043 bp, 31 predicted proteins | sample RumenRJG_02DNA_FD_189096 | JGI IMG/M metagenome (GOLD analysis project Ga0256405, IMG submission 189096) | Bovine rumen microbial communities from Lethbridge, Alberta, Canada - RJG_02 | ecosystem: Host-associated > Mammals > Digestive system > Stomach > Rumen | place: Canada: Alberta... | reverse complement strand
AGTTTAATAAAAATAAGCTTTGTTTTGCAGTTTCTGCTGCAATTCTATCCATGTCACTTACGGCATGTGGCAGTGGCGGCAGCAGTGGCGGCGATAACAGCAAGGTGACCGATACTTGGGTTGACAGTAATAATCCTACAATCGGCAACGATCAGTCTTTGATTTTTGAACCTGCTGAAATCAAAGATTCCTGTGTTGTTCCTCAGAATACCATTATCGTTAAGGGCGATTATTACAACCAGTATGCCGCATGGCTTTGGAATGATGAAGGTAATATGTTTGACAGCTGGCCCGGCGAAGAATTTACCGACAACGACATGGGGTCAGCATGTTCGGAACCTATTCATTTATTTAATCATGATGACGGTGAAGGACTCGTTTCCCTCGAGGGCTATAATGTAATTGTAAACAACAATAATAACGGTTCTCAGACAACAGCAAACGTATTTACTCAGGACAAACCTTGCCTCAGCATGACTTCCGCTTCAGAGGCAACCTTCGTTACCGCTGCTGAATGCGGTGTTATCATCGATGGTCTGGATGAACAGGTTCCAATGGAGAATGCAACTTACATTTCTCATAACGGCTCAATCCTTGCAGACGGTGCAGAAATTGAATTCACCGAAAAGGTAGGTAATCCTGAGTCAGCCTATGTCGACGTTACACTTCTTTTCAAGGGACCTGACATGGCTGAAGATGCCAAGGGGCTTTTCTGGTTCAGCAAGGCTTCAGCCAAGACTCCTGGCGACAGCAGGGAAAATGCTATCGAATTCAGTAACGGCGACATTATTCGTATCGGTCAGGACCTGATTGTTCCTGACGGAGAAACAAAAAGCGTTAAGCTTAACGTAATGTATAACGGCGCCGTTTCATCATATACCATCAAAAAGTCTTATGTTGTTAAGACTGATGAATGCCGACTGAATACAAAGACAGAACCTCTCGGTGCCGAGTACACCTCTGCTGCAACAACTTTCCGTATCTGGTCTCCTGATTCAAGCAATGTTTCCGTTACCGTTGACGGCGTTAAGTACAATATGAGCAAGGTTGCACTCCCTTGTCTTACTGAGGTTTACGAAGTCGTGGTTGACGGCGATCTGGCAGGTAAAACCTATCAGTTCTCCGTAGGCGGCAAGAAGGTTCGTGACCCGTACGGCAAGATGGTTGCAAATGGAAGTAACACCGCCAATATCGTAATGGACATGAGTCAGACCGAACCGGATGAAGCCTGGGTTGACGCTCCGGAACTTAAGAACAGAGAAGATGCCGTTATTTATGAAGTTCACGTACGTGACTTTACCATTGCCCCAACCTCAGGTGTGGATGAAGATAAGAGAGGGCGCTACCTCGGTATGGTTCAGACCGGAACTACATATAACGGAGTAACCACCGGTATTGATCATCTGAAGGAACTGGGTGTCACTCACGTTCAGCTGCAGCCAATCTTTGATTATGCTACATGTTCAAACGTAGATTCTCAGAACAACAACTGCTACAACTGGGGTTATGATCCTTGGAACTTCAACGTTCCTGAAGATCGTTACTCATCCGTATTCGGTACCGATGATTACAATACCAAGATCAGGGAAGTTAAAACCATGGTTAACGAATTCCACAAAAACGGCATTCGTGTAATTATGGACGTGGTATATAACCACACCATGGATAAGACCGTGTTTGAAAATATTACTTCAAAGTACTACCTGAAGGCTGACCTTAACGGTTGCGGTAATACCACCAATCCGGACAATAACATGGTTTGGACCATGATCCGTGATTCAATGGATTATTGGAAGAACGAATACCACATCGACGGTTTCAGATTAGACCTTGTCGGTTCATTCTCAATGAAGGATTTTTCTGACTTCGGCGTATATCTGAACAGACAGTATCCTGATTCCACCCTTCTCGTTTACGGCGAACCATGGGCAGCTGACAATGATGCCGCTGAAAAGCTTGTTGACAATCCTGTTCGTACCGGCAGAATGCATACACAGGATGATGATGCTCACGTAGGTGCGTTCAACAACCGTATTAGAAACTGTCTGAAGGGTTCAAGTAATGATGCTGAAGCCCTCGGCTTTATTTTCAACAAGTTTAATACCGGCTGGGACGGCAACGAAACCGATGAAAACGATAAGCCTCTTGATAGCAATATGAAATGTGTGTTCATGGGTGCAATCGGCGGCGTCCGTCATAAGGATGCAACCGGAACCAATGTATGGAGTGCCCAAGGCTTTAGCGATCCTGAACAGTCAATTTCTTACCTGACCGCTCACGATAATCTTGACCTTCGTGACAAGATTGAAGCAGCCGGCGTAACAGATCTCGCAGACAAGAAGAAGCTTCAGGTTTATGCAAATGCCATGATTTTTGCAAGCCAGGGCATCAGCTTTATCCATGGCGGTGAAGAAATCGGCCGTACCAAGGCAGCTGCAGCTAAGACAGGTGATGATATACACAATACCTACAACACCATCTCAGGTGCAAACGACTACAAGTGGGATCTTAAGAGCGGAGACTGGAAGGATGTAAGTGAAGCCTACGCCAAGCTCATTGCTTTAAGAAAGGCTCACCCTGCATTCCGCATGACTACCGCTGATGATATCTTTGATAACGTTACATTAGATACTGAAAACAGTACTGATGAAATAGTTGTATTTGATATCAACGGTGCGGCTGTCGGTGATGAATGGAGCAGCATTAAGGTTGCGTTTAACAGTAAGGAAACTGCTGTAACAGTTAGCAATCTCGATGCACAGCTTGTCAAGGTTGTTGACGGTGACAAGGTCCTGAATGATGTTGTCGACAATGATGTTGCAGCACCTCAGTCAGTAACCATTTGGGCTGTTGTTCCACAGAAATAGTTCGCATGTTTTACGGATGTTTTTGAAAAACTTACGTAAAAACCCATAACCTAAACCTTGATTCATATGTTTAGGTAATACTGAGAGACCGAATCAGGCAATGGATTCGGTCTCTTAATTTTTTGTGATACGGAATATTCAGGTTTCATACAAAAAGGCCGGGAGCTCCATACGTTGCTCCCGGCCTTTTTCTGTCTATATTATAACGACTTACTTATGAGCCTTTTCGAATTTTTCCATAAAGGCAACCAGAGCCTTAACGCCTTCAAGAGGCATTGCATTGTAAAGGCTGGCTCTCATACCGCCAAGTACTCTGTGACCCTTGAGGGAAATGAGATTATTAGCCTTGGCTTCGGCAATAAACTGCTGATCGAGACTGCTGTCCTTCAGGAAGAACGGAACGTTCATGCGTGAACGCACACCTTCAGCAACGTTGTTGCTGTAGAAATCAGAACTGTCAATGAAGTTATAGAGAAGTTCTGACTTTTCCTTATTGATGGCTTCCATCGCTTCAACACCGCCGAGGCTCTTTAACCAGGCAAATACCTTGCCGGCAAAGTACCATGCAAAGGTATTAGGAGTGTTAAGCATTGAATCATGATCGGCAGTGACCTTGTAGTCCCAGATTGCAGGAGTGATTGACTGTGCATGACCAATCAGATCTTCTCTTACGATAACAATAGTAATGCCTGAAGGTCCGATATTCTTCTGAGCACCGCCGTAAAGCATACCGAATTTTGAAACATCCATGCGACGGGAAAGAATGCATGATGAAATATCGGCAATCAGCGGAACGTCACCGGTATCAGGAGTGTTGAACATTTCAATACCGTGAATGGTTTCGTTCATACATACGTGAACATAGGCTGAATCCTTCTTTAAAGGAAGACCTTCAAGCTTAAGATCAACCTTGCCGTCAGCATTTACGAAGTCACCCTTAATGGAATTCACTTTGGTGTACTTCACTGCTTCTTCAGCTGCGTAACCTGACCAGGCACCGGTAACAATGTAGTCGGCAGAACCGTCTGCAGTAGCAAGATTCATTGGAAGATTGGCAAAAACACCTCTTCCGCCGCCGTGCATGAACAGTACCTTATAGTTGTCAGGGATATTCATGAGCTCACGAAGATCAGCAGTGGCTTTTTCAGCGATAGCCAGATAATCCTTGGAGCGGTGGGAGATTTCAATTACGCCGGCACCGATTCCGTTGATATCCAAAAACTCCTTCTGAACATCCTTCATAACAGCTTCAGGAAGCATGGAAGGACCTGCTGCAAAATTGTATACCTTACTCATAGAGAGACACCTTGTCCTATTCTGATATTTGCTCGAAAAATAATTTAAAAATAGATGCGAACATTATACAGAAAAAACAGGCATAAAGATAAAAATAAAACATAAATGGGCGTTTTTCCCGCATGATACCGGCAGATAACGGACTGTTCGAAGTCCGGTCCAGATAAAACAAGGGAGGAGAAAAACCTTATGTTTTTCTCCTCCCTGACCGTCAGTAAATCTGAAGTATTAAGCCTCAGGCTTTTTCTTCAGTCTGAAATAATCAGATGTCAGAAGCATCCGGAGCGTCAGATGCGGCATCTGCAACTGATTCTCCGTCAGATGCAGCATCAGCGACGCCATCTGCATCAACGTCAGCCGGGATCTGACCGTCCTGTTCCTCGTCATCGGTCTTCACAACACGCTGTACGGAAACAAGTTTGAGACCTTCATCAAGACGAATGAGACGAACGCCCTGACCGTAACGGGAAATCACGCTGACCTCATCAACACGGGTACGAACAAGGATACCGGCATTGTTGATAAGGATGATTTCGTCACCGTCGGCAACCTGTACTGCACCGATTACCCTACCGTTACGATCCTCACCCTTGATGGCGATTACGCCCTTGGCATTACGGCGTCTCAACGGGAAGTCGGCAACAGGACTGCGCTTACCGAAGCCGTTTTCGGTGGCAATCAGTACATATGGCAGACTGCTGTCGATAACCATCATGGAAACAACCTGATGTCCCTTGGCAAGATTCATGCCCCTTACACCTCGTGACACACGGCCGGAAGCTCTTACACCGCCACGGTAATTAGGACCGATAACAAGAGCATCATCCTCTGAACCTTCACCTTCGCCGTCAGCATCGGCACTTACGGCTTCCTCAATGGTCTCTGCAGCTTCGGTCGCATCCTCGTTTTCACTGTCCGTATCGAGGGTGGCATCTGCTTCAGGAGTTAACGGAGAATACTCGTTGAAGAGACATGCACGTCCGTCAGAACTGAACAGTGCAATTACGTCACTGCCTGATGTCAGTGCAACATTGACAAGGCTTACGCCTTCATCAAGCTTAATGGCTCTGAGCCCCTGAGCATTAACGTTTCTGTAAGCACTCAGCTTGGTCTTCTTTACATAACCGTTGGAGGTTGCAAAGAACAGGAACTTGTTCTCATCAAAACTGTTTACCGGAACAATGGTCTGAATTGACTCGTTTTCCTCAAGTCTCAGCAGATTCACAATCGGACGTCCCTTAGAATTTGAAGACGCCTCCGGCAGGTCGTATACGTTGATTGAGAACACCTTGCCGCGGGAAGTAAAGCACAGCACGGTATCATGTGTATTTACCACATACATGCTGTCGATTACATCCTCATCCTTCACCAGGGTGGCACGACGGCCGCGACCGCCACGCTTCTGGGCTTCGTATTCAGATAAAGGCTGGTACTTGATATAACCTGCATGGGACAGGGTAATGACGGCTGAAACCGGATCAATCAGATCCTTCTTGGTGATTTCAGCAGTGTTGGTTTCAATCACGCTTCTTCTGGCGTCACCGTATTCATTGCGGATCTGCTCCAGTTCCTCAATGATGATGTCACGAAGAAGCTCTTCTGATGCCAGAATCCTCAGGTATTCCTTAATCTGAGCCGTAAGTTCACGGTATTCATCGGTAATCTTGTCCTGTTCCAGATTGGTCAGACGGTGCAGAGGCATGTCCAGAATTGCCACGGTCTGAGGATCGGAGAAGAAGTAGAACCCATCGTGAATACCGAATCTTGGTTCAATGTATTCAGGCTTGCACAGTTCCCTGCCGTCTGCGGCAAGTTCAATAAGACTGTTAAGTTCCCCGTAATTCCAAGGATGAGCCATCAGGGCTGCATGTGCCTCCTGTCTGTTGGCACTGCCCTTGATAATGGCAATGATTTCGTCAATGTTGCTTAAGGCCACAAGCAGAGCTTCGAGCTTATGTGCTCTGTCACGGGCGATCTTAAGATCATAAACGGTACGTCTTGTTACAACTTCCTTTCTGTGCTTGATGAAGTGCTCAAGAATCTGCTTGAGATTAAGAACTTCAGGACGGTTGTCAACGAGTGCCAGCATGTTTATAGGGAAAGACACCTGCATTCTGGTCTGCTGGAAAAGCTTGTTAAGTACTATTTCAGGAGACTCATTCTGACGCAGGAAGATTTCAATGCGAACCTTTTTGGTTGAACCGTTGTTCACACGGGTTATGCCTTCGATGGTATGATCACGCATGCATTCGCTGATCTTCTTTTCGATTTCAGCAGGTCCCACACCATAAGGAAGTTCGGTAACAACGATCTTCTGTTTACCGTTTTCATCCCCCTCAATCGTGGTCTTTGCACGAATGATGGCCTTACCGTTACCGGTTTGATAAGCCCTTCTGATGTCACTCTGTCCGTAGATGATGCCGCCTGTAGGGAAATCAGGAGCAGGAATATACTGCATGAGCTCATCAACGGTAAGTTCAGGATTACGCATTAATGCCACGGTGGCATTTACGACTTCTGACAGATTGTGAGTCGGAATATTGGTGGCCATACCTACCGCAATGCCTGAGGTTCCGTTAACCAGAAGGTTCGGAAGCTTATTTGGCATTACAACCGGAATTGTTTCACTGTTGTCGTAGTTTGGTACGGTATCAACGGTTTCTTTTTCCAGATCAGCAACCATTTCGCCGCAGATCTTGGACATTCTGACTTCGGTATAACGCATGGCCGCAGCCTTGTAACCGTCAAGGTCACCGAAGTTGCCGTGACCGTCCACGAGCGGATAACGGAGGGAGAAATCCTGAGCCATACGGACGATGGTATCATAAACGGCCGTATCACCGTGAGGATGATACTTACCGATAACATCACCAACTACACGTGCTGACTTTAAATGCTTGGTATTGTAAAAGTTTCTCAGCTTGTACATGGAGTACAGACTGCGTCTGTGTACCGGCTTTAAACCGTCTCTTACGTCTGGGAGTGCACGATCCACGATTACGCTCATGGCATAATTGATAAATGCGCTCTGAAGCTGTTCAGTGATCTTTACCGGACGGACATTCTCCGGTAATGAATCTCTGGATGTTGTATTGTCACTCATCTCAATTACTCATTATTAATATAAAAAATTTGTGGCTCATTGTACCATAAAACCATATTATTTTCATGCAGTTTCCTAGCCCGGAAGTGACGTCAGCCGGTGTTCCTGAGATAATCTGAATATTTTCGCCGTCAGATGCTTTTTGTTTTCTGCCCGCACCCCCTTACATTAAGGTTTAGAATTCCGTTTTTTCATTCAGAAGGATTATTATTTCATACACTACGTTTCCGTCTGACGCCTGTCTGCCGGATTCATTTTCCCGTCATGGCATGCATGCCACGGTTTTAATATTTTTTTGTTAAATTTCATCGAAACTAATTATATAATTGTCGGACTTTCATATCCTGACAGTCTGAACAGATCGTATCTTATCCGGCGGAAGACGGGCTCATTACACTGCCGGACGGAAACGTCGTCAATGCACCTGTTCGGACAGTCACAGCCAAAAGGAATACAACAATGTGGTTTAAAAATGTCAGAGTATACACGCTCGATACAGGGTTCAAGTACAGCACCGAAGAACTTGACAAACTTCTTGCACCTCAGAAATACACTCCGTGTTCAGGTCAGGACATGGTACGTTTCGGTTGGGTAAGTCCGCTCGGACAGGACGAGGAGGTTCTCTGTCATAAGATCAATGACGACTACTTCTTCCGCTGCAGAACCGAAAAAAGAATGCTCCCTGCCAGCGTGGTTAATGAAGAATTAAAGGAAAAGGTGGAAGAGCTCGAACTTAAGCAGGCACGTAACGTAAGCAAAAAGGAAAAGGCGGAGCTCAAGGAAAACATCGTTAATGAACTCCTGCCTAGAGCTTTCCGACTCCATAAGGAAAACTGGATCTGGGTTAGCGGCAAATACGGCTATGTCGTGGTAAACGTGGCCTCAGACAAGCAGGCAGAGGATCTTATCGCCCTCTTAAGAAAAAGTCTCGGTTCCCTTCCGGCCCGCCTCTTCAAATTCAACAAATCCGTTAACGACTGCATGACGGAATGGGTTGCCAACGGTGAAGGCCCGGTTGGAATTGAAATCGGCGACGAGGTTGAACTCAAGGCGGTTGACGGTGCCGGCGGCACCATCAAGGCAAAGAAACAGGACCTGGACACTGCAGAAATCAAGGCTCACCTTGAAGCAGGCAAGGTTGTTACAAGTCTTGCAATCACCGTAAACAATGACGTATCACTTGTCATAGACGATTCTTTTGCCCTTAAGAGAATAAAGCTTTCCGACACCGTTATTGACGAGAACGCCACCGTTAGCGATGACCCGGCAGCCCAGCTCGATGCCGATCTTACCCTTATAAGCGGCGAATTCTCAAAGCTGATTCCGGTACTGGTTGATGCATTCGGCGGTGAAAGCGAGGCCGAATAAAACAGTACCATACGTTCACATTCGGGAACATGGCAACAGTTTTTCCATCTTCTTATAATGCTCTAAATCCGGCAGCAAGCCATTCACGGCGCTGCCGGATTTTCATGATTGGATGCTTTTTTTATTTTATCCCCGTCAGATGATACACAAATCACGGAGAAAATTATAAAATATGGCAACTTCTAAAATTCAAACACCAGATTTAAGGGATCTCACATGAAAAAACCTGAGCTTTTATCACCGGCAGGCACATTAAAGAACTTAAGATACGCCACGGCCTTCGGTGCCGATGCCGTCTATGCCGGTCAGCCCCGCTACAGTCTGCGAATCAGAAACAATGAATTCGATTATCAGACTCTTGAATCAGCCATCAGGGAACTGCATGATGCGGGAAAGAAGCTCTACATGGTCGTAAACATTCAGCCTCACAACATCAAGGTAAAAAAGTTTGCCAAAGATCTTGCCGACATTGTTGCCCTTAACCCTGATGCCTTAATCATGTCAGATCCCGGCATGATTATGATGGTAAGGGAAGCCTATCCGGACATGCCGATTCATCTTTCGGTACAGGCAAACACAATTAACTTTGCCTCCGTGCGCTTCTGGGAAAAAATGGGACTTAAGAGAATAATACTTTCCAGAGAGCTTCATCTTGACGAAATCAGGGAAATCCGCGATGAATGTCCTCAGATGGAACTGGAGGTTTTTGTTCACGGTGCTCTGTGCATGGCCTACTCCGGCCGCTGCCTGCTGAGCGGTTATCTCACCCACCGCGACTCAAATCAGGGAGCCTGCACCAACTCCTGCAGATGGGCCTATAAGATACACAAGGCCGTAGAAGACGATACCGGAGAGTTGGTCGAACCGGATCTCGGCAGTGATCTTGTTACCCCGCACAGCTATCTTCTGGAAGAACCTAAGAGACCGGGTGAACTCATGGCCTGCGACGAGGATGAACACGGTACCTACATCATGAACTCACGAGATCTGCGTGCCGTCGAACACGTGCAGAAACTCTGTGAAATCGGTGTTGACTCCCTTAAGATTGAAGGTCGCACAAAATCTTTCTACTACTGTGCCAGAACCGCCTCAGTCTACCGCCGTGCCATCGACGCCGCCATGCGCGGAGAAAATATCGTGGAGGAACTGAAATCCGAACTCGAATCACTGGCACACAGAGGCTATACGGACGGATTCCTTACCCGTCACGGAATCAGTGAATACCAGAACTACGACTACGGCTACAGTATCTCCGATAAGAGCCAGTTCGTCGGTGAAGTGACCGGTGTCGACGCTGACGGTCTGTGGCAGGTAAGTGTACGCAACCGTTTTGAACTCGGAGACACCCTGGAAATACTTTCTCCGGGAGTAAGAGAGTTCATTACCCTTGACAATCTGCTTGATAAGAAAAAGCAGCCTGTTACCGTAGCCCCCGGTGACGGACACGTGGTTTTCTTCAAATGTCCGCTGCCTCCTGAATATGCGCATATGGGCATAATCGTACGTCATTTCAGAAACGGAGAGAATACGAGACAGCCCGTAATCAGACAGAAATAATCCTGTCTGACATTTTAAACCGGAAAAGACACGGAACTGCCCGTATACGGGATATTCCGTACTTTTCAGATTAAAGGCTCGGAACTCAATTCTTCTGAGCTTTTTCTTTTTGAAGCCGCAGAAATCCCCGACCATAAGCAGGCAAAGGGATTTCATTTATTGTGAATTCAGTCTTCTTTTGAAACACAAAACATGCTTATACTCTATATAGGAGGACTGTCGTTTTTACTGAACCTTTTAACCCATGTTCAAAAAACAGCCACATCCTTCTTTACAAGTATGATTCAGTAATAGTAGTATTGAAACCGAGGAATGCAGCATCGGTAATGTTGCGGATTTATCATAGGGATATGTGATTCCACAGATTAAGAGTGGAGAGATTTGTTATGAAAAGATACAATGCTGACGCTTATTCAGGTATGAAGGCTAATGGTTTTACCTTAATAGAATTAGTGATCGTTATTGTTATTTTAGGCATACTTTCAGCCGCGGCTGTTCCAAAATTCATGAGTATGCAGGGGGATGCCAGAGCATCGACGCTGATAGCAATAAAAGGTGCCGTGAAATCAGCAAACTCCATGATTTACGCAAAGTCACTTACAAACAACATCAACAACAGTTACTCTGAAAAAATCGATCAAAACAAGGAATGGCAGGAAGACTGCAGTACCGGCAGTTGCGTTAAGATTGGCAATATCTGGGTCTATACAAAATTCGGATATATTGATCGTAATTCTGTGGCTTATCTTCTGGATACGGATATCAGTGGCAATCAGGATACCAAGGTTGTCACGAACAAAAAAACCGAGGAGAAAATAACCGTTCCGGCGCGAAATACCACGCAGGGAGGCTCAAACTACAATTGCCCTACAGGTAATAATTCGGTACTGTGCAAGGATCATGATTTCTGTCAGTGCAGAGTCAACAAATATGCCGCGGCGGAAAACAGAGATACCCAGTTCATAGTACCGAAGGGATTCGATTATAACATTAACAAACATCCTAAGGGCGGGTGCTATTTTGGCTACACGACTTCCGATGTAGTCAACAAATCAGTAAAACCTCCTGTGTACACACTCAAGACCGGAGGATGCTAAAACATATCAGTCGATAGAATAAAATTGCATTTTCACTTCTCGGCTACAGGTTTATTACTGTAGCCGTTTTTACGTATATACCTGGATAAGATTCTGATGGTATTCCTCTCAGTTATGCGCGATCCGTCCAATCCTAATCCGTCCAAAATGATATAATCCGATTATCTGCATATGCCAGAATAATATTTTTTATATTTACACAAGATAAAACCATAAATTGCACCGAAACTGCCGAAAAGTGAAAGTCCGGTATGCTTCTCCGGTGCCGTAACGGATGGGGGAAATGATTCAGTCAGAACACATACGTTGTCCGGGATGCTCCGGCAACATGATATTCGGCATCAGACAGCAGAAGCTCGTATGCGAATCCTGTGGCAAGACCAGCACGATACAGGAATATGAGAATATCGTTGCCGAAAAAAACCGTAAAGGGGTAAAGGATGCGTTCACATCCGGAGCAAAAGCTTGTAACGATAATGAGAAGAATCCTCTGAACCGCTACTATACATGCAGCAGTTGCGGCGGGCAGATTTATCTTGGTGTTCTTTCAGCTACGGCAAAGTGTCCATTCTGCGGAAATGACATTATCATGACCGACAAATACAGGGCACAAAAGATGCCGGACTTTCTAATTCCGTTCCAAAAGGATCAGGAAAACACCTCAATTATTATTTCGTCTTCTCCGTGTACGGTATGGCATTAACCGCTCATCATGTTTGCATAATACACAACAGGTGTCTTTCTTTCTGTGACGTTCACACATACTTTTAAAAGCTAAAAGCCGACTAATTCTTATCTGTCGGCGTTTTCTCATTCACCGGGTCGGCTATTCACCGTCTGAGACAAATCCTCCATCCTGCCTGCCAGCCGATTTCCGGGACAGAAATATGTATCGGACATCAGAGGCTTTTTTGAGCGGATTTATTTTTTGGTAACGCGGATGATTGATGAACAGATATTTGTTATCGATTTGTCGTTTATGCTCAAGAAATACAACTACCGACATGTTAGAATTTATGAGTATGGTTCGGCATATTAAGTATTGAAATAAAAGGACTCCAACAAAAATCAGTCAGAAAAATTTCACTACGGAAGGAGAAACTGATATGAAAAAACAGAGTAAAAGAAAAGGACTGACATCTTTATTTTTTGCCATAACTCTCGTTTTGTACGGTTGTGCAAATCAGGCTGAGCAGGCAAAAACAGATGCTCTCAATGAAATATCCAACAGTGATGCCAAGTTAAATCTTTCTGATGATGCCAGCGGCTTTGTGTTACTCAGCGAATCAGTTCCTGATGCAATTTTAGAAATCAGATATTATTCGACATATAATTTTGTGGGCACCAGAATTGACGGGTATGAAGAACCGGTTGCCTTACTTACAAAAGAGGCTGCCACAGCACTCAGAAAAGTCAGTGATGAGTTAAAAAAGAAGGGATACCGTCTAAAAATTTTTGATGCCTATCGTCCTCAAAAAGCTGTTAATCACTTTATGCGCTGGGCTCTTGACACTAATGATGTGGCAATGAAACCGTATTTTTATCCAGAACTGGAAAAAGACGTTCTTTTCCCTCAGGGATATATAGCTGAACATTCAGGACACAGTCGCGGCAGTACGGTTGATTTAACTCTTTTTGACATGAAAACGGAAAAAGAAGTAGATATGGGAGGAACGTTCGATTACTTTGGTTTACTGAGCCATCCGGATTATACAAAAATCACTAAAGAACAATATAACAACCGAATGATTCTTCGGGATGCAATGTTGAATAACGGTTTTAAACCTTTGGAAGAAGAATGGTGGCACTTTACGCTAAAAGACGAACCTTATCCTGACACTTATTTCACTTTTCCGGTATCTGTTACTTCAGTTTCGAATGACAGATGTGTTAAATAATAACACTTCCGTACCTATGTAAAGCCAAATCAGGCCGGCAGTTCTTTACCTGTCGGCCTTCTTCATGAAAAAGATCATAACCTGAACAGGTTTATGACCCGATACATTTACTGAGAGGCAAGGCAAAAACTACCCCTTTGAACCATAGAAACGGAACTTCGGATGCTTCCAGACCGGAACAAGCCTTTCATCAAAAACATATCTCGTTCCCAGGGGAACCTTGTCATCACGGTGATAGTCTGTTCCGCATGAAGCATAAAGCCCGAATTCCAGAGCCAGCTCGGTAGGATACTCTTTTTCAAAGGCATTCAGTTGTCTGCATCCGAGGGTCTCCATGGCCTCTCCTCCGGCCTCTTTGAAGGCTCTGGTGAGCTCATGCATCTTTTCACGTCTGACTTCCTCGGTATTTCCCGGTTTTTTTGGATCAAAATAACGCCAAACATGTGCCAGGACAGGAATCCCGCCGGCATTTAAAATGGTCTCGACGGCCTCTGCCATGCTACACCACGGAGCCTCTTTAATGGTAACAAGACCGCCGGTGGCAAAATACTTTTCGTAAACATCATCAGGACTGGTAAGCTCCACCATTTTGCGGTTTACCATATACTGCGAAACATTATACTTGTTTACGGTACCAGCAAATGTTCCCATGAGATCGTCATAATCGATAAATACACCCACATCCGCAAGCTTTCGGCAGAGAAGCTCAGTGTACTCCCTTCTCTTGCGGTTCTGCGTCTCCAGCAGCTCTGTAAGTGACCTATTTTCTATATCAACGCAAAGCCCCTGAATATGTATTTTACGAGGCGTGGTAATCTCCACTCCCGCCACAAGACTTATACCGGTTTTCACGGCCTCTGCATATGCTTCATCAATACCGGACACATTATCATGATCAGATAAGCCGAATACCCTGATACCGGCATCATAAGCCTTTCTGACAACCTCTGAAGGCGAATACAGACCATCTGATTTGTTTGAATGATTATGCAGATCAATCACTAAACCTTCACAATATTCACTCATGGCTAACCCCCTTTATCCTGACTGCCGCAGATAAAATCTGCGGCAGAAAAAAACCGATGTAGCAGACGGAACCGTCAGCAGATCTTATGGTATCCATCATTCATGCTGACCGTCTCTTTTTCATCACTGACGATTCGCATTATCAGTTGCCGCCATACCTGCTGCAGCCGCCGTCTCCTGTAAATGAAATCTGCGGGATAACGTAAATACGGCAAGAGCGGCAGCCGACAGAACAAACATGGTAGCGGCCATAGGCACTGCCGTTGTTCCTGAAAAAGAGTTGAAAACCAGTCCTGCAAGAGCTCCCAGTCCAAAACGCAGACTGCCCATAACCGAAGATGCCGTACCGGTCATTTCCGGAAATTTTCCCAGAGTATACGTTGTACTCAGGGCACCGATAAGACCCACGGTACAGACGGTCATCACAACGGGAATAATAATCAGAGGCAGACAGTCCGTCTCGGCAAGAGCCATCACAAGAAGCAGCGTACTGCCTGCGGCACTGAAACACAGTGCGCCCATAAAAGACGTAAGCAGCCCGAATCTTTTTACGAACCGCCCGGTAAAGCTCACAACGATCATCAGTGAAATAATGTTAAGGGCAAATACCAGTCCGAAGGTCATACTGTCAAGACCGTAAATGTTCATGTATACCTGTGAGGCACCTGAGATAAACGAGAACATGGCAGCACAGTTTAATGCCTGTGCCAGCACGGTTCCGCAGACACTCTTATGACTGATTATCTTTCCGTAGTTTGCAAGCATGACAGAGAAATTCAGCGGCTGTCTTCTGTCCTTCGGCAATGATTCCGGTATGCCAAAGCCTATGCAGCAGAGAATCAGCACACCGATGGCTGCAAGAAGATAGAAGCAGTACTGCCATCCGAATCCGGCAAGCATTCCCCCCAGTGTCGGAGCAATGAGAGGAGCAAGGCTCATGGCGATCATGGAAATGTTGATTGCCCTGTTAAACTGTGTCCCTTTAAAAATATCCTTCATTACGGCATTGGCAACAACAGCGCCGGCAGCCCCGCCAAGTGCCTGCAGCAGACGCATTACGAAGAATACCCCGAAATTTCTGGTAAATACGGCACACAGAGAGGCTACCGTAAATACCAGCGTCCCAATCATTATTATCTTCTTACGGCCCAGAGCATCGGAAAGAGGTCCGTATATGAGCTGTCCCGCAGCGAATCCGCCAAAGAATATGCTTACGGTTAACTGCATATCGCTAATCGAGGTATTCATCTCCCCTGCTATGCCTGTAAGTGAAGGCAGATACATATCAGTTGCAAGAGGAGCCAGGCAGCTTGCAAGACACAGGAACAGGATGGTTTTGTAAAATTTTAAGTCAGACATGTCACTCGCCGTTGAAGTTGAAGTTTTTAAGGCCGGAGCCAGAGTTTCCCATCCGGCACATATGGTCCCGTCAGAAAGATGTCGGCATCATGCATGCCTCATTTCTGATACGGAAAACGTCACACTGTAATTTTAACAATTCCGGGCGCAATTCGTAATTGGAAATTAAAAAATAACGAAACCTGATAAAAGGCATCCGGGTTCAGTATCGGAAACACGATACCGAACCGTTATTAAAGAAAATACGCTGTGGAACGGCACTAGGCCAGCATGGTTGTTTTAACAGAAACAGCTGGTTCGCTGCCGTTTGCCAGACTGAAATTATATATCATGGCATTTATTCTGCCGGTATATCCGTGGATCAGGTTTCTGAAGGAAGCGGAATTTATCCTCAGATTAAGGGTAACGTCAAGCAGTTCATTCTCATCCGCATTCACGGCCACTGCAATCACGGTATAACTTTCACTGCCTCCGGTCTCTCTGATGACAAAGACATTGCTGAACGGAATGACTTCATAATTATCGAAGTCGGATATAAAATCATAAACAGCCTGCCAGACAGTTACCCTGCTGGAACCGCCAAGATATTTCTTCTGAAGCTTCAGGTAGCCGCACAGCACGTCCGCAAGAACCGATGCATCAACATTCTCGAGAGCCAGCTGAATCTGTTCCCTGCGTGAAACAAGCCCGCAGAGTTCCCTGAGATAGTCATCGTGGGCATTTACCTCATCGGACACAGCCATGACAATCTCGGTATTGACAAGTTCAGCCACGTCAAGTCTGCTGTCATCACGGGTAACAAGTGAAACCAGGCCTTCAGCATAAAGAATCTGCAGAAATCTTCTGGTATATGAATAGATTTCCCCGGTATATCTGGTGTTATTACGAGGATCAAATCTGCTAATTTCCCGGGTATTTACCACCTCTCCGTTAAGCAGTCTGGCAATGCCGATATCACCGCACAGGAGATAGGCTCCATTGCCGCTGTTGAGGCTGTCACGTATGAACCATACGGCGTTGCTGACCACGGAGGTAATAAAAAGATCCTTTGCCTCTATTGAGGTAAAGAGTGTGCTCGGTTTAACCAGGCCGCCGTCATAATGACCGCACCAGTCATAAAGCTCATCGGAATCAAGTTCCGACAAGCTTGCCTTAAGAACGGTGGTCATCTCTTCATAGGTTATACCGCACCAGCCAAACATTCTGGATGATCCCGTCTGTTTTTCCGATGACAGGTTATAGAACAGCGGACCGGCTTCAGGATGCTCCGGATGCACAAGCATGTCCGCAATTCCCGGAATATGAGTTCCCGCAAGAGAGAGATAGATGAAACCATCGCGACGATCAGCCTCAATGAGAGACACCCACAGACGGCGCCAGGCGTTCAAAAATTCGGAACTTCTGGTTACGAATCGCTGTACCCTGTCAAAATTCTTGAAAATCAGTACAAGCTTTTTTCCGGATTCCGCATACAGCCCTCTGAGAAGAGCGACCCAATCATACCTCGGCAATTTTTTGACTTCCGGATACATTGACTTTATGGCCTGCGCAGTCTGTGTGGACAGATCGGTAATAAAGGTATTGTATGATGTTGTGGCATTCACGTCCGTAAAATCAAACGTAAGCACCGTAAAACTGCCGCGTTTTTTAAATATATCCTGTTTATTGACGATATCCGAGCCCCAGAAAACGGCAGGATCGGTTCGCTGGTCATAAAAGGCACCAATCATATCCGCAAAAGTGGATACGCCGAGCCCTGCAGGAGCACACAGGGAAATAAAGTTATGCCCATCAGCAACGGCTTCATCAACGACCTCTATGTAGGAAGTTTTATCAACCCTCAGATTACGGGAACATAATGATATGTATAGATTGTCCTGAGTTACGTCAATCAGCATCTGCGACACCAGCTCTTAAAAATTTTAAAAACGGAAACGGCAATTAATACCATACAAATTTACGCATATTATACAGGATTGTAACAAAAATTCCCGTATTAATGGGAATAAGGGACAAGAAAGGCATCTTTTAGGTAAAAAAGAAAAACCCGCAATACTAAAACGCTGAACGGAAGCGTGCTGAGAATGCCGTAAGCTTAAACGGTAAAATATTCTCCGGGAAAACCCTGGGTCTCCCGGAAAAAAAACTATCAGATATTCTGCAGAGCCTGTCTGAGTGAATTAAGCTCCTCCTGTGTCATGGTTACACCCTTTCCCATTTTTTCATGGTTCGGAGCCCAGTCACGGATGTCATACTTTGGTGCCGCATTGTTCCACGAAACCCTGTTTAGTTCCTTACGCCACCCCTTTGGATTTTCGGAAATTACGGCAATTTCCTCTACAATTTCAAATTTAATGTCTGTCATCAGTATTTCCTATGGTTAATTGACATCGGTATTCTCATGTGTCGATTATTATTTTATGAAGACCGAAGTGTACGTTCACATTTCCTCAAACAAACCGTACCGGTTATACCGGCAAATTTTTATGATATTCAAACATTAATTACCTTATACATCTGTAAATGAAATCGCATTTTTGAAAAAAATATTAAATTAAATTACATTACGTTAAATTAAACAACGCCATAATTAACAAACACAGAAAAGACATACGTATGCTTTATTAAGTAAATATGGTTATTCATATTTAATAATTATTTTAAATAAAAGATTTAAAACAGAACTGATATTATAAATTCATATACTTAATAAAACAGTTTTACATGAATTTAAAGTATTTGAAAAAACGATACAAAAAAGGGAGAACGGATTAACCGTTCTCCCTCGCATGTAATAATACCGCAGAGCGGATTATTCTGAGTAACGCTTAAACAGTAATGAACCGTTAGTTCCGCCGAAACCGAATGAATTTGAAAGAGCATATTCAAATTCAGCCTTCTGGGCTACGTTAGGAACCAGATTGATACCTTCAACTTCAGGATCAGGATTTTCCAGATTGATGGTTGGAGGACAAATCTGTTCACGGACAGCCAGAGTGGTGATTACTGCTTCAACCGCACCGGCAGCACCGAGGAGGTGACCGGTCATTGACTTGGTTGAGCTGACACGAACAGTGGAAATGGCGTCACCGAAGGTACTCTTCACGGCTCTGATTTCTGCCAGGTCGCCTAAATGAGTAGAAGTACCGTGAGCATTTACATAACCAACTTCTGCAGGAGTGATACCGCCGTCACGGATGGCATTCTGCATTGCAAGAGCCGCACCTGCACCGTCTTCCGGAGGAGCAGTCATGTGGAATGCGTCAGAACTCATGCCGAAGCCTGCAAGTTCAGCGTAAATCTTGGCACCGCGTGCCTTTGCGTGTTCGAGTTCTTCAAGAATCAGCACGCCTGCACCGTCACCGAGTACAAAACCGTTACGGTCGATATCCCATGGACGGCTTGCCTTTTCAGGATCGTCATTACGGGTTGATAAAGCCTTAAGGGCACAGAAACCGCCGATACCCATCTGGGTTGAAGCCTTTTCAGCACCGCCGCAGATCATAACATCAGCATCACCGTACTGAATCATGCGGGCACTGAGGCCGATTGCATGAGTACCTGATGAACATGCAGTTACGGTAGCAACATTAGGACCGCGGGCACCAAGTCTGATTGATACATGACCTGAAACCATGTTAATGATGGTTGACGGAACAAAGAACGGACTGATCTTACGAGGACCGCCTTCAATCAGTGATTCGGCATTCTTTTCAATTAAACCGAGACCACCGATACCGGAACCGATCGCGCAACCTACACGAGGAGCATTTTCCGGAGTAATCTTAAGACCTGAATCCTCAAAGGCCATTAAGGCTGCGGCAATACCGTACTGGATAAATAAATCCATCTTACGGCTGTCTTTTTTGTTAATACCAAACTTTTCAGAATCAAAGTCCTTTACTAAACCTGCAATTTTGCTTGAATAGTCAGTGGTATCAAAATGATCGATAAGAGAAATACCACTCTTACCGGCTAATAAATTCTTCCATGCTTCCTCAACGGTGTTACCTACAGGGGAAAGCATACCAAGACCTGTTATTACAACTCTGCGTTTTGACACAGATTGCCTCCGTACGATTAAAACAAGACCTAAACAAGAAAAGCGTTTAGTTAACCACCAAAACGCTCTTCTTTAATATCACGGAAAAACTACATTAAGTAGCTATTACTTGCGATGTGCTTCGATGTAGTCGATAGCGCTCTGAACGGTAGTGATCTTTTCAGCATCTTCGTCAGGGATTTCGGTATCGAACTCTTCTTCAAGTGCCATAACTAATTCTACGGTATCAAGAGAGTCAGCACCTAAGTCATCGATGAAAGAAGCAGATAAAACTACTTCATCTTCGTTAACACCAAGCTGTTCAACGATTACTTTCTTAACGCGTTCTTCAATATTACTCATTTATATTAATCCTATTTACGATTATCGTGTTAATATACAAACCCTTTCGGGTTAATAAACTCATTTAATTGAGCCCATTATAGCTATTTATATTTAGTATATCTAGTAAAATATTAAAAAAACTGTTCTACATCACTATTATACTGAAATTACATATACATGCCGCCGTTCACGCTGATGGTTTCACCGGTAATGTATGAAGCCATGTCGGATGCGAGGAACAGAACAGCATTGGCAATATCCTGAGGATCACCGAGTTTTCCGGCAGGAACCTGAGTCAGAATGGCATTCTTCTGATCATCGGTCAGAGCCGCGGTCATATCAGTGGCAATAAAGCCAGGAGCCACACAGTTAACGGTAATACCGCGTGATGCCACCTCCTTTGCCAGACTCTTTGAAAAACCGATGAGACCAGCCTTTGCAGCCGCATAGTTACACTGACCAGGATTACCCATCAGACCAACAACTGAACTTACGGAGATGATTCTGCCGGCACGCTTCTTCATCATAGGTCTGAGAACGCCCTTCGACATTCTGTATACGCTGGCGAGATTGGTATTGATGATGGCATCCCATTCTTCGTCCTTCATGCGCATTAAGAGATTGTCACGGGTGATACCTGCATTGTTTACCAGGATATCAACGTCACCGAAAGCAGCCTTAACGTCTTCAAGGCACTTGTCTACTGATTCCTGAGAAGAAACATCGAGAACAAGTCCCTTACCGTTTTCACCGAGATATTCGGTAATCTTGGCAGCACCGCTCTCAGAAGTAGCGGTTCCGCATACCTTGGCACCAAGTTTTGCAAAGCTTTCGGCAATAGCCTTACCGATACCTCTGGAGGCACCGGTAACAAGTACAACCTTACCTGAAAAATCCATATTTACTCCTTTAATTATGCAACAGCAGCCAGAGAAGCTTCGAGTGTTGCGGCATCATTTAAAGAAATTGCATTAACTTCTTTATCAATACGCTTGATTAAACCAGCAAGAACCTTACCCGGACCAACCTCAATCATGGTCTTAATTCCGTCAGCAGATGCTGCCTGTACGGTTTCAACCCAGCGAACAGGGCTGTAGAGCTGTCTTACAAGTGCATCCTTGATTGCATCAGCATCATCAACCTTAGCCACGTCAACGTTATTGATCACCGGCACGGACGGAACCTTGAATTCAACCTTTGCAAGTTCCTTAGCCAGCTCATCGGCGGCACTCTTCATGAGAGCGCAGTGTGATGGAACACTTACCGGAAGAGGCAGAACGCGCTTTGCACCGGCAGCCTTGAGAGCTTCTGAAGCAGCCTCAACTGCTTCCTTGTTACCGGCTATAACAACCTGCCCAGGAGAGTTGAAGTTAACGGCTGAACATACCTGTGAACCGCTGGCTTCGGCACATGCCTTGATTACAACGTCATCAGCAAGACCGATAACGGCAGCCATTGCCCCCACTCCGAGAGGAACTGCGGCCTGCATGAACTCACCGCGAAGCTTTACAAGCTTTACGGCATCCTTGAAATCAATTACACCGGCACATACCAGCGCACTGTATTCGCCGAGTGAATGACCGGCCATTACGGCCGGCTTTAAGGAAGTCTTTTCCTGCCAAAGTCTGTAAAGAGCTACTGAAGCAGTTAATAAGGCAGGCTGAGTCTTATAAGTTTTACCCAATTCTTCGGCAGGGCCGTTCATTACAAGATCAAAAAGGTCGTAGCCGAGCACTTCGGATGCTTCAGCAAAGGTATCCCTGATTACGGAATACTGCTCTGAAAGCTCCTTGAGCATACCTACAGACTGTGAACCCTGTCCAGGGAACACAAAACCAAAATTAGCCATATAACAACTCCTAGTATTTAATTAAAGCACTGCCCCAGGTAAAACCGCCACCGAAAGACTCAAGAAGAATTAAATCTCCCCTCTTGATACGGCCGTCTCTGATTCCTTCATCCAGGGCGATAGGCACGGATGCACCTGAAGTGTTGCCGTACTTATCAAGATTTACAATCACCTGTTCCATAGGCAGGGCCAGCTTGCGGGCAGTAGCCGCAATGATGCGCAGATTTGCCTGATGAGGAACAAGCCATTTGAGTTCACCGCGATCAATGGAATTTTCTTCCATAGTCTCGGTAACAACGTGACTTAAAGTATTAACGGCGACCTTAAAGACTTCATTTCCCTTCATGTAAAGCCAGCCGATTTCAGGATTGAGACGGTTTACGTTAGGCAATTTAAGCAAATCACCGTATGAACCGTCAGCATGAATTGTGGCGGAATAAATACCAGGTTCCTCGCTGGCTCCAATCACCGCAGCACCGGCACCGTCTCCGAAAAGAATAATTGTTGTTCTGTCATTTGGTTCACAGGCAGAAGACATCACGTCAGCACCGATTACCAGAGCCTTTTTGGCAGTACCGGATCTTATGTATGAGTCAGCAATACTTAAACCATATGAAAAGCCGCTACATGCTGCAGCCACGTCAAACGCAGGCTGTCCCTTGGTTCCCAGCATTGCCTGAACCTGGCAGGCCGCTGACGGAAACGCATTCGGAGCACTTGTGGTCCCGACTATAATCAGATCAAGCTCGTCGGCAGTGATGCCGGCAGCCTCAATAGCCTTTAATGCGGCTTTGTAAGCCATTACCGAAACAGTATCATCACCTTCGGCGATTCGGCGCTCTCTTATACCGGTTCTTTCAACAATCCACTCATTACTGGTTTCAACCATCTTTTCAAGATCGGCGTTCGTACGAACCTTCGGAGGAACGTAACTGCCTGTACCAAGAATTTTACTGTACATAGAGTTCTATGCGCCCTTTAATTTAATCAAACAATCAGCAATATGCTCAGGTACCCTGTTCAGACACTCGGATCTAGCCTGAGCAATCGCTCTAACCAAAGCATTACAGTCAGCAGCACCATGACTTTTTACGACAACGCCGTTCAGTCCCAGAAGAGACGAACCGTTGTATCCGTCAGGCTGCATGTCAGTTATACGTTTTTTATGAAGATATTTTATAGGTTTGAGCAGTTTGTGCAACAGTGTATATCCAGATAACCGCTGTTCTATCACACGATAAAGACCTTCCGCAGTCTTAAGTGCGACATTTCCGGAAAAACCATCCGTAACTATAACATCCGCGACGTTACCAAAGATATCGTTACCTTCCACAAAACCAATGTAGTTCAGTGTATTACATTGATTCAGCAGTGCGGACGCACCCTGAATGGCTTCAGTACCTTTTATAGCTTCACGTCCCACATTAAGGACGGCAATTCTCGGATTTTCAATATTTAGATAGTCAGAAGCCAGAATGGAGCCCATTACGGCAAACTGAAAAAGCACATTCTGGTCACAATGAAGATTTGCGCCTAAATCCAGAAAAACAGTCCCTTTTTTATTCAATGTAGGCAACACTTTCACCAGTGCGCTGCGATGAATCCCGGGAATGTTCCCGAGCAGATGGTTGGCTATCGCCACCATAGCACCGGTATTTCCGGCACTCACAGCCGCCATGGCCTTTTTTGTAGAAACGGCTTCAATAGCCATCCACATTGATGACTGTCTCTTATGTCTGAGGGCGAATTTCGGATTTTCATTCCCTTCAATGACATCGACAGCATTAATCAGCTCAACTCTGGAATTACCTATGAGTTTTTCTTTCCTAAAAAAATCAAGCACCAGATCCTCCCGCCCGAACGCCAGAACATTCAGATCGGAATAAAACGTCAGTGCCTGCTTAATAGCAGGCACTGACACTCGGGGACCGAAATCGCCCCCCATTAGATCTAGTGCTACAGTAATACCTTCCAAGGTGATCTGCTTTTTAACTCAGATTACTTGTTAATTACCTTAACACCACGATAGTAACCGTCAGCGGTTACGTTGTGACGTAAATGGTATTCCTGAGTGGTCTTATCCACAGATACAGTTGGGGTAGCTAAACTATCATGTGATCTGCGCATATCGCGACGTGAACGTGACTTACGATTCTGTTGAACGGCCATTGCCTTCTCCTAATTTACTTACTCTTTAATTTACTCAAAACCGCAAAAGGGTTGGTTTTCTCCGGCTCCACGATTTCGCCTGCCACCCATTCCTTTCCGCCTTCAGGACAATCGGCATCCTCATGTCTTGGAGAGGAAGGCAATGCAAGAATCAGTTCATCTTCCAGTATCTGATACAGGTCGACTTCACCGAACTCATCGACATCAACAAAATCATATAAATCCTCAAGTCCGAGTTCCTCAACCTTTTTAAGGTCCGGAGTGTAACGGATCTGTGAACTTATCTTTAAGTCAAAGAGCTCACCGCAACGTTGGCATACACACTTCACAGCAGTACCAACACTGCCCTCAATTGCTGTTATACCCTGCAAATCGACACCAAAAGTCAGATTAACTTCGGCATCTTCAACAATTTCCTCTACTATACTCTGCAGTCTTTCAAGTTTTTCCTTAGGTATGATACCTACGTAATCAAGCCTTTTGGCCGCTGTATATCGAGGGTCCACTTTCTGTGGAATTTTCACTTTTTGCATAGTGTCGCTATGATATATAAAAAACAATTGATAGTCAAAGAAAAAATTAAATTTTATCTTTTGAACATTAACTGAGCACACACATGCTCACAGCCTTGCTAACAGCCCCGAAACCGGTGACCATTTCGAAAAAACAGGCATTCATAAAACCATCTGCCGCAAATCGTCCGTTTTACTCACAGCCGGTGGCGGAATCAAAATCATTCTGTATGCGCATTTTTCATTTTAAACCGATGAATTACCGCAATAACGGCAAGAAGACTCAGGCCAAAGAAGAAAAAGAACAGAGACTTATCCATTGAATCCCAGAAATGCTCAAAATACTTGGTATAAAGCTCTATACCCAGAAAGGCAGAACCGAAACCTATCAGCATGGACCGATCATGCCTTACCCCTTCCCACAGAGTCATCAGTGCCACACCTGCCATTACGACGGCCCAGACAAAAAGTTCTGCCTCCGAAGCTTTCTCACTCCATCGAAAAGCCTCGTCAAGACTATAGACACCAAACAGGGAAAGAAACCAGAGAGACGTAAACAGCGTGAGCAGACCGTAGGCCAGCGTAACACCATTAATCTCCCTTTTCTCCAGAAAACATCCTGTTTTAGGCCAGAATGCCAGGATTACAAGAATACTGCCGAGCACCATAAATCTCAGCGGTTCAGACACTCCGAGCCAGTATGTACCGAAAGAGGCTCCACTTTCACATCCCAGCCATCCGCTGAACGATACAAGGGCAAACAGCCAGACCATACCGGACTTCCCAAACCAGCCTATGAGACCGTATATAAGACACCCTGATAAAAGTAAATATCTTATGCTTTCCCAGGAAAAATCAAGCACCTTGCCAAGATACCCCAGACCGATTCCAATAAACACACATCCCAGAAGAAGTAGTATGGCATACGTCTTAAGATATGAAGGAGCCTTTCTCCTGAACACGAATCCGGCCACGATAAACACCATACCGAAAAAAAACGATGAAACCGTCTTTACCTCTGGTGATGCCAGCTTCAGAAGTTTAATAAAGAACTCGTTACAGAAAAGAGCCGCAAGGGAAATAAGAAAACAGCAGCCTGCTATCCACGTAAAATGAAAAATTATTCTTTTCCAGTTAAAAACCTCTTTCAGACTTCCGTTAAGGCGCTGATACTGCTCAACAGAGACCAGTCCCGAATCCTTCCAGTGCGTCAAAGCCTCACGTATGATTCTGGCGTGTCCGCGGCTAACCTCATACGAATCACAGTCATTGACAAAAACGTCACCCTTACAGTTTTTATCTTCCATACGTCATATCTCCGCACGTAAGTTTCAGAAGACTGAACAACATCAGCGTTAACACATTCTATATTATCCTGTTTTCATCGCACTCCATAGAAAAATAATCTGGTTATTCGAAACCGGCAGAACAATAACCGAATGCACACTTAAATATTTGACACACGCCACATCGACACGCGGAAGAGTCAGACCGTTTCCAAACGCCGTCATTGCAAAAGAGGCGCAAAATTCTTTTGCGCCTCTTTCTGTCATTAATTATTCTTTTTCTGCCTGTTTCAGCGTTTTTCACTTCTGTCCGGCAAAAGATCAAGAAGTTCGGTAAGAGTATTCACCACGGCATCAGCCCCGGCATTCATCAGAGTTTCCCGGTCATGAACCCCGGTAAGAACCCCCGCCGTGTGTGTATGGGCATTTACCCCCATACTGATATCAAGACTCGAATCACCGACCATAAGACATCCCTTTGGCGGTATCAGCAATTCGTCACTGAGTCTGTTCAGCATCTGCTGATCAGGCTTTGATCTAACCTCGTCACCTGTTGATGACACGTCAATAAATCTTGCTATCGGAGCATACCCCATAACCCTGTCATATCCTTTACGGGACTTACCGGTGGCAATTCCTATCTTATACCCCCTGTTTTTTAATTCCTCCATAACTCCGAAGGCATCATCAAACAGTTTAACGGGATCATCCATTTCCATACGTATATAGGTATTTCTGTAAATATCTACGGCCTTACGGATTTCCTCCTCGCTTCTGCCCGGCAGAATACTGGCAATGGCCTGACCGAGGGAAAGACCGATAACCGATTTGGAATCAGCACTTGAAGGAACGTCAGCCCCGACCTCAGAACAGGAAATCCGAATACATTCAACTATGCGGCCTATTGAATCCATTAGTGTTCCGTCGATATCAAAAATAACGGCACTTACGTCTTTAAACATTATCTTCTCCGTCTTGCTCACGAATGTTTTTCAGCAGTTTTTCCAAATCATCCGGCAGTGGAGCATAAATCGTCACCTCTTTATTAATAACCGGATCGGTAAACGTAATGTGTTCCGCATGCAGGAACATGCGATCAAGTCCCAAATGCTCAAACCCCCGATCAAATTCTCTGTCACCGTATTTGTCGTCACCGAGTATCGGATGACTTTTATAGGCCAGATGAACACGTATCTGATGTGTTCTCCCGGTATGCGGATAAGCCTCGACCAACGTAACGTCACGGAACCTCTCACGGACTTTAAAATCAGTAACCGAAGGTTTACCGTTTACCTCATCAACCCTGACAACACGTTCTCCGCTCATCAGCACGTTTTTGGTAAGCGGTGCACGCACCGTGGTGATTCTTTTGCTGAAGTCTCCCCTGACAAGAGCCAGATACTGCTTCTGCATGTTCTTTTCACGGAACTGCTCATGAAGCTGACGCAGAACACTGCGCTTTTTGGCAACAATCAGACAGCCGCTGGTCTCACGGTCAAGACGGTGAGCCAGCTCCAAAAAGTGCAGATCAGGCCTAAGTGATCTCAAAGCCTCAATGACACCGTAGGAAACCCCGCTTCCTCCGTGTACCGGCATGAAACACGGCTTATTGATGACCATGAGTCCGTCATTTTCATAAAGAACGGCATTTCTCAGGGCACTCACCTTATCCAGATTTGCGGACGGAAGCACCACCTTGTTTTCAGTCATTCTCAAAGGCGGGATTCTCACCTCATCCCCGGACTGAAGCTTGTATTCAGGCTTGATTCTCTTCTTGTTTACCCTGACCTCACCTTTACGGAGAATACGGTAAATCATGCTCTTGGGTACGCCTTTAAGTACTCTTATGAGAAAATTATCAACTCTGACTCCGGCATCATCCTCATGCACGGTCTGATAACTCACGCCCTTGTGTTCTTCATGAATATCCTGCACGGTATTCCTCTCTATATATTGGATTTCTTTTTTCAGGAGGGTATTTTAACCTATTTTTATGCCTTACTCCACATGACATAACATACACTGGCAGCAGGTAATACTGCAGCAGAATAAAAAAACATAAGGACACCGGAACGGAGTACAACCTGAAAAAAGTGATCTATAATACATTCTGCTGCTGAAAGGCTTTCGTTTACGGAAGCCTGAGAACTCATGCCCCAGTGCATGACAGACTACAACAACAATTATCAGATGCAGACCAAAACCAGCGGACATGTTCACCCATCGCAGTACACACGGCGACAACCATGATTTTGCCCAAAATCTAAAATAAAAGAGAAATAATTACACATATCCGGAACGGAAACATTATGACTGTTACACTTATGCAACTCGCTATGATGGTTGCAACCATAGGCATCATTATCGGTGCAGGCATCTGGTCTGCAGGAAGAATCAAATCATCCGAAAGTTTTTCACTCAACGGCCGCAAGGCATCCGCAGGAATGGTGGCCGGAGCAATTGCAGGATCATGCATAGGAGGAGGAGCCACAATAGGAACGTCGCAGATGGCATTCACCTTCGGCATCAGTGCCTGGTGGTTCACCATCGGCATCGGCACCGGATTTCTGCTCATGGGACTGTTCTTTGCCCGCAGGTTTCGGGAAAGCGGCCGGGAAACCATTACCCAGCTGCTGATAGACACCTACGGATCAGGAAGCGGTCCCGTAGCATCACTTATCTCGTCATGCGGCATTTTCTTTGCCGCCGTAGCTTCGGTGCTACCGGCGATTCACATCATATCCCAGCTGCTCAGTACCACGGTCTACACCGCTTCGGCAATTCTGTTCTTTTTGATAATCGTATACATATATTTCGGTGGCATAAAGGGAGCCAGCGTATCCGGTCTTCTGAAAAGCGTAATACTATGGCTGATGCTCTTTGCAATCTGCATAACGGCCGGCCGGGGACTTCTAAAGGTTGACAGCATTGAAAACATAATTCCTCACGGACTGGATCTGTTTGCCCAAGGGATCTGGATGCCTCTTGAAAACGTAATATCCATGTCAGCCGGACTTCTCTGTGCCCAGAACTATGCTCAGGCCATTTTCTCCGCCAAAGACGTAAAGGCAGCCAGAACAGGCTGTTTTGCAGCCGCGGCACTAAGCCTTCCTGTAGGCATTCCGTGCATTATGGCGTCCATGTACATGAAAGCCAACCATCCCGAAGTATCTCCAATCATGGCACTGCCTGAGTTTGCACTTCACCATCTTCCCGAGCCGCTTTCAGGCGTAACCCTCGGCGTTCTGATCATAGCCCTGATAAGTTCAATAGCAGGTCTTACACTTGGCATAAGCACCCTGCTTACAAGAGACATCTGGACCCGCCTTTTCAGACTGAGCGGCAACAGCGAGATTCTGCGTGCAAACCGTCTGAGCGTAATTATGATTTCCGTTCTGACAATAACCTTCTCACTGTGCCATCTTGAATCACAGGTACTGACCTGGAACCTTCTGGCTCTGGCACTCAGAGCCGGAGTCTTCATTCCTCTTGTTCTGGCACTCTACCGCATTAAGCTGCTTCCGCCGCTCTGGGCTGTACCGACCATGCTCACCGGCACTTTGGCGGCTGGTATTGCAAAACCGGTTCTGCACACCGGCATACCTCCACTCTTTCTCGGATTTGCTGTGGCTCTGCTGATGATTGCCATGGCAAATCTGGCCGGCCAGCATTTCAACTACAGAGTTCTGCGCCTCATGGCGGAAACGAAGCGTAAACTGCCGTTTATGCATCACGCCTGAAATCGGTAAATATATCAGACTCAGGTCCCGTGAACAAAACTGTGAACAACTTCTGTACAATCTGATCATAACCTGAGTCTCTGCTTTGACCGCAACCCCGTTTTCGGGGATTTCATATCACTTTTTTCGTGATTTTGAGTCCATGACAGTTTTTGCATAATTATGCAGAGACACTGTTCACATTTCGCCTAATCAATCACTTTTTAACACTTTTTCCGCTTTTTTTATTGCCTGATGCAGCTTAATAATGAGATAATTACGGCGGATTGTTTTCGACAGGAATGCACCTTTGCGTAACCCCAGAAAATATCCACAGATCATCCGGCACGGTGATTCACATTCTGCCGGGATGTTCAACCAAAAAGTAGATGTTTACAGGTACGGATTAACTCTTAACGACACGCAGTTTGAATGCAGAGTAATCGACCCGAACTTAAAGATTGCAAAAGAACCCGGACTTTCGTCCGGGTTCACATTAAAACACGGTATAAGACCTGCAGATTCCGGTTTTCCGATGGATCTGCCGGCAACCGTGATAAATACAGTTCAGCATTCACCCGGCATATCGGGATATATAATTGAATGCGGTTGAGATAAATTTTTGACTCAGGCATGTGACCGACCCTGATAAGACTTGATCTTTTTCAAGCGCAGGCGGCATATTATGCGTGTTCTTACGTTAATACTGTGCCATTACTATAAGAAAAGAGCAGTAATTAATGAAAAGAATGCTAATCAACGCAACTCAGGAAGAGGAGATGCGTGTTGCTCTGGTTGATGGTCAGAAAATCTATGATTTAGATATCGAATCAGCCGGACATGAGCAGAAGAAAGCTAATATCTACAAGGGTGTAATCACCCGCGTTGAACCAAGTCTGGAAGCCGCATTTGTTGATTACGGCACCGACAGACACGGTTTTCTTCCTCTCAAGGAAATAGCCAGAGAATACTACAAGCCTGGTTTTTCTTACACCAACAAATCCAGCCTGAAGGATGCGATCGCAGAAGGTACCGAAGTTATCGTTCAGATTGAAAAAGAAGAACGCGGACTTAAGGGTGCCGCTCTAACCACTTATATTTCCATTGCCGGTTCATACATCGTACTGATGCCGAACAACCCTCGCGCCGGCGGTATTTCACACCGCATTGAAGGTGACGAAAGAACCGAGCTCAAAAAAGCTCTCGATTCCATCGTCATCCCTGACGGCATGGGAGTCATCGTAAGAACAGCCGGTGTAGGCAAGAGCCCTGAGGATCTCAACTGGGACCTCAATATTCTTGTAAAACACTGGGAAATGATTAAACAGGCTGCAAATGACAGACCTGCCCCGTTCCTCATTCATCAGGAAAGCAACATTGTCTTAAGAGCAATCCGCGACTACCTGAGACAGGATATCGGTGAAATTCTCGTTGACGTACCGGAAGTCTACGAACAGGTAAGGAAACACGTTTCCATGGTTCGTCCTGACTTCATATCCAAGGTTCACCTCTATGAAGGCAGCGATCCGCTCTTCAGTCATTACCAGATTGAATCACAGATTGAATCCGCTTATCAGCGTGAAGTAAAGCTTCCGTCAGGCGGTTCAATAGTTATCGATCCGACTGAAGCGATGACCTCAATAGACGTTAACTCAGCCAAGGCCACAAAGGGTGGCGATATTGAGGAAACCGCTCTGCAGACCAACATCGAAGCAGCAGAAGAAATTGCCAGACAGCTTCGTCTGCGAGACGTTGGCGGCCTGATTGTTATCGACTTCATCGATATGAAGCCTTTAAAAAATCAGCGTGAAATCGAAAACAAGATGCGTGAAGCAACCAGACAGGACAGGGCAAGAATTCAGTTTGCCAGAATCTCCAGATTCGGTCTGCTGGAAATGTCAAGACAACGCATCAGACCGTCTCTCGGCGAATCAACCTCTCATGTATGTCCGCGCTGCGCCGGTCTCGGCTCAATCCGTGACAACGGTTCACTGGCTCTCTCCATAATTCGAATTATTGAAGAAGAAGCCATTAAGGATTTCACTGCATCTGTATGTGCGAGAGTACCTCTTGAGGTAGCAGCATACCTGATGAACGAAAAGAGACATTCACTTGACGGTATTGAAAAGCGTCATAACGTACGTGTATACGTGATACCTGACAGAACTCTTGAAACTCCTAACTACGAAATTGCTCGTATCAGAAGCGGTGAAGACGGCGAAATCAACACCTTCAATCTCATGAAGCGTAATGCTCCGCAGTTCAACACTCCTGCGCCAAGCAATTTCCCTGCAGCTCATGAGGATCAGACCGTCGTAAGCAGCAAATCCCGTTACGAACCGCAGAAGCCTGCCGTAAATCTGGAAGCAATCAGCGAATCCATCGCCAAACCAGCTCCTTCAGTTACAACTGTTCAGTCAGTAGGCATCTTCAAACGCATGCTTAACAGCATTGTAGGACTGTTCAGAGCCGAGGATAAGGACATTAACGAAACAACCGTTAATAAGCCGTCCATCTCCAAGGTTAATATCAACAAAAAGGACAGCTCATCCGCAAAACGCGGTGACCGCAATGCCAAGAGCCGCCCTAATGCAGGTCAGACAGGTTCAAAGGCAAGAGGTGGAAACGGAGCCAAGAAGCAGCAGGTTCAACAAAGCTCCTCTGCTCAGGCACAGCAGAAGCCTAACGTCGGCAAGTCCAAGACCAGACCTGTAATTGAAGAAGAGGTTCAGGTAAAGAATACCCGCAAGAAGAACCAGTCTCAGGAAAGCAAGCCTGTTTCCCGCAGGGAGGAACATGCCGGCAGAACCGAACAGACTGCCGTTGCCAACGAAAATGCGGCTGAAACCGCACAGCAGACCGTAAAGACTGAAAAGCAGGCCAGAAACGCCAAGCAGTCAAAGCGCGGTCAGAACGGTGAAAATGCACCTAGAAAGGAACGCAAGCCTCGTCAGAACCAGTCAGCCCAAAAGGCTGAAAACCTGACAGAAACCGCTCAGGTTCAGGCTGTTGAAACTGAAGTTGCGGCCGTGAAGCAGTCTGCCCGAGCTGAATACGTAACTCCGGCTAAGATTGGCTGTATCGGTAACGTAAGCTTCGTGAGCGTCGGCATGACCGAACCTGAAGCCTGTGAACTCGATGACGTGGCTCCTTCATCAGGTGCTGAAACCGAAACTCCGACTTCAGCATGCGGCAGACACGCAGGTTTCAGTTCAATCGCAAATCTCGCTCACGTTGAGATGACCGAACCTGAATCAGGCGAACTTCCTGCAGTTGAACCTTCAGCAGGCACCGAACAGAACGAACTGTTCAATGCCAATGCCGGTTACTCAGGCGTAAGCTTCATCAGGAATCTTACCTCAGTTCCGATGACCGAAGCCGGTGCAGAAGACAATGAAGTTGCCGCATCTGCCGTGACTGAGGAAAAGAAGGAAGCGGCCCCTGTGGAAGAAGCCGTAAAGGAAGAGACCGCAGAGACTCTGCAGGAAAGCGGAAAGACTGAGTAATTACGGTCGTTTTCTACAAGATTCAGCAGATAATTAATCGAAAAAGGTATGGATTAAATCCATACCTTTTTTTATATTTCTATAATTCCATTTTAATGCTACCGGCGTTTAGATTCCGGTGTCATGTGACGTCGAACTGCCAGAGTAAGCCTTGCGGCATTTATCTGATGATTGGCGGAGTCAAATGAATCAATCTGCCATACCTGCACGGTATTGCCGATATGAACGGGCTTTGCCACAGCCCTAACGGTATCGCCCAGCTTAACTGCTCTTATGTGGTTTATGTTCAGATCCAGCCCAAGACAGGAGTAATCTGCGGCACAGGCGTAATTACCTGCAATGGAGCCCACGGTTTCGGCAAGCACTGCTCCGGCTCCGCCATGCAGAAGTCCAAAAGGCTGGCAGGTTTTGCGGTTAACCGGCATAACAGCTTCCATGTAATCATCTCCGATGGCGGTAAACCTTATTTCCAGAAATTCAACCATTGAGTTTCGAGTCAGTGCATTGACATCATCCAAATTTACTTTCTTTTTCCAAATCATAACAGTCTCCGCCTAAGATTTTTAATTCTGAGACAGATTTTAACACGGAAGAGGCGGCAGTAAACATTAAGAAGACAGAAGAAGCTCTTCCGTCCTCACGCATGTTCCTATTTTTGTGGATCTCGTTTACCTTCTAATATCCGAAAAACGTGAGGACGGAGAAGTCTGAATTAAATCATCACAGTTTGTTCTGAACAATGGCGACATATCTGTCGCACGCATCCTGAAAGCGGTTCTGGGCCAGACTGATACGCTCATTTATTTTTTTCATTCTGACTTTTGCTGCCTGAATTCTTCTTTGGGAATTTTCAATATGAGTATCATGACAGGATATTCTGGATGCAGCCGTCATGATTACCTTGTTTATCATGCCAAAGACGTAATCGGCGTCTTTCTGGCCGTTGCAGGCCTCGGCAACAACTTTTCTGGATTCTGCCAACTCGTTTTCAATATTGGTTATTGACTGGTTTGACTGCCTTATAATCAGATCATAGTGTGAAATTTGAGCATCAAGATCGCTGATTTTCCTTTCTGCTTTGGCAATGGAATTCTCAGCCTGACTGATACGCTCCTGTGCTTTTTTTACTCCGACCTTATCACCTTCTGCTCTCGCATCGGCCAAATCGGTAAGAGCGACATACATGTCCCGTCGGGCGTCGGCAATACTGCGTTCCTCTCTGTACTTCATCTCCTCGCAGATACCAAGATTCTTTTCAGCGTCAAACAAATCAGCCTCTCTCAGCATTTTTACGCCTTCACCTGCAAACACGGATCTTTCAGCTGAAAGAATTCCGGATTTCTCCCCGAACACTCTTTCCGCAATATCATGTCTTTTGGACAGACAGTCATGCAGAACTCTTTTCGCATAAGCCTTATCATTTACAATCTGGTAACGATCGTTTTCAGCTTCCGTTATCCAGTTTTCAACTGCTATTCTCTCACTGATTGCGGATGAAAGTTCGGAATACGCATCATAGTAATCAGATCGTATACCGAACAGCTCAAAATCATCCTCTGCTTTATTCAGTGTGCTGTCATTACCTTCCAGGGCATTTTTTAAATCATATGCATACCGATGCCAGTTATTTACGGTCTCAGTTTTTTTATTCTTTTTTCTTCTGATTTCAAAACGGGTAATTTCAGTTCCGTCTTTAACGGTCGCAACCGAAACGGGACTGTCAAAATACTCAATTATTTCAGGATACATGTAAGAAAACCACTGGGCAGGATTATCGGCCTGTCTGACCTCACGGCGAATCAATTCAACACCTTCGGTAAATTTCTCTGACAGAAGTGAAGCAAACTGCGGATCAGTGTAATGATAAGCCCCCAGAATATGACTGATAAGCCTTTCGCTGAGAATTTTACGTTCTTCGCTGTCAGATATGACAACATCAGGATGTGACAGTACGTATCCCAATGGCATTTTTATGCGGAGACTGTCATGCCCCGCCGCAATAAAATACCAGACATTATCACTGTCATAGAAAAATAAGGAATCAACAAACCAGCCAAGCACCATGTCCTCCGAACTGCTGAAAGACAACGGGTTCTGACGGCAATTCTCAGTCTCAAACTCAGCATCAGTCTTTCCCAATGCCGAAAGAGCTTTTCCTGAAAACAGAGCTTCCACGGATTCCGGAGTGTTATATTTTTCCAGAAGTTCTGAGGCGATTTTCAAGCATCCTTCACCGTAAGCATCGTGAACATACTGAACAATACCGCTCTGAAGTTTTCTGGCAATTAAAATGAATTCCATTATCAGTGTTTCTCCTTATATATATACATCTTTCTGAAATCCGTGAACCGATAATATTCTTCCGGAATACTGCCGGGGTGACGGGAGTAAAGAGTAATGATTCCATTGAAAAGCATTCACCTGGTTGTGAACGCTCACCTGCGCTTATCTCCGTCTTTCTTAAAAAGAATGGTATCAGCACGCAGTAATATTAGTCAATATATTTTTTATATTTTGTATCATAACATACGAGAATGCTGTTTTTTTCAGACGTAGACATTCCGGAAACGTATCTCGCGCAGGCAGACTTATAATCCTTTTTAATGCCTACGTATAATCTCCATAAATGCCGCAGTCTAATAAAAAACAAAACCCCGGCAGGTCTGTTCAACTTACCGGGGCATGGTCCTTTTTTGCGAGAGCCTTCAGCCTGACTGTTTAACAATCTGACATGAGCGCTCCTCCGTAAGAATCAGGTTCTCTGATTTCTTGAAGTTCGGTTATTGCGGTCTGCCCCCAGTTTATTCTTTATAAGGGCATCTATCAGTGAGGCATTACTCTTGGTATTCTCTGAAGAAACGGTACCCACCTTGGTATTACCGTTATCCTCATCACTGCCGTCAGTCTTTGAATCCGGAAGATTTGCCATCAGCTTATAATTACCTTCCTTTATCTTCTGGCCATATTCTTCAATTACACCTTCCAAATCATCAAGAAGAACCTTCAGTGTCTGGGTTGTTACCGGTTTGGAGGCTATGCTGACCATACCGACCTTACGACATTCTATTCGTTCTTCATCAGAGTTGTTGGCGGTAAGAGCCACAATCGGCAGAGGGGCTATGGTACCAAGAATCTGACGTGTAGCCTCTATCCCGTCCATAACCGGCATTCTGATATCCATAAGCACCAGATCAGGAAGCTCCTTCTTTATAGCCTCAATGGATTCAAGTCCGTTGTTTGCCAGAGTAACCTTATGACCAAGCTTTTCCAGCATGGTTTTGATGACGAACTGATTAATCTGCGAATCCTCAACCAGCAAAATACGATAATTATGTTCACGGTGCTCCGTCTTGTCACGTCTGACGGAATTAGCACCGATAAGAGGTGATGAAGGAACCTTGCACGGTATTTCAAACCAGAAAGTTGAGCCCTTTCCCTTTTCACTTCTTATGCCAATCTTGCCGCCCATATGCTCAACAAGACGCTTACAGATTGAAAGTCCGAGTCCGGTACCGCCATACTTGCGTGAAATGGAACTGTCCACCTGCACGAAAGGCTGGAACAGATTTCCAAGATTCTCAGGTTCAATACCCGGTCCGGTATCCGTTATGGAAAACTTGAGTCTGTTCTCGAAGCGTTCGGCATTTACCGTTACCCCGCCTTCAGAGGTAAACTTAATCGCATTATTGATGAGATTAAAGAGAATCTGTGAAAGACGATGCTGATCACCATATATGAGGGTTGGGAAATTGTCCGCTATGTTAAGCTTAAGACTTATCTTCTTTTCCAGAGCTTTGTCACGCATCTGGATTATGGTTGAATTAAGGGCGAACTTGATGTCAAAGCTTACGTTTTCCAGAGTCATGGCCTTGGATGTTATGCGTGACAGATCAAGTACGTCATGGAGTATGGTCTGCAGCAGGGAAGCGCTCTGATGCACGTGTTTGATGTACGAGGTCTGTACCTCATTAAGCTCCGTCTGCTCCAGCAAATCAATCATGCCGAGAATAGCCTGAAGCGGAGTCTTGATTTCATGCGACATCACCGCCAGGTATTCGGTCTTTGAACGATCCGCCTGTTCGGCTTCCAGCTTGGCATTTTCAAAATCCTGACGCTCCTGATGCTCTCTGGATATATCCTTGATAATACCGCGGTACCCCTGAAAATCCCCCTGATGACCATAATAAGGTTCACCGCTGAGTACAACCCACAGTTTACGGCCGTTAAGATTGAACGGCAGTTCAACATTGGCGATGAAGCCGTGATCCTTGACGATTTTTGCAAGATCAACCATCGGCTGGCTGTGCTTGTTCACCAGACTCCCGTCAATCAGGTCATAAATGGTTTTACCGATAAAGCTTTCGTAGATCGGCAGATTACGCTTGTCATTGGAATCCAGAAAATGTATGTTTCCCGCCTCAACGGACACCTGAACAAGTCTGTATGAGGTATCCGTCTGCCAGAAGATTTCATGAGAGAGATTTCTGAATGACTGAAGCTTGCTGTGGTAATCAACCATCTCATTGGTATGTTCGGTAACGATGGTTTCAAGCAGGGAACGATAACTGATACAGGCTATGGACTGTTCTATGAAAGGCAGATAATTCTTAACATCCACCCTGCTTCTCATGTCGAGTCTGAGCGGCACGTGGTGGGTACATACAAAAAGGAGCTGCTGGTACTCAAAAATAATCGGAATAACCATTACGGAACGCACGTGACTCAGAAATTCCGGATCGTTACTCTCAAATCCGGCGGCAACGCCGGGATTTGAGAGAATAATGATATCCTGAGTCTTGAGAGCTATGTTGAGAACCCCATCCATCTTCCACGGATGGTTCTTAAGTGCAGGATGAGAGGCATAAACGACTTCCATGTTTGAACTGTCGTCAGACTCCATGCTGTGACTTATAAGCACAACCTCCTCAAAGGTAATGATATTGTGCAGCGCCGCAATCAGTGTGGCAAACTGCTGTTCCTGTCCGTTGGCGGTAAACAGCTCGTAAAAAACATTAAAGATGTTCTTTCTGTTATCGATAAGCTTCATCTCCCTGTCCCTGGCCAGCTCGACCTCGAGCCTTGCCTGGCGCAGTTCCGCTTCAAGTTTGGTTACGCGCTGCTCAATTGAATTCATAGTCAATTACCCAACCTGCTCTAAAAATGATACCGTTATTACGGTGCAGTTTGCCAGTCTGTATTCCTCATCAATTGTCCCGATATTTTCACCGGCTACTGAACATGTCATGAATTCCTCTCCGGAATTATAGTTTCTGACACGTTCTATGATATTGTTGAAATTTTGAGTTTTACTGCCCTTACAGAAAGACTCACACATAAAATGGATTATTCCCACCGGTCTGCAATCCGGCGGATAATGAATCATGAAACAGTTGGCCATATCATGATTGTGAGCCTTCATGAGATAAACCTTCTCTCCCTGCGGAAAGGCTGAATTGAGCACGACTCCGCGATTCTCGGTAACGCTGTTAACCACTGATACGTTGTAATGGTTACCGTATTCCACATCATAGGAATCATATGCCAGAAAGTAATCCCTGTTGACTCCGGAAAGCAGTCTCTGAAGTTCCTCCGTATCCATACAGGTACTGTCGATGTTTATGCTGGTAAAAAACATGTCTGCGGCCGGTTTGTCATCAATCTCGTTGATAGTTATGTCATCGGTTGAACTTATTTTACCCAGCTCGCCGAACAGCTTTACTTCACTCAGCGAATTTATCTGCATGGTGGTGTTGGTATACAGTGAAACAATCAGATACGCCTCTTCAGACCTTACGACACCGTTATTGGTAAAGAACGTCACCGGGCCGTGTTCGTTATCAAGTATGCCTCCTACGATGGAAGCCGAATTTCCGAGAATGTGCTTAATCTCGCTGCCGAAGGCTGAGGTTACCTTTTTCGTATTGAAAAGCATCATGAGGTTAGGCATTATCCCTGCCCTGTCAGCACTGTTTTCTATTTCATGAAGCGTTGCGTCCAGATTCATCGGGCTGCGTGACTTAAACTCCCTGGCCGCACAGCCGAAGGCGGAAGTCGGATCATAGAAAGCCTGAACGAAGAGCGGTTTCTCCCTGCTTGTTACCGTAGAAAACTTTTTAACTGAAAACCTTGACTTGGCTGAACCTGCCGATGCGGCACCGTTACCGTTTTTCTGAGAATCTCCGTTTTCGAATCCCACGGAAAGAGACTCACCGAAGCTTCCATAACGGGCAGGAATTCCGGCAATCACGGTTCCGGGGAAATTCTGCATGAATGTGGTACACAGTTCCTCCGCATCCTCCGGAGCGGAAAAATAGATCATCAGGAAATTCGGATACTCGGGACTGAATGCCAGTAACCGGGCCTTTATCTCCATTACGGCCGGGACAATGTCTCCGGCATTCACGCTCACAACCTTGATTTTCATATCGGCTTCCTAACAAACACCCCGTATAAGATCTGATTTTCACCTTTAGAGGACTGAGGACAGAACATAAAACGGGACCGGGTGCATCCGGCACGTATTATTCTTTAAATGGGATTTCCGGCCAGCACGTCAGCCTGAATCTGTTTCATTTCAACATTAGTTGCTTTAATTACTTCCACAAGCTGCATGATTTCATCAATAAACCCGGACAGATCATCTCCGTTTTTGAATTTTTTATCGAGGGCAAAGGCAAGTTCTTTTATTCTGGTGGCACCATATGTACTGCCGACGCCTTTTAGGGTATGAACTTCCCTGGCAAGGGTAACATAGTCCCCCGCTGCTGCGGCATCCGTAATTTTTTGAATGGTATTTTCTGAATCCGACAGATATACGTCTATCAGAGAAGGAAGGACTTCAGCTCCGAGATCCCCCAAAAAAAACATCAGTTCTTTTCTGTCAATCAGCATCTTATTATTATCACTGTCAAAGCAAGTTAATTATTTATGATTTTTCATTTTCCCACGAAAGATTATACAACAGGTAAAATTATAATTAATATTCATTCATCGCAAATTTGAAGACTCACAGACTCCTCTGCAGCGCCTCGGCAAATGGATTTC